>ENA-UPSY01000885-UPSY01000885.1-human-gut-metagenome-genome-assembly--contig:-NODE-885-length-33875-cov-25.406651_pt1 | contig 33875 bp, 32 predicted proteins | sample MGYA00250044_ERZ773365 | MGnify/ENA primary metagenome ERZ773365 (study PRJEB29103, sample SAMN06111932) | human gut metagenome | biome: human gut; feature: ankylosing spondylitis patient; material... | reverse complement strand
ATGCGTCCCCTTGGCTGGCTTTCTCCCGTTGAATTTCTTTCTAACTTTCGTGTACAAAATCTTTGACAAACCTACATTTTGCACAACAAAAGGCTTGAATCAGGTACGCTTTTCTCCAGTCTTGGTAAGTTCCTGCTCCCTCTGCGCTCTGATGAGGTTATCAATGTAGTTCCCCTCAACGATTTTCTCGTAAGCAGCAATAAGGTCGGACACACGCTTCAGCTTTAGCTGTTCCTCGGAGATTTCGTCCTTGATTGACGAGATATAGTTAGGTAAAAGTTTCAGTCGCTTCTCCAAACTTGATATATCGCCCTCGGTGCGTACTCCGTACTTGTCGGCGATTTCCTGCGCCGCCGCAAGTTTAATCTGCGTCATAGCGTCAGGCTTTGAGGTGTTCGCCACAGCGGAAAAGAGATAATGTAACTGCGCTATGTCGGATTTGAGGGTAGGTATCTCCTCAGTAAGGCTCTTGACCTTTTCAATTTTCTCGTCAATGCTCCGCTTTAATTCGTCTGCCTTATGATAGATTTGCTCCCGTGAGCTGAAACCATACTCCCCGATAGTAGCAAGCTGATCGGAAAGGTAGTTGATGTTAGCGTCGTTCTGAAAAGCATAGATGAGCTTGCCGCTGTCCTTTCTCGGCATAAGTCGGAACTGCTTTATCTCGATTGTCATATCCATAATGGCAACGTGGAATTTCTTTTCAACCGTGTTAGCAGTCTTGAACTTTGCACGGACGGCGTTGGTGAACATATCCCTGTCGGCGATACGCTGTTCAAGATTTTTCGGTAAGTAGGCTTCACCGAGAGTTTTCAGACGGACAAAGCGTTCAGCAAACTGCGGTTTAACTGCTATGTGCTTCCTGCTTGCCTCTGTTGCGGCGCATCCTTGCGCCGCCTTTGGGCAAGCTGTGCAAACTTCCTGTTTGCACCCACGCTTGATTTCATAACCACGCTCCTGCAGCTTCGCAAGCATATTCTCAAATCCCTCACACGAATACACCAGCCTGTCAATGTCCAGCTTGATTTTCTCACGGACGCCCTCGGACTTAATCGGTCGGTAAGAAGCCGCTATTGCAGAAGCGGTTTTCTGCGCATAGTTGGGAATGTGGAGAATTGTTCCTTGCGTTCAAGCCGGAACTGCTCGTCGGCTGCAATGCCGACATACTCGATTATGTTGTACTTTTCACGAAGCGGCTTTAGGTATTTCTCGCGGGGGACATCTTTGAGCCGTGAGGTACACCACCGCATTTTCGGACCAGCCCAGCTATATCCGTTGGAGCTGTTGCCGCCCTGTTTGACTGACAGAGAATTTTCTTTGCGCTCAATCGGGCATTCAAGCAGCAGGTATTCAAAGCTCTGTTCGGATTTCACACGGGTAATCGGCATTCCGACCGCATTTTCGACCTTGCTGATATGTTCGTACATCTGCGGAAACTCAATGCCAGTATCGCAGAATAGAACGCAGTTAATTGGAATTTTCCGTTCTACCATTCCAAGAAGCATAGCCGTGCTGTCTTTGCCGCCCGAAAATGAAACGAGGTTAAATGTAGGTTTATTCGTCATATATCACCTCCAAATGTTCTGTGAAACAAAAAAAGTGCCTACTGCGCTGTTACGCAGTAGGCACTAATCATAAGTATGTAAGGATTATCTGTGCGGCGGTTTCGCCTTTGGCATTATGTCTTTGGCACGGCGGTGTTCGGTGCGCCTTTGGACATACATTTGTGCGAGGTCGGGATTATTCCGAAAAATATCGTTCACCTCGTCAATCTTTGACCGTAATACGCGGCAGTTATTCTCTGCCTGCTGTAAACGCTCTTTCAGAGTAGGTTTGAGCACCGCCGCCAAATCCTCGCAGGAGCCGCTGTATTCAATCAGCTTCGGACGGCAGCCTAACGGCACATCATTATTCCACTTGCTGAAACCGTCTACAAGTTCGGAACGGTTTTTAAGCGCTTCGTAAGTGCTGCTGATACTGCCGCCGTATTTAGTAACAAGTTCAGGCTTGATATATCTGCCTGTTTCAAGAAAGCGGTTGATCATTCTGCCGAGAGCCTTGTTTCGGTCTAACTCGTTGAAGTGAACATAGACGGAATAGCCCTTTTTCTTCACGGCAGCGATAATATCCGTAAGTTCGGCACAATCGCCGCCAACGCGGGGATAAGTTATATTTTCGCCGTTTTGTATCGCCGTCTGGAACTGCCTGTCGGCAATAAGCTGGCTTTCGGTATGGACAATACCTGCGCCCCAATCCGCGCCTGAGCACGGATAACGAATACTACGGATAAATTCTATGGCGCACTAATGGCGCACTCAAATAGAGGAAAATGCGCTTAGAATATAAGAAAAACCGCTCAACCCTAATGGTTAAGCGGTTTTCTGTTGGCACGCCAGGAGGGATTCGAACCCCCGACCCTCTGGTTCGTAGAAATAAATGCTGAGGTTGGTTCAAGGTGCAACGCTCCAAAATCGCATAACAAAGCCATTCTTTCTTTTGAGATAATCGTTCGGAAACCTCGTAAATACCGTTTTCCGGACACTGGTGTGACCATAGTGTGACCATAGTAATGCATAATAATCAACATTCAAGGAAACGGAAAAGATGACACTGCTCTGTGAATAAGAAATTAGAGGCGAACTCTTTTGAGCAAGTATGTAGTATTACAAATCATTTGATTAATGTAATAGGAAAGCTTTTATAAACATCATGTGTATTCCATTCGCTAATGGATAACACGTCAAAGCTTTCAATAATCTTACATTTAATTTCTGGCGATGATTGTAATTTGAAAGGAAGTAGATTACCTATCTTTTCTCTGAGTCTTTTTCGCATTACTAAATCAGCGTTAGGGAATTCTACAATGAAAACATATTTCATTGGTTTCTCTTTTCCCCAAGCCTTTAAATATATCCAGCTGTCATAAAATTTGTATGCGATTTTATTCTGAAGTTTCTGACTTTTCAAATCAAAAGCCGCAGGATTAGCAGCACCTGGAATGTTGGAATTTTTATATTCTACAAGAATCAAACAACTATCAGTTTCTGCAATAAAATCTACATCGCTTAATATACTGACCTTATTCTGGCTAAAAACATCATGTAAGCTATCGATAGCCCAATTTGCTTTAGAGAAATCGAATTGATAAACATGGTTTTCTTCTTCGAAAATCTGATTCATTTTTCACTCACCCTTTGTTCAAAAACCATATCTAGCAGTTTTTCGTCTGCGCTCATCAGATGATTAGGCGACAAATCTTCAAGCTTGTCTGCTGAATCACTAAAAACTGTTTCACAAACAGGCTCAATTTTTGATAGCATATTTTTAAGCGAAGTGGAAAGCTTAGGCGTTCCCTTGTACAGCGTATGGAACTGCACTTTATCATTTTCTTCTTTCGTTATTTCAAGATACTTGGCAAAATTATAGCTATGCGTTGCCACAAAAATCTGTATTCCATTCCTTTGAAGAAGCAAAAGAATTTCTGCTACGAGCGGAAACAATTCGGGATTAAGATTTGACTCAGGCTCGTCCCATAAAAGAATAGAGTCTTTTTCGAGTAGTCCATTTCTTATCAGCTTCCATAAAAGCGCAAGTTTTCTTAATCCTTCTGCCTCTAGCGAGAAATCAATTTTTTGCCCATCGTATTTGATAACATAGAAAGAGTCGTTTTCATAAATAACTGTCCCGCCTATTGCTTTACCAATAAGATCAAGCAAATTACTTGCATAACTGGGAAGCTTACGCGTTTCCGGTAAGGAAGCATTTACGATAATATCAACCTGAGTACCGTCAAAAGGCATATCGTATTTTTCATTTAAAGCCAGAAATCCCTTGGCATGAGATAACATTTCTGTTGTTGGGATATATACAGATTGGATATTCAACTTAAGCCAATTGTCAAGATTTCTAAATCCTTTTTCCGGCGACAGACAATATTCAAATTCAGTGGTTCCATCAGAAACAATAAAACCACTTTGAATTTGTTTGCTGTTGTGATTTTTCAGCAAATCGGTATCTTTTATATAATTTGAGAAAAACTTGCTGAATCTATCTGTCTTATTGGAGTGAGTTTTTTCATTTGACCATTGCGTTGCGGCATAGATCATTTTAAGCAATGTTGTTTTTCCAGTACCGTTTTCACCTATTATTACATTTATCCCATCAGTAAAAGATAACTGGAATTCCTCATTAAAATGACCTTTCTCTTTAAGGCTATACTCTTGTGGCATACCATTATTAAAACGCCACTGGTTCTGAAAAACCATCATATTCATGACTGTAATTGATTTGACTGGCATTGACCTTGCCTCCTACATATGCTCTATGGTACTGCATTGATTTCATAACGTCCGGCTGCTATTCTGATCTTGTTTTGTTTTTCTTCGACAGCATATATCCTGCTCATAAAAACAGCTTTTCAACATTATCATTTTACCTTATTTTGCGTTAATTGTCAAGGGAAAATGCTCTGTAGTGCTATATTAGATATTGGACAAAATTAGAAAAAAGTATTGAGGGATAGGCCAAAATCTGCCAGAATAAAGTTACCGCGCGAAAACACGTCTTATACCGAATTTTCATCAAGCAGGAAGTCAATCAAACTAATATTCAGCACTCCCCTGTCATCATACCAGCGTTTTCTGATGTCTTTTCTGATTATAACCTTGGGGAAACTATCACCGGTCAAAGCGAAAGGCTTCATTTCCTGGGCTGCCTTTTCCTCGTCTGGCAATGCGAAAGCAGACTGAATATACACCTTCCTGCCGCCCTTAACCGCAACAAAATCTATCTCTCGCGCCACCTTTGAGTAGTTCCCGCTGCTGTTCTGCTCTCTGGAATACACAACTCCCACATCAACCGAGAATCCACGGACTATCAACTCGTTGTAAATGATGTTCTCCATAATGTGAGTCATCTCCTGCTGACGGAAGCCTATCCTTGCGTTACGCAGACCAATATCCTCGCAGTAATACTTATACGGATATTCAAAATAAGACTTCCCCTTTACATCGTAACGCTTGCTTTCCGAAATGAGGAATGCGTCCTCAAGGTGTCCTATATATGAGGTTATCGTGTTCTGCGAAATAGATGTATTCGTCATCGAACGAATAGTATCAGAAATTTTCTTGGGATTGGTAAGCGAACCTATTGATGAACATATCAGATCAAGCACCTGTTTTAGCACATCTTCGTGCTTTATGCCCATACGCTCAACGATATCCTTGATATATACCTCATTGAACAGAGATTCAAGGTACTTCATTTTTGCGGTGTCGTTCGGTCGTGACAGCACGAATGGCATACCGCCGTAGAATGCATATTCGTCAAAGGCGTCGTCCTTATCACCGCCGACTGCTGAGAAATACTCTGCGAATGACAGCGGGTGCACACGAATCTCATCACTGCGCCCCCTGAACTCCGTCAATATATCCGATGATAGCATTTTCGAGTTGCTGCCCGTAACGTAAATATCAAGATTATCAAGCTCACGAAAGTCGTTCAGGGCGTCATAGAAAGTGATTTTCTTTCCGTCCAGGTTGTAGGGATTGTTCACTTCATCAGACATCTGAATTTCATCTATGAACAGATAATACTGCTCCTGTTTGCCTTCAACATTTCCACGAACATACGAAGTCAACTCCAGAGGATTTCTGTACTTTATGTCACGAACCTGGTCAAGTTCAATGCTGATTATCTGGTTTTCAGCAACGCCATTTTCCAACAAATGATTTCTGTACAGCGTTCTCAGCAGGAACGATTTTCCACAGCGGCGGATTCCCGTAATTACCTTTATCTGACCGTCCCACTTATACTGTATTATCTCATTCAGATATGCGTCTCTTTTTATCTCCATCTTATCACCTCAACTGAAAACTTAGGTACACTACGACTTTGTCTATCAATATTATACCGTCTTGCATGTAATTTGTCAAGAGCCTCACTGAAAAGTATGGTACATTTTACACGAATTATTCAAAGATTTATCATATTGGCATCGACTAAAAAACGGGTAAAGCTTTTTCTTTCAAATATATATTATAATAGTGTGTAGCTATATATGAGCTATCCGTTTATAACGGCACACAGAAATTTCCCAGAAGCGTAAATGCTTCGGGGATTTTTTGTGTCCGGGAGAGGAGAAAAGTATGTTCAACAATCAGCGTTATGTCACAAAAGGCATAACAAATACCGTACCGCTTGTAACCCAGATAATACTCTGGGACTGTATTGACAGCATGAAAGTCGAGCGGAAAGACTACCTGCAGGTCTTTAAGCTCGTAGCGAACGGCACAAATCAGCAGATAACGCACAGTCAGGAGGAGCCTTCATACGAGCGAACTTTTACATTCCCAAGCGACGACCCAATCACAGCGAAAATCTTCGTCATAGATGACGAAACCCACACCACCATGCTTTTGGCAGAAGAATATTGAGGAGGAACCACCATGACACCTAACGAAACCACACGCCCCGTTTGCAGCTGCTGCGGAGCAACGATCGAAACCGATGACTACTATGGGGAATGTACAAATACGCGGTAACAGCGTTCGCATAAGGGTGTCGGACGGTTTTGACCACAAGACCAATACACGCCGCTACAAAACGCTTACGATACATCTTGACCCTGATTTGACAGAACGGCAGCGGCAGGAGGAGATAAACCGCCAGAAAGTCCTCTTTGAGGAGAAGTGCCGCCGAGAGAGCTACATAGATGATTCAATGACACTGAACAGCTTTATTGAGCAATGGCGGCAGGACTACGAACAGTCCCACCTGCTTATGCAGGGAGTTCCTCTCAAGGCAGTGTCCAAACGTCTCGGTCATACGCTTGCCTCAACCACAAGCGACATCTATGGACATTCTCTGCGCTCAGTTGAGGATATTGCTGCGGATAAGCTGGAGGCTATGCTGTCACCAAGCTCACAGCTCAAAAAGGAGGATAAATAAGATAACCGGAGAGGTACGCAGCCTCTCCGGAATTTTTATTTTTTAGGGAGATCACCGCCGTACCATACAAGTTCAAGCAGCTCTCACCACCAGTGTGACCAAAAGTGTGACCATTTCAACTGTGACCAAAGAAGTCCGGGCATAAGAAAAACCGCTCAACCCTTACGGTTAAGCGGTTTTCTGTTGGCACGCCAGGAGGGATTCGAACCCCCGACCCTCTGGTTCGTAGCCAGATACTCTATCCAGCTGAGCTACTGGCGCTTACGCTCTCTTGAGCACTTATATATTATATCATCTTATTCCCGATTTGTCAATAGCTTTTTTGAAAAAAATCAAAATTTCCCGGAAAAATTTAAGAAGCCCGGCGTAATATTGCGCCGGGCTTCTGTTAATCCGCGGAATATTCCGCAATGTACGGGAGGTTTCTGAATTTCTCGCCGCAGTCCAGACCGTACCCTATCACGAAGTAATCCGGGATCGTGAACAGCGACTGATCCGCCTTGAAATCCACCACGCGCCTTGAAGGCTTGTCCAGCAGCGTGATGACCTCCAGCGAAAGCGGATTGCGCTGACGGAGCTTCTCAACGACCGCTGCCAGCGTCCTGCCAGTGTCGATTATGTCCTCAATGATTATCACATGATAGCCGCTGATATCCTGGCTGATATCCTTCGTGATAGTTACTTCGCCGCTGGATACAGTGCCGTCGTAATAGCTGCGCGCACACATAAATCCGATCTCGCACGGGATCGTCACTGCGCGGCAGAAATCCGCCATGAACACGAAGGCTCCGTTGAGTATGCTCACAAGAAGGAGCGGCTTCCCGGCGTATTTCTCGCTGACTTCCCTGCCGACCTGCGCTATGCGCTCACGGATCTCTTCTTCCGTAAATATCACGCGCTTTATGTGCTTTTCCATTTCCTTATCCACGATTCTTCCTCCTGCGATGAATTTCATCAGCATTTTACATGATACTTCTATTATATCCTATCGCGCAGCTTTTTTCAAGTGCTTTCGACAAATATCCTATAAAAAAATCCCCGGCACTGCCGGGGATCAGGCTTATTATATCTTATATACCCAGTTCTCTTTTCTGGGCTTGGGTGCAGGAGCTTCCCCGGCAGGATATCCGATCACGCAGTTGCCTATGCCCTCGTAATCCCCGGTTATGCCCAGCTTCTCAAGCAGCGCCTTTCCCTGCGGAGTCTGGAATACCTCCTTCGCACGGTGTATCCAGCATGCGCCGAGTCCCTCGGAGTGCGCGGCGTTAAGCAGATTCCCCATCACAAGGCTTCCGTCGTACACGTATGTCCCCACGCTCTTGTCAGCGAGCACCACAAGTACCACGGGCGCGCCATAGAACGGGTCACCCTTTCCGCCCATAACTCCGGCATTCAGCTCGGAAAGCATGTCGCGTGTCGCCTTATCCGTCACCTCAATGATGATCGGGGACTGACGGTTCATTCCGGTAGGAGCGTATGTTCCTGCTTCAATGATACTGTCGATTACTTCCTGCGGCGGCATTTCAGGCTTGTATGCCTTTACGCTGGTGCGTGTTATCATGTTCTTTATTGATTCCGTCACGGTGGTGATTCTCCTTTCAGAATTATCCTGTATTCCGATTATACCACCATCTCCGGAGTTTGTCAACACTTACACTATCTCTGCGTCGTATTCCCTCAGCCAGTACTCTATCTGGAGCATATACGCGTAAATCTGCGGCAGGGTCATCAGCTGACCGTACCAGTTCTTGGTGAAGCTTGCGCCGCCAGAATCCAGCATTTCCCGGAGTTTATCCGCGCTGACCACCTCGACCAGGCGGCAGTCGTCCCGGTCAAGTACGCTGCGCAGGCGGCGGCTGAGCAGCTCCAGGTAGTCCGGGTTGTGCGTCTTTGGATAGGGGCTCTTCTTGCGCCAGAGCACATCGTCGGGGAGTATTCCTGTCATCGCATGACGGACAAGTCCCTTTTCGCGGCCGTTGAACGACTTCATCGCCCAGGGGATATTATAGGCGTACTCCACCACCCTGTAATCGCAGAACGGCACCCGGACTTCAAGCCCGTGAGCCATGCTCATTCGGTCCTTGCGGTCACGTCGCGTCAAAAGGTAAAATCACTTGCCGGGCGCAACTGTTAATTTTCCTTCGCCGGTTTCAGCAATACATGTCTGGTATGCGTCGGAATACGGAATTTTCTGCTCGATCATGAACAGCTTTCCTCTGGTGATCTCTGATATCATCTTTGCCGCCTTTTCAGTGTTCCCGACGGAAATATTGCGGTACGCACCTCCGAAATAGTTCTCCCCTGCCCACTTAATGTTGTTTCAGCTATATTATATCACATATCCGTGCGGTCGTCAAATTCTGAAGCGAACCTCTATCGGGGTCATGCTGTCCCGGACCGTGACCTGGGATATCATCAGCCGCGCGATGGCTTTCCTGTCATCCATATCAAGGACGTCCCAGCTGTCCAGCAGGCGGATTATGCTGCCGGTATCCGCCGGCTGCCGGCTGTTCCCGGAGCACTCCACCAGCGCGGAATCCACCTCCGCGGTCTGCCGCTCGAGCAGCCCCATTCGCTCGTTCAGCTTCGCACGCAGGAGCGGATTTTCCGCCTGGGCAAAACGCTCCACAATACCGTTTATCTCGTCCTCCAGCCGTATCCTGCGCGCTTTCAGCGTATTGACCCGGGATATTTCCGCCGCTCCCCTTTCCGCGGAATGGTAGTGCAGCTTCCGGGCATAGGCGAGCATGGACTCCGCCACGGAATCCTCTATCATCTCGAAGGTGACTCCGCGCTTGTTTTCCCGGCAGACGTGGCGCTTCCTGCCGCCGCAGCTGACATAGCGCTTCCCGTTGCGCTGCCCCGTCACCACGCTCAGCGCGTATCCACAGTAACCGCACCGTATCATTCCGGAAAGCCAGCTGTGAGTACCTCCTCCGCCGTTTTTCAGCGCGTGATTCTCGCTCAGCCGGGACTGCACCTGTAGCCAGTCCTCAGCAGAGATAAGCCCCTCGTGGCGGTTGAGCTGTATATTTTCCCCGGACAGATCCCGGAACTTGCTCCTGGTCTTTCCCTGGCGCCTGCCGTAAACGGTGCAGCCGCACACCCCGGTGAATTCGCTGACGTCGTTGTGGAGCACCGCGCCACGGCTCCTGAAATAAGAATACACGGCCGCGTCCGCCCTGACGTACACCGGATTCGCCAGTATTCTGCTGACGCGTACATTGTGGAACTGTATCCCGGGATTTATCCCACATTCCGGGGAGTTCAGCTCGGCAACTATCTCGCCGATGGTCCTCCCGGAAAGATACCGGCGGTAGATGTACCTTATTATGTGGCTGGTGGCGGAATCCTCCTCCAGGCGGCTTGTTTTCCTCCCGTCGATGTGGTCCGCGACTTTACTGTAGCCCAGCGGAGCCACTCCTGCCATGAAGAATCCCCTTTCCGCCCGGCTGTAGAAGTTGTCCGTCACACGCTTCTGTATGGTTTCACGCTCCAGCTGCGCGAATATGAGTATCACCCGGAGCACCGCTTCGCCGGTTATGCTCGTGGTGTCGAAATCCTCGGTAGCGGAAACAAAATCCACATGATGGCGCTTCAGCTCCCGGTAGGTCAGCTCGAAATCCAGCACCGAGCGGCTCATTCTGTCCAGCTTGTAGACGATGATCTTGCTTACCCTGCCGGATTCCACGTCCGCCATCAGCCGCTGGAAATCCGGGCGGTTGGTGTTCTTTCCGCTGTAGCCCCGGTCGCAGTACACCTGTACGTCGGTTTCGCCGCTCCGCAGCCTGGCGCGGCACTCCTGCTCCTGCGTTTCAATGCTGATACTGTCCTTCTTGTCCACAGACTGCCTGCAATATATCGCCGTCATGGCTTCCCCATCTTTCCCCGGACTGCGGCGGCAATACGCAGCAACTCGTCCGTGATGTGGCTTATCTCCCTGTCACGCTCCTCAGCGCTCAGCCGTGGGTGTATTTCCTTTACCTGCATGTAGCTCACCTCAATGCAAGTAATGCAGCAGGGTTCGTCCGTTATTCCAAAAGGAATGCGGCGACATCAGTGCACGATATCGCCGCATTCCGGGAATATTCACCCGGAGAATTTCTTCTCTCCGGCAGGCTCCTTTTCCAGTGCCGCAAATCGCTTCGCCGGGCGGTAGCACATCAGCCGTTTGCGATGATCACGTCCGCGCCCAGGGCTATTCCCACGAAAGATGAATCCGGTTCCAGCGCAGGCAAATCCAACAATAATTTGTAACTTTTTGTAACCACATTGTAATCGCTGTGTTATTGCTTTTTTTTAAATCTTGTGATACAATAAAGAAAAAGGAGGTAATTTTTATGAAAAAACAACTTGCACTACTTTCTGTCGCAGCTGTTCTTCTTACTTCCGGCTGCTCGAGAAAGGAAACGCCCGCCACGTCCGCAGGCACCCAGGAGGCAACGTCTGAAAGCGTCAGCACCAGCTCCGCGGTGGAATCCACTGAGCCTGCCGTATCCTCCGGACCGCTCTTCCGCGAAAGCTCCCTGTATTTTGAGCGCGTGACCGGCGAGGACGCCGAAAGCAACTACCTGGCTGCGGCTTCCTCAAAGACGCCGCGCTCCGCCGAGGAGCTAGGACTCACCCTGGTTTCTGCCGACGAGGAGAGCGGCAGGTATGAATACAAACTGGACAACGTCCAGGTGAACGCTTTCGTGGACTACCGCTCCGAGGAGGATATCTCCGTCATCGTTGACCCGGCGTACATGTACAATATTCCGCTGCCGACCCTGGATTCCGTCCCGGCAGAGAATTATGTGTTCGACATAAACGGGACAAAGGTCGTGTGCGATTCCCTGTTCGTCCGGGCGAAATCCGCTGTGAAGGCGGAATACGACGAGATGACGCCGGACTACTCCACCAGCGGCTACTACTACGAAACCATTACGATGGACCTCACCATAACCGTTACCCCGGACGGCACCGAAGCCACCGGCAGCATAACGGCAATGGAAAAGCTGGCGGACGCGGAAACCGCCATGGAGGTCTGCCTGCTTGGCGACAATGCCTTTGACGAAAAGAGCGAATCCGCTGCCGAAACCTACCGGGCGCTGCTCTCGATCCGGGACAAACTGACCGCCGGGGATATCCTGGGCGTGAATCTCATCGACCTTGATTTCGACGGGAAGCCGGAGGTGCTGGTGACCCGGGAAGTAAAAATCGAATCCGACTACGACTGGAAGCAGTACACGGACGTGGATATCTACTCCATCGGGGAATCCGGGCTTGTGTTCCTCGACACGCTGTACAACAACGACACCGGTCTATTAAACGAGCACGGAAACGTCATCGGTCTGAAGCCGCTTGAAAACGGCGAGAAAGCATGGTTCACCATGTCGCGAATCAACCGCACGGATGAGAACAACCCGAATCCTGCCGACTACCTGTTTACACTGAAAGACGGCAGGCTGGAATTCACTGAAATATTTAGTTCCACTGGTAGTTTCAATGTTTCCGAGGGCGACAGTGAGGACGCTCATTATTACATGAACGGCAAGGAACTGGAATTCAGTATGACCTACGACTATGAACCTTACTACGACCCCGACGACGAACTCTTTGCCGACGCAAAGCCCGACTGGCCGTACTACCACTATGGGGATTACACGGCTCCGTTCGGCAAATGGGAGATCTACGGCTGGCTGCGGCAGGACTACTGCAAGGACATCACGCAGACCTTCCTGCTGTACTCCAGCGAATTCAGCTATATGAGGGACTGGACCGGCTACGAGAAGCTCCCGATAACCGAGAGAATGCTGGACTACAAGCTGGCGAACCTCACGGACGCGTACTATTTCGGAAGCTACGATCCGACGATAATGGACTACTACTATGAGTTCCTGGGCGGATATGCGAAGCCCGTGATCTACCTCTACCCCACCGAAACCACGGACGTCAACGTAAAGGTGGATATTGACGGCGAACTCACCTGCACCTACCCGGATTACCGCGACGGCTGGAACGTCACGGCTTACCCGGACGGCACGCTCATCGACAAGGCGGACGGAAAGGAATACTACTGCCTGTACTGGGAGGGCGAAGGCTCCGCTGAATGGGACATGAGCCGCGGCGAGGTCGTGCGTGGAGAGGACACCGCGAAGTTCCTGGAGGAAAAGCTGACCGAGATAGGATTAAGCCCCCGGGAGCGCAACGAGTTCATCATTTACTGGCTCCCCAGAATGCAGCAGAACGAGTTCAACTACATCACCTTCCACACGGAGGACTACGCGGCGGAGGTTCCGCTGGAGGTAACTCCGCAGCCGGACAGCGTGCTGCGCGTGTTCATGGTATACGCCAGCGTGCCGGAATACTTCGAGGGGCAGCCGCAGCACTTCGACGGATTCCGCCGGGACGGATTCACGGTCGTTGAATGGGGCGGCGGAGAAGCCGTTATCTCACGATAATTCAACAATTCAACAGGCGCCGCCGGGAAATACCGGCGGCGCCTTCTATTATGCGTTTTTCCTTTTTACACGGCGCTCAAGCAGGGTTGCCATGAAGTAATCCATGTTCAGCATGAACATCTCCCTCATGCGGCGGTCGTCCGCGCTGTCGCTGTCAAGGTACTCCGTCCGGGAAATACACTTGTCATAGCTCTGCCGGACGTAGGCTTCCGCGTCGGCGGCGGACATCGGGTGCTTCATCAGTGCCGCCCTTTCCGGGACTGCCGTTGACCAGGGGAATCCGTCATAGTAAAGCACCTCCCGGCGGTGATACCACGGATAGCCGCCGAAGATTTCATCCGCGCATTCGCCGCTGAGGGCTACCGGGAACTTTTTGCGTATCTCCCTGCAGAACAGGTACAGCGAACTGTCCACGTCCGCCATTCCGGGAAGGTCCCGGGCGCGGGTGGAATCCTCCAGCGCCTCCGCCAGCGCCGGGGTATCCAGCACCACATTCGTGTGGTCGGAGCCTATGAAATCCGCCATGCGGACTATCCAGGGAGCGTCCTCGTCCGGCTGGAAGCTGCTCGCATGGAAGTTCCTGTGATTGTCCTTGTAGTCTATCGACCAGGTGGAAAGCCGCTTCCCCTGACGGCGGAATTCCTCCGCCGCGACCGCGGATATCACGCTGCTGTCCAGCCCTCCGGACAGGAAGCAGCACAGCGGAACATCGCTCACCAGCTGCCGCTTTATTGCGTCAGTAAGCAGCTCCCGGACATGCGCGGAGGTTTCCTCGAAGGATTCCGTGTGCGCAGCGGCGTGGACCTTCCAGTACTCCCGGACTGAGAAGCCCTCGGGGGTCAGCTCCGCGCAGCACGCCGGGGGTATCTCGCTGATGTCCCGGAATACGCCGCTGCCCACGCGCTTCGCAGGTCCGATCAGCATTATGTCCGCAACGCCGTTCCTGTCGATCACCGGGCGAACCTTCGGGTTCTTCAGCAGCGCCTTTATCTCGCTGGCAAACACGATACCATCGGAGGTAAGGCTGTAGAAAAGCGGCTTCACGCCTATCCTGTCCCGGGCGAGGAACAGGGTGCGGCGGCGGCTGTCCCATACCGCAAATGCGAAAATTCCGTTGAACATCTCCACGCAGCTGCCGCCGAACTCCACATAGCTGCGCAGGACTACCTCCGTGTCCGAGTGCCCGGAGAACTCCACTCCGCGCCGCTCAAGCTCCCGGCGGAGCTCCGCGGTATTGTACAGCTCCCCGTTGTAGACCAGCGTGTATCCTCCGAAGCTCATCGGCTGCGCCCCGTTGTCCGGGTCGATTACCGCCAGGCGACGGTGGACAAGATACGCGTCGTCGTCAACGTAAAGTCCCGACGCGTCCGGTCCGCGCGGCGCTATGGCGGCGCTCATCTGCGACATCACCACGCTCATTCGGCGCATGTTCTCCTCATATCCTATCTGACCTGCAATTCCGCACATGGTTATTTCCCCTTTCAGTGAACTCTTGTTTATTGTATGCGGAAAAAATTTTTCTGTGAATTTCCAAAAAGCTATTGACAATTGTAATTCAATGTGATATATTGTATATATCGGATATACACAATATTCACAAGGAGCAAGAATGAATATCATAATAACCAACTCCGCCGGAATGCCCATCTACGACCAGATAGCGTCGCAGATAAAGGCGATGATACTTTCCGGGGAACTGAAGGAGGGCGACCCGCTGCCCTCAATGCGCGCTCTGGCGCAGGACCTACGGGTCAGCGTTATCACCACCAAGCGCGCCTACGAGATACTCGAGCAGGAAAAGCTCATCGAAAGCTACACCGGGCGCGGCAGTTTTGTTTCCGCGCAGGACCCCGCGCTGCTAAGGGAGCAGTCCCTGCGCGAGGCGGAGCAGTACCTGTCCAAGGCGGCGGATACCGCGAAGCGCTGCGGAGTGAGCTACGATGAACTGGCTGAAATCCTGAAAATGTTCATGGAATGACCAAATGACCCGGCAGGCTGCCGCACCTTTCGGCTGGCAGTTTTATTATATAATATGGAGGTTCTGGAATGGAAAACAGCATTGAAATACGCGATCTCACATGCAGGTACCCTTCGTTCGCGCTCGAGGGGATAAACCTTGAAGTCCCCTGCGGCACGGTACTGGGACTTATCGGCGAGAACGGAGCCGGTAAATCCACCCTCATAAAGGCAGTACTCGGGCTTATCCGCCCGGAAAACGGCAGCATCGCCGTACTCGGCGAGGATTCCACGAAGCTGACCCCGGCGTTGAAGGAGGATATCGGCGTGGTATTCGACGAGCTCCCTTTCCCCCGGGAAATGACCGCGAAGCAGCTTGACAGGGTGCTCGGCGGAATATTCACGAGCTGGGACAGCAAGGTGTTCCGCGGATATCTCGATCGGTTCGGACTCCCGGACGGGAAGAAATTCAGCAGCTTCTCCCGGGGTATGCAGATGAGGCTCAGTCTTGCCGCGGCGATGTCCCATTCCCCACGGCTGCTGGTCCTGGACGAGCCCACCGGCGGACTTGATCCCGTGATACGCAGCGAAATTCTCGACATGCTGCTTGAATTCATTCAGGACGAATCCCACTCTATCCTGATCTCCACCCACATCACCAGCGACCTGGAGCACATCGCGGACTACATAGGCTTTATCCACCAGGGCAGGCTGAAATTCTGCGAGGAGCGCAACGAGCTGAAGGAAAAGCACCGGATACTGAAATGCACCGACGAGCAGCTTTCCCGTATCGACCCGGCGGATATCATCGGGCAGCGCAGTGGCAGATTCTCCCATGAGGTGCTTACGACCGCCTTCGGGAAATACCCGGACATCGCCCAGGATATCCCGTCCATCGACGAGCTGATGGTGTATTACGTCCGGGACGAGGAGGCGAGGTCATGAGGGGGCTGCTGTATTCCTCCCTGCTGCGCAACCGCGGATTCATCATCGGGACGGCGGTGTATTCCGTGATTGCGGCTGTCGTGGGAGTTGTTCTGATATATCTGTCCCGAAGCTACAGCGACATCGCTTCGGTGTTGATGTTCCTGCTGCCTGTGTTTCCGCTGATTTCCGTAGTCCTCGCGCTGGAGGGAGTGGACCGGGAGCTGGAAAACTCGCTGAAAACACGTTTTGCGAACTACGCCCTGAGCGCGGTGACTCCCAGGCAGTTCATCATGACGGAGCTGCTGAAGAACTTCTGCTTCAGCGCCTACGGCATCGTCATGGGAATGCTCATGCTTGCGTTTTACGCATTAATAGACGCGGACGTTCTCCCCGATACCGGGTTACTATTCAGGCTCTATCCCATGGTGGGGATACTCATCGGACTGGTTCAGTGGGTCATGCTGCCGCTCGTCATAAAGTTCAAGAATGCCGAAAAGGCTGGCATGGTGGTCGGACTGATAATAGGATTCGGAACGGTGCTGCCGATAAATCTTATCCAGGCAAAAACGGACGGCGGCTTCCGAATAGACATCAAATCGCTTATAACTCCCGTTCCAACTGCGGTATTTCTCCTGACGGTTGTGCTGATTTACGCACTGTTCTATGCGCTGCTTGTAAGAAGAGTTGAAAGGGGGAACATCTGTTGAAGGGGCTTATCCTGAAAGATATCTACTGCGTGAAATTCCAGATCACGCTGGCAATGCTGATAATGCTGGTGCCCTATACTCTGTCCTGCTTTGCGCTGTACGATTCTGAATTCACGGGCATCCAGCCGCAGTTCCTGATAATGGGGCTGTTCTGTATCGCGAATTACCTCTGTATCAGCCTGTTCTCGTCCTTCGTCCTCAACACGATGGACGCCGATCTGAAATCCGGCTGGAGCCGTATCGTGCAGACTTTCCCGGTTTCCCACAGCGCGATAATCATGGCGAAATTCACGGCAACATGCATTATCATCGGGATACTGACGGCGTACTCGCTGACGTTCAACATTATCGGGCTGATCCTCACGCCGCTCCCGGCGGAGCCTATGATCACCATTCCCCTGTGCATGGGGATACTACAGGCATGTCTGCTGTTCCCGGTATTTCCTCTCGCAATGAAGTTCGGCACGAAAGTTTCCAACGTACTTTACATCGCGGCGGAAATAATCATGATGATAGCAGTGGTCGTGGTTCTGACGACGGCCCTGGACTGTAAGAACACGGAGAGTATGCTCAGGTTAGTGTTCTATGCCGGCGCTCCGGTGCTGGCGGCGATTTCCGGGACAGTTTCAGTGCTTTGCGGAAAACGGATACTACGCGCCGCGGCGGAATAAAAAGAACAGGCAGGTTTGTACCTGCCTCAGCTTGTTGAAAAAGTATCTTCCCAGACTGCCGAGAAAGGTGCAGATGCTAGGAAACGCCAGTTTGGCTAGGCTTTGTGCATGTTGCCCTTAGTTGCCCGACATCGTGTCGGGCTGGGGGGCAACAGCACAAACATCGTGTTTGTGCCTGCCAAACTGGCGTTGACGACGCAGATGTGCCTTTATCGACAGTCTGAGGCAGGTTTGTACCTGCCTGTTTGTCTTAATAGGTGTACTCAAAACTGAAGGTGTCCATGTACACCTCCTCATAATTTTCGTCGTATGCGTACAGGTCGAAGGTGTAAGTGCTTCCGTACTGGAATGCGCCGTTGTTGCCCATCTCCTCAATAAGGTCAGTAGTGGAATTCCCCATGACGCCAACATTGAGTCCGTTTCCCTGTATAGAATAGAAGCCAGACCCGGGGTACTCGTCCCACATGAGCTCAGTGTATACCCTGCTGATGTGGTAGCTTCCCTGGGTGGTCAGCCCTGCCGCCTGCGCGTCCTGCCAGGAATACGGGTTGTTTTGGTAGCGGTAGGTGAACGCGCCGGCGTAATCCTCCGTGCCGTCCGCTCTCACCGCATACAGCGTGAGATTTACGTCGTCGCCCCACTCGACCCTGCCGTGATCCTGTATCCGGTAGATTATGTTCACGGAGTTGTTGTAGTAGCACTCCTCCTCGAACTTGTCCCAGCGGAGGTAATACTCCTGGGCGCCGGGATATTCGTCCCACACCAGCACATCGCCTACCCGGCGGATATGGCAATCCACATTGCCGGTGGAGGACTGGTTGTTTATGCGGTCAAGCAGGTCGCTGGGTATCCTCTTGCCCGGAATAAGACTGAATGCAACGCCGCGGTAATACACCGTCATCGGCTCATCGTATGAAATCGAGCGTTCGTTAAGGAATGTCAGGCTATCCGGGAGTGTAAGCTCGGTGATCCTGGTTTCAGAAAACGCCCATTCGCCGATGGATTCCAGCGTGGACGGGAGGTCAACACGCGCGATGGAATTGCACCTGTGGAACGCGTAGTCGCCTATACTCTTCAGTCCGTCGGAGAACGTGATGTCCGTCAGGGCGGCGCAATGCTCAAACGCGTATTGCCCGATGGAGGACACTGACCCGGGAATAACCACGCTCTCAAGGGAGGGGCACTCCAGGAACGCCTGGGCGCCTATGTCGGAGGTGCCCTCCGGGATAACCATGGACTTAAGATTCGCAGCCTGGCTGAATGCGCTGTCCTCGATGGTTCCGATACTGCCGTCAAAGATTATCTGCTCGGCTGCGCAGGAATAGAACGCGCCTATCGGAACTGACTCAAGATCTCCCCTGAACTCAATGCTCCTGTTCCGGGAACACACGAACGCACCGCGTTCTATCGCGGTCACCGTATCCGGAAGCACCACGGAATCCACATGGCTGTTGCGGAACGCGCAGTCCTCGACATAGGTCACGTTGTCCGGAAATGGGATCTCCTTTTCCCTCGCCTCCGGGACGAGGGTCACAGACAGCGTTCCGTTGTAGACATAGTCAACATAACCGTTGTCCTCTATCCTGTCCTCGTTTAGCTTGTAAACCACGCCGTCAATACTACAGAAGCTCTGGCTGTCCGGGGAGATATACACCTCTTTCAGCAGCGGACTTCCGCTTCCGTCCTCAGAATCGCAGTCGTTCCATATATTCAGCACGCATGCCGGGATCGCCAGCGTTTCCATGGCGCCGCCGTTCTGGATATTCACGATGTTCACGGTAACTCCGTTGATCTTCTCCGGGATTCTGACGGTGGGATCAGAGCCGGTGTAGCCGGTTATCTTGATTCCGGCCAGCTCGTCCTCCTCCCATTCGAAATCCGACGCCGGGGTTTCGGGGAACTGGCTGAACTCCGTGTCGCGATTCAATGCCGACAGCAGTTCGCTCACCGGGTCAGCCGCCGCAGCGCTCTCCTCCACGGTGGGATTCACGGACGGTGCGCTGCTCTCCGCGGTGCTTTCCTCTTCCAGGTTTATCTCTTTTTTCTGCATGCAGCCGGAACTCAGCAGCACTGCCGCCGACAGTAATCCCGATAATGTTCTTCTGATTCTCATGGGCAACCTCCTTTTTTACTCAGTATACACCGCGCTTGATTATGTCTGTAAAAAATCATGTCACTCAGACAAAGAAAAAAGGGGCTGTCACGGGACAGCCCCAAAAAAGGGAAAGGGAGCGGGATATCTTAAAGCGAGAATTTACGCTTTAAGTCATGATTCAGTGCCGCATACTCTATGTTTTCTGCGGATCATACGTTGAACAGGAGCTCGTCGTATGTCGGGAACGGCCAGTATTCCTCACCAACGATGGTTTCAAGCTCGTCGGCAACTGCTCTCAGGCTCTGCATTGCTACGAATACCTCGTCGCAGTATACCTTAGCCTGCTCTGCATAGTCGGATACGCCCTGTGCCTTTACGATAGCGGCGTTCAGTGCGTCGATCTTCTCGTTCAGGGATACAGTCAGAGTGTTGACCTTGTTCGCCATAGCCACCTCGACTGTCGGCTCTACGCCAACTGCCTTCTTGCTTGCGGCAATATCGCATACGTCCTTCGCGAACTTCATGACTGCCGGCAGGATCTCTGTCTTAGCCATATCGCTGGTGGTCAGCGCCTCGATGTTGATGATCTTGGAGTAGTTCTCGTAGTTGATCTCCTGGCGCGCATGCAGCTCTACCTCGCTGTATACGCCGAACTTGGTGAATACCTTTACGTTCTTCTCAGCAGTAAGCGACGGGATAGCGTCTACAGTTGTCTTGAGGTTCGGCAGACCGCGCTTCTCAGCCTCTACCAACCACTCAGCGCCGTAACCGTTGCCGTTGAAGATGATTCTCTTGTGAGCCTTGATGTTCTTAACGAGCAGATCGTGGAGCACTGCGTTGAAGTCGTCAGCCTTCTCAAGCTCGTCTGCGAATTCCGTCAGGGAGTTTGCGACGATGGTGTTCAGTACTGTGTTCGGACCTGCAATATTCAGACTTGAGCCTGCGCTTCTGAACTCGAACTTATTGCCGGTGAATGCGAACGGAGATGTTCTGTTTCTATCAGTGGTATCCTTCGGGAAGTTCGGGAGAGAGGATACGCCGACGTTGAACATGGAGTGACCGGAGGTGTACTCCCTGCCCTCCTCAAGAGCCTCGATAACATTCTCAAGCTCCTCGCCGAGGAAGATGGAGATGATCGCAGGAGGTGCCTCGTTAGCGCCCAGTCTGTGGTCGTTACCAGCGGAAGCCACGGAAAGTCTGAGCAGGTCGGAATACTCGTCAACTGCCTTGATGATGGCAACAAGAAATGTCAGGAACTGCGCATTCTCCATCGGAGACTTACCGGGATCCAGCAGGTTCTGACCGTCGTCGGTGGACAGCGACCAGTTGTCATGCTTACCGGAACCGTTGATCCCTGCGAAGGGCTTCTCATGCAGCAGGCATACCAGACCATGCTCCAGGGCGATCTTCTTCATCAGCTCCATTGTCAGCTGGTTCTGGTCGGTAGCCAGGTTTGCCGGAGCGAAGATGGGAGCGTTCTCGTGCTGTGCCGGTGCAACCTCGTTGTGCTTGGTCTTGGAGGTGATGCCGAGCTTCCACATGTGCTCGTCCAGGTCCTTCATGTAGTTCGCTACACGATCCTTGATAGTACCGAAATAGTGGTCGTCAAGTTCCTGACCCTTGGGAGCCGGAGCGCCGAACAGCGTTCTGCCGGTGAAAATCAGGTCCTTTCTCTTATCGTAGGTAGCCTTGTTTACCAGGAAGTACTCCTGCTCAGCGCCTACAGTTGCAACTACTCTCTTTGTGGTGGTGTTGCCGAACAGTCTGAGGATCCTCAGCGCTGCGTCAGAAACCACGTCCATGGAGCGGAGCAGAGGAGTCTTCTTGTCCAGGGCCTCGCCGGAGTAAGAATAGAATGCGGTAGGAATATAGAGGGAGCCGCCCTTTACGAAAGCGTAGGAGGTAGGATCCCATGCCGTATAGCCTCTTGCCTCAAATGTAGCGCGGATACCGCCGGACGGGAAGCTGGAAGCGTCAGGCTCGCCCTTGATCAGCTCCTTGCCGGAGAACTCCATGATAACGGTGCCGTCGCCCATCGGAGAGATGAAGCTGTCGTGCTTCTCAGCGGTGATACCGGTCATAGGCTGGAACCAGTGGGTGTAATGTGTTGCGCCCTTCTCGATCGCCCAGTCCTTCATTGCGCTTGCGACTACGTCTGCAATGCTGCTGTCAAGCTCCTTGCCCTCGGCAATGGTCTTCTTCAGAGCCTTGAATACATTCTTCGGAAGGCGCTGCTTCATCGTTTCCTCGTTGAAAACGTCAATGCCGAACTGCTCCACTACGTTAAAATGTTCTGCCATGTCCCTTTTCCTCCTTAGAGTTATGTTTAGGTTTTGCGAAACAAAAATAGCGCTTCAGACTGGGGGCAATTACCCCTTACTCTGAAACGCCCTTGTTTCTTGATTACACTTATATTTTAGCCGAAAACGCGGATTTTGTCAATCACATTATTCAACAAATTGCAGCACAAATCCGGCAGATTTCAGTGCACAATGCACAAAATACGCAAGATTGTCTGAATTGTAAAGCAGATTCAGTTTCAAAAATCGTATATAGCTGTCGATTTTCAATTGATCAGCGTGGCATTTTTGCAAGATTCAAAATCGAGTATTGCAAGAAATCATGTTATGTTTTCGAGGGACTTTTCCAGGAACGACTTGGTCTTGTCGCTGACAGGATTCCCGAACACCTGCTCAGGCGTGCCGTACTCCTCGATAACTCCGTCCGCCATGAAGATCACCTTATCCGCCGCGCTCCTCGCGAATCCCATCTCGTGGGTGACGAGGATCATCGTGCGCCCGGCGTCCTTGAGCTCCTTTATTACGCGGAGGACTTCCCCGGTAAGCTCCGGATCCAGTGCGGAAGTCGGTTCGTCAAAGCACAGTATCGTCGGATTCATCGCCAGCGCCCTCGCGATCGCAACTCGCTGCTGCTGTCCGCCGGAAAGCTCGCAGGGGTAGTTCATCAGCTTCTCGGAAAGTCCCACGGAAGCCAGTATCGAGCGCGCATTCTCATCTATCTGGTTCTTTATCTGGGATTTTTCCTGCGGAGATAGTATTCTGTCGCTCTGCCCTATCTGCATAAGCTCCGGGGCAAGGCACACGTTCTTCAGGACGGTGTACTGCGGAAACAGGTTGAAGGACTGGAACACAAGTCCGAAATGCAGCCGCTTTGCGCGGATATCCCGGTCGGAGTACTTGCAGCTGGCATTGTACAGCTCTTTGCCGTCAAGTATCATACTTCCGGCGTCCGGGGTTTCAAGGAAGTTCAGGCAGCGCAGCAGCGTGGTCTTTCCGCTGCCGGAGGAGCCGATTATCGCCAGCACCTCGCCCTTCTCCATCGAGAAGTCGATACCCTTGAGCACCTCGGTCTTGCCGAAGCGCTTGAATATTCCGTTTACTTCTAATAAAGCCATGATTGCACCTCCATCAGCCCTGGTAGTAGTTCATCTTCTTCTCAATGAAGTTCAGCAGTATAGTTACTATTCCCGTAAACAGCAGATAGAATGCGCCAACATAGAAAAGCGGCCAGATAAGCGACTTCAGCGAAACGATGGTCTCCGCAGCCTTAACAAGCTCCACGACAGCAATAACGCGCGCCAGGGACGTGTCCTTTACCAGGGTGATTATCTCGTTGCCCATGGGTGGCACAATACGCTTCACGACTTGGAACAGCACGACCTTGAAAAAGATCTGCGTCTTGGACATTCCGAGAACCTGCCCTGCCTCGTACTGCCCCTTCGGAATGCTCTCGATTCCACCGCGGTAAATCTCCGAGAAATAGCAGGCGTAGTTGATGATGAATGCGAGGATAACAGCCATGAGTCTGTCAAACTTCACGCCCAGTCCCATCAGACCAGGACCGTAAAATACCAGGATTATCTGTAGCATGAGCGGAGTTCCGCGGATTATCCACACGAAAATCTTGAACAGCCATTTCACCGGCTGGAATTTCGACATGGAGCCAAACATGATGAGCAGTCCCAGGGGGATAGCTCCCACAAGCGTCACGCCGAAAATAAGCAGCGTCATCAGGAATCCGTCCGCAAGCTGTGCGGTTACTTCAAGAAAAGACATTTTCAGACCTCAAATCTAAATTAACTATGGAATAAAATAACAGCAAGGTGGGGCGAATCCGTCCCACCCACTTGTTTATTGCGCTTCAGATCAGTTATCGAATGCGTAAACGTCAGCCAGACCGTACTTCTCTGCAAGAGCCTTCAGTGTGCCGTCAGCAACCAGCTCGTCGATAGCGGAGTTGATCTTCTCAACGGTCTTGGTGTCGTCCTTTCTCATGCCGATAGCGTACTCCTCAGGAGTCAGCTCGATACCGTCAACGATCATCAGATCAGAGTAGTCAGTGCCCTCGCCGATGGAAGCCTTTGCCATTACATAGTCCAGAACGCCGATCTCAACAGTGCCAGCCTTGAGCTCCAGAAGAACGTCCTTCTGAGCGGAAGCACCGATGAACTCGTTCTGGGAGAGAACGTCGTTGGTTTCGATTGCAGTCTGACCAGCAGAGCCGCTCTCAGCAGCGCACTTTGCGCCAGCCATGGAAGCGATGTCGGTGTACTTGTCAGCGTTCTTGGTGTTGATGATAACGACCTGCTTGTTTCTTACATAGGACTTGGAGAAGGACATGTTCTCCTTGCGCTCCTCGGTAACGGTCAGACCGTTCCAGATAGCGTCGATTGTCTTTGCGTTCAGCTCGATCTCCTTCTTTTCCCACTCGATCTCCTGGAACTTGGCCTCAACGCCCAGCTTCTCGCATACAGCCTTGGTGAACTCGGTTTCGAATCCGGTCAGCTCGCCGTTCTCATCGTAGTAGTTCATCGGCTCAAAAAGGGTGATTCCGGCAACGAATGTGCCCTTATCAGCTATGTAGTCCCAGTCGGTCTTTTCGGACTTGCTGCAGGAGCAGATTCCCAGTGTCATAACGCCTGCCAGAAGCAGCGCAGCGATCTTTCTGATTTTCATAATAAGTTTCCTTCCTTTAATTGTCTGTATTCTCTGCACATCAGCGTGCAATCACTTTATTATGATAGCACATTCAAGCGGTTTTGTCAACCTTTCAACACAAAAAATCTGTGGGATATTCCACGGGTATTTTTGTGAGTTCCTACAACAGAAACGGGCGGAGATCTGTTCCCCACCCGTTCCCGGTCAGTTATCCGCAGTTGCGGTTTCCTTCGCGTCGTGATTTGCGCTGAATATGTCGGCAACGTCGTTGATCGTTATGTACGCCGAGGGATCCACGTCATGCACTATTGTACGCATTTTTCCGATCTGGAAGCGGTTCACCACAAAATACAGCACAGTTCTGTCCGTGCCGGAGTATCCGCCCTTTGCAGGGATCTCCGTGACTCCGCAGCCGAAGCCGTCGCTGAGCGCGCGGCTGACGTCCGCGGCTTTCTGGGTGACTATCAGCGCCGCCTTGCTTCGGCTGATACCCTCGACGATGAAGTCCAGCGTTTTCAGCGCCGCATAGTACGCGATGATGGAATACAGCGGAAGCACCCAGCTTTCGAAGATGAATCCGCAGGCTATGTAGAGTATCACGTTGTAGATCATCACGAAGGTTCCGACGGTCATTCCGAGCTTCTTCGAGAATATTACCGCCAGCACCTCAATGCCGTCCATCGCACCGCCGAAGCGTACTGCAAGTCCGCTGCCTACGCCGGAGATAACTCCTCCGAACAGGGAGCAGAGCACAAGGTCGTTCTCCGCCAACGGAGAAGCAAGGGACACATCAAGTGGGAGCACATCGGTTATCAGCCATGAAAAGAACGAATAGCACGCCACCGCATAACATGCATAGATCGTGAACGCAAGTCCCTGTCGTTTCAATCCATACAAAAAAAGCGGCAGATTAAGCACCAGGAGAAATATTGACAGCGTGAGATACTCAGGCGTAATATATCCCAAAAGCATAGAAGTACCCGATATACCGCTGTCATACAGATTCACTGGCATAAGAAACACGGTAATGCCGAATGCATTGATAAATCCTGCAATCGTGAGCATTATAAAGTTCTTGTAGCTGAGCTTTTTCAGTTCGTTCTTCAATATTGTCCTCCTTGTGGTCGTGGTTCAGTTCCTTTCGTCAAGGAACAGATTCCTGAAGTCTTCTGCTGTGTATGAATAAGCCAGCGCCCACATTGCGCGCATGACTGCATACTCCGTCGTCATTCCCTCCGCCGGTATCGCTCCCAGATTCCGTGCCGCCTGCCCGACCTCGTACACGCTGAGGTCGCAGCCCCCACAGAACACCTGCGTGGTCATTATAATCCGGACTCCGCAGGCGATGAGCGTTTCCAGGACCTGCGGAAGTCCGCTGTTCTCCGGGATCCCTCCCATTCCGAAGCCCTCGATTATCAGCGCATTCACATGCGTTCCCATGTCGTGCACCATCTCCGCAGATATCCCGGGAGTCAGCTTCAGCACCGCCGCCTTGCTGTCCAGGCGGTTGTAGAATACGGTTCCGCCCTCGGATTCCCGGCTTCCGGCGCAGAATCCGTCCACCGTCTGCTCGTCCTCCTGCCGGAATCCGCGGAATGCGTCGAAATCCGTCGTGTGGACTTTCCGCGCCGCCCTTCCGGAGATCACCCTGCCGTTGAAGCACACCCAGACTCCTCCGCTGCCATGCTCCGCGCAGCGTATCGCGTCCGTGAGATTCCGCGGAGCGTCGCTGTCCGGGGAATCCATCGGAAGCTGGGATCCTGTGAATATCACTGGCTTATCCGGAGCGTGAATCAGGCAGCTCAGCGCCGCCGCTCCGTATGCCATCGTGTCTGTACCGTGGGTGATCACAAATCCGTCGTAGTCCGCCCAGTTGTCGCGGATAATGGTCGCGACCTGCGTCCAGTGCTCCGGCATGAGATTCGTGCTGTCCAAGGAAAAAGGCTGCACCGTATCTATGCTGCAATCCGCCCGTATCCCTGAGAGCAGCTGCTCCGCCGTCATCTCCGGAGAAAGTCCGCTGCCGCTGTCGCCGCTTGCTATCGTGCCTCCGGTGGCTATCAACATTATCTTCATACCGCACCTCTGCGCCGGGCTTCTGCAATAAGTCCCGGCTGTATCTCGGGATAAGTCCATCTCTGCGGAAGCTCATCTGTTAAAACTATATGCTCAATTTCACTGTCGAGTTCGCCAAATTTTGTGATCTCGGCTGTATAAAGCATTCCGAAAGTTTCTTCACCGGAGGAATTCACCCGGTTCTTTCCAGTGACGGAATATACGCACACCGGTTCGACAAAGAAATCCAGCGCGCCAGTTTCCTCGCGGAGTTCTCTTTCTGCCGCCGCCTCTATGCTTTCGCCAGGCTCGCGGTGTCCGCCCGGAAGCTCCAGGGTGTCGCGCTCGCGGTGCTTGCAGAACACCCACTTACACTTCGACCGGGCTATTATTACAGCAAATTTGATGCATTCATCTGCAATGCTGTCATAAAACCGTAATGTCATGCGCTCTCCTTATAAAAAAGCACTGAACTGCACGCACCAACAGCGCCCCCGGAGGTGCGCCATTGCAACCGATAAATGCGTGTAATTCAGTGCCAACCATATACCAGCTGAACCGAATTAATTACCTCGGCTCAACTATGAATTTCATTGCGGTGCGCTCATCGCCATCGATGTCCACGGTCGTGAACGCCGGAATGCATATGAGATCAACTCCCACAAGCGCCATGTAGCTGCGCGCAATTGCGATGGATTTCACCGCCTGGTTCGCTGCGCCGGCTCCGACCGCCTGCACCTCGACCTCGCCGTACTCGCGGATAACCGCAGCAATAGCGCCTGCAACGGATTTCGGTACGGAATGCGCCGATACTTTTACTATTTCCATAAAATCACCATTCATTCGCTTGGAATGCCTTTCGGTATGATCAGACGGACCTTATGATCTGCCTGTATCTCTCGATGGAACCGCACTCACCGGTTTTCGTGTCAATATCCATCAGCACGCCGTTCAGCTCTATATCGCCCTCGGCGAACCTGTGCCGTTTGGGATAATAAGTCAGGAAACGCTCAATGATTATGTCCTTTTCAACTCCGAGAATGGAGTCTTTCGGGCCGGTCATTCCCACATCGGTAATATATCCGGTGCCGTCGATGACCTGCTCGTCAGCCGTGGTCACATGTGTGTGGGTACCCACGACCGCGGACACTCTGCCTGCGAGGTAGTATCCCATGGCGCGCTTCTCGGAGGTGGCCTCCGCATGGAAATCCACGATCTTGATACGCGCGTCGCAGCTTTCAAGAAGCCTGTCAGCGCACCGGAACGGGTTCTCCAGCGGCTGCATGAAGGTGGTCCCCATCAGGTTGATCACCGCGATGGAATACGCCCCCCGGTCGAGCACGCACATTCCCCTGCCGATGACCTCGTCGTCGAAATTTGCCGGGCGGATTATGCGCTCATTGTGCTCCCACTCTGCCTCCATCGTTTTCTGGCGGAAGCAGTGATTGCCTGTGGTTATGACATCGGCCCCGGCGTCGAATATAGCCCCGGCGGAGGCGGGATTTATGCCGTTACCCTCCGCGGAGTTCTCGCCGTTGACGATAATAACTTCCGCGCCGAGCTTCTGCTTGATGTTGTGAAGCTCTCTCTGGAGGGCTTCACAGCTGCGCATTCCCACCACGTCGCCGATAAAAAGTACCTTCATCTATTATCTGTAGATGATCTGATCTCTGCCGGGACCGATTCCCAGGAACTTGATCGGGCAGCCGCAGAGCTCCTCAAGGCGCTTAACATAAGCCTGTGCCTTTTCGGGCATATCCTCGAACTTCTTGCAGTTGGAGAGGTCGCCCTCATAGCCCTCGATCTCCTCATAAACCGGGCTGCACTTTGCAAGCTCCTCAAGGGTTACGGGGAAGTCCTTCAGGGTCTGACCGTCGGTGGTCTTGTATGCTACGCACACCTTGAGCACAGGGAGTCCTGCCAGGGTGTCGAACTTGTTGATTGCCAGCGAGGTAAGTCCGTTGACGCGGACTGCGTGGCGCATGATAACAGCGTCGAACCAGCCGGTTCTTCTGGGACGTCCAGTGGTAGTGCCGTATTCTCCACCCTTCTCGCGGATATAGTTGCCGGTTTCGTCGAACAGCTCAGTCGGGAACGGACCGTTGCCGACGCGAGTAGTGTAGCTCTTGCCAACGCCGATAACTTCGTCGATCATCTTCGGTCCAACTCCGGTGCCTACGCAAGCGCCGCCTGCGATGGGGTGGGAGGAAGTTACGAAAGGATAAGTACCGAAGTCGATGTCGAGCAGGGTAGCCTGCGCGCCCTCAAACAGAACCTTCTTGCCAGCCTCGTAAGCCTCGAAAGCAATAACGGAAGCGTCCGCCATGTACTTCGCGAGCTTCTCGCCATAGCCCTTGTATTCCTCATAGACAGCGTCCAGGTCGCATGCCTCGCCGCCGTAAACCTTTGTGATAATAAGATTCTTCAGCTCGCCGGTTTCCTGGATCTTCTTCTTCAGCACCTCGGGGTGTACCAGGTCGTACATGCGGATACCGATACGCTCGTCCTTGTCGGTGTAGCAGGGGCCGATTCCCCTGCCGGTGGTGCCGATATTCACGCCGGTCTGCTTGGCCTTGAATTCCTCGGACAGCTTGTCGAGAAGTCTGTGCCACGGCATGATGATGTCTGCACGCGCGTCAATACGCAGATTATCGCAGGTAACGCCGCGCTCATTCATGCCCTTTATTTCTTCAAGAAGTACGGACGGGTCAACCACAACGCCGCTGCCGATAAGGCAGAGAGTTTCGGGGTACAGGATTCCGGAGGGGAGCAGATGGAGTTTGTAAACCTGGTCGCCGTGAACTACGGTGTGACCAGCGTTGTTTCCGCCGCTGGAACGTACTACGACATCAGCCTGCGCAGCCATGATGTCGATGATCTTTCCCTTGCCCTCGTCGCCCCACTGGGTTCCGACAATTACACTTGATGACATTTGATGATCCTCATTTCTGAAAATAGAGTAGTCGGGAGTTATAAGCATACCCCCACATATTAATATTATATCACAACAGGGTAATGAATTCAAGGTTTTTTTGAGATTTTTTCTTGATTGAAGTAAAAATTCCGCCCCGGAATCAGCGGAATACGGAAAACTACTGTTTCCTTTGGTTTTTTATGAGCGTGTAAATATCAACCCATTCAGAAAATGTGCATTTATCAAACACCTCTACGACCTCATCAATATTGTACGAATATTCTTGATGTTCAATAACGTTGTACTCTTTTAAATATTTTTTTGCATACATTAATCCATCTTGGACGGAGCATTCATTTCCAGCAAAAAATCTATTGAATATTTCCATGAAAATTTCATAGTATGCCGGATCTGCTGTTCCATCGTCAGCCCAGATGTAGGGATTTAAATTACCAATGTAGTATATATATTCTTCGCTTTTGTCCTTATCTGTGAGCCATTGTTTATCAAGATAGGAATAAATACATAGCAAAATTTCATATTTGGTCATTTATTGATTTCCCCCAATAATATTTTATCAACATATTATATCATAAACTATCCATAAAGTCAAAAAAGAGGGAAGTTTTCACTTCCCTCTCATATGCAGTTATTATCAGCCCTGTGCCTGAGCCTTTCTCTTAGCCTCGATATCAGCAAGAGCGTCCTTTCTGGACAGGTTGATTCTACCCTGGTTGTCGATCTCCATAACCTTAACGATGATCTCGTCGCCAACGGAAACTACGTCCTCAACCTTCTCAACGCGGTGGTTGTCCAGCTTGGAAATGTGCACCATGCCGTCCTTGCCGGGAGCGATCTCTACGAATGCGCCGAAGTTCATAATACGAACTACCTTGCCCTTGTAGATAGCGCCGATCTCCGGAGGATTAACGATGGTGGAGATAACCTGAACGCAAGCGTTTGCCTTGTCCAGATCAAGACCGCAGATGAATACGTTGCCGTCGTCGTCGATGTCGATCTTAACGTCGAAGTCAGCGCAGAGCTTCTGGATAACCTTTCCGCCCTTACCGATAACCTCGCTGATCTTGTCAACCGGTACCTTGGTGTGGATCATCTTGGGAGCGTACTTGCCGACAGTCTTTCTCGGCTCCGGAATAGCCTTGAGCATTACCTCGTCAAGGATATAGTCGCGTGCCTTATGGGTCTTTGCGAACGCAGCCTTTATGATCTCCGGGGTCAGACCGTCAATCTTGAGGTCCATCTGGATTGCGGTGATACCATCGTGTGTACCAGCTACCTTGAAGTCCATATCGCCGAAGAAGTCCTCAACGCCCTGGATATCAACCATTGTATCCCATCTGTCGCCCTCGGTGATAAGACCGCAGGAAATACCTGCAACCGGCTTCTTAATCGGAACGCCGGCGTCCATCAGAGCCAGTGTGGAACCGCAAACGGAACCCTGGGAAGTGGAACCGTTGGAGGAAAGCACCTCGGATACCAGACGGATAGCATACGGGAAGTCCTCAACGCTCGGGATAACCGGCAGAAGAGCACGCTCAGCAAGCGCGCCGTGACCGATCTCACGTCTGCCCGGACCTCTGCTTGCCTTGGTTTCGCCTACGGAGTAAGCCGGGAAGTTGTAGTGATGCATGTAGCGCTTGCCCTCTTCCTCGTCAAGGCCCTCCAGCTTCTGGCTGTCGGAAACGGGACCGAGGGTGCATATTGTCATAACCTGGGTCTGACCTCTTGTGAACAGACCGGAGCCGTGAACTCTGGGCAGCATGCCAACTTCAGCAGCCAGCGGACGGATCTCGTCCATCTTTCTGCCGTCAACACGCTTGTTGTCGTCCAGCAGCCAGCGGCGTACTACGAACTTCTGGAGCTTGTATATAGCCTCGTCGATCATTGCGATCTTCTCGGGGTAAACTTCGTCGAACTTTGCGTGAATATCGTCAACGATGGGCTTCAGGCGCTCCTCGCGGATATTCTTGTCGTCAGTGTCGAGGGCGTATCTGATACGCTCGATAGCGAAATCAGAGATAGCGTCGAACATGTCGTGGTCAACTTCCTGGGACTCAAACGCGAACTTCGGCTTGCCGATCTGAGCCTGGATATCCTTGATGAACGGGATAAGGGACTTCACGATCTCATTATGACCTGCCATGATAGCGTCGAACATTACGTCGTCCGGAACTTCGTTAGCGCCAGCCTCGATCATTACTACCTTCTTCTCGGAGGAAGCAACGGTCAGGTTCAGGTCGGACTTGCTTCTCTGCTCGAGGTTCGGCATAAGTACGATCTCGCCGTCTACCAGACCAACGGAGATACCGCCGATCGGGCCGTTCCACGGAATATCAGAGATGGAAACGGCGATGGAAGCGCCGATCATGCCGAGGATCTCGGGAGAGCAGTCGGGGTCAACCGCGAGTACGGTCATTGTGATGGCAACGTCGTTGCGCATGTCCTTCGGGAACAGCGGACGCATAGGACGGTCAACCACACGGGAGGTCAGGATAGCCTTCTCGGAAGGTCTGCCCTCTCTCTTGAGGAATCCGCCGGGGATCTTGCCCACTGCATACAGCTTTTCCTCGTAGTCAACGGACAGAGGGAAGAAATCCACGCCGTCACGGGGCTTTGCGCTTGCAGCTACGTTTACCATAACAACGGTTTCGCCGTATCTTACCCAGCAGGAGCCGTTAGCCAGACCGCATACCTTGCCGGTTTCAACGGTCAGCTCTCTGCCGGCGAACATTGTCTTGAATACTCTGTAATTCTCGAACATTGCATTATTTCCTTTCAATAAAAAATCCTTTTACTGAAGGCACAGCGATAGCAATTAAAGTCAATATCCGGCTGCCCGGATACTCAATTTAATGCTAAGACCTGCGCCTTAGTAAAAAAGGCAGCACTGTTTCGTGCGCAGCGCTGCCCTTTACTCCATAAATTACTTACGGATACCCAGCTTAGCGATGATCGCACGATAGCGCTCGATATCCTTCTTCTGGAGGTAGCTCAGAAGGTTTCTTCTGTGACCTACCATCTTCAGAAGACCACGGCGGGAGTGGTGATCCTTCTGGTGAACCTTGATATGCTCAGTCAGTTCGTTGATTCTCTGGGTGAGAATTGCGATCTGTACCTCGGGAGAACCGGTATCCTGCTCGTGCAGACGGTTAGCCTCGATTACGGCTGTCTTTTCTTCTTTTCTTAACATAAAAACACCTCATTTAATTTATTCCGGGATCGCAGCAGAGGGACTAGGGTGTATCTCCGGTCGGAGCATTATCCGCTCGCCGGGAAACCGGTATGGTCGTGCACATGCACAACATAGATATTATATCACACTTTTTCTGCTTTGTAAATAGGTTTTTGCGATTTTTTCAAAAAAAGTGGAATATTTTTAGGGCAATACCGCACAAAGATTGTGCGTGTATTGCGTAGTCAGTTTTGCCAATATTACGCTTCGCTTATTGGCAAAACTCGATTTTTCGTCAGATTGTACAATGAGGAGTTGTTGACGGAAGCGATAGCGTTTTCAAGTCAACAACTATCGACGCAAGGCTGGTCTTTCGGTCAGCCCCTCTGGCACTGCGTGCCACCTCCCCCCGCAGGGGGAGACACGCCTTGCTAGGACGAATTGTGCAAGATGCAAGTTTGGCGCAACATGGAACATATCCGTTGAGTAATCTTGTGATTTTTTGCGCCAAACTAAAAAGATGCAAGCAAGACACGTGCAAAATCCAATATATGGTCTTTGTGCGGTGTTGCCTTAGGGGTCACTTGTCCTCGGCGGCACGAACCTGTCTGAAATGCCATGCGTCACGGCACATTTCGTCCAGGGTCTTTTCGGCCTTCCAGCCGAGCTCCTTTTCTGCGAGGGAGGGGTCGGAATATGTAGCGGCGGCGTCGCCAGGTCTTCTCGGACCGATGGTGTAGCCCAGGTCGATCCCGTTAACGCGCTGGAATGTGTCCAGTATCTCCAGTACGGAATAGCCCTTGCCGGTGCCCAGGTTGTAGGCAGGCGCGCCGGTAATGGTGCGTGCCTTTCTGACTGCGGCAACATGTCCCTTTGCCAGATCAACGACGTGGATATAGTCGCGCACGCAGGTTCCGTCCGGAGTGGGGTAGTCGTTACCTGCCACTGCCAGAACGTCGCGCTTGCCGGTAGCCTTATCCAGCACGATGGGCATGAGGTTGTTCGGGA
>ENA-UPSY01000874-UPSY01000874.1-human-gut-metagenome-genome-assembly--contig:-NODE-874-length-34112-cov-58.888615_pt1 | contig 34112 bp, 31 predicted proteins | sample MGYA00250044_ERZ773365 | MGnify/ENA primary metagenome ERZ773365 (study PRJEB29103, sample SAMN06111932) | human gut metagenome | biome: human gut; feature: ankylosing spondylitis patient; material... | reverse complement strand
GTCAATCCGCCAGAGTCTGCAAATCATCGCCAGCCCGGCAATATAATCGCTACCATTCATCCTTATCATTCCGTGGCGGCCGGAGAGATATATGGTCAGCGGAATAGTCTCAGCGGATTGATATTCTCTGCAGCAGCCGCGCGGAGAACCACGCATTAATAATTGATGATAATCCGCGTCGCCTTCATAAGTCGACTGCCTCAAATTCCCGCCCTTCTCTGCCATACATGGCTTGCCCCCCACCGGGATTGAGGGTACCCTGACAAACAATTAAACCATACGGTCTAAATGATGAATCCCGCTACCTCCGCCAACCAGAAGCCCCGCCGCGGCCGACCGCCCAAGGCCGATCGCCAGTTTGTCGACACGCGACAGGCGCTGATTCGCTCGGGCCTGGAGGTGCTGACCGAAACGGGCTATCTCGCAGCGGGTATTGATGCGGTGATCAAGAACATCGCCGTGCCGAAGGGGTCGTTTTACCACTGTTTCAAAAGCAAGGAGGCCTTTGGCCTCGCCGTGCTTGCCGCCTATGGCGACTACTTTGCGCATAAATTAGATAAATTCCTGCTGGACGACGCCGTGCCGCCGCTGGAACGGATGGCGGCCTTCGTGCGTGATGCCGGTCAGGGAATGGAGAAATACCAGTTTCGTCGCGGCTGCCTGGTAGGCAACCTGCTGCAGGAAGCTCCCCTGTTGCCCGAGGCATTTCCCCAGCGGTTGCAGACCATCCTGGCGGCATGGGAGGCGCGCGTGGCCCGCTGCCTGCACGAGGCGCGGGCTGCCGGGACGATCGCCAGCGACACCTCACCGGAGGCGCTGGCCCAGGTGTTCTGGATCGGCTGGGAAGGCGCGGTGATGCGCGCCAGGCTGGTCCAGTCCGCCGCTCCCCTTAACCAGTACTGGGATTTCTTTGCGCACACTATGATGACAATAACACCTGCACAGGACGGCGATAGCGCCGATAACTCCCTTCAGACGAGGAATACTCAGTCATGAAAGCATTAGTTCTGGACCAGATTGACAACCGCACCGTGGCCGCCGTCAAAGCGATTGACCTGCCCGCCCTTACCGAAGGCGACGTGCGGGTCGCCATCGACTGGTCGAGTCTCAACTATAAAGATGCCCTGGCGATCACCGGCAAAGGCAAAATCATCCGCCAGTTCCCGATGGTGCCGGGGATTGATTTTGCCGGCCGGGTAAGTGAAAGCCGCGATCCGCGCTTTGTTCCCGGCCAGGACGTGATCCTCACCGGCTGGGGCGTGGGCGAAAACCACTGGGGCGGCCTGGCCACCGAGGCCTGTGTCAAAGGCGACTGGCTGGTAGCCCTGCCGGAGGCGCTCAGCGCGCGCCAGGCGATGATCATCGGCACCGCCGGCTTCACCGCGATGCTGTGCGTCGATGCCCTCGTCAGCGCGGGCATCACCCCGGAAAGCGGTGATATCCTGGTCACCGGCGCCAGCGGCGGGGTCGGCAGCACCGCGGTGGTACTGCTGAAAGCGCTCGGCTACCGGGTGACGGCCGTATCGGGCCGCGAGTCGACGCACGACTACCTTCGCCAGCTCGGGGCCGACGCCATCCTGCCGCGCAGCGACTTTGCAGAGACCCGCCCGCTGGAGAAACAGCTGTGGGCGGGCGCGGTGGATACCGTTGGCGGCACGATGCTGGCCAAAGTGCTGGCGCAAACGCACTATCGCGGCTGCGTCGCCGCCTGCGGTCTGGCCGGGGGCTTCGATCTGCCAACCACCGTGATGCCGTTTATTCTGCGCAATGTGCGTCTGCAGGGGGTGGATTCGGTGATGGTGCCCACCGCAGAACGCGACGCGGTGTGGCAGCGTCTGGCCCAGCTGCTGCCGGAAAGCTACTACCAACAGGCAGCCACGGAAATCACGCTGGAGCAGGCGCCAGCGTATGCCGCAGATTTCCTCAGCAACAATATTCATGGCCGCACGCTGGTCAACATCGGCCAGTAATCCTCTCCTCCCGGCGCCCCACGGCGCCGGTCCCCGGGGCGATCCTGACATATCATTTCCTTCCCCACGGGATTATGATGACGCGAACGAATGGCTTTGCGAGTGGTAAAGAACGTAAATGGATGTCATAAGCATCATTATGGCGGCGGGCAAATCGTCCGTTGACGTCGCGCTGTATACGCTGTTGCCGATCATGGTGATCATGCTGATTATCATGAAATATCTGGAGGTCCGCGGCATCCTCGATGTGATTGTACGCTGGGTTGCGCCATTGCTGAAGCCCTTCGGCTTAACCGGGATGAGCGCCTTCGCCCTGATCCAGATTAACTTTGTCAGCTTCGCCGCCCCGCTGGCCACGCTGTCGATTATGGACAAACGCGGCGTTTCTGACCGGCAAATGGCCGCCACCCTGGCCATGGTCTTCGCCATGGGGCAAGGCAACGTCTTTTATCCCCTCACCCCTTTCGGCCTGCACTGGCTGGCCTCGATCGTTATCTCAGTGGTCGGCGGCCTGTGCGCGGCGGCGGTCGCCTGGCACGTCACCGGACGGCGCCTATCGGTCGCCGAGAACCCTCGCGCGGAAGCGCTGCCCAACGCCGAGCAGAACAGTCAGGGCATTCTGGCGGTGATCAACAGCGCCGGCTCCGACGCCATCCGCCTGGCGCTCGGCGCGGTGCCGATGCTGATCCTGTCGTTAACCATCGTCGGACTGCTGCAGGGCGCTGGCGTCATCGACCTGCTGCAGCAGCTGCTGAAACCGGTGCTCGGCTGGCTGCATATTCCGCAGAACTTTGTGCTACCGGCGCTGGTGAAGTGCGTCGCCGGGGGCACCGCTTATTTTGGCGTCATTTCCGAGCTGATCCAGCAGGGCAAAGTCACCGTCAGCCAGGTCAACGCCTCGGCAGGCCTGCTGATCCAGACCTTCGATCTGCCCGGGATCGGTATTTTCCTCGGCATCAGCTCACGGTTTGTCCGCCTGTTTCGCTTCGTGGCTCCCGCGGCGATCGTCGGCATTCTGCTGCGCACCGTCCTGCACCTGATCCTCTTTTAACGCCTCCGCGCTGGCCTGCGCCTTCAGGCAGGCCACCACCGCCGCCTGCTCGCCGCAGGCGATATGCTCATCGACGCGGGCCAGCATCCACGGAAAGAAAGGATTGGAGGTGACGCGCATTAACGTCTCCAGCCCCACGCTCAGCGTCCCGGTCTCTCCGCGCAGTGAAATGGTGCCCAGACTAATGCCGTAGCGGTTCTTCTCGTCCGGCTCGCGACCATACAGCGAGTCGCTCAGGGGAAACGGCACTGCCACATGCGACAGGGAGTACATATCCGCCGGCCAGGCAAGGTGTAAGGGATAACGATGCTCTTCCCGCTCCTGCGCCAGCGTGGTACGGGCGATGGTCTGCAGCGTGTGCGCCGTCGCGTTGGTCACCACCGTCGTGGTATAGGCCCGCGGCGCCGGCGGCAACAGCGTATTCACCGCCGCATAGAGCGCGGGACGGAACAGGACCCGGAGATCCGCCGCCTGGTTTATGTCGAACACCACCAGCTCGCTGCCGTTGTCCGGCAGGTAGCGATACAGGGACTCCACCACCGCCCGGGTGCTGACGGTGGAATCCATTACCGACTGAAAGGTGAGGACCGGCGGCAGCGCTTTCAGCGCCCCCTGACGGGACGCGCGAATAATCTGCTGCTGCAGCGCCTGGCTCAACAGCCAGGACTGTCTCGCCGCTTTTACCGGAAACGAGTTGTACTTGAACGGATTAAACTCAGGCGCCACGTTCAGCCAGGCCGCGCGGGCAAACGCCGGGAAGATGGACGGCAGCCCGGCGAGACCGGCGAAACGGGCAAACGCCGTCACGCCGATCATCGGCGACAACAGGATAATCTGCTGCGGCTGGCGCAAGTGGCTGTCCTCCAGGCTATCGAGGGCATACTTGAGCGCCAGCGCGCCGCCGTTAGAGTAGCCGACCAGATGCAGCGGCACGTCCGCCCCGGCCAGGCGCGTCGCTTCCCGCACTGCCAAACGCGTTGCCGCCAGCCAGGTCTCCCAGTCAACGGCGGTTAACGCTCCCGGCGCGGTGCCGTGGCCCGGCAAACGCGGCGCCACCGCCACATAGCCCCGCTGCCGCCAGAGTTGCGCCAGATAGCGCACGCTGTAGGGCGAATCGGTCAGGCCATGGAGCAGCACCACGCTGCCGCGCGGCTTGCCCTGCGGCAACAGTATAAAAGAACGGTTCCAGTCCTGCGTAAACTGTCCCGGCCAGACGCGGCTGTGGCGATAAAAGCGGTTGACGGGGGTTTTATCTTCCTCCGGTAAAGCATCCGTCACCTCGCGCTGAAGATCGGCGAAAATGGTTTTCTCCCGCGCCAGATATTGGGCAAAGGTCGCCTGGTCGATCTCTTTGGCCGCCATCTCGTTGCCGCGCCAGGTATGCCAGCGATGCAGCGCCGGGCCGCGCTGCGACTCATAGATCCGTCCGGCGAGAAACACCACCAGCAGCGCCAGCACCGCAATGCTCCCTTTTTTCAGCAGTGAGCCGATAACGGCGCCCGACGTTCGCCAGTGTCGTAATAGATGCTTCATAACGCTCTCTCTGATATTTATTGCGTAGCCGAACGCGTTCTGCCCTATTCCTGACAGGCGCTTCTCACGGTCTGCTTTTCAGCATAGTCATCGCTTCCGGCAAATTAAACCCGGCAGATCATTCCCTGCCGGCGAAAAAAAACCTACCGCTGAGATCAACGTTTGGTCGCCTGTTTTTAAACACTGCATAAACCAGCGGGATAATCTTATTGTCAGATTTTTAAGAAACATGAATTATCGGCGGATGTGTCACCAGGAGAGGAAAAAAACAGATGGAGTGGTGGGTAAAAAAAGTCCAGGATAATTCTCCGTCCAGCCCCTGCCGCGTCGTGCTCCAGAGCGGCGCACTGGAGATGATCGCTGAGATTGAAGCCTGTCGCCTCCGCCTGCGGGAAGGGGATAAACTCACACCGCTGGCCGATGCGCGCTATTGTCTGAATAATAATCCGGCGCAGACATTGAAGATCCGCAACGCCAGCCATTATAGCAGCGCGCGCTGGGCAAACGCCGGTAAATAAATCGAGTCCGGCCCCTGTGCCGGTATTGATCTGAGTATCTTCGCAACTGACAGATAAATTCCCCTTCGCCCTTTTCCCGCTGTGACATACTATCGGGAATGTCAGCAGACCTGAAACAAGGAGCGAATCATGAATAACAAGGCCGCCAGTCTGACCCCGGAACAAGCGCTTGCCGAGCTGGAAGCGCGTTATGAAGCCTCGGTCACGGCGTTGCGCAAAGCCATCGGCGACTATATTGACCATCATACGCTCCCTGATACCGAAGCCCGCGCGGAAGGCCTTTTTGTCTATCCGCAGCTGTCGGTCTCCTGGGACGGCGCCGATCATAAAGCCCTTAAAACGCGCGCCTGGGGACGTTTCACCCATGCCGGGTGCTATACCACTACCATCACCAACCCGAAACTGTTCCGCCACTATTTGCTCGAACAGCTGACCCTGCTGTTTCAGGACTATGGCGCCCATATTAGCGTCGAGCTGTCACAGCATGAAATCCCCTACCCTTACGTGATAGACGGTTCCACCCTGACCCTTGACCGTTCGATGAGCGCCGGTCTGACGCGCTATTTCCCCACCACCGAGCTGTCGCAGATTGGCGATGAGACCGCGGACGGCCTGTTCCATCCTACCGAGTTCTATCCGCTGTCGCACTTTGACGCCCGGCGCGTCGATTTTTCGCTGGCGCGTCTGCGGCACTATACCGGCACCCCGGCGGAACACTTCCAGCCCTACGTGCTGTTCACCAATTATACCCGCTACGTGGATGAGTTTGTCAGCTGGGGCTGCAGCCAGATCCTCGATCCTGACAGCCCCTATATCGCCCTCTCCTGCGCCGGCGGGATCTGGATCACCGCCGAAACCGAAGCGCCGGAGCAGGCCATTTCCGATCTGGCGTGGAAGAAGCACCAGATGCCGGCCTGGCATCTGATCACCCACGACGGCAAAGGGATCACCCTGATTAACATTGGCGTCGGCCCGGCCAACGCCAAAACCATCTGCGACCACCTGGCGGTGCTGCGCCCGGATGTCTGGCTGATGATCGGCCACTGCGGCGGCCTGCGTGAAAGCCAGGCCATCGGCGACTATGTGCTGGCCCACGCCTATCTGCGCGACGACCATGTACTGGATGCGGTGCTACCGCCGGATATTCCCATCCCCAGCATTGCCGAAGTGCAGCGCGCCCTGTACGACGCCACCAAGCAGGTGAGCGGGATGCCGGGCGAGGAAGTGAAGCAGCGGCTGCGTACCGGGACGGTGGTCACCACCGACGACCGTAACTGGGAGCTGCGCTATTCCGCTTCCGCGCTGCGCTTTAATCTCAGCCGCGCGGTGGCTATCGATATGGAGAGCGCGACCATCGCCGCCCAGGGCTATCGCTTCCGCGTCCCCTACGGCACGCTGCTCTGCGTCTCGGACAAGCCGCTGCACGGTGAGATCAAGCTCCCCGGTCAGGCCAACCGCTTCTATGAGGGGGCCATCTCTGAGCATCTGCAGATCGGCATTCGGGCCATCGACCTGCTGCGCGCCGAGGGGGATCACATGCACTCGCGTAAGCTACGCACCTTCAACGAACCGCCGTTCCGCTAACCGGCGACGGGGGAAGAGAGAGGAAAACGCTGGCGTTCCCCGCAGGGGAGCGTCAGTGCCCGGGTGAGCGAAACAAACGTCCCGGCGGTGGCTGCGGATGTTGAGTCCGCAAGGAAACGGACAGACAGAAAAGCAAAAAGCCTGCTCGAAAGCAGGCTTTTTTAAATTTGGCTCCTCTGACTGGACTCGAACCAGTGACATACGGATTAACAGTCCGCCGTTCTACCGACTGAACTACAGAGGAATCGTGTGAACGGGGCGCATATTAACGATGACGCCGGACGCTGTAAAGCCTGTTTTTAATAAAATGAATCGTTTGCCGAATTATTCCTCACTTTGCGCAAAAAATGGCGTTTATCCGGCAAACGGATCAGGTATCCGGCGTTGAGGCCTTCACCCGCGGGTACTTCCACAGCCAGCGACCGCTCACCATGCGGAAGTAAAACAGCGCGCCGCGCACTGCCCAGTCGAGCACCATCCCTAACCAGACGCCGATCACGCCCATCCCCAGCACGATACCCAGCGTATAGCCCGCCACCACCCGGCAGCCCCACATGCCGAGCATCGACACCCACATGGTATAACGTACGTCACGGGCGCCTTTGAAGGCGCAGGGTAAAGTCCACGACAGCGACCAGATCGGCATAAACAGGGCGTTGAGCCACAGCAGCTGCTTCACCACCTCTTTTACGTCTTCTTCATGGGTATAGAACGAGGCGATAAAGCCCGCGAACGGGGCGCTGCCCCAGGCAATCAGCGTCAGAATAATGGTCGACAGCCAGAACACATGCCAGGCCTGGAATTCCGCCTGGCCAATCTGCCCTTTCCCCAGCCGCTTGCCGGTAATGATCGTCGAGGCGGAGCCGAGGGCGTTGCCCGGCAGGTTAATCAGCGAGGCCACCGAAAAAGCAATGAAATTGCCGGCGATAACGTTGGTGCCCATCCCGGCGACAAACATCTGGGTCAGCAGCTTACCGCCATTGAACAGAACCGATTCGATACTGGCCGGGATGCCGATCCCCATCACCTCCCAGATAATGGCGAAGTTAAAGGGTTTGAAGTAGCCCTTCAGCGACAGCCGCAGCGCGGGATTGAGGCCCACCATCAGCACCCAGATAGTGGCGATGGCGCCAATATAGCGGGCAATGGTCAGCCCGAGACCGGCGCCGACAAAGCCCAGCCCCGGCCAGGAGAAGAGGCCATAGATGAGCACGCTGCTGATTAGGATATTGAGGATGTTCATCCCGCCGTTGATCAACAGCGGGATTTTGGTGGTCCCGGCGCCGCGCAGCGCCCCGCTGCCGATTAGCGCAATCGCCGCCGCCGGATAGCTCAGCACCGTCAGCTCGAGATAGGTCAGCGCCAGGTCCTTCACCTGCGGGGTGGCATCGCCGGCGACAAAATTAATAATCTCCTGACCAAAAGCGTGGATCACTCCCGCCAGCACAATGGAAAACAGAGTCATAATGGCCAGCGACTGGCGCGCGGCCGCTCTCGCCCGCCGCCGATCTCGCTTGCCGAGGCTAAAGGCCACCACCACCGTGGTACCCAGATCGATAGCGGCAAAAAACGACATGATCACCATGTTAAAGCTATCGGCCAGGCCCACCCCGGCCATGGCCTCTTTGCCCAGCCAGCTGACAAGGAAGGTGCTCAACACCCCCATCAACAGCACACAGGCATTTTCCAGCAGAATGGGCACAGCGAGGGGGCTGATTTCGCGCCAGTACAGCACACGATAACGCTGACGTTTTTTAAACCAGGATGTCCGTTCGACGGCCTGGCGTACGGCGGAGGTGACGTTCAAGAGAGACCTTAGTGAGAGATGTTGAAACAACATTTCAAATGATGATCGAGAAATGGATATCCTGCAAAGTATTTTTCCGTAATCATTGTCGGAAATGACAACAAATTGTTGATGGAAGCGGCAGTTGCACCTGAACGGGCGAATTGATGTTTGACAAAAGATTTTTCGCCGCTAAGATACGACTCCACACGATTCCTCTGTAGTTCAGTCGGTAGAACGGCGGACTGTTAATCCGTATGTCACTGGTTCGAGTCCAGTCAGAGGAGCCAAATTTAAAAAGCCTGCTTTCGAGCAGGCTTTTTGCTTTCTTGCGTCTCTGGCGTTAACTCTGAATCGCACCCAGCCTGGCAAACACCTCATTGACAACGGCGTCAGGGCCGCCGCCCTACGCCCCAGGTATCCTCCATGAACGCGCCACCGCTCAGCCTGAAAAAGCGCCTGGCGGTAGGATGATTTTGCTGACGCTTGCGGGTGAGATAGCGTGAATGAATCACTCTGTCCCATGTCTTTTAAGGAGGCGCCATGAACCTCAGACAACAGCAGCAGCAGGCGTTCGATCGCAGCGGAGAACCTCTTATCGTCGGCGACGTCAATCACTGTCCACTGCCGCCGGAGACCCTCGCCGCGCTGGCTGCGGATTCACCCTATGTGGTGCAGGTATACGGTTCGGGGCTGACCGGCGAGGTTTACCGGCTGCGCATCGCCGGCAAGGAGTACAATTTAAAGAAACGACGCGCCGTCGCCGGCGTTGCCAACCTTAACGGGCAGCTGTCGTTTTTAAACGAGGTACAGCGCCGGCAGGCGCTGCAACGGCTGAAGGATGACCCAAATACCGCGCCGCGCTTCACCCACATCGTCCCGACGCTGTATGCCGATTATCGCCTCGGCATCCTCCTCTCCCCCTGGATCGATGGCGAGCCGATTCACCAGCTCACCCCGCCGCTGATCGCTCAGCTGTTCACCACGCTGGAAGCCTGTGAGGAGCAGGGGCTGATGGAGTGGGATCTCTGTAGCGGGAACCTGCTGGTGGACCGGGAGGAGCAGCTGTGGCTGTTCGATTTTGGCTATATGTATCCCTTCGACCCGCTGAGAGAATTCAACAGCAACGGTCTGGCCGATCCCCTGTTTCACTTTGTCGAGCGCTTTGAGACCCGCTTCTTTTTTAGCTGGCTGATGACCCGGGTGCCCGATGCCGAACAGCAGCTGGCGCAATATCGCGAGATGAAGCGGCTGGCGGTCGAAAGCTACCGGCGCAAGCTGGTCTGGCTTCGCGCCCGGCGGGCATCTCCGCAGGTGCAGGCTCATTTTCAGCAGATAACGGCGCGCTGGGAAACGGCGCTGGCGGACCCTGCCGCGCTGAGCCGGTTATTTGCCCTGGAGGCCTTCCGCTCACACGTGCTGGATATTGAAGACGACCTGCATGGCCAGTCCTGCACCTTGCTCACCCTGCAACGTATCGACTGGGTGATAGGCCAGCTGGAACAGCATTATGACTTTATCGCCGATCAGGGCGGCCTGTTTTATGACAACGCGGGGAAATCGCAGCAGGCGCTGCTCGGTGACTATGCGCAGAAGCGGCAGCAGGCGCAGGAGTACCTGCTGAATGCCGCCGCCGCAAAGGATTAACGGCGCTCGCGCCCCTGTTTCTGCTTCGCCTGATACATCAGGCGGTCGGCAGTGGCCACCAGCGCGTTGAGACTGGGGTGGCTGGCGGGATCGTACTCCACGCAGCCCCAGGAGAACGCCAGCTGCCAGGGGTGAGCCGCCTGCTGGTTGAAACGCGCCACGTTGTGGCTGAGCGTCTCCATCGCCGCCGCGGCATCGTGGCGGCTGGTATTGGCGAACAGAATAATAAACTCATCGCCCCCCTGCCTGGCGAGGATATCGGATTCACGGAAGGCGGCTTTCATCAAATCGGCGATGGCGATCAGCGCGCGATCGCCCTCTTCATGCCCCCAGGTATCGTTGATGTGCTTAAAGCGATCGAGGTCGACAAACGCCAGGCTGACCGGCTCATGACGGCGCTGGGCCGTCAGCAGGGCATACTCGGCCAGGGTGAGGAATCCCCGGCGGTTAAACAGTCCCGTCAGCTCATCAGAGGTTGCCGCATCCAGCACCTTGAACTCATCCTCCACGATCGCCGCCAGATCGCTTAAGATCTGCATTTCATGCGCGGAAAACGAACGCGGCTGATGGTCCATCAGGCAAAAAGACCCCACCGTCGCGCCATCCGGCAGCTGCACCGGGTACCCGGCGTAAAAGCGGATAAACGGCGCCTGGATCACCAGCGGGTTGTCGTGAAAACGCTCGTCCTGCTGCATGTCGTTAACGATAAGCGGGTCGGTTTGCAAAATGGTATGGGCGCAAAATGAAATGTCTCTCGGCACCGTGTCCACATCCAGACCGGCACAGGATTTGATATGCAGCAGATCTTCCCCTACCAGGCTGATGGACGCCACCGGCAGGTTATACAGCGAACGGGCAAGCCTGGTCAGGCGATCAAAGCGTTCTTCTTTTCCGCTATTCAACAGCCCGGAAGAGCGAAGCGATTGCAGGCGACGCTGCTCGTCGGGATGAAGTCCGGCTAATTTCATTGTCTCTCTCTTGTCTCTTGCGCAGAATTCCACCGGGCTTCCCGCGGGAAACCCGGCGTTTTATCCTGCCAGGGGAAAAATAGTCGTCAGGTATTCCATGAGTTAAGCAGATTTCCCCTGCTCGTCAACCGGCGCGCCCCGGCGACGGGCGGCCGGGGCGCTGGCGGAAGGCCATTGCGGCATTCCGCACGGCGAAAGGGAAGATCAGGCGCGGATAAACGCCAGCAGATCGGCGTTGATGGTATCGGCGTGGGAAGTGTGCATCCCGTGCGGGAAGCCAGGGTAAACGATCAGCTGGCTGTTGGGCAGCAGCTGGTCCTGCAGGATAGCGGCATTTTTATAGGGAACCACCTGATCGTCATCGCCCTGCATGACCAGCACCGGCAGCGTAATCGACTTAAGATCTTCGGTCTGATCCGTTTCTGAAAACGCCTTAATACCTTCATAATGGGCTTTGGCGCTGCCGATCATCCCCTGTCGCCACCAGTTCTGGATCGTCCCCTGCGACACCTCCGCTCCGTCACGATTAAAGCCATAGAACGGGCCAGAGGCGACGTCGAGATAGAACTGGGCGCGGTTAGCCGCCAGCGCTTTGCGGAAACCGTCAAACACCTCGATCGGCGTGCCGCCAGGATTCTGTTCGGTTTTGACCATCAGCGGCGGAACGGCGCTGATGAGCACCGCCTTCGCCACCCGCCCCTGCGGCTGGCCGTAGCGGGCCACGTAGCGGGCGACCTGGCCGCCGCCGGTGGAGTGCCCGACGTGGACCGCATTGTGCAGATCCAGATGCTCCACTACCGCCGAGACGTCTGCCGCATAATGGTCCATATCATGCCCCTCGCTGACCTGATCGGAGCGGCCATGGCCCCGGCGGTCGATGGCGATGACCCGAAAGCCTTCGGCAAGGAAAAACAACATCTGGTTATCCCAGTCGTCGGCGCTTAACGGCCAGCCGTGATGAAAAACAATCGGCTGAGCTTCCTTTGGACCCCAGTCTTTGAAGTAAATATTGACGCCGTCTTGGGTGGTGACAAATGCCATGTTACAGACTCCTCTTTCAGGATAACCAGCCTGCAGGCCCGTGCCTGGACTGAATGCCGACGGCGGCCGGCTGAGATGCCAGCCGCGCAGGAATGTGATGCCAGTAACAGTGTAGAAGAAATTTATCACCCCGCCGGACGACTTATCCCGTTTCGCTTGATCGGCTCGCCTGAACCCGGCAAGCGGCGGCTACTACGCCGCACTCTCCTGCTGGCGGATGCGCACAATCAGCGCGCCGAGCAGCGCCCAGTCCAGCAGCACGGCGAAGGCAAAGTTCACGCCGCCGCGTCCTGCCCCGGCGGTGTGCCAGGTCAGCAGCGTCGCCGCGATAGCGACAGCCACGCTCAGCGCCGTGGCGCCGCTGACGCGGCGACCCGACAGTGCCGCCCGTCCCGCGGCAACGCGCCAGGCGACAGCCGCCCCCGCGCTGCCGAACATCACGCCGGGGAGCAGCGACGGCCAGGCCTGGCCGCCATACCAGGCCACCAGCGCCAGCAGCCAGCCGGCCGCCGACACCAGGAAGGCCCAGCGCGTCGCCGTCAGGGGCGCCCGATAGAGCCAGGGCTGCGCGCGCGCGAATCCCCATCCGGCGCCGAAGGCCGCGATCAGGAGCGCCAGCAGACCCAGCGTGCCGCTCGCCCCGATAACGGGGGCCATGATGAACAGCAAGGCCCCGGCGGCGAAGACTACGCTGAGGGCGATGGCGCGGCCGCGCGGGTCGATGGTTCCCGCCGCGTTCGCGGCGGCATGGTGGTGTAAAACGTGCATATTCAGCTCCTGACACATTAAACGGCATGAAAATAACTCATGTCATCGTCTTTACATGCCCGTAGCCTATCGCCACTATACAGGGACACACAAACGCATAGTTTTCAGCCATAGATGAGAAAAACTCAGCCATGAGAACCCCCCGCCTGCCGCCGCTGGGCACCCTGCGCGCCTTTCACGCCGTCGCCCGCCAGCGTAGTTTTAAACTGGCCGCCGGAGCGCTCGGCGTCAGCGCGACGGCGGTCAGCCATCAGATTAAACTGCTGGAATCGGTCCTGGAGTGCCGGGTCTGTGAACGCAGCGCGCAGGGCGTCAGCCTGACCGCCGATGGCGAGATCCTCTACGCCGCTACCCAGCGCGCCTTCAGCGCCCTGGAGCAGGCCGTCGTCCAGATAGCCCAGGCCCGCCAGCCGCCATCCTTAACCGTCACCACCACCTCCAATTTTCTCACCCACTGGCTAGTGCCACGGCTGGCGGACTTCACCGCCCGCTTTCCGGCTATCGACCTGCGTCTGCACACCAGCGTCGAACGGGTAGATCTGCATCTGGGCACCGTGGACGCCGCGATTCGCTATCGCGAAATGCCCGAACCGGATCTGTGCTGTACCCTGCTGCATGAGGATCGCTTTATCGTGGTCGCCAGCCCGACGCTGGCCCTCAGCCGGCCTGACGATCTGGCGCAGGTGACGCTGTTTCACGTCGCCAACCGGCACGTACCGGCCGATTCGCCGAGCTGGGAGAACTGGCGTCGCCGCTATGGACCGCCGACGCTGAATATTGACGCGGGGTTAACCTTTAGCGATGAAACCCATGCCCTGCAGGCGGCGGTGGCCGGCCAGGGGGCGGTGATCGCCAGCGAACTGCTGGCGCGGGATCTGCTGCAGCGCGGGGTGTTATCCGCGCCATTCAGCGGCGCATTGCCGGGCGCCAGCTACTATCTGGTCACCACCGAAGCGGCAGCGCAGCGGGCGGATATTATCGCGCTGCGGGAGTGGCTGGTGGGTCAGATGGCCCTGGTCGACAGCGGCCAGCCGGCAGCGGGATAGCGGCCTTACCAGCCGCAAACGTTGGTCTCTTCGTCGGACTCATAGCCGCGGACGATATTGATCAGCTCCTTCACCGCATCGGCCGCGGTAAGCGGGTCGCGCAGCGCCGCCAGCGAGGAAAAGCTTTTATCGACCGAGACGCCGTTATTGTTATTGGTGACCGTCAGCACAAACTCCCCCTCTAAATTGTCGTCCGGCAGATCGCTCAGCAGCCCATTAACGGCCTCTACCGCCTGCTGCGGAATATACAAGACCATCGGTTTGAGGAATATTTTTTCTTGTTTCCGCTGAAGCCGGCCATTCTCTACCGCTAAGGTATAACCTTTATTTTCACTGTTCATAATTTTATCCCTCGATGAGAATTTTCGGATCAACATAGAAGTCGACATTAAATACCGTGTCCTCCGAGAGGGCCTCAATGCAGTGCCATTTTTCCGGCGGAAAAACGCCAAACTGGCCGGCTTCAATGGTCAGCGTTTCAACCGGTTCGGGGCTGGTTTCATCGGCATAGCCGAGATAGCGGATCGCCCCCTGCATCACCGACAGCCGGGGATAGACCCCCTGGCGGGTGCCAGCGTCCAGATGGCGGCGCCAGATAGAGGCCGGAGCGGTCTCCTTAGTCCACAGCGGCGTGCTGCGGGTATGAACGTAATGGGTGGGAATAATAATTCGCTGCATGATTGCTCCTCACTTTACCGTCGCAAAGGATACGGTCAGAAATAGTCTATATGATGCATATCATATACCCCTTTCAAAGGTGAAGGATATTATTTTCCTGGCGAAATTTATCTCTACTCCTTTTTATACCCCTCTGGGATTAGCGCTAAGAGAAAATATAAAAGGCGATTTCAGCTTGCTGAAATCGCCCGGAATAATATCTTTAAGGGCCTTCATATTTCATTTAGCGCAGCGGACTCGGTTTGCCGATTAAATAGCCCTGCACCAGGTCGCAGCCCAGCGCCTGCAGCGAGGCTAACTGCTCTTCGGTCTCCACGCCTTCAGCCACAATGCGCATATGCAGGCTCTTTCCCATGCTGATAATCAGGCGCACGATATCCAGATCGTCTTTTTGCTCCGGAATATTGATAACAAACGAGCGGTCGATTTTGATTTTATCGAACGGGAAGTAGCTTAAACGCGACAACGAAGAATAGCCGGTACCAAAGTCATCGATGGAGATTTGAATGCCCTGCTCGCGCAGCTGGCTGAGAATTTCCAGCGAACGGGTGTTCTCATTGAACACATCCGACTCGGTGATCTCCAGATCCAGCCGTCGCGGGTCGAGGCCAGTCTGCTGTAATACGCTGATAATGGTGTCGGTCAGCGAGGTGTTCATCAGCTGAATCGGTGAAACGTTAACCGAGACCTTGAGCGGCGTCGCCCAGCTGGCCGCTTCGGCACAGGCGGTTTTCAGCACCCACTCGCCGAGGGCATTGATAAGGCCGATTTTCTCTGCCACCGGGATAAACACCGTCGGCGGCACGGCGCCGCGCACCGGATGGAACCAGCGAACCAGCGCTTCATAACCGTAGATTTCGCGCGTAACGGTATCGGCGATCGGCTGGTAGTAGACTTTGAATTCGTCATGGGCCAGGGCCTGCAGCAGATCGTCTTCAAACGATTTATTCTCCTGCAGACGCTGCAGCATTCCCGGCCGGAAGATTTGCACATGGCCGCTGCCCTCTTTTTTCGCCTCATACAGGGCGAGGTCGGCGCACTTGTACAGATAATCGGTCCGGCTTTCGCCATCAGAGATCACGATCCCGATGCAGGCGTCGATATTAATCTGCGCATCGTAGATCTGATAGGGCTGGCTGATCTTCTCCCGGATAACATTGGCCCGCTCGAGCGCCATCTCTTCGGTCAGATCGTAAGAGAGCATCGCGAACTCATCGCCGCCGAGACGATACAACGTCTCTGAGGTTTTACGGAAAAAAGAGAGGCGGCTGGCCAGATCCTGCAGCAGCTTATCGCCGGCGTCATGCCCGAGGGTATCGTTTACATCCTTAAAGCTGTCGAGGTCGAAAAGCATCACCACGGCGCAGCCATTATAGGGGCGCACCTGATTGACGATCTCCTGCAGACGCTGCCAGAAAGAGAGACGGTTGGGCATACCGGTCAGCGAATCATGGTAGGCATCGTACTGCAGTCGACGGTTCTGCACCTGCAGCTTCTCTTTCGAGGCCTGCAGATCGTTGGCCAGGGTTTTCATACGAACGTGGGCGCGCCGCAGGTTATTATTCTGCCGCAGCATCAGCAGACCGAGGGAAATACACATGGCGATCAGCAGAATGGAGATCACCGAGTAGATATAATAGAGATGCTGAATTTTATCATGGGTGATATTAACGATATTAATATCTTGCGTCAGCGTGGCGGCCGCCATTGAGGTCAGGGGGCCATCCAGCTCGCTTAACACCGGCAGGATCGCTTTAACCTGCGCCGGCGTCATGGTATCAACTTGTTTATCAAGCAAATGGAGATTGCGGATCAGCGTGGCGACCACCGCCTTCCGCTGTTCGCTTTTATTAATAAAGCGACCCAGATCGCCCTCCTGCAGGAGTTCGATCTGGCTCATCATGATCTCGAGGCGCAGGCGCACCTCATCGTGGTCCGCCCCTTCGGCCCCAATCGCCATTCCCGCCAGACGAGACTCCAGTCGCATATATTCCGATACCATCTGCGACATTGACCACGAGTCCGTATAGCGGGTAAATTTTTGCAACTCACTTTGTCGCTCATGCACCAGATAAGTAATATATCCAGTCACAATAAACAACGACAAAATAATAGCCGTGAGTATTCGATTCAAGATCCGACCCTTACTCTATTATAATCTTAGAAACTTGCCAGGCCGATCGGGAATAATAGATCTGGTTCTGTAATTCAGCGCTGCTGTCGTAAGGGTAGACGATAAATAACGGGCCTTTATCCCGAACGCGCATATATTGGCCGTTCATTTTTAACGCCATAATGACCGGGAATTTATAAAAATCGTCCATCGGGATAATGGTGGTGTAGTCGTTGAGCGCCAGCACGCGGACGGATTGACCTTTAGCGCCGACTAAATCCATGAGTTTATTAAGGGGAATGCCGTCAAAACGGACCTTGCCGGTGTACCAGGGGGTGGTGGTTTCCACCGTCTTCATGCCCAGCTTTTCCAGCATCGCGAGATCAAAAACCGCCTTGTCACCGACGTTCGTATTTCCGATTTTGCCGGAAATGGTCAGTACAGGTTTTCCTGTCGGCGCAGGCAGTTTTTCAGCATAAGCAGAAGGCAACATGACAGAACAAAATAAAACTGCAAGAAGTAGACGCATTTAACTCACCATTCCAGAGAAGGAGACATGTTAAGTGTAAACCATTTACGTCAATTCTTAAAAGGTGCTCCTCTTTGTTATCCGTTGATTTAATTAAAAGTATAAGCTTGCTGGCAAATTGCCAGAATGTTGAGTAAAGGGTGTGATTTCGCCCGCCTTTCCGGTCGCTTATTTTTGCACCAGCTCGCCGCTTAGCAGGCAAACTACTTTCCTCCACGGCCGCTGCGCGGTAGTCTCAGTGCAGACGCTACGCGAAAAGCGTCTCATTCCAATAACAACGAATTACGTGACTGACAGGACAGGGTATGGATTCAACAATAAGCGTGCAGCCCGGCGAGGCGCCGGATTCGCTGCATCGGGCCCGGCGGGCGGCATGGGGCAGCTTTGCCGGCGCCGTGGTCGACTGGTACGATTTTCTTCTCTATGGCATTACCGCCGCGCTGGTGTTCAACCGCGAATTTTTCCCGCAAATCAGCCCGGCGATGGGCACCCTTGCCGCGTTTGCCACCTTCGGCGTCGGGTTTCTTTTTCGCCCGCTGGGCGGGATTATCTTTGGCCACTTCGGCGACCGTCTCGGGCGCAAGCGGATGCTGATGATGACCGTCTGGATGATGGGTATCGCCACCGCCTGCATCGGCCTGCTCCCCTCATTCAGCCAGATCGGCTGGTGGGCGCCGGTGCTGCTGGTGTTTCTGCGGGCGGTTCAGGGCTTTGCCGTCGGCGGCGAATGGGGCGGCGCGGCGCTGCTCTCGGTGGAGAACGCGCCGAAGGGAAAAAAAGCCTTTTACAGCAGCGGGGTGCAGGTGGGCTACGGCGTCGGCCTGCTGCTCTCCACCGGGCTGGTATCGCTGATCAGCAGCCTGACCACCGACGAGCAGTTCCTCAGCTGGGGCTGGCGCTTACCCTTCCTGTTCAGCGTGGCGCTGGTCCTGATTGCGCTGTGGATCCGTAACGGTATGGCCGAATCGCAGGAGTTTGAAGCCCAGCAGAGCCAGGCCAACGCGCCGCAGGTGAAAAAGCGACTGCCGGTGGTGGAAGCCCTGCTTCGCCATCCCGGGGCGTTTTTACTGATTATTGCCCTGCGGTTGTGCGAACTGCTGACCATGTACATCGTCACCGCCTTCGCCCTCAACTACTCGACGCAAAACCTCGGCCTGCCGCGCGAGCTGTTCCTCAACATCGGCCTGCTGGTGGGCGGCCTCAGCTGTCTGACTATCCCCTGCTTCGCCTGGCTGGCAGACCGCTTTGGCCGTCGGCGGATCTATATTACCGGGGCGCTGATCGGCACGCTGAGCGGTTTTCCGTTCTTTATGGCGCTGGAGAGTCAGTCCGTTTTCTGGATCCTGTTCTTCGCCCTGATGCTGGCCAATATCGCCCATGATATGGTGGTCTGCGTCCAGCAGCCGATGTTTACCGAGCTGTTCGGCGCCAGCTATCGCTACAGCGGCGCCGGCGTCGGCTACCAGGTGGCGAGCGTGGTCGGCGGCGGCTTTACGCCCTTTATCGCCGCGGCGCTGGTCACCTTCTCCGGGGGCTCCTGGCACAGCGTGGCCCTCTATCTGACCGCGGGATGCCTGCTGTCAGCGCTCACCGCGCTGTTGATGAAAAAGCATACCGTCGACTGACCAGCCTTCGGAGGGCGCGACCCGCGCCCTCCGGTAAGGAGAACGCATGTCTCTGTTGCCCCTGGCCGACTGCTGGCCACGCCGCTTTACCCCCGCCTCGCTGGCGCTGCAGTTTTGCGAGGACCCCACCCAGGCGGAACAACCGCTGTTTGCCAAAGCCGGCGCCGGCGAGGCCGTCGCCCAGCTCTGGCAGGCGCCGCAGGGATTCGTGGTGCCGGGGAGCTATCGTCAGTTTGCGGACCTGCCGGCGGTCAGCGCGCATTTTGCCGCGCGGGGCTGGCCGGTATGGCTCCGCCACTCTGGGGGCGGTCTGGTGCCCCAGGGGCCGGGGATTATCAACCTCAGCCTCGCCTGGCCGGTGCAGCAGCCGCTCGGCGAGGCCGCCGAACCCATCTATCACTCGCTGTGCGCTGTGCTGCAGCGCACCCTCGCGCGCTTCGGCGTTGCCAGCCACGCCCGGGCGGTGAGCGGTTCCTTTTGCGATGGCCGGTATAACCTCGCCTGCGGAGAGGGAGAGGAGGCGCGCAAGATTGTCGGTACCGCCCAGTACTGGCGGCCGCAGACGGCGAGCGGCGGCCATGTGGTGCTGGCCCACGCGGTGATCCTTATTGACGCCGACCTTAGCGCGGCGCATCAGGCGGCGAACGCCTTCGAAGCGCAGCTCGGCAGCGGGCGGGTCTACCGCGCCGACAAAACCGTCACCCTGGCGCAGTTGCTTCCCGGCGAGCGCCATCTGCTCCCCCGCTTCAGCGAGGCGCTGGCCCGGGAGCTGGACGCGGCTCGCTGAAGGTCGCTTTCAGGTAGCGGCTAAAGGTCTCCACCGCGCGCGACACCCGCGGAGTATAGGGCCGGATGACGTACAGCCGATCGGCGAACACCTCCACCGGCTGCCACGCCGGCAGCAGCTCCTGCACCAGCCCGCGGCCGATAGCCTCCCGGGCGCTAAAATCCGGCAGCAGCGCCACCCCCAACCCCGCCAGCACCGCATCGCGCAGCGACTCGCTGTTGTTGGTGGCGAACGGCCCCTGTACGTTGATGGTCACCCGCTCATCGGGCGTCTGGCGGGAGGCGAACGTCCAGTGCGGGCGCTGGGGCCCACGGGGATAGGTCAGGCACTGGTGTTGACGCAGATCGTCGGGCGTCTCCGGGCGGCCATGGCGGCGAATATAGTCGGCGGATGCGACGATTAGCGTGGCCGTGTGGCACAGCGGCCAGGCGACGTGGGTGTCCGGGAGCGCCTCGCGCCGACAGTGGCGGATGGCGAGGTCGAACCCTTCGCTGCCGAGAGAGACCAGCCGGTCGGTCACCTCCAGCTGCAGATGCAGCTGGGGATGTTGATGTAAAAAGGGCGCGATCGCCGGCACCAGCTGCTGACGGGAAAAGGCCACCGGCGCGGTCAGGCGCAGCGTCCCCCGCAGCGGTCCGCCCTCATCGCAGGCGCCGGTGAAAATATCCCGCAGCTGGCCAAACGGCTCACTGAGCTCCGCCACCAGCCGTAGCCCGTCGTCGCTGAGGCTGACGCTGCGGGTGGTGCGATGGACCAGCGTTTTACCGGTCACCCGCTCCAGCTCGCTGATTTTCTGGCTGATGGCCGACTTGCTGATCCCCAGCTTTTCCGCGGCCCGGGTATAGCTTTTCTGCTCTTCCAGCACCGTCAGCCAGTAGAGATGGGCCCAGTAACTCTCCGGACGACTTTCGCTCATATTGATTGTTCACCAGTAAAAACAATGTATTCAACTATAGCGGTTTTTGCCCGCGACGGCATCGGCTAGCATCCATATCAGACAGCGATTATTCCCTAACGATAAGGACCACCTGCATGCCATTACTGACATTTGACCTGATTGAAGGCCGTACGGAACAGGAGATCAGAACCCTGCTGGATGCCGCTCATCGCGCCGTGCTGCGCGCCTTCGAGGTACCGGAACGCGACCGCTACCAGATTGTTCACGAAAACAAAGCCCATCATATGGTGATTGAAGATACCGGCCTCGGACTGACCCGCACGCGGGATCAGGTGGTGGTGCGGGTCTATACCAGCCCGCGCAGCGACGCGCAGAAGCAGCGTTTCTTCGCCATTCTGCAGGAGGAGCTGGCGGAACACTGCGGCCTGAGCGGCGATGATGTGATGGTGTCGATTATCAGCAACCAGAAAGGCGACTGGAGTTTTGGCCGCGGGGTCGCGCAGTATCTTACCGGCGATCTCTAACCCGCGGCCGGGAGGGCGCTGTCAGCGGCGGCCTGCCGCCGCGATGCGCTGGCGCGCCTGCTGTTCGATATTTTCCAGCAGTTCCTGGACATCGTCTTTGTCAATGTCGAGGAACTGGCCTTCCAGCAGGGCGGCGTGAATATCTTCCCGGGTAACCGAAATGCCCAGCGGCACCGCACGGGATTTGACCTCCTCCGCCGCCAGCGGATGGGGGTAGCGGCGGCCAACCAGATTGTTAAACACGATGGCCAGCAGCGCCAGCATCAGCGAGTTGAGCAGCACCGGCGTCAGCACAAAGTGATAGCCTTCGCTGTGCACCCCGGCGCCGCCGAGGATCGCCGTCAGGGCCACCGCGCCGCCGGGAGGATGCAGGCAGCGCAGAAAATACATCCCGGCGATGGCCAGCGCCGCCGCCAGCCCGCAGGCCAGCGCCGGGTCGGGCACCAGCATACCCACCGTGACGCCGATCAGCGCCGACAGCACATTGCCGCCGACAATCGACCACGGCTGCGCCAGCGGACTGCTCGGCACACCAAACAGGAGTACCGCCGATGCGCCCATGGGGGCAATAAACCACAGGTTGACTTCGCCGAGCAGCCAGTGGCTGAACATGCTGGTCACCGCCAGCCCGGTACCGGCGCCGATGGAGCCCAGCACAATATGCCGACGAGCCACCGGCAGCGCGTGCGGCTTCAGCCGCCCAAGGAAAATCCGCAGCCGTGAAAACAGGCCTGCGGGAATAACACTCAACATCGCTTTATCGCTCAGATCATAGGAGTTACTTATATTTTATTTTCTTTTTTTAACCTTACATTAACAACCCTGTATTTAGCAGGGGATCGCGCGGGCGGCGATTTCCGGGCGGCGCAGGGCTGTGAATTCTCGCCCGGGCTGATAGAATCCCTTTTCTGTCAGGGGGATACCCCTTTTGCGAACTGAAGGTCATAACCCAGTGAATAATAAAATCTCTTTAGCGAAAGAAGTGGCATGGGCCAGCCAGAATATGCCGCGTACCCTGCGTCAGGTCGCCGCCCTGCCCGACCTCAGCGGCGTCCGCCTTGCCTGCTGTATGCACCTCGACATGAAAATGATCCCGCTGGTGCAGGGGATCCTCGACAAGGGCGCTCAGGTCTTTTTAACCACCTGTAACCCCACCACCGTGCAGGACGACGTGGTGGCCTGGCTGGTGGAGCGCGGCGCCGAGGCCTGCGCCTGGCGCAATATGAGCGATGCCGACTGGCAACAGTCATGGGAAAAAGCGATCGCCTGGCAGCCCACTCACCTGTGCGAAATGGGGGCCGATCTCACCACCCTCCTTCACCAACGCGGCGAGTTCGGCAACATCATGGCGGGTCTGGAAGCCACCGGCTCCGGCGTCAATCGACTGGGGGATATTCAGCCCGGCTATCCGATCTTTAACTGGGACGATCTGCCGGTCAAAGAGGGGCTGCATAACCGCCATATGGTCGGACTCACCGCCTGGCACACCTTCTTCCAGACCACTCATCTCACCCTGCATGAGAAAAAAGTGCTGGTGATCGGCTACGGCCTGGTTGGCCAGGGCGTCGCGGCGGCGGCAAAAGCCTTTGGCGGCCAGGTGATGGTGGCGGAGATCGATCCTGCCCGTCGCCTGCAGGCGGCCTATGACGGCTGGCACGTGGTCGATCTGCAGGAGGCTATCGCCTCGGCGGACGTGGTAGCCACCGCGACAGGCGGTAAAAACGTGGTTAATCGCCAGGCGCTGGACCGGGCGAAAGCAGGCGTGTTTATCCTTAACGTCGGCCACGTGGCGGAAGAGATCGACGGCGAGTACCTGCGCCAGTACCCTCAGGAAGAGGTGATGCCGTATATCAACGCCTACCGCATGGCTGACAAAACCGTCTACCTGATGGCCAATGGCTCGATGCTCAACCTGACCGCCGGCTTCGGCGACAGCCTTAACGCCTTTGACGTCACCCTGGCGGTGATGGCCAGCGGTATCGGCCATATTGTCAGCGACGGTATGCGCGCCCCGGCGCAGGTTTACCTGCTGCCGCAGGCGGTCTGGCAGCAGGCGCTGTAAACCCGGCGCACCGTCCCCCATCCTCGAGACGATGCGCTTTATCATCAGGACGCTGGCGCGCTATCGGGCAGCACAATGTTGCTCTGCGCCAGGGTCCCCATCTGGTGGTACATCGCGCTGGCAGCATCCAGCAGGTGCATGGCCAGCGCGGCGCCGCTGCCCTCCCCCAGGCGCATGTCCATATCGAGATACGGGCGCAGACCCAGCGCGTCGAGGGCGATCCGCGCCCCTTTCTCCGCCGACAGGTGCGAAGGGATAAGATACGGGTGCGCCGCCGGGGCCATGCGGCAGGCCGCCAGAGCCGAAGCGTAGGAGAGGAAGCCATCCAGCACCACCGGCAGGCCGCAGGAGGCCGCCCCGAGGATCACCCCGGTCATACCCACCAGATCAAAACCGCCCACCTTCGCCAGCACGTCCAGCCCGTCCGCCGGGTTCGGCTGGTTATGAGCGATCGCCTGGCGCACCACCGCCACCTTATGGCCCCGCTGCGCCAGCGGCAGATTGGCCCCGCAGCCCACCACCGCGTCGGGGTCGCTGCCGGTCAGGACGCTGATCGTCGCAGCGGCCGGGGTGGTATTGGCCATCCCCAGCTCCCCCACGCCAAAGACGTTCACCCCGTCGGCGGCGAGCTGGCGGGTGAAACGCATGCTGGCCAGCAGCACCGTCTCCGCCTGCTGACGGCTCATCGCCGCCGTCCGGGCGATATTCCCGCTACCGCGGGCCACCTTGAGGTTGATCAGGCCCGGCAGCGGCTCGGCGTCGATGCCGACATCCACCACCTCCACTCTCACGCCGGCCTGCGCCGCCAGCACGCAGACGCCGGTGTTGCCCCGCACCATATTGCCGGCATGAATGGCCGTCACCGCCTGCGGGGAAGGGGTCACGCCTTCATGCCAGACGCCGTGGTCGGCGCACATGACCACGATGGCTTTTTCAGTCAGGGCCAGCTGCCCCTGCAGCCCCGGCAGACCGGCCAGCTGTACCGCCAGGCTCTCCAGACGGCCAAGGCTGCCGGGCGGCTTTAACAGGCCATCAATATGCTGCTGCGCGCGCGCCATGCCCGTCACATCGGGCTGCGGAATGGCAGCCAGTAACGCCGAAAGTGTTTCCATTCTGTTCCTCACCGTTGATGCCAGGCCTTACAGTAGCGCCAGTAAAAAGAGTAATTCACCCAGCTCGATCGCCGCTCCGAGGGTATCCCCGGTCTGCCCGCCGAGGGTTCGCTTCAGCGCCCACCCCAGACCCCAGATCAGCACCAGGGCGATCAGCGCGGCGCGCAGCCCCTGCAGCCCCAGCAGGGCGGTGGCCAGCGCGATCGCCAGCGCCATCGTCACCAGCGTCTGCTGCAGGCTAATTTTGCCAATAAACAGATTGCCCAGCCCTTTTTCCCGCGCATAGCGATGGCGATACATCAGCAGCACCGCCATTCCGCGACCGACGGCGCAGGCCGCCGCCAGCGCCGCGATGGGGTTGACATCGCGCAGCAGCAGTTCGCCGACCACCAGCACCTTCGCCACCAGCACAAAAATCAGCGCCAGCCCGCCGTGGGTACCCAGCCGGCTGTCGCGCATGATCTCCAGCATTCGATCGCGGGTGCGGGCGGAGAAGATGCCGTCGCAGGTATCGGCCAGCCCGTCAAGGTGAAATCCGCCGGTGAGCAGCGCCAGCGCCAGCGCGCCGAACAGCGCCGCCAGCGGGACGCCGCACCACGGCTGCAGGAGGTACACCACCGCGCCGGCGATGGCGCCGAGTAATAAACCGACCAGCGGGAAGGTGACGATACTGCGCTGGTACTGTTCGATCTCCAGGCCCTGAGATAACCGCGCCGGGACCGGCAGACGGCTGATAAACGAGAGTGCGGCAAAGAATGACTTAATCACGTGGGGTTGACTCCTGTCGGCGAAAGCAGCGGAAGAGATTCTGTCGCGCCCGGTCAGCACCTGAGTTTGTCTTCTGGCGAATCGATCGTCGGAGAGGTGAGAGGTGTTGAGATATCGCCCTGACGCCGCTGCGTCAGATGCCCGGCCAGGATGAGAGAAACCTTTCCGATATCAATACGTTTTCGCGGGGCAGTATAGCAAAGAGTCGGTGGAGAGAGGCAGTTGCCGGGACAAAGTTTTCGCAGAAAAAGAGACGGGAGGTGGTAGTGCAGAACAGCCCGGCGACGCTGACCGCCGCCGGACAGCTGGGATTAGCCTTCGACTTTGGCTTCACCCATCACTTTCAGTTTTTTAGAGATGTCGCGGCGCTCTTTGGACAGCTCGGCATTCTTGATGATGTAGTCATCAACGCGGTCTTCGTAATCGCTCTTCATGCTGGCGATGATGCCCTGGATGGCTTCCACGCTCATGCCCGGTTTGATGTAGTCGCTGAGGTTGTCCAGCAGCAGAACGCGCTTCTGGTTATCACGGATCTTTTTCTCAACGTCCTGAATTTCACGCTGCAGTTTGTTCTTACGACGGTACAGACGAACAAACTCCAGTACGTCCTGGAAAGAAGGCTTAGTTGTTTCCATTTTTACACCCCTAATAATTGAGATTCGGATTCGTAAAGCGACTGCGTTATAGGGCTAACATAACTGCTAGCAGTCGCTGATGACAATGTTTTTTCCTTTGCGTTTATCATAACCCTAAACGCTGCTGAATCGAAACAACCCGTGCAGTTACCCGGTGCATCTGGTGCTTATTTGCGCAACGCGCGGCAGATCAGATGCGACAGCAGCTCCAGCTGGCGCGCCAGTTCAATAGAGAGCCAAACATAGCCATGGATCGGGGTTTCCGCCAGGCTATCGTCACCCTGCTCTTTCATCAGCTGGCGCAGTTCGAGGACGATTTCATTCAGCTTTTCATTATTGGCGCGCACAGGCTGAGGGTTCCCTTCGTACAGCGCGTGGGCGATGGCCAACAGCGTCTGCTGGGTCATCTGCTGCGTCTCCCGCAGGGTGTGCGCATTGAGCATGACGAAGTGGCCCGGACGGGTTGCCCACCAGGCGTTGATCTGCAGCTCCAGCATGCACACGAGGTTGCGGCTGACGGTCTGGATAGCCTCGAAGATCGCCTTCTGGATGTGCGTCTCTTTGCTGGCGGGGGTGATCAGCCCGCGCATTTTGACGACGTCGTTGAGCGCCTGTTGGAGATGCTTTTCCAGCCGCGGCCGATCCACCAGATTTGGCGAGAAGCCGGCCTGGTAGAGGCGGTTGAAGTTAGTGACATAGCTGGCCATCTGGATGCGCCAGTGGATAAACGCCCGCTGCGGCCAGATACCGGTAAACAGCATCGCCAGCAGCGAGCCGAAGATCACGTCGCCGCTTCGCCACAGGGCGGTATGCATATCGCCCGGCGGCGCCCCGACCACCACCGACAGGGTGATGCCGATCAGCAGCGCCTGATAGGGTTTCTTGCCCAGCGCCAGCCAGCCGCAGAGGAACATCGCCGCCGCGCACCAGAGGACCATCAGCGGCAGGGAGATAAGCTCAAGCTTGAGCGCCACCAGCCCCAGCGCCGAGCCGAGGATCGTGCCGCCGATGCGCTGAAACGCCCGCGGCACGACGTTGCCCCAGAAGGAGATCGGCCCCATCACCACCACCAGGGTGATGAGAGGCCATGTTCCCTCAGGCACGTTCAGCAGCCGCACCAGCAAAAAGGTGAGCACAAAGGCCAGCGCAATCCGCACACCATGCACCACCCGATAATGGCGATACAAACGGATCTCAAATGGCTTGAGTGATTTATCAGCGCGCACAACCCTCTCCGGCAAAACGAAAAGGCCAATTGTAACTGCTTTTTCGCCCGGAGCGTGCCGGGAATGTAAAAATCCTTGTCCGGAACAGGGGTAAATCGCTACGACGCGACGCGGGCGACGGGAACATACATGTCGATATCCCAGTAGCCGTCGTGGTTGCCGTCGTTAAGATAGACCTCAAAGCAGGGCTGGGGGGCGATGCGATACGCCGTGCTCTGCAGCAGGCTGTCGAAAAACTGCCTCCACGGGGTGGCGAAGTCGTGATCCACCACCCGCGCGCGGGCGCAGGCGTAATCCCCGCCGGCAATCGCCGTTATGATCACCCCTTCGCTGTTAGCGGGAATGACGTAATCCTCGTCAACGGCGACCACGGTGGCGCAGCGCAGTTTTTCCGCCGGCACGTCCTCCGGGTTATCGTAGTAGACGGCAAGCCACTCGCGGGCGGGCATCTGCCGGCCCTCAACCCACATCATCAGTTGCTCAAACCCCTGCCTGACGGTTTGATCCCAGGGCCCGACCAGATGGAAACCGGCAATGGTTTTCTTGCCGAGGGGGGTGACGCTGTAGTTCATCTTGCCTCCTTTGGAGATAAATGACTGTATGAATATACAGTTAATTTAACAGGAGATCCCCCCTCAGTATGTGCGCGAATTCACAGAGTCGCCATTGCGGCTGATGAAAAAAACGGCGATGTTGTCACCGCGTCTGCCGGGCGGCAGGCGAAAAAAAACCGCCTGCAAAGAGGCGGTTGGCGTGGTTACAGCTCGTGGTGCAGGTAATCGCTCATTCGCGAGAACACCCCGCCTTTATTAATGCTTTCGAGGGTGACCAGCGGATAGTGGCCCACGACCTTGTCGCCGTCATACAGCGAAATCTCGCCGACCCGCTGGTTGGCGGCGATCGGCGCCTCCAGATCCTTTTTATCCAGCACGTATTTCGCCTTTATCCGCGACACTTCCGCCTTCGGCAGCGCTAACCAGAAATCCTGATCGGTGCCGAGCTTAATCTGCTCTTTATCGCCGTACCAGATGCGCTCGCTGCCGACCTTCTGCCCCTTCTGCAGCACCTGCACGGTGTCGAAGTTTTGCTGCCCCCAGTGCAGCAGTTTCGCGGCCTGCTGCTCGCGGCCTTTCGGGCTGTCGGCACCCATCACCACGGCGATCAACCGACGCTGGCCATCCACCGCCGAGGCGATCAGGTTAAACCCGGCGCCCGACGTGTGGCCGGTTTTCAGGCCATCGACGTTCAGGGTTTTATCCCACAGCAGACCGTTACGGTTTTGCTGGGTAATGCCGTTCCACGTCAGGCTTTTCTGGCTGTACATGTGGTAGACGTCAGGCTCGCCATGGATAATCGCCCGCGACAGCACCGCCAGGTCATAGGCCGAACTATGCTGGCCCGGGGCATCGAGGCCGTGGACGGTTTCGAAATGGGTATCCTGCAGATGCAGTTTTTCGACATACTGATTCATCAGGGCGACAAACTGCGGCTGACCGCCGGCGACATAGTCGGCCAGCGCGACGCAGGCGTCGTTGCCGGAGTCGACAATCAGCCCACGGCTGAGGTCGCGGACGCTGACGCGATCCCCTGGCTTTAAGAACATCAGGGATGACCCGTCGAACACCGGGTTGCCCTTCGCCCAGGCGTCTTTCCCCACGGTGACGATATCGTCAAAGGTGATACGATGGCTGTCGATGGCGCGATCGACCACGTAGCCGGTCATTAATTTGGTCAGGCTGGCAGGATTGCGCTGCTGATGTTCGTTACCCGCGGTCAGTACCTGACCGGTGGTGTAATCCATCAGCACCCAGGAGCCAGCCTGAATGGAAGGCGGCGCGACCGTAGCAGGTAAGTCGACGGCAAATGCGCAGGAAACGCTCGAAGCGAGCAAAGATACAGCAATAAACAAACGGCCTTTCAACGGCATATCCTCTAGATTTACAGATCCGCCGTCCTTTTTACGGAACTTCGCGTTTCATATCAGGGTTTAATTGCAAGAAAATATGACACGGCGGAGGATGTTGCTTGCCGTTACCCTTCTGATGACCGGGCAAATCGTTTACCATACCGGTCGCACGCCACCACGGATAATGAACAGACTATGCAAGACAGCGTCAACCAGCCCGGATTTTTATTCCACGATTATGAAACCTTCGGCACCAGCCCTTCCCTTGACCGGCCGGCGCAGTTCGCCGCCATCCGCACCGACGCGGAGTTAAACGTGCTGGGCGAGCCCGAGGTGTTTTACTGCAAGCCCGCTGACGATTACCTGCCGCAGCCGCAGGCGGTAATGATCACCGGGATCACCCCGCAGGAAGCGCTGGCCAAAGGGGATAACGAGGCCGCGTTTGCCCGCCGCATCCACGATCTGTTCACGGTGCCGCAAACCTGCATCGTCGGCTATAACAACGTGCGCTTTGATGACGAAGTGACGCGGAATATCTTCTATCGCAACTTCTATGACCCTTATGCCTGGAGCTGGCAGCACGATAACTCGCGCTGGGATCTGCTCGACGTGATGCGCGCCTGCTATGCCCTGCGTCCGGAAGGGATCGCCTGGCCGGAAAATGACGAGGGTCTGCCGAGCTTCCGCCTTGAACATTTGACCGTCGCCAACGGTATTGAACACCAGAACGCCCATGACGCGATGGCCGACGTGTACGCCACCATCGCCATGGCGAAGCTGGTGAAAACCCGGCAACCGCGGCTGTTTGACTATCTCTACAGCCACCGCAATAAGCGCAAGCTGGCGACGCTCATCGACGTACCGCAGATGAAGCCGCTGGTGCATGTCTCCGGCATGTTCGGCGCCGCGCGCGGCAACACCAGCCTGGTGGCGCCCCTGGCCTGGCATCCGGAAAACCGCAATGCGGTGATTATGGTCGATCTGGCGGGGGATATGGCGCCGCTGCTGGAGCTGGATGCGGACGCCCTGCGCGAGCGGCTTTACACCCCGCGCGCCGAGCTTGGCGATCTGCCGGCGGCGCCGATCAAGCTGGTGCATCTCAATAAATGTCCGGTGCTGGCTCAGGCCAATACCCTGCGCCCGCAGGATGCCGACCGGCTGGGGCTCTCCATTCAGCGCTGTCTGGAGAATGCCCAACTGCTGCGGGCGAATCCGCAGGTGCGGGAGAAAGTGGTGGCGGTGTATGCCGAAGCCGAGCCGTTCGTGCCGTCCGAAAACGTCGACGCCCAGCTTTACAATGGGTTCTTTAGCGATGCCGACCGCGCGGCGATGAAAATCGTGCTGGAAACGGAACCGCGCAATCTGCCGGCGCTGGATATCACCTTCGCCGACAAGCGCATCGAACGCCTGCTGTTTAACTACCGGGCGCGCAACTTTCCCGGCACGCTCGATGAAGCCGAGCAGCAGCGCTGGTTAGAGCACCGTCGTCAGGTATTTACGCCTGAGTTTTTGCAGGCCTATGCCGATGAACTGCAGATGCTGTATCAGCAGTATGCGGAGGATAAAGAGAAGCTGGCGCAGCTGAAGGCGCTGTGGCAGTACGCGCAGGATATTGTCTGATTGGCTGAAATTCCCGGGTTGCGGCTACCGCCTTACCCGGGCTACAAACTGTATCAGCTGTATGCGGATGATAAAGAGAAGCTGGCGCAGCTGAAGGCGCTGTGGCAGTACGCACAGGATATCGTCTGATTGGCTGAAATTCCCGGGTTGCGGCTAACGCCTTACCCGGGCTACAAACGATGGCTGGACTCGTAGCCCGGGTAAGACGCCTCGCGTCGCACCCGGGAACGTTGCTTAACTTTTCGCGCGGCTGGCGATGATTTCATCCGCTACGTTGCGCGGCGCTTCCGCGTAGTGGTGGAACTCCATGCTATAGGTTGCTCGTCCCTGAGACATCGAGCGCAGCGTGGTGGAATAACCAAACATCTCCGCCAGCGGCACATCGGCGCGGATGATCTGGCTGCCGAAGCGCTCTTCCATCCCCTGCACCATCCCGCGACGGGAAGAGAGATCGCCCATGATATTCCCGGCGTACTCTTCCGGCGTTTCCACCTCCACGTGCATCACCGGCTCAAGGATCACCGGGTCCGCTTTGCGCGCCCCTTCCCGGAAGCCGAAGATCGCCGCCATGCGGAACGCCATCTCCGAGGAGTCCACGTCATGGTACGATCCGAAGGTCAGGGTCGCTTTCACGTCAACCACCGGATAGCCCGCCAGCACGCCGGTGCCCATCGCTTCGCGCAGCCCTTTCTCCACGGAAGGGATGTACTCGCGCGGCACTACCCCGCCTTTGGTGGTGTCCTCGAAGACGAAACCGCTGCCCGGCTCCAGCGGCTCAAGGGTCAGCACGACGTGCCCGTACTGTCCTTTACCGCCGGACTGGCGCACAAATTTGCCCTCCACGTCCGTCACTTTCTTGCGCAGGGTTTCGCGGTAGGTGACCTGCGGACGACCAATGTTGGCCTCGACGTTAAACTCGCGCTTCATCCGGTCGACAATGATCTCCAGATGCAGCTCGCCCATGCCGGAGATAATCGTCTGGCCGGACTCTTCATCGGTATGCAGACGGAACGACGGATCTTCCGCCGCCAGCCGCTGCAGCGCGATGCCCATTTTCTCCTGGTCCGCTTTGGTCTTCGGCTCAATCGCCAGCGAAATCACCGGCTCCGGAAACTCCATCCGCTCAAGGGTAATCACCGCATCCGGGTCGCATAACGTATCGCCGGTAGTGACATCCTTCAGCCCAACGCAGGCCGCGATATCCCCGGCGTGCAGTTCGTCCACTTCGTGGCGATCGTTGGCCTGCATCAGGACGATACGCCCGATGCGCTCTTTCTTGCCCTTCACCGGGTTCCATACCGCATCGCCTTTCTTCAGCGTCCCGGAGTAGACGCGGATAAAGGTCAACTGGCCGACATAGGGGTCGGTCATCAGTTTGAACGCCAGCGCCGACAGCGGCTCATCGTCGCTCGGATGGCGTTCCGCCGGCTGGCCTTTCTCATCCACGCCCTGTATCGCCGGAATATCCAGCGGCGACGGCATCAGCTCCACCACCGCGTCGAGCATGCGCTGCACGCCTTTGTTTTTAAAGGCGCTACCGCAGAGCACCGCCTGGATTTCACCCTTCACCGTGCGCTGGCGCAGACCGGCGACAATCTCCGCCTCGTCCAGCTCGCCGGTTTCGAGGTATTTATCCATCAGCGCATCGCTGGCCTCCGCCGCCGCCGAGACCATTTTCTCCCGCCACTCGCGGGCAGTCGCCAGCAGATCGTCAGGGACCGGCCCGTAGCTGAAGGTCATGCCCTGGGTGGCGTCATCCCACAGGATGGCGCGCATTTTCACCAGGTCGACGACGCCGGTGAAATGCTCTTCAGCGCCAATGGGGATGACAATCGGCACCGGGTTGGCCTTCAGGCGGTCGATCATCATCTGCACCACGCGGAAGAAGTCCGCGCCGGGGCGGTCCATCTTGTTGACGAAGGCCAGCCGCGGGACATGGTATTTATTCGCCTGGCGCCAGACGGTCTCCGACTGGGGCTGCACCCCGCCGACGGAGTCATACACCATCACCGCGCCGTCGAGCACGCGCATGGAACGTTCCACCTCAATGGTGAAATCCACGTGCCCCGGGGTGTCGATGATATTGATCCGGTGCGGCTCGAAGCTGCGGTCCATACCCGGCCAGAAGCAGCTCACCGCCGCCGAGGTAATGGTGATCCCGCGCTCTTGCTCCTGGGCCATCCAGTCGGTGGTTGCCGCGCCATCGTGTACTTCACCCAGCTTATGGCTCATCCCGGTGTAAAACAGGATGCGCTCGGTGGTGGTGGTTTTACCGGCATCGATATGCGCGGAGATACCGATGTTGCGATAACGTTCGAGGGGGATGGGTCGGGGCATGATGCGTCCTTAGTCGTTTTGACTGTCAGTCTGCGGTCGGAATGATCCGCAGTTCATTTCACTGCCGCTTATGATAGTACAATTGTACGAGTATATTCGAACTATTTTTACTATTATTATGATTGGTCAGGTTGCGGCGGCGCGCGTGGCATGCGAACAGGAGTTTGGGTATAGTAGCCGCCAGCCGCCGATACGGGCTGCGACCGCCATGCGCCGCGCCACCGCCGACACAGGATTATTATGATCGCCAATCACCCTGAACGAGAACAAATTCGCCTGGAAAATGTCCTTTCCGCGCTCGGCAACCCGCTGCGACTGGAGATCATCCGCACGCTGGCCGACGGCAGCGAGCAGAGCTGTAACGCTCTGCGTCAGGAAGAGGTGGCCAAGTCCACCATGACCCACCACTGGCGCGTCCTGCGCGACAGCGGTGTGATCTGGCAGCGGCCTCAGGGACGGGAGAATATGATTTCACTGCGCCGGGAAGATCTGGACGCCCGTTTTCCCGGCCTGCTGGATACGCTGCTGAACGTGATGCAGCAGTCGTGAATCGCTAACCTGCTGCCTGCTACTCCCCCGCCAGCCGCTGGTACTGCCTGAAACGGGCCCGGGCATCCTCCTCCGTTTGCCGGAACAGCGCGTCCGCCAGATCCGGGGTGGTTTTGTGCAGCGCGGCATAGCGCACCTCGCCAAGCAGAAAGTCGCGGAAGCTCTCTTCCGGCTCTTCAGAGTCCAGTATAAACGGCGTTTTGCCCTCGGCTTCGCGCTGTGGATGGTAGCGCCACAGGTGCCAGTATCCCGCCTCCACCGCCCGCTTCGCCTCGCGCTGACTGCAGCGCATCCCGGCTTTCAGGCCGTGGTTGATACAGGCGGCGTAGGCGATCACCAGCGACGGTCCCGGCCAGGCTTCAGCCTCGGCGATGGCCCGCAGGGTCTGATCTTTATCGGCGCCCATGGCGATCTGCGCAACGTAAACATTGCCGTAGCTCATCGCCATCATGCCGAGATCTTTTTTCCGCGTGCGTTTCCCCTGGGCGGCAAACTTGGCGATCGCCGCCACCGGGGTCGATTTGGACGACTGGCCGCCGGTGTTGGAGTAGACCTCGGTATCGAACACCAGAATATTGACGTCTTCCCCGCTGGCCAGCACATGATCGAGACCGCCGAAGCCAATATCGTAGGCCCAGCCGTCGCCGCCGAAGATCCACTGCGAACGCCGGACGAAATAGTCACGGTTCTGCCAGAGCTGCTCCAGCAGCGGAACCCCCTCTTTTTCCGCCGCCAGCAACGCACTGAGGCGGTCCGCACGCTCGCGGGTCCCCTCCCCCTCGTCCTGCTGCGCCAGCCATTGCCGCATCGCGGCGTGAAGCGCGTCGCTGA
>ENA-UPSY01000863-UPSY01000863.1-human-gut-metagenome-genome-assembly--contig:-NODE-863-length-34505-cov-40.358284_pt1 | contig 34505 bp, 32 predicted proteins | sample MGYA00250044_ERZ773365 | MGnify/ENA primary metagenome ERZ773365 (study PRJEB29103, sample SAMN06111932) | human gut metagenome | biome: human gut; feature: ankylosing spondylitis patient; material... | reverse complement strand
CCATCAGTCGGGGTGTGGAAGGAATGTATCATGGTGAAATATTGAGTTCGTTTTTATTGTGGGGCAAAGGTACGAATAAAATGGCTTCTATAGAAATGAAGGTATATATATCCTATATGATGTATCTTATGACTGTTTTTGTACAATGGATAGAAGAAAAATGTATTTTTGTAAATGTTACAATGTACATGAACTTTCACAGAGTTATTAATCTGAGTCACAAATTCCATATTTTCTGTGATGAAACGACCTGAAATCCTATGAAAACAAAAAAGAAAAACATTCTCCGCTTGCTCGTCGCTCTGGTAGTGGTAATAGGCGTGGTGTATGCTTCGTTGCCCTACTACGCCCGTCAGGCGCTCATTCACTGGATGCCCGTCATCGACGACCTGGAAACCTTTCACCGGCACACGGTACACCATAATCCCGATGACGTGTGGCACTGGCCCCTTTCTACTGATTATAACCGTTACCAACTGGCAGAAAAAGATGCGCACTATCTGGACAGCCTGCGCACCGTGTCCTTCCTCGTTATCCGTCGTGACAGCATCGTCTTCGAAAGTTACCGTGACAGGTGGAATGATACACTGACCTCAAATATCTATTCTGCTACAAAGACCATCGTGGGACTACTGGCGGGAGTTGCCCTCGACGAAGGAAAGATTCATAGTCTGGACGATCCCGTATCGCGCTACATACCTGTCTATACAAAAGGAATGCAGGCTGACGTCACCCTGCGCCATTTGCTGACCATGAGTGGAGGCATGGCGTGGGATGAGGCGTACGCTTCGCTCTTTTCTGTCACAACGCACGGTTATTATGGTAACGATCTTTACGACTTGGTGACGGGCCTGGAGGTAGTTGACCGTCCCGGCGTGCAATATTCCTACCGTAGTGGTGAGACTCAATTGTTAGCTTTTGTCATCGAGGCAGCCACCGGGCAAACACTAAGCGACTATGCCGAAGAGAAGCTCTGGCGTCCGATGCAGGCCGAACGGGATGCCTATTGGTTGCTGGACAAAAAAGACGGTGACGAAAAAGCCTTCTGTTGCTTCCATACCACGGCCCGCGATGTAGCCCGTTTCGGGAGTCTTTTGTTACATCGTGGCAATTGGCACGGCCGTCAACTGGTTTCCGAAGCCTATATGGACGAACTGATGCGTCCCGCTTCGTACCTGAAAGACCAGTGGGGCAAGGATTCACTCAGTTATTATGGTTTCCAGACGTGGGTGATGGATTATCACGGTATGCGTTGCTCTTACATGCGTGGTATGCTGGGTCAATACATTATCGCTATTCCCGATTTGGATGCCATTGTCGTGCGCCTGGGCCGTAAGCGTTGCGATGTATATAACCGTGAGATTACGACTGACATCACACGGTATATGGATATAGCTATGAAGATACTGAAGGGAAAATGATGCGTGCTGTCGGTTATTGGTAACCGGTGCGTATGGCACTATGTGCGAATGTTTTTCTATAGGGTTGTTATTGAACCATTCTTTGTTTTGCAAGGGTATTCCAGAGATTTTGTGTAAAGTTGTATAATAAATTATTGCTGTCCGATAAAAATATTGCAAAGGCATAAAATTAGGGCTGATTTCATTTGTGAGGTCAGTCCATTTTGTTAGATTTCAGTCGCCAAAATAAAATCTAATCATGGGTAAAAGTACACATTTTAGCGGACAGCCGCTCTATTGTCAGGTGATAAAATTACTGGATAAATTAACAATCCTTCGGTTAAGTCGTAAATATGGTGGAGAGCACTAAGTAGCACGTTTCGATGTCTGGACTTATCTTGTCGTTATGCTCTATGCGGTCATCATGCGTTTTGATTTCTTGCGGGAGATAATGGCTTCCCTACAGGCAGAATCTCGCAAGCTTTGTTAATTGGGTATCAGTTTGATACCTTCGCGCAGTACTCTTTCCGAAGCCAACAGACGACGGCTGGAAATTATATTTGAGTCCATCTATCGTGACCTATACACTACATACAGAAATGTACTTTCCTCGGACAGTCACAAGAACAGGGATAAATGAAGAAAAACCTGAAATACTCTGTTATGGAGGGCTGTATGTACCAGACTACGGAAGGATTTATGGAAGTACGGATACAACATGTTACGTTCTCAAAAGAACTGAAGGGTGGCAAAACCCTGACTCACCATGCCCGTATCATTACCTATGCCGATACTCAAAAGCACAAACTGGTTTCATTGTTTACAAACGACATGGAATCAGATCCGGACGAGATTATAGAAATTTACCGCAAACGCAGGGAAATAGAACTGTTGTTCAAGCAGATAAAGCAGAATTTCCCCTTGAAATACTTCTATGGAGAAAATGCGAATGTCATCAAGATACAGATTTGGGTGACCCTTATAGCTAACTTGCTGCTTATGATAATGAAAAAGAAACTCATACGTTCATGGAGTTTCTCCGGGCTTGCAACCATGATATGGATTACGTTTATGTATTATGTGGATTTCTACAGTCTGTTTAATCACCCGGAAAAAGATTGGGAAACACTCTTAAACTCTTAAGCATAGATCGGAAAGAAGATTTTTAACTGTCTATCTTTTGACGGGGGCTTAGAATGACAAAACAAGACTCGACCATTGAATATACAATGGTCGAGCGAGATTTTTATATGCAGTCAATTTTATCGGACAGCAATAATAAGAAATATAGCTACTTTAAGTTAAATGAGTTAGAAGAATTGCCTTGTTCTAAGGTAATGACTTGGCAAGCCTCCCGATTACTGCGGTCTGGTTTATATTGCTTTTCAAGTAACTCTTTTGCCTACAAATATGGGATTTTCAACTTAAGAATAACATTAAAAGACATTACTTTTTCTATTTACTTTTTTGTAAAAGAGAAAATTTAATAAATTTCATTCTTAATTCTTAAAAATGGAGATTAAATTTATTGTTTAATTTTAATGTAAAATTTGATATGTTATCCCAATAAAAACTATAATCACTATCCCAAGCCATTGAACTTCTTATATATTCTCGGTTCTTATTCAAGAAATTAGCAGCCTCTAAAACTTCTTGATAAATATTAGTTTTGTGATAGAGATACTTGATATATGCGTCTATTAATGAGGCTACATGTTCTTCTTTAGAATATTTACGTTTGGCATCAAGTTTAATAGATTTTTCTTTTTCCTTATACAACTCTTCTTCTTTTTCTGTCATATATGAAAATGTACAATATCCGCTTTCCCTTGTTTTCTTAGAATATGATGGTAGTAATTTTCCTAAATATACATCAGACGGATTAGCATTACTGTGCGCATCTTCTTCTAAAATATAAGTGTCATCACCTCCAACTTTTGTAAGAATATACTCTTCTGTAGAAACCTTGTAAGATTCTATTATTTCTTCAATATTAAGAGAATTGACATAGTTAAGAACAATTTTATTCATTGCGCTAATTTTTTTGATATATGAGAAACAACCATTTATATATGCTTTTGCATCATCAGTATATATAAATTTCTCAGCGTCTTCATTATTTGCTAAATTAACATCATATACAAGGTTTCTTTCGATATTCAACTGAGTCTTATCTGTATCATAAGCAATTGAAAACTTACTAAAAAATTCAACATAGCTATATAAAGGAATAGGCGTGTTACTAATAGCATAGACATATTTCTTTTCTGTAAGATTCCATATTAAATATTCATTTTTTTGTTTATGTAAAACATATCCAAATTGTTTTTTTTTTATTAGGTATTCGTCTATTAAATCATTGATCTTCAATTCTCGTACAACATTTAATGAGTATTTTTTTGAAAATTTATCATAAACAGGGTAGCCTATTTGAGGTATAAAATCAAAATGATATAATTCTCTGCAATTCCTAAATGAATAATGACTAATGATTTTTACATTGTGTCCACCTAAAACTGCTTTTAAGTTTTTACAATCGCAACAAAAATAATCAGGTAAAAAAGTTATATTATCAGGCAAAGTAATTGTCTCAACAATGTTATTATATTGAAACATTCTTTCAGTTAATTTTATTCCCTCAGGAATAATTACATGTTTATTGATTTTCCAATCTATTTTCTCATTCATCATTATTATCTTTTTGAGTTTATTTACTGCTAAATTAGAAAAAAACGTAATAATAAGCACTATATGTGCGGATTATTACGATTTAGGTGTATGTTTTATAGCTTTAACCCTCTGTTTTGCTTTTTTGTCGGCAATCTTAATGTTTCCATAAACTCGTCTTTCTTGAGCCTAAACCATCTTATATGCGAAACACTATCTATTTTGGAGTCAAATTTTCCATCCGAAGTTTCTTTTCTTTAAGCGAACAAACCGAACCATTAGTCTTAAAGATCTGTCGGAATTCAGAAGAATAGAGTTCACCTTTAATGCTGACATCCTTAAACATGTACAGCTTTTTGATTAGTCCATTGCCAAAGTTCAGAGTATCATGTAAAAACTTGATAGTCGGTATCAGCTTTTCTACATACGGGAAGTAGCGTTTGACAAAATCTATAAATTCCGACAGTTTGCGGTACTGTTGTTCGTAAGCATTCTTCATTTCCTGTATTTGTTTGGCATGTTGTTCTTCTCGTTGCATGCTTCTTTTTCAAGCTCCTGCATGCGATTTTGCAAATCTTCATTCTTGTGTTCAAACTCTTTCTGTTTACTACCACCGAAAAGAGAACCTACCTTTGCCCCGAATGCAGCTTTCGCTTTCGTCTTAGCGGATTCCAGCTTCCCCTACTTGATTTCCTGTTTCACTTCGTTCAGCCGTTGTTTTGCTTGTTGCTGCTCGGTCTGTAACTGCCGCATATTGGTTTCAAGTTCACCCGTATGCCGTATAAAATCACGGTAGTATTGGGCGGTTGTCGTATGCCGTGCTTCCGAGCCACGTATGCCACGTTGCAAGCCATATTTCTCCATCGCTTTTGCGTAACTGTCGTGGTAGGCAACGAGTTTCTCACGTGTCAGCACGTCATCGGCGCATAGACGCACGGTGTTGGCTTTTTGCGGTACGAGCGTTTGCTTTCCGTCTGCTTTATCTTGGCTTTCCTGCGTTTTCCTGTTATTATCAGTCCGACCGTGGCATGAATGTGCGGTGTGTATCCATGTGCAAGAATGCTGAAGTAGTATTATCGGGTAATGATAGGAAAACCGTACTTTTGTTTTAATCTGTTGCAATTCGGCGGTTATTACAGAGATTTTGCGTAAGTTTGCAGAAACAGTAAATTTCATTTCAGATGAGGAGCATGATTTATCCGGTAGGCATACAGAGTTTTGAAGAGATACGGAAAGGAGACTATTGTTATGTCGATAAGACCGCACAGATTTATCAGTTGGTAAAAACGGGTAAATACTACTTTCTGAGTCGTCCGCGACGCTTTGGGAAAAGTTTGCTTATATCTACGTTGGAAGCTTACTTCCAAGGGAAAAAAGAACTTTTCCATGGCTTGGCTATGGAAGCTTTGGAAAAGGAATGGACTACGTATCCTGTATTGCATCTGGATTTGAATGCACAAAAATACGATACGCCAGAAGCGTTGATTCATGTGCTGGAGGAAAATCTACAGTACTGGGAAAGTCTTTATGGGGCTTCGGAGAGTGAAATAGGAGTAGCCCGCCGTTTCAACGGGGTGATTCGCCGTGCGGCCGAAAAAACGGGGAAGAATGTGGTGGTACTGGTGGATGAGTACGATAAGCCCATGCTCCAGGCTATTGGCAATGAAGCGTTGCTGACCGAGTACCGTAATACGTTGAAAGCTTTTTATGGGGCTTTGAAGTCGATGGATGCATATCTCCGTTTTGCTTTGTTGACTGGTGTGACAAAGTTCAGTAAAATAAGTGTGTTCAGCGATTTGAATAATCTGGAAGACATTTCCTTGCAGCAGGCTTACAATAATTTGTGCGGTATTACTGAGCAAGAATTACTGGAAAACTTTGAAGAAGGAATTCGTGTGTTGGGGCAACATAATGAGATGGCGTATGAAGAGACTTGTAAAAGCCTGCGACAATGGTATGACGGTTATCATTTTTCCGGTCATGCAGACGGTCTTTACAATCCGTTCAGTCTGCTCAATGCCTTGAAAAGTAGGGAATTTGGAAGTTATTGGTTTGAGACGGGCACACCGACTTTCTTAGTGGAACTGCTTTTGCGCAGTCATTATGATTTGCATCGTCTGACGGAAGAATTGGCCACTGCGACTCTTTAAGCGGTATTGATACGATGGAGACGAATCCTGTGCCTATTCTATATCAGAGTGGCTATCTCACCATAAAGGGATACGACAAGCGTTTTCGTACATATACCTTGGGCTTCCCTAATCGGGAAGTGGAGGAAGGATTTGTCAAGTTTCTCTTGCCTTTTTATTTGGCTACATCAAAAGCTGATTCGGCATTTGAAATTGTCAGTTAAGAAAAAGAACCGGACTCCAATCAGTCCAGTTCTCTCTGACGGCAGAAGCATCCGCCGAATTTCTCGTCCACGTGTTCTACCGGCTGGCGGAAGATGCCGTAAACCGATGAGCCGGATCCGCTCATGCTGGCATACACCGCGCCCAGATCATACAACTCGTCCTTGATGGCCGCAATCTCCGGATATTTCAGGAACACGCTGTCTTCAAAATCATTCTTCATGTTGTCTTTCCACGTTTCTACCGGTTGGCAGATGATGTCTTTCAATGGAACTTCCGGATGGCGGGGAGTGATGTGTGCGAAAGCATCGCGTGTGGATACGAAGATATCTGGTTTCACCAGCACCAGGTAATAACCCGAAAGCGAAAGACGGACAGGTTCGAATAGGTTACCGATGCCCGTGGCAAATACCGGCTGGTTGCGGATGAAGAAAGCACAATCGGCTCCTAAGCGGGCGGCGTAGTCTTCCATCTTCTCCAGACTTAGTGCCAGACGGAATTTCTCGTTCAGCAACTTAATCATGAATGCGCAATCGGATGAACCGCCTCCCAGTCCGGCACCCGTGGGGATGTGCTTGAACAGGTGGATGTCAACGGGTGGTATGTCATGATCCTTTTTCAGCAATTCGTAGGCTCTGACCACTAAGTTGTCTTCCGGCTTTCCTTCGATAGCCGTGCCTTTCACGTGAAGCGTATAAGGAGCATCGTTTTGTTCTCTTCGTGTCACTTCCAGTGCATCTTGCAGGTGGATGGGGTAGAAAATGGTTTCCAGGTTGTGGTAACCGTCGGGACGTTTTTCAATAATATTCAGGCCAAGGTTTATTTTGGCATTGGGAAATGTAATCATAAGGTCGTTTGTTTTTTCGTTGCTCAAATATAGCAGAAAGTTTCGAGAAAATCGGGATTCACGGAAAAAATCGTATCTTTGCCCCACTTAAACAAAAACAAAATGGCAGAACCGAGAAGAAATACACGTGTGGCAAAGACGGCTAAGACCAAGCCGATGGATGAGTACGGCCACCTCCAGCCTCAGGCTCCCGAACTGGAAGAAGCTGTGCTGGGTGCGCTGATGATTGAGAAGGATGCGTATTCGCTGGTGAGCGAGATTCTTCGTCCGGAGTCGTTCTACGAACACCGGCACCAGCTGATTTATGCGGCCATTACTGACTTGGCTATTCAACAGAAACCGATTGATATTTTGACCGTGGCCGAGCAGTTGCGCTCGCGCGGTAACCTGGAAGAGGCGGGCGGACCGTTCTATATCACTCAGCTGAGTGGTAAGGTAGCCTCGTCGGCTCATATTGAGTACCATGCCCGCATCATTGCCCAGAAGTTTCTGGCACGTGAGCTGATTTCTTTTACGAGTAACATACAGACTAAGGCGTTCGATGAGACGCAGGACGTGGACGACCTGATGCAGGAGGCCGAAGGAAAACTCTTCGAAATCTCTCAGCAGAACATGAAGAAGGACTACACGCAGATTAATCCGGTCATCCAGGAAGCCTATGAAATGCTTCAGAAGGCGGCGGCACGTACCGACGGTTTGAGTGGGCTTTCGAGCGGATTCCATCAGCTGGACAAGATGACCTCCGGCTGGCAAAACTCCGACCTGATTATCATTGCGGCTCGTCCGGCCATGGGTAAGACGGCCTTCGTGCTTTCCATGGCCAAAAACATGGCGGTGAACAGCAAAGTGCCCGTAGCCTTGTTCTCGCTTGAAATGAGCAACGTGCAGCTGGTAAACCGTCTGATTGTGAACGTCTGCGAAATTCCGGGCGAGAAAATCAAGAGCGGTCAGCTGGCACCTTACGAGTGGGGACAGCTCGACTACAAGATAAAAGAACTCTACGACGCACCGCTTTACGTGGACGACACGCCTTCTTTGTCCGTGTTCGAATTGCGAACTAAGGCACGTCGTCTGGTACGTGAGCATGGGGTGAAAATCATCATCATCGACTACCTCCAGCTGATGAATGCCAGTGGTATGTCGTTCGGAAGCCGTCAGGAAGAGGTCAGCACCATTTCGCGTTCGTTGAAGGGATTGGCCAAGGAACTGAACATCCCGATTATTGCGCTGAGCCAGTTGAACCGTGGAGTAGAGAACCGTGAAGGTATCGACGGAAAACGTCCGCAATTGAGCGACCTTCGTGAATCGGGAGCCATCGAGCAGGATGCCGATATGGTGTGCTTCATCCACCGTCCGGAATACTATAAGATTTACACCGATGAGAAAGGTAACGACCTGCACGGCATGGCCGAAATCATTATCGCCAAGCACCGTAACGGTGCCGTAGGTGATGTGCTGCTTCGTTTCCGTGGCGAATATGCCCGTTTCCAGAACCCCGACGACGACATGATTGTGCCGATGCCGGGCGAAGAAAAGAAGGCTCCGGTGCTCCGTTCGAAGATGAATAACGGCGGCGGACAGGACTTCGTACCGCCTCCACCCACGGAGATGCCGCCTATGCCCGACAATCCGTTTGGCGCGCCTGTGCCCGATGTACCATTCTGACGGTTTTTGGCTAAAAATATTTTTTGTCTTACCTCTTATATCCCAAATATGTATTAACTTTGCACATCATTGTTTGGGAAATTATAAAATACTATTACGATATGAATATTTCTTATAACTGGCTGAAAGAATACGTCGACTTCGACCTTACTCCGGACGAAGTGGCAGCCGCACTGACTTCCATCGGTTTGGAGACTGGGGGAGTGGAAGAAGTTCAAACTATCAAGGGAGGATTGGAAGGTTTGGTAGTAGGCGAAGTGCTGACCTGCGAGCCGCATCCCAATTCTGACCACATGCATATTACGACCGTCAATTTAGGACAGGGAGAACCTGTGCAGATTGTCTGTGGTGCTGCCAACGTGGCTGCCGGACAGAAGGTTATCGTAGCTACGCTGGGTACAAAATTGTATGATGGTGACGAATGCTTCACCATCAAGAAGTCGAAGCTCCGTGGCGTAGAATCAAACGGTATGATTTGTGCCGAAGATGAAATCGGCGTGGGCACAAGCCATGAAGGTATCATCGTGTTGCCTGCCGACGTAGTTCCGGGTACACTGGCCAAGGATTACTATAATGTGAAGAGCGAATACGTACTCGAAGTGGACATCACTCCGAACCGTGCCGATGCCTGCTCACACTATGGTGTGGCACGCGACCTCTACGCATGGCTCATTCAGAACGGTCATAAAGCTACGCTGAAGCGTCCTTCGGTAGATGCATTCAAGGTAGACAATCATGACATGAATATCGACATTGTGGTGGAAAATACTGAAGCCTGCCCGCGTTATGCCGGAGTAGCCATCAAGGGAGTAACGGTGAAGGAAAGCCCTGAATGGTTGCAGAACAAGCTCCGCCTTATTGGTGTGCGTCCTATTAATAACATCGTTGATATTACCAACTACATCCTGCACGCCTATGGCCAGCCGATGCACTGCTTCGATGCCGACAAGATAAAGGGCGGCAAGATTGTGGTGAAGACTTGTGCCGAAGGAACTCCGTTTGTTACATTGGACGAAGTGGAACGTAAATTGTCCGACAAGGACCTGATGATTTGCAACGCGGAAGAACCGATGTGTATTGCCGGTGTGTTCGGAGGTCTGGATTCAGGTACTACCGAAACTACTACCGACGTGTTCCTGGAAAGTGCTTACTTCCATCCTACATGGGTGCGTAAGACTGCCCGCCGTCACGGATTGAGCACCGATTCTTCTTTCCGTTTCGAACGTGGTATCGACCCGAACATCACTATCTATGCCTTGAAGGAGGCCGCTCTGCTGGTGAAAGAACTGGCCGGAGGTGAAATTGCTTCTGACATCAAAGATAACTATCCGAATCCGATTGCCGATTTCGCGGTAGAACTTTCATATAATTATGTAAACTCACTGATTGGAAAGGAAATTCCGGCAGAAACGGTGAAGAGCATCGTAACCAGCCTGGAAATGAAAATTGTGGAAGAAACGGCCGAAGGTCTTTCTTTGCAGATTCCTCCTTATCGTGTAGACGTGCAGCGTCCGTGCGACGTGGTTGAAGATATTCTTCGTATCTACGGATATAACAACGTGGAAATTCCTACTACCCTGAAATCAAGCCTGAGCGTGAAGGGAGAAGTGGACAAATCGGTGAAACTCCAGAACCTGGTAGGTGAACAGCTGGTGGGTTGCGGATTTAATGAAATCCTGAACAACTCTTTGACAGCAGCCGCTTATTACGACGGACTGGAAACTTACAAGCCGGAAAATCTGGTTCGCCTGATGAACCCGTTGAGTAACGATCTGAACGTGATGCGTGCTACCTTACTTTTCGGTGGTCTGGAAAGCATCCAGCACAATGCCAACCGTAAGAATGCCGACTTGAAGTTCTTCGAATTCGGTAACTGCTATCACTTCCATGCTGAGAAAAAGAATCCGGAAAAAGTGTTGTCAGGCTATTCAGAAGAGTTGCACATGGGGTTGTGGATTACCGGAAAGCGTGTAAGCAACTCATGGGCTCATGCCGACGAAAACGCTTCGGTTTACGAACTGAAGGCTTACGTGCTGAACATATTCCGTCGTCTGGGCGTGAACTTCGGCTCGCTGGTATTCGGTAACCTTTCAGACGATATCTACTCAGTAGCTATCTCCGTACACACCCGTGGTGGTAAATTGCTGGCTACCTTTGGTGTAGTTTGCAAGAAGATTCAGAAAGCGTTCGATATCGACAATGAAGTGTACTATGCCGACCTGAACTGGAAAGAACTGATGAAGGCCATCAAGGGCAATACGGTAAGCTACAAGGAAATCTCCAAGTTCCCGGCTGTAAAACGTGACTTGGCATTGCTGATTGACAAGAAGGTGCAATTTGCTGAAATCGAAAAGATTGCTTGCGAAACCGATAAGAAATTACTCAAGTCTGTAGAATTGTTCGACGTGTACGAAGGAAAGAACCTGGAAGCTGGCAAGAAGAGCTATGCTGTAAGCTTTATGCTTCAGGATGAAAACGCTACACTGAACGACAAGCAGATTGACAAGTTCATGCAGAAGTTGATTGGTAACTTGCAGAACAAACTGGGAGCTGTGCTTCGATAATAAGTAAATTCATTAAAAAATAAATTTAAAATATCATCCAATGGGAAGAGCATTTGAATATAGAAAAGCTACGAAGCTGAAAAGATGGGGTCACATGGCAAAGACCTTTACACGTCTGGGTAAACAAATTGCAATTGCGGTAAAGGCTGGCGGTCCGGAACCGGAAAACAACCCGACTCTGCGTTCGGTAATCGCTACTTGTAAGCGTGAAAACATGCCGAAGGATAACATCGAACGTGCCATCAAGAACGCAATGGGTAAAGACCAGAGCGATTACAAAGGTATGACTTACGAAGGATATGGTCCTCACGGAATCGCCGTATTCGTAGATACATTGACTGATAATACTACTCGTACCGTAGCCGATGTACGTTCTGTATTCAACAAGTTTGGCGGTAACTTGGGTACTACAGGTTCACTGGCCTTCTTGTTCGATCACAAGTGTGTGTTCACTTTCAAGAAGAAAGAAGGTATCGATATGGAAGAACTGATTCTGGACTTGATTGACTACAACGTAGAGGACGAATTCGATGAAGATCCGGAAGAAGGAACTATCACTATCTACGGTGATCCGAAGAGCTATGCGGCTATTCAGAAGCATTTGGAAGAATGTGGTTTTGAAGATGTCGGTGGTGATTTCACTTACATCCCGAACGACCTGAAAGATGTGACTCCGGAACAGCGTGAAACTATCGATAAGATGGTAGAACGTCTGGAAGAGTTTGACGACGTACAGACCGTATATACTAACATGAAACCGGAAGAAGACGCTGAATAAGCTTTTCTTGAAAGATAATGACGGAACGGAGTATCCGGCCGGAATAATCCGGCAAGTGGTGCTCCGTTCTCTTTTTATGTTAACTCGACTAGCATATTGATGACAATGAAATATACTTATCGTACGATGGGAACATGCAGTTCTCTGATTGATTTTGAGGTAGAGGATGGCATACTGAAGGGTGTGCATTTTACCGGTGGTTGCAATGGAAACTTGAAAGGGATTTCAGCCCTGGTGGAAGGTATGAAAATAGATGAAGTGATTGCTCGTCTGGAAGGTATCCGTTGTGGCGGGAAGCCGACTTCTTGTCCCGACCAGCTCTGCAAGGCTTTGCGGGAAATCTAAGTGACTAAGTGAGGGATATTGAAGCAAAGAGCACTCCTGAGAGATGAATGTTATGTCTCGGGAGTGCTCTTTTTATGTGAATGTTTGATATTAAAGCTGCTCAGAAAGAGTGGAAAGCAGGAATACCAATAGCGCAGCCGCAATGGCTAGTGAAATGAAGGTAAAGACAGCCAGGAAAACGGTTGTCTTGACAAATGTACGTATCCATCCTCGGCGGTATACTGTATGCAGGGAAATGTAGGTGTACACAAACATGCCTGCTACGAAGATAAGGAGAGTATACATTGGCATGTTTCCCTTAAATGATTCCATAAAAGTGTCACTTGTCAGCACGGGTACCAGTGGAATAGGAATCAGTATCAGAAACACGGTATTCAGGTGAATCGCGTGTACGAAATGCCACATGTAAGGAAGTTTGGATTTCCGGAACATTCCCTGCAAAAGCCAGGCAAATAGTGGCAGAAGGAACATCATGTAGAGCGGAGTCCATTTGGACAAATCTCCAAAAAACTGGTTGAGAAAGGATTCCTGACGAAGTTGTTGTGCTTCATCGTTGTGGTCTTCTCTCCATTCGTATACGGGAGTAAGAGCAGTACCGGTGGAATCTACCTGGAAATGACGCGCGGCTTGCAGGGATTCAGAGGTAATCTCTTCTTCCTCAATCAGATTATTCAAGTATTCACCTTTTACTTTTTTCAGATTCAGAATGGTATTCAGGTCTTTTTGCCGGAGAGTTGTTTCATGCAGGCAGGAGTCGGCCACGATTCGGGGCATTCGCATGTAGGAAAGAGAGAACCGGTCGTCCAGACGTTGCACTTTGAACAGCTCCTCGGCCTTTTCTACTCCTCTTTCTTGAAAGGCCTTCACTAACTCAGGGCCTTGGTATACATACACACATGTATCGGGCAGGGTAGCAGATGATTTGAGCTGTGCTACAATTCCGTCGTTGATGTTTAGGGAGCTTACAGCCTGCAATGCCTGATTGGCTTTGTCGGAGGCTATCATGAAGAAAAGGGTAAAGAAAACGACGGAGATGCACATATAGAGCCGGAAAGGATGTACGTAGGAATTGATTTTTCCGGCATTGAATTCGTTGGTCAGGAATCCGGGGCGGGTGAACATCAGCCACAAAGTTTGCCAGATTTTGCTGTCAAACTGGTAGACATTTTCAATGTATTGTCTCAGGTATTTCCAGAAAGGCTGGTAGATATCGAGGGCGTATTGTCCGCAACAATGGCAATACATGCCCTCCAGCTTGGTACCGCAATTCTTGCAGTAGGTGTACCCGGGTACGGTCTTTTTACGTATTCTCCGGAGGCGTTTCAATTCGATGAGGCGCATCACCCGGTGCTTTCGTTCTTTCAGTCTTTGCCGCATCCGGGCGAAAGGAGTCTTGTGGGTTTCTTCTTTGTGTGTGGTATTTTCCATGTCAGTAGAAATGTAATATAAATGATATTTTGACACAAAAGTACGTCTGTAAAATGAATTTAGCAAGTTTTTCTGCGGGGAATTGAATATGGTGGTATTAGGATTTAAGGAAATAAAAAAGTGATATTGTTTCTCTTGAAGCATGTCTCACAGAAACAATATCACTCGGTGAATGAACAAACAAGAGGTATTTTACCCGCAAGTTTATCCAATCTTGCTTATCTTCTTTAATTTTTCTTCGTCAATGAGCTTGATTTTTCGTCCGTCAATAATAATCAGTTTTTCGGCGGCGAAATTAGACAAGGTTCGGATGGCATTGGATGTGGTCATGTTGGAGAGGTTGGCCAGGTCTTCTCTGGAGAGATAGATGCTCAGAGTACACTGGTCTTCTTCCACACCGTAGGTATCTTTCAGGAAAAGCAATGATTCTGCCAAACGTCCTCGAATGTGTTTCTGGGTCAGGTTGACTGTTCTTTCGTCGGAGATACCCAAGTCTTTCGACAACTGTTTGATGAAAAACATGGCAAGTTCCGTATTTTCCATAATCAGCTGCACGATGACGGGCATGGGAATCAGGCACATGGTACATGGCTCAAAGGCAGCAGCAGCGGTCACGAAATTTTCTTCGGCAAAATAGGCACGATAGGCAAAGTATTCTTTGTCCTTTATTACTCGGATAATCTGGCTGCGTCCCCCTACGCCGTCCTTGTAAATCTTTACCTTTCCGTTCAGCAGGCACATCAAATTCTCCGGCGTTTCACCTTCGCAATAAATCGTTTCGTTCTTTTTGTATTTCTGAATCGTAAAGTTCTGTGCCAGCAATTCGCGTTGTTGCTGTGTTAATGGTTGCCATAAATCTGGTATACTTTCGGCAATCTCAGCTTCTGTTAATTCCTTTTTTACCATAAAATGTTCCAAAACCATGTTATTAAGCACAAAGGTACGAAGAAAAATTGAAAATATTCTTTTTTTTCATCATAAAAATGGCCTCAGATAAGGGCTTTATTATATATTTGCTGTGAATATGCGAAAACTGAAAGGCTTATATGAGGCTTTGTGGGGCTTGCTGGCATTGTGCTTGCTGTGCTGTTTCCCACTGCGAGGGGTGGCGCGCGACAATGCTCCGTACCTTCCGAAAAAGCCTGTCGTGGCCGATTCTATTTTGGATTACATGTTTCATTCTGCATCTATTTATTTGCGTGAGGTGAAAGGATACAAGGGCGATTTGTATTTGAAAGGTCATCTGAAAGTACATAAGCAGAACCGGATTATCAAGTATGTGCCTTCCATGTTTCGTCTGGAAAAGGGTATAAATGATTATTTTCATGAGTCTATCAGTGAGCTGCAATATACGGCTCCTGCCATTTACGACCGGAAGGTCAGGGCAATATCTACGACTTTCCCCAGCACCAGAGGGCAGATATTCGACATTATGGACTACATGAAGTTCAATATTTATGCTCCTTCGCTGATGGGCAACAGGATACTTTCACCGCTGAACAGAAAGGCTCAGGTACATTATCATTATTTGCTTGAAAGGGTGGAGCACCGGTTGGGAGGAGAATTGTATTGCATTCGTGTCGTACCCCGTTACCGGAGCACGCAGTTGGTGGAAGGTTTTCTGTGGCTTTCATCAGCCGACTGGACTATCCGAAGAATGAATCTCAAGGGACGTTATGACCTGGTAAGGTTCCAACTGAGCATGCAGATGGGCGAGGAGGAAGATACGAAATATCTTCCTGTTTTACTGAATCTTGATTTGAACTTCAAGTTCCTGAAGAATCATCTGGAGATGAAGTATACGGGGTGGATGAAGTATTCATCGGTTGTTTATCGTAAGCCGGGGGAGGAATGGATTGTCAAGAAAACGAACGACCATAATCTTTCGAATTCTTATACTTTGTCGTGTGATACCAGTCGGCTCGTGGTGGAACGTGACTCGTTCAACCGCATCCGTCCGATTCCTTTGTCTGCTTATGAGGATTCGCTTTACCGTTCGGCGGATGAGCGGCGATTGAAACGGGAGGCCGATACGATAAAGGCAGAGCCTACAAAACTGAAGAAGAACATGGTGTTCTTGGGGCAGCTGGGGGATGCCTTGATTAGCAGCTATGACATTGACATCTCTAAAGTGGGAAGCATCAACTGCTCTCCGATTATCAATCCCTTATTAGTGAGTTATAGCCACCGGAACGGAATATCCTATCGGCAGGTATTTAAGTACAACAAGCTTTTCCATGATGGGCGTTTGCTACGTATTGTTCCTCAGATTGGTTATAACTTTACAAAGAAAGAGTTTTATGCCAAGGCGGATATGGAATATATCTACAATCCTCGGAAATTGGGCTCCATTGAAGTACATGGAGGAAATGGTAACCGAATTTACAGTAGTGTGGTACTCGACCAGCTGGAGCAGATTCCGGACAGTGCGTTTACCTTCGATGGACTTGAATTGGATTATTTTAAAGATGTATACGTAGATATATCGCATAACATTGAGTTGTGCAACGGACTAAAGTTAGGCACAGGTTTGGCTATGCATTGGCGTTATACTAAGAGTACGCCGGAAGTGGAAGCACGTGTACGTTCTAATTATAACAGTTTCGCTCCCCGTATTCGTCTGGAATGGACACCGGGCATGTATTATTATATGAACGGCAACCGAAAGATAAATGTCGGCTCTTTCTTTCCTACCTTTATGCTGGATTACGAACGGGGTATCAAAGTTTTAAAGAATTCCGGTACCTATGAACGAATCGAAGGTTCTGTGGAACAAATCATTCGTTTGAAGAATGTGCGTTCACTGGCTTATCATGTGGGAGCCGGTATGTTTACCAATCAATCGGATATGTACTTTGTGGATTATGCGCATTTTGCCAACTTGAATCTTCCCCAGGGTTGGAATGACGATATTGGAGGTACGTTCCAGATGCTGGACGGACGCTGGTACAATGCTTCCAGTCATTACATACGAGGTAATCTGACCTTTGAGGCACCTTTCATCCTCTTATATCCGGTCACCCGTTTGTTGTCGTTCGTACAGAAGGAACGTATTTATGCCGGCGTTCTTTTCATGCCCCACCTGAATCCTTATCTGGAATTCGGTTACGGCTTTGCTACCCACTTGTTTGATGTGGGTGTCTTTATCGGAAATGAAAAAGGTAAATTTACCTCCTTGGGATGTAAATTTACCTTCGAATTATTCAACAAATAAAAATAGTTGCATTATACTAACTCGTCCGAAGTATATCCTTGCGGAAGTGGACGACAGTTATATCCAGAAGCCATGATTTCACCGTAGGCTCCGGCAGAACGAAGTGCAATCAGGTCGCCACGGTGTACCTTGTTCAGGTCGATGGCTTTTCCGAATACATCCGATGATTCACAGATAGGACCTACTACATCGTATGCTTCTGCAGGTTCTTCCGAAGTGAGGTTCTCAATCTTGTGATAAGCCTGATACAAAGCCGGACGAATCAGGTCGGTCATTCCTCCGTCTACGATGGCAAACTGCTTGTTGGTACCTTGTTTCACGTAAATAACTTTAGTGATGAGGTTACCGCACTGACCTACCACTGAGCGTCCCAATTCAAAGTGAAGCGTTTGCTGCGGACGCAGGCGCAGGTGCTTGTGATAAGTAGCGAAATACTCTGCGAAGTCAGGAATCGGCTGGCGGTTGGGGTGTGCATAGTCAATACCTAAGCCACCTCCCACGTTGATATGTTCCACGATAATCTGACGGGCAAAAAGTTTCTCCTGTAATTCGTTTACACGGTTACAGAGTGCCACGAAGTCGCCCATATCCAGAATCTGTGAGCCGATGTGGAAGTGTAATCCTACGAACTTCACGTTTTTCATCTCCAGTGCCAGGTCAATCACACGATCCATGTCTTGTATACTGATACCGAATTTATTTTCTGCCAGTCCGGTAGTGATATTGGCATGCGTATGAGCACCTACATCCGGATTGATACGGAAAGCCACGCGGGCAATCTTGTTCTTTGCTGCAGCCAGTTCGTTGATGACTTCCAGTTCTGGAATAGACTCAACGTTAAAACAAAAAATGTCATAATCCAGTCCCAGATTGATTTCCTTGTCTGTTTTTCCTACTCCAGCATATACAATCTTGCTAGCAGGGAATCCGGCCTTGATGGCAGCTTTGATTTCGCCGCCGCTTACGCAGTCAGCTCCCAGTCCGCTTTCACGAATGATGCCTAATATTTTAGGGTTGGCATTAGCTTTCACCGCATAGTGCACACAGAATTTATTGTATTTTCCTGCTTCCTCCTTGATTTTATTTAAGGTTTCACGAAGCAGATTTGTGTCATAATAATAAAATGGCGTTTCCAGTTTTCGGAACTGCTCTATTGGAAAATTAGCTTTCATAAAATGGGTTTAGTTGTGATTGTTGTTATATTAGAAGAATAAAAAAGGCGGTGATGCGGTTTTTACTGACCGTATCCTCCGCCTTTAGCTTTTATAAAAGGTTGCTTTTATTTCTCTTTACCGTTGAAAAGCACGTTGCTCAATGACTGCAACGCCTGCTTCTTATCTGATTCACGAATCAGGAAAGAGATGTTGTAGTTACTTCCACCGAATGAAATCATACGTACCGGAATTTCACGCATTGCATCCAGTGCCTTTGCTTCGAAACCTACGTTTTCCCATTCCAGGTCGCCCACTACACAGACGATACACATGTCATGGTCTACCGTTACTGTACCGTACTTCTTCAGGTCGTTTACGATTTCGTTCAGGTGTTTTGTGTTGTCAATCGACATAGATACACCCACTTCTGAAGTACATACCATATCAATCGGAGTCTGGTAGCTTTCAAAGATTTCAAATACCTTGCGGAGGAAACCGTGAGCCAGCAGCATACGGCTTGACTTAATCTTGATAGCGGTGATGTTGTCTTTGGCAGCTACCGCCTTGATTTTGCCTTTTTCCGTATCGTTAGAAATCAGTGTGCCCGGAGCAGTCGGTTCCATGGTGTTCAGCAAACGTACCGGAATGTTGGCATATTTAGCCGGCTGGATACAAGTCGGGTGCAGAATCTTTGCACCGAAGTAGGCCAGTTCAGCTGCTTCTTCAAAGTGAAGCTGACGTACCGGAGAAGTCTTGTCTACTACGCGCGGGTCATTGTCGTGCATACCGTCGATGTCTGTCCAGATCTGGATTTCAGAAGCATTGATGGCAGCTCCAATCAGAGAAGCCGTATAGTCACTTCCTCCACGCTGCAGGTTGTCGATTTCACCGTATGCGTTGCGGCAGATGAATCCCTGAGTGATATAGATTTCATAACCCGGGTTTGCTTCCAGTTGTGCCGACAGTTTTTCGCGGATATAAGTCAGGTCCGGTTCACTGTTCTTGTCAGTGCGCATGTATTCCAGTGCCGGAATCAATGTCGCGTTTACGCCCTGCTCGCACAAGTAGTTAGTCACCATGTTGGTAGAGATGATTTCTCCCTGAGCTAGGATGACTTTTTCTTCAAATAAAGTAAATATGTCTTTCGTATAAGAACGAATGTAATCGAATACAGATTTTACGAAATCCAGTGTTTTCTGTTTATATTCTTCGGTAGAATACAACTCATCAATGTGCTGTTTATATTTCGCTTCCAGTCTATTGATGATTTCATTTGCACCTTCTGGATTTTTCTTGTACAGATAATCCGAAATTTCAACTAATGTGTTAGTCGTACCTGACATGGCAGACAGGACTACAATTTTCTGTTCGCCGTCAGTGATTAATTTGGCCACATCCTTCATTCTTTGTGCAGAACCCACAGATGTACCTCCAAACTTTAAAACTTTCATTTTACGTTTCGAATTTTAAATGTTCTATAATTAATTAATTTCGGGAGCAAATGTAATAATAAAAACCCTATTTTGGGGTCATTTGGGCAAAAATCCTTTTACTCCTTTGTCTTTTTTATGAATTTGTCGTTTCCGTGAGACGGTGATGTTCGCATTTGTACACTTTTCCGGGATATTCCGAAAGCAAGTTGAGGTTGTGCGTGGTCATCAGAATGGCTGAGCCCTGGCGGCAGATGTCCTGCAATAATTCCACGATGCGCCGTCCGGTTTCCACGTCCAGATTGCCGGTCGGTTCATCGGCCAGGATAATTTCCGGTTTGTTCAGTATGGCCCGGGCGATGACGATACGCTGCTGTTCTCCACCGGAAAGTTCGTTAGGCATTTTGTACCCCTTGTTTTCCATGCCAACCTGCTGGAGCACTTCTTCAATTCGCCGTTCTATTTCGGTTCGGTTTTTCCAGCCGGTAGCTTTAAGCACGAATTTCAGGTTTTCGTGCACGGTACGGTCGGTCAGTAGCTGGAAATCCTGAAACACGATGCCGAGTTTCCGGCGCAGGGTAGGGAAGTCCTTCCGTTTCAGGGTGCGCATGGCATTTCCCAGCACCCATGCTTCTCCGGCATCAATCTCCACCTCACCGTAGATGGTTTTCAGGAGAGTAGACTTTCCGCTGCCCACCTTCCCGATGAGATAGACAAATTCGCCTTTCCGGAGTTCCAGGTTTACGTCAGAAAGAATCTCCTGTCCTTGCAAGCTCACGTTTACGTGCTGGTAAGAAATGAGTGGTTGTTCTTCCATATATAGTGATTAGTGTTTTTTCCAGGTGGCGCTGTGACGCTCTTTCAATTCACGGGCTAAGTCTTCAATGCGGTAGCCTTTGTACGTAAGCAGCACAATCAAGTGGTAAAGCAGGTCGGCTCCTTCGTAAATCAGGCGTTCGTCGGTTCCATTGCAGGCTTCGAGGATGGTTTCTACAGCTTCTTCACCTACCTTTTGTGCCATCTTGTTGACTCCTGAATTGAACAGGCTGGTGGTGTACGATTTCTCCGGCATTTCCTGACGGCGACGGTCGATGAAATCCTGTAACTCTTTCAGGAACATGATGTCCTGCTCGTTTTTGTCTCCCCAGCAAGTATCTGTGCCCTTGTGGCAGACAGGGCCTTCCGGATGTACCATGATGAGCAGTGTGTCGTTGTCACAGTCAGCCTTTACCGAAACCACGTGCAGAAAGTTTCCGCTTTCTTCTCCTTTGGTCCACAGACGGTTTTTGGTACGGCTGAAGAAAGTCACCTTACCCGTTTCCATGGTTTTCTCGTAGGCTTCCTTGTTCATGAATCCCAGCATCAATACTTTTTGCGTATAGTTATCTTGGATAATGGCCGGAATCAAGCCATTCATTTTTTCAAAATCCAGTTCCATAATCTTACTTTATATAATATAGTTAGTTTAAACAGTTATCTGCGCACGGCGATACCTTCTTTGCAAAGGTAATCTTTTAATTCGGGAATTGGAATTTCACCGAAGTGAAAAACACTGGCTGCCAGGGCGGCATTAGCTTTTCCTAACGTAAATGCGTCACGGAAATCCTCTTTCTTGCCAGCTCCTCCGGAAGCAATGACCGGAATGGTAAGCCGGTCGGCCAGTTCGGCCAGTGCTTCGTTGGCATATCCTTCCTTTACCCCGTCGTGGTCCATGCTGGTAAACAAGATTTCCCCGGCTCCGCGGCTGTTGGCTTCTTCCGCCCATTCCATAAGGAAACGGTCGGTCTCCAGCCTTCCTCCGTTGAGGTAACATTTCCAGCCTTGCGGGGTTTGTCGGGCATCAATGGCCACCACACATACCTGCGAACCGAAATGGCGGGCGATGTCATCGATGAGCTGCGGGTTCCGGATGGCCGAAGAGTTGATAGACACCTTGTCGGCTCCGGCATTTAGCAGACGTTCCACATCGCTCAGTTCATGAATACCTCCTCCCACGGTGAAAGGAATGTTGATTTCCGCAGAAATGCGTTTCACCAGCTCCGTAAACGTTTTCCGTCCTTCGTGGCTGGCAGTGATGTCCAAATAAACCAGTTCGTCGGCTCCTTGTTCACTGTAAGCCTTTCCGAGTTCTACCGGGTCGCCCGCTTGTCGCAGATTGACGAAGTTGGTACCTTTCACCGTTTGTCCGTCTTTGATATCAAGACAGGGTATGATTCTTTTTGCTAACATAATCAGTTTCTTGAGTTAAGAGTTAAGGAAGAAAAGCTTTCAAGTCCTGCAGGGTGATACGCCCTTCATAGAAAGCCTTGCCGAATACCACTGCCGGAATACCTGCTTCGTTCAGTGCTTCAATGTCCTTCATTCCGCTGATGCCTCCGCTGGCTATCAGATGCAGGTCGGGGTGCGCCTCCATGATTTGCTTGTATAGCTCCAAAGACGGCCCGTTGAGCATCCCGTCGCGAGAGATGTCCGTGCAGAGTACCTTTGCGACACCTTTCTTTATATAGTCATCCAAGAACGGCATCAGCTCCAGACGGCTGCACTCCAGCCATCCGTTGACGGCTATTTTCCCGTCTTTGGCATCCGCTCCTAAAATAATCCGTTCACTGCCATATACCTTCATCCATCGGTTGAACGTATCCGGCTCCTTTACGGCGATGCTGCCCAGCGTTACCATCTGCGCTCCGCTTTCGAAGGCAATGTGCAAGTCTTCATCGCTTTTGATGCCTCCGCCAAAGTCAATGACCAGCGAAGTCTGTCCGGCCAGTGCTTCCAGTATCTTATAGTTTACCACATGCTTGGAAGCCGCTCCGTCCAGGTCGACCACATGCAGGCGATGGATGCCATGCGCTTCAAACATCTTGGCCACTTCCACTGGATTCTCGTTGTAAACCTTTTTCGACTGATAGTCGCCCTGAGAAAGTCGTACACACTTCCCGTCGATGACATCGATGGCTGGTATAAGTTCTATCATATTTTATATAATGTTTCGTGATTAGAGATTCAAAAAGTTGCGCAGGATACATTCTCCCACCTTTCCGCTTTTTTCCGGATGAAACTGGGTGGCATAGAAGTTATCCTTGTGCAAGGCCGCACTGAAAGGAGTGATATAGTCGGTTGTGGCCGCTGTAAATTCGTTGACCGGCACATAGAAACTATGCACGAAATACACGAACTCTTCTTCTTTCATACCTTGAAAGAGCGGGCTGCGGAGATGTGACAATGTATTCCATCCCATATGAGGAACTTTCTCTTCAGGATTGGTCGACTGGAATCGCTTGACTTCCGCATCGAAGATTCCCAGACAGTCCGCATCACCTTCTTCCGAATGTCGGCAGAGCAACTGCATCCCCAGGCAAATACCTAATACTGGTTGTTTGAGCTCTTTGATGAGAAGGTCCATGTGGCAAGCTTTCAGGTAATCCATGGTGGTACGTGCTTCGCCCACTCCCGGGAAAATCACCTTGTCGGCACTGAGCAGTGTCTCCTTGTCGTTAGTGATGACAGGTTCCACACTCAGTCGCTTCAGTGCACAATCCACCGAAAAGAGGTTGCCTGCATTGTATTTTATGATTGCAATTTTCATTCAGTGCTGTTTTTTTTGTAGAAAAAAATAGTTTTTGCAAAAGTAACGAATTATAAACAATCTCCTAATAAAAGCGACAAAAAGTTTGTCTGTGATGGTGTTTTCTGACAAGGTTTTTGTAAGAACCTCCTATGTGTGGCTTTCTAAAAAATGAGGCGTAAAACTTTTTTGAATATTTTTTCGGAAAGCTATTGCAGATTCAAAAAAAAGCACTACCTTTGCATCGCAATCGAGAGAGATGGCAACGAAAAAACTTAATGGTGCGTTAGTTCAGTTGGTTAGAATACATGCCTGTCACGCATGGGGTCACGGGTTCGAGTCCCGTACGCACCGCCAGCTTACAAAGCAAAATTAGGAAAAGCTCTGATTCACAACAGAATCAGGGCTTTTTTCGTTTCTGGGCGGAAGCAGAATATGGTGGTTTTGCGAAGTAAGTCAGGTGCAAAAATGGTTGCTTTTTTCAGACCTCAAAAAAATGCAACTAAAATGTATTACATTTCGCTGATTTTCATATTTTTACGTAGGTTTGTTTTGTTCCATAAAAACTAAGTTTGTAGCACTAAAAACAAAGGAGTATGAAACAGAACACACTGAGAGTTCTGTTCTTCGTTTTGAAGAGCAGGTTGTTAAAGAATGGTGAGGCACCGATTATTCTTCGAGTAACGATAGATGGCCGGCAGGATGAAGTCCGGATTCAACGTTCTGTTCCGTTGAAGTTATGGGACAATGTGAAGGAACGCAGCAAAGGAAAAGACCGGAGTTCAACGGAACTGAACAGCTATATTGAGGCATTAAAAGTAAGGCTGTATCAGATTCACAAGGAACTTCTCTGTCGGGAAGCCCTGATCACCCCGAAGAATCTTCTGATAAAGTTGTTCTCTAAAGAGGAACGGCATCTGGTTTTGCAGACCATGCGGAAATGTATCGATGACTGGACTTCCCTGATCGGTACGGAGTACCAGCCCTCCACCATTTCACGTTATAACAACTGTTATGAATCGTTGCAGACGGTCATCAAGGATTTCTACAGGAAAGAGGACATTACATTCCATGAATTGAATGGGGAGTTCATCGACCGGTTTGAGATGCATCTGAGGACGGTACGCAAACTTTCCCAGAATACCCTGACCAAGTATATGAGCTGTTTCCGCAAATTTCTCGGACTGGCCCGGGAAAACGGATGGCTGGAGCAGGATCCGTTGGCCGGAAAACGCAAGCGTCTGTTCCGGAAAGAGGAGACGTGTCCTACGTTCCTGACCTTGGAGGAACTGAAACGGATTATGGAGAAGGACTTTTCCACGACACGTCTGAACACCGTGAAGGATTTTTTCCTGTTCTGTTGTCTGACCGGCCTGTCGTATATTGATGTAAAGACCTTGTGTCCGACACATCTTTACAAGGACAATGAGGGGAAATTGTGGATACACAAGGCCCGCGTAAAGATTACTACTCATAAGGAAAGCTGTACCTGCAATGTTCCGCTTCTGGAACCCGCACTTGTCATTCTGGAGAAATACAAGGACTGGAATCCGGAAAATCCTGAAGGTCCCTGTTTCCCGATTCCGTCGAATCAGAAGATGAATGAGTTCCTGAAAGAGATAGCCACCCTATGTCGGGTGAACAAGCGGCTCACCGTTCATGTGGCCCGGCACACGTTCGCGACGACTGTTACCCTTGCTAACGATGTCGCCCTGCAGAATGTGTCGAAGATGCTCGGCCATTCTTCAACCCGCATGACACAGCATTATGCCCGTGTGCTGGACAACAGTATCATGAAGGACATGCAGGATGTCGCCCGGGTCTTCGGATAATCAGAAAAGGCTATACTTCACAACACACAGTGAGGTATAGCCTTTTACATAAGGAAGAGTTGTCTACTTGTATGGATTGGCCATGTTTTTAACGGGATTATCTCTTCTTCCCTTTTTCAATCAGTCTGATAACATCCTGTCTCCGATAATAGGTTTTCCGGTCAATCTGGGAGAAGGGCAAGGTACCGTTGCTTCTCAGGGCCTGCAATGTTCTCTGCGATATGTTCAGTGCCATGCATACTTCCTGATTGTCCATCCAGTCATCCAGACTTTTTGAGGTTTGTCTGCTTTTGAGGTTTTCCAGTTTTTCTTTCAGCAGTCGGATGGATGTTATCATTTCTTTGAAAGTACCGGCTTCAATGTTTACGATTTCCATAAAGTATAGTTGTTTGGTTTGAGGCAAAGATAGACGGTATGGCCTGGCTGGCCAATACCATGTCATCAGATGGCAGCACAAGTCATCAGATGCCTCATGTTGTCTGTTGCAGGAACCGGTCTTGCAGAAATATCCGATTGTTGAATCTGGGGAGTACAGCCATATTCAGGAAAGGTATGTATCATACTTCGTTATATTGCGTAATTTTGCATAGTGCTGTATTCCAGTGTATTTACTAAGTTTGCACCAAAACAGAACGTATGAAAGGAAACGCACTGAATGTAATGTTCTTCATTTTGAAGAACAAGTTATTGAAGAACGGTGAAGCACCGGTCGTTCTTCGGGTGACCATTAACGGGCAGCGGGATGAAATCCGTATCCAGCGCTCTATACCGGTGGAGTTATGGGACAATGCGAAGATGCGTAGCAAGGGAAGGGGGCGGAGTTCGGCAGAGCTGAACATGTATCTTGAGACACTGAGGGACAGAATATATGTCATCCATAGGAATTCCGTGTATGATGGGGAAAGACTGACTCCGAAGAAAATTCTGGATATTTTGTATGCCAGGGAAGGACGGCATCTGGTTCTGAAGGCCATGAAGGAATGTATAGACGGATGGGCGGCTTCTCCCGGGGATGTGCATCCTGTCACCCTGGCACGTTACAACAGATGTCACGGATTGGTGGAGACCGTCATACGGGATGTTTACAATAAGGAGGACGTCGCGTTCTCCGAACTGGACAGGAAGTTTATCACGGCATTTGAAAGGTATTTGAAGGAGACCCGCGGGCTGGCCCGGAATACGGCGGCTAAATATCTGGAGTGTTTCCGTAAGGTTCTCAAGGTGGCTCAGCAGAAGGGTTGGATGGAGGATGGCAGGTGCCTGAAAGAACTGGGACGGCTGTGCGTGAAGGAGGAGACTTCCCCGTCTTTCTTGGACTGGGAGGAGTTGAGAACAATGATGGAAACAAATGTGCCGACCGGACGTCTGGAACGGGTGAAGGATGTGTTCGTCTTCTGTGCTCTCACCGGACTTTCCTATCAGGGGATAAGTACTCTTTGTCCGTCGCACCTGTTTAGGGATGACGAAGGAACACTATGGATTTGCAGGACACGTGCTGAAGGAGCGGAGGTCGGAGACAGCTGTACAAGCCGTGTTCCTCTTCTTAAACCGGCAATGGTCCTGCTGGAGAAATACAGAGGTTGGAATCCGATGAATCCGGAAGGTCCGTGTTTTCCTGTCCCGTCAGTCCAGAAAATGAATGAATACCTGAAAGAGGTAGCGGCGCGTTGTCGTATTTCCAAGCGTCTGACCACCCAGATGGCCCGCAACACGTTTGCTGCGACAGTCACCCTGGCCAGCCGGATTCCTAAAGAACATGTCAGGGAAATGCTCGGTTATTCTTCCGACTATATGTTGCGCCATTATATGTAGGCTCAGGAGAGGAATTCCTGAAAGGCATGAAGCGGACATATACAAAATATGATAAAAAGTGAAAGGCTATACTCCAACGGATGTGGTGGTATAGCCTTTCCCATAAACGGAACCGGATGTCAGAACGCTTCTTTCCGGTTCTTTTCCAGCAGTCGTACGATATCGCTTTCCCGGTATAGGATTTTTCCTCCTATCTGGTAATAAGGCAATATGCCGCTACTTCTGTAGTCCAGCAGCGTACGCTTGCTCAGCTTGAGCTTTCCGGCCAGTTCCGTATCTGTCAGGTAGTTTTCCCCGTCCAATAAGTGCCGGTTGTCAGCCTGCAAATTGTCTATAAGGTCCGATACCCTTTTCATTTCATCGAAGAAATGAAGCACTTCCTTGTCTGATTTGGTAATGATTGTTCCCATAAAATGTTCTTTTTGGTTTGAAACAAAGATATCCGCATTCTCATGCCGCTGCAAACCGCCGGAGCCTGTTGTCATCAGATTTCATTAAATGTCATCAGATTTCATCGGACCGGATTCCGGCTTCCAGTCCTTCAGCTTGTTCTTTAATACCTTCATGTCCTCCGTGACTTTTCTGTATGTGATTTTGGCATAGGCTTGTGTAACCCTCAAATTGGTATGTCCGAGCATTTTGGAAAGTGTTTCTATTGGAAGTCCGTTTTCCAGACAGACGGTCACGGCGAACGTGTGCCGGGCCACATGAAATGTCACCCTTTTTCTGATATGGCAGATGTCGGCAAGTTCTTTAAGGTAGGCATTGCTTTTCTGGTTCGAGATGGTCGGGAACAGGTATTCCGATTCGCCTTTTCCTATGTAAAAACTAGCTATTTTCTTGGCTTGGGGAAGGAGAGGGATGAATGCGGGGTGGTTGGTCTTGGTCCTGTACAGATGGATATACATGCTTTTGTCAGAATCTGAAATGATTTGATCCTTTCTCAACCGGCAGATGTCTGAGTAGGCGATGCCTGTGAAGCAGCTGAAGATGAATATGTCACGGATGGAAGCCAGTCTAGGAATATCCAGCCGCTTGCCCATTATCCTTATTATTTCCTGCCTGTTCAGGTATTGTTTCTGGCTTTCTTCCTTCTTTATTCGGTAAGTTGAGAACGGATTGGTCAGGATAATTCCGCACCGGTATGCCCATAGGATTCCTTTTCTTACCATACTCATCATCTTGGCTATTGTATTGATTGATAGCCTGCAGTCAGTCCTGAAGAAAAGTTCTAGTTCGTGTATCATCTGCCGGTCGAACTGTTCCAGTGCCATATCTTGCCTGCCCATCTTTTTGCAGAACTCTTCAAGCCGTCTGTAGACCAGTTTATGTCTGTTGGAATGGGACATGCTGATTTGTCCGGCATGTGCCAGCCTGTCTGCATCTTTTACCTGTTTGTCAAACATCTTCAGAAGGGAAGGCGGGTTGGATCCTGTGGCCATGAAGCGTTGTTTCAGCATGCTTGCCGTAAGCTGTTTTCCTTCTAGTTGGGCCTGTCGGTAATGATGCTGCAATGTGGAACTTACTTTGTCCAGATATGCATTGATATCGTGCGCTTTCACGTTTATGGCAGAAACACGCCTGTTCTGCTTGTCCCAATGCTCCTGCAGGATGGAAGTCTTCAGGCTTACGTCTGCAGCCTTGTTGTCGACTATGATGCGGAGCATGATTGTTGACTTGCTGTCTTTTTGAAGCTTTCTACGCTTCAGATAAAAGTAAATGGAAAAACTATGTCTCATAAGAATAAATATTAATTGTGTCCATATCACAGACGGATGCATAGGACACGGATAAGACATAGATTATGGTTTTGAATGGAATGTAATATATTGATTATTAATAGCTTTGTATAAAACGCAACAGGAGAAGAAAATAAAGTAAATGCGTGATTTTCAGATATTTGTTAAGGTCATAGGAAAAGGTTCTAATCCGCCTGGGGCCCGAACCCAGAGCCCCAATCTGCCTTGGAGTAATTGGATGGTATGTAATGTGTTTATTATCAAATGTTTGCATCTTTGTAGTTCGGCATTGCTTACAAAAATAGGTTCAGTTCCTACATTATTTGCTGGTGAACCTTGTAGGATATTAGTATTCAACCAGATACATCAGACTGCTAAGTGCGGACTTTTCAAATAACCACCTCTTTTCATCTGCATCAGAGAAGAATTTGACGTTACGGAGGTAGTGTTCTTCGGCTCGCAGGAATGGACAGGAAAAGTCGGTTATTTCCGTTCCTTTGGGGAAATCTTACATTCCGCAGTTTCAGTATGTCCGTTCACATAAGTACGGGCTTCTTCACGGAATCTTTCACGTTCCGGTGTTCCGAGTTTGCCGAACTGGGAATCCATGAGTTCGTCGATGTTGGTTAGATTGTTTTCTTTTAGAATTTCTTTTTCTGTATTCATGTTCTAAAGATAGTTCTCTTGCTGGAGAATGACAAGTTTTATGGCACAAAATTGTGAAAAATGGTGTGATAAGGATTTTGAACTATATTATGCGGCATATAATTATACTTTATATTCATATGATTCATTGATTTGATCATGTTGAGACTAACATTACAAGAGAATTACTTTAGGTTCATATGACATTTCGAGTTATTTCTGTTACTTCGAACTTGATACGGAGTCCAATACATTCAGTAATAGTATTCGCTAGATTTTGGGGTAACTCCAGAATGACTAATTCATGTTGGTAAAGATCTTTTGTGGAGGTATTATTAATCAAAATTCTAATAGAGTTTAAAATATAACTATAAAAAAGTAATTTTTTACTATTCCTATGCTGACACTTCCTATATCGTTTTTAAATAAAAAATACTATAATAAAAGTAGAGGGATAATTTCAATAATCTTATAGGACTTAACTACCTCAATCCTAATTAAATATTAGACTATATTCATAATAGAAATAATTTGAGTAGGTGTTCCTTTAGTAAATAGCTGCTTAAAATACTTTACCCTAATGATTTTTTATGAATTACAAATGTAGTAATTTATATTTTTGCTAACTTTGAACTCTAAATCTATCAACTAATTAGGAATTGGAAAAAAATTATGAAATAGAAAAGCTTATAGATACTTTCTATTCTGAATATAAACAGAATGGAGAGCCTATTCGCATAAATTTTCGCGAAATCGTTCCAAAATTGAATTCTAACGAACGATATTCACATCTTATTCATTCATATCCAGCAAAATTACTTTGTCATATACCATTTTTTTTCCTACAAACAGATTATTTTTGTCCTAAGGATGGATTAGTATTAGATCCATTTTGCGGAACCGGTACAGTAATGTTAGAAGCTAATATTAGTGGGAGAAAAGCGATAGGTGCTGATGCAAATCCTTTAGCAGTTTTAATTTCACAAGTAAAAACAACATATATAGAGAAAGAAGATTTGCAGAAGACCCTAAGAACTATTATTTCAAGAGCAAAAAGAATTAAGGATACAGTAACATTTGATGTGTCATCTATATCTCGTTGGTTTTCTAAAAGCACAATTCAACAACTTAATCATTTAGAAAGTGCCATTAATCAAGTAAAAGATGTAGAGCATCGACGTTTTTTTATGATATGCCTTTCAAATCTTGTCAAGAAAGTTAGTTTTGCAGATCCTAATATCTCAGTTCCAGTAAAACTAAATCCTGAGAGGTTTTCCAATCATACCGAAAGAATGGAACTTGCAAAATTTAAACTAAAAACATTGGAAAATGTTGATGTTTATGATAAATTTGAAAATGTCTGTCAGCTGAATATTAATAGAATTGATACCCTTAAAAATATTTATTCTAATAAAATAAAATCGGAGATTATTTCAAATGACGCAAGAAATTTAACAAATAAACTTGGGAGTCAAGATAGGTTGCAAGATGAAAGTGTTGATCTTATATTAACTTCTCCTCCATATGCTGGTGCTCAAAAATATATCCGTTCTTCTTGGCTTAATTTATTTTGGCTTGGCACGAAAGATAGTAAAGATATTCGTATGTTGAACCAAAAAAATATTGGGAGAGAAGATTATCGTAAGGCAGATATACATCGAGTTATAACTGGCATTAAATCAGCAGATAGTATTTTAGATTCATTATATAATGAGGGTAAACATGAAAGAGCTTTTATTGTTGGCAATTATTTGAATGAGATGAAGCTTGCTATTGATGAATCTATTAGAGTTTTAAAAAAGAACTCCTATATGATTATAATTATAGGTAATAATACTGTTTGTGGAAGGCCATTCAATACACAAGAATATTTAACTACATACATTAAATCCAAAGGATTAAGTTTACAATTTAAACTTATAGATGATATAAAATCATATGGTTTAATGACCAAACGAAATAAAACAGCTAGTCGTATATCTTGTGAATGGATTCTAGTTTTTAAAAAAACAAGATTATGAAGAAAGATTATTTAAAACAGATACAAGTATTAAATTCTACATTATGGGAAAATAGAGCTTTGAGACCTCGCATAGAAGAATGGCTAAATAATTTCTCATTAAGCGAAGAAAAAGACTATGCACTATATATGCTTTCTCGACTTATTTATTATAATTCTAATAATATAAGGAATCTATTGATAGCATTATATCGTGATTTATTTAGATATCCTATTATAAAGAAGATAAGAGAAGATAATGGACATACAATTGATGAAATGATTATTGAAAAAGCATTCTATGAGGAGTTAATGAATACGAGATTTCTTGGTGTTGGAAATCCATCCGAGAGTGGAGCTCATTTATTATATTATTTTCGCCAAGAAAATAAAATCCCTAAAGACTTATTTGTAAATACCGATGATATCATTGAATATGATTCTCATAATAATCTTAAAATTAGAGATAAATTTAAAAATGTTCGGCATTTTGTTTTTATTGATGATGTTTGCGGTTCTGGAACTCAAGCTACAAGTGATGATTCAAATGTAAAAAGATGTGTTTCAAATTTAAAAGGTGTCGTAACAAAAGCTGATATTTCTTACTTTATGTTATTTGGGTTAACAAAAGGTATTGAAATTGTTAGAAATAGTAAGTTATATGACAAAGTTGAGGCTGTAATAACATTAGATGAAACGTATCAGTGTTTTAGTGATAAATCAAGATACTTTAATGATAATATCCATGATAAAAAAATTGCACGCCAGATTGCTTATAAATATGGATTCCCATTAGCAAAGTTTTTGGCTGAAAAACAAGGATTCTTACCTTATGAGATAAATTATGTCGCTGATCATAGAGCTTTAGGATTTGGTAATTGTCAACTTTTACTAAGTATGCATCATAATACACCTGATAATTCTTTACCAATTATTTGGTTTGATGAAGATGATGGGCTTTGGACTCCGATTTTTAAACGATATAATAAAGTTTATTAGTTATGAAAAGTAATCCGTTTGATATAACAAAGGCTGTAGATTATACAGATAATGAAATATACCAATATTGGGTAGATATTGATGGTCAAAATTTCATGAGTCTCATGAAGCCCAATTCTCTTATGCCTATGATTATAGTAGGTAGTAAGGGTAGTGGAAAAACTCATATTATGAAATTTTATTCTTATGAACTGCAAAAAATAAGATGTAAGGCTATTAACAAATCCATTGCTGAGGGGTTAGTAAAAGAGAAATTTATAGGTGTGTATATTCGTTGTAGCGGTTTTAATGCCTCTAAATTTTCAGGAAAAGGTGTTAGTAATGAAATTTGGCAAGATCTATACTCCTATTTTTGGGAATTATGGTTAGGGGAACGAGTGATTAGTATTTTAATTGACCTTATAAATGAAAATGTCATTAAAGAATTAAATGAAAATGATTTAGTTAATGATATTTTAGCTTTATTTCTGAAACCTATTGACAGTATTAGTTCTTTCAAAGAACTTCGAACATATCTTTTAGAATTACAAAAAGAAATAGAGTATCAAGTACAAAATTTTGTTTTTTTGGGACAAAAAAGTCCTAATGTAGATATTTTACTAACTCCTAATAAGTTAACATATGGTATTCCCACTATATTAAAGCAGCAAGTACCTTTTTTTAGAGATAAATATATAATTTACCTTATTGATGAACTTGAAAACTTTTCTCAGAGCCAACAAGAACTTATACAAACGCTTATAAGAGAAAAGCCTGTTGCATGTACTTTTAGAATTGGAACAAGACCTTATGGTATAAGAACTTTCTGCACATTACGTGGAGTAGAGGAGAATCATGAAGGTTCCGAATTTGAAATGAAAATACTTGATGAAGAGCTTAGAGAATATGATAAATATAGTGAATACGTGATTTCAATCTGTGAAAATCGTTTGCACAATAGTGAAATTTCCATTCCACGTAATGCTAAACTTTCAGATTTAATTGAGCAACAAACTGCCAAAGATATATTGGAAAAGGTCTATTCTAAAAAAGATAGACAATCGTTGGCCTATATGAATCGTTTAAAGAAAAATCTTTCGACAAAAAGGTATGGTTTGAATGAAAGTGACATAAACTATATAATTAATAATCTGTCGTTTGATAAAGACAGAATAATAGAACGAACAAATGTTGCTTTAATGTATAGGCGTTTAAAGGTTTGCAGTAAAAATCTTAGACATGAATCAGAATTGATAAAAGAGTCTGCACTAACATATTTTTCCGACACAAAAAATCGAGAAACAGAACATTATGCTTATTTAGACAAATATCGTCAAGATATTATTGACACAATTGCAAGAGAAGGGCGTGTGCCAATACCATATAACGGAATTGACAGGCTTATAGAATTATCATGTGGGACTCCTAGAACCATTTTACGTCTTCTTAAGGCATCATTTAATAATCAATATTTTAACACAGGTAAAATTCCCTTTGAGAATGGAAATAGATTAACAATTAAAGCGCAAAAAGCCGGAATAGAGAATACTTATGAATGGTTTTTCGAAGAAAATCGTATTCCTTCATCTAATTTGTATCGTGCAGTAGAAGCTGTTCATCGTTTAGGTGACTATCTTCAACAGTTACGCTTTTCCGACCTTCCCCCTCAGTGTAGTATTAATATTTTTTCAGTTCCAATAGATGAATTATCTATTGACGCAAAGGAGGTTTTTGAACTACTTTTAAAGTATTCTTATATTATTAGTTCTAATGAAAGACGTGTTAAAAATTCGGATAACAAGAGACCTGTTTATAGATTAAATTCTATATTAATACCAAAGTGGGAACTATCACTATCAAAAAGAGGATTGGTTGAGTTTACGGCAAATGAAGCTGAAACAATCTTTAATATAAATAAGAAAACAGAATATGATGATATGTGTAAGCAAAAGCTGAGAAAATATAACTTTCCTTTTACATTAGATAGCCCAACAGTAAATTCATTATTCGAGTTTGAAGATTAATATTATATGAATTATACTTATTTTTATAAAGAAAAATATTCTAGCCCTGATGAGTTATCTGCTATAGG
>ENA-UPSY01000853-UPSY01000853.1-human-gut-metagenome-genome-assembly--contig:-NODE-853-length-34701-cov-7.826825_pt1 | contig 34701 bp, 42 predicted proteins | sample MGYA00250044_ERZ773365 | MGnify/ENA primary metagenome ERZ773365 (study PRJEB29103, sample SAMN06111932) | human gut metagenome | biome: human gut; feature: ankylosing spondylitis patient; material... | reverse complement strand
CGGGCAACGTTCATGCCGGCTTTAATCATCTTTTCGATAATTTCCGGGGTATTGGAACTGGGGCCTAAGGTGCAGACAATCTTTGTTTTTTTCAGCATATATAGTATATTCTCCTTAATGTTATATAATTTTATACAATTCGGACCGCTTAATCAGCTGACGGCGCGGATGAGGTTGAAGACCTGCTGTGCCGTGTTCGTCATATTGCGCAAAGCTGTTTCTTTATTCATGGCTTCTTCCAACGGCATGGCTTTATCGACGATAGAAAAGAAGGCGTCAATGCCTTGATGATTACATTCGGCGGCATCGGCCGTCGTGCATCCTGCCAAGGCGATGACTTTGGCGCCGTACTGTTTAGCCAGTTTCGCTACGCCAATCGGTGCTTTGCCCATAGCCGTCTGGGCATCGAGGCGGCCTTCACCGGTGATGACGTAATCGGCATCTTGAACAGCTTCTGCCAGGCGGATGGAATCGAGGACGATCTGGATGCCTGAACGCAGACGGCCGTGCAGATAGGCCAGGAAAGCGAATCCCATACCGCCGGCTGCACCGGCACCGGCTGTCTGGCTCAAGTCATGACCGGTATACCGCTGGGTGACAGCAGCAAAGGATCGACTGGCGTCGTCCAGGACTTTAACATCTTGCGGCGACGCACCTTTCTGGGGCCCGAAGATATAGGCAGCGCCCCAATTCCCGAATAACGGATTGGTCACATCACAGGCAACATCGAAGGTGCAGTCTTTCAGTGCCGGCAAGACCTGGGAATCATCGACAGAGGCAATGCGCCCTACTTCCTGTCCACCTAACCCAACAGGCATCCCTTGATCATCGCGGAAAATATAACCCAGAGCCTGGAGCATGCCGACGCCGCAATCACTGGTCGAGCTGCCGCCCAAACCGATGATGAAGTGGCGTATGCCGGCTTCCATGGCCTGCGCCATGACCTGGCCGACACCATACGTCGTCGTATACAGGGGATTGCGCTGTTCTGCCGGCACCAATCCCAGTCCGGCTGCACCGGCCATTTCAATGACGGCCGCTTCCATCCCTGGCAGATAGCCATAAGGACAGGAAACGGCTTCTCCTAAAGGCCCTTGGACGCCGACATAGCGGAGCTCACCATTCAGCCCATCGACGAGGGCTTCGACGGTCCCTTCCCCACCATCGGCTAATGGCTTGACAATGACCTGGACGGGATGGCCGCCATAGGCCTTGCGGACGCCGGCTTCGATGGCCCGGCCCGCTTCGACGGAAGTCAGACTATTTTTCAAGGAATCAATGGCTACAACGACTTTCATGATGATCTCTCCTCTATTTGCGAATTCATAAGGCTGTGTTTCTCTATGCCTATAGTGTAGCAAAAGAGGCCTCTTCTTTCTATGTTATAAAGAACAATAAACCACTATTATTTTCATTTTATAAACCAAGGAAGAGTCGCAACATACAGCGCTACGTCATCACAAAATACCCTTGGATCGAGGCCGGTCTTCCCGGCAATCCGCTTCAGCCGGTATTGCAGCGTGTTCTTGTGGATACAGAGAATCCGTGCCGTTTCCTGGATAGACAAATCCTGCTGATAATAGACCTGGAGCAAATGGATGTCACTGTCCGTCAAATGATGGCAAATATCCCTGCAGTAGCGGCGGCGCACGGCCCCGTCCAGACTTTGCAATAAAAAGGCCAATTTCATATCATCAGCATGAACGCAGAAGACCTGCCGGTCTGCCGCTGCCTGCAAGGCCATTTTGGCCAAACGATACGATTCGTAGATACGGTGAAACGGCTCTTCGGTCCCAATTCCCGCCGAAACGCCTGGATAGAACCATTCTTTCCAACGTGGCAGTTTCTTAGCCCAGTTCGGATAAACTTGACAAGGAATGAGAATAACGAAGATATCCGGGTAGATATATGTATATAAGGTCATCCCCAGCTTTTGACAGGTTTCAGACATTTGCTGACGGAAATCCCCGACTTGGCAAGTTCCCTCATGCCATCGGAAAACGGCAGCAACATACTGGCTGCCTGCCAATTCCGGCTGTTCTTCGGCCAGCTGTTGCACCATATCTTCATCATGGTAGATCAAGGCCATGACTTGACGGCTGCGATGTTCTTCTTCACTGAACGCCTCTTGGCTCAATCGATATTCCTGGAGGAAGACTTCACAGATTTTCGTCAGCAAGAAACCGTACTGGCCGACGACAGCCGGTTCCCCGGTAATCCCGACAACCCCCAGGACTTGTCGGCCCATGACGATAGGATAATTGACACCTTGGCTGACACCGTCTTCAGGGCAATCTTCCTGTACGGTCTGGACCCGTCCCGTCCGGGCGGCGACATGGCCGGCCTTGTGGTAGGTGCCAATACGGGCGCTGTCAGTACTGGCCATGATACGTCCATGACGGTCGATGAAATTGACGTTCCAACCGACGACGGCCTTGGCCGAATCGACAATCTGCTGGGCTAATTCATCGGTAATACGTACTTTCACTTGACATCACCCTCTCTAGTAAGAATCATGATAACGCCACGTCCAGGGCCATCATCAACGTGAATCCCAGGGCAAAGGACAGGACGCCAATATCGGAGTGTTCACCAGCCGACATTTCCGGGATGAGTTCTTCGACGACGACATAGCACATGGCTCCAGCTGCCAGGCTGAGGAGATACGGCAGGACGGGTACGATGAAAGCCGTCAGGGCAATGGTCAGGGCCGCCCCAAGAGGTTCGACGATGCCCGACAGGACGCCGCCGAGAAAGGCCTTGTGCCTGCTTACGCCAGCCGCCTTAAGGGGCATAGAGATGATGGCCCCTTCGGGCAGGTTCTGTAAGGCAATGCCCAAAGACAAGGCAAAGGCCCCGGCGGCACTGATGCCCGTCTGACCGGCCAGGAGTCCGGCATAGACGACGCCAACGGCCATGCCTTCAGGGATATTATGCAACGTCACAGCTAGGACGAGCATCGTCGTCCGCTGTAAGTGGCTGTGCGGTCCTTCGGCTTTCTCACTGTACATGTGCAGATGCGGCACCAGCCGGTCCAGGGCCAGGAGCAGGAAGATGCCCAGCCAGAACCCAGCTACGGCCGGCACGAAGGCGAATTTCCCTAACGGCGCCGATTCTTCCATAGCCGGTATCAAGAGGCTCCAAATGGAAGCGGCAATCATGACACCCGACGCAAATCCCGTCAGCCCCCGCTGGACCTGGCGGTCCAATTCTTGTTTCATAGCATAGACACAGGCCGCCCCTAGTGACGTCCCAACAAAGGGGATGAGGATCCCCATGACAGCATTTTCCATAATAACTTTCCCTCCCTGTATCTCATTTGATTATATTTGATACTCAATATCGTAATAATTTCATTATACACGAAAAGAGGCCGTCGTACAAAGACAGCCTCTTTTTTTCTACAAACGATGAACGCTTTAAGTTACAAACTTTCTTCCAGCGCACTTTCGCCGCTGATTTTCCCGGGCAGGACCAGGGACAGGGCCAGGCAGACCAGGGACGGTACAAGCCAGCCCAGGCCGCTGTCGCCTAAGGGCAGGCCCTGGATGAGGACAGCGGCTCCGTCGAGATGGAAGAACTGGGCGGCAATGTCGATGGCCGATACGATGCCGGCAGCGGCGACGGTGCAGCGCATGCCCAGTTTCGACAGGCTGACGAATTTATTGACAATGGTCAGCATGACGACGACAATGGCCATGGGATAGACGAACAGCAAAAGGGGCAGCGTGACCTGGATGATCTGGTTCAAGCCGAGATTGGCTAGGAGCAGGCTGATGACGCTGATGACGGTGACGTATTTCTTATACGACAGGACCGGAAATTCTTCGGCGAAGAACGTCGAAACAGCGGCGATGAGGCCGACTGTCGTCGTAAAGCAGGTCAGCGTGACCATGACGGCCAGGAAGGCCATGCCGACAGTCCCGAAAATCTGGAACGACGTCTGAGACAAGACATAGGCGCCGAGATTGATCGTAGCATCTTCATAGACCGACTGGGGGATGGGAAAATGATTGCCCAGCAGGGCCAGGCCCAGATAAAGTCCGCCCATGAGGACGGCTACGGCAGCCCCGGCCATCCAGACACTGGCGATATGTTCCTTTTCTGAGGTAAAATGAATCCGCTTCATAGCCCCCAGGGCGATGATGCAGAAAGCAAAGGACGCCAGCGTATCGACCGTATTATAGCCTTCAATGAAACCGTTGCCGAAGGCCGAAGCAGCATATTTCCCCATAGGCGCAGCTGTCGACGGCGTCGTATAGGCCACCATGCCGACGATGATTAGCAGGACGATCATGATAGCAAAAATCGGGGTCAATACCTTACCGACGCGGTCGAGGAGCTTCGACGGCGTAATCGACAGCCACCAGGCGCAGACGAAATAAAGAGTCGTGAAAATAGCCAGCGGCAGCATGCCGTCGCCGGTAATGGGCAGGATGCCGATAGAAAAGGACGTCGCCGCCGTCCGCGGGATAGCCATGAGCGGCCCGATGGCCAGATACATGAGCGTCAGGATGATGAGCGAAAAGAGGGGCGAAATCTTATGATTCATTTCCGCCCGGAAACCGCCTGGGTTGAAGGTCCCCATGATGACGGCGATGACAGGCATGCCGATGCCGGATAAGAGAAATCCCAGAATCGCCGGCGTGAACTGCCCTCCCGCCTGGAACCCAAGCGACGGCGGGAAAATCAGGTTCCCGGCCCCGAAAAACATGCCGAACAACAACAATCCGACTTGTGCACCATTTTTCAACATAAACAGATAACACTTCCTTTACAATTTTAATTCATACATGTAAATATTTATTTATACATTGTAAAGTTTTAAGTGCCTTCTGTCAATCCAAAAGTTAAACGATTATTTTATGATAACTTTGGCCACTGCCTGAGCAACGAGATTTTCCCCATCCGGTTCAGCCTGGAGCATGTTGAGGTACATGCAGGGTAAGGCACGGGCGTCAAAGACTGTTTAGACAAGGTCTTCCCTTCTCCTTTGGCCAAAGACAAGGCTGGCATCGAAAACAAGGCGGCTCCTACGGCAGTGTCGGCAGCCATCTTCAAGAATGTACGTCGCGAAAATGCATGGATGTCTCCTGGCACTGCCTATGATCGTCCTTTTGGAAATGAGCCGCCTCATCATCCGCTATGGCCTGCACCGTTGAGAAAGATCGTTACCGGCCTAAAAGTGAAGTGATGGTACCGACCAGCCAGGAAGTCACGGAAAAACCAGGTTCAATCGGTTCCGCCTTCATATCCACACGACCTACGGGCTGACCGTCATAATTGACGATGATATGACCAACGATGCCAGCCTGTGTTTCCTTGGCCGAAATGACCTTCGGCAAATCATACGTCAAGCTGTAATGCGACGCATCTTCGCCATGAATCAAGGGATAACGGATATCCTGGACAGCCTTGACTTCGGTACGACACGTCGTGCCGTCTTTGACCCAAATCGTGTGTTTCGTTTCATCCGCTTTTGGCCCTTCGGCAGTCTTTACATGGGAAAAGCCATAATCCAGCAACGTTCTGGCATCGGTAAAGCGCCCTCCTTCGGTAGGTGAAGCCATGAGGACGACGAGAAGATCCGTACCATCGCGCTCTGCTTCTGCTGCAAGACAACCGCCGGATTCGCCAGTCCACCCGGTCTTTACCCCGATGGCCCCCGGATAGGATTCTAATAAGGCATTCGTATTTTCTGCCCGTAAATGCTTGCCTGCCGGAGACAGCCAATGGACGTCGGCTGTCTTGCGGGCTACCATATTACGAAACGTTTTGTTTTCCATGGCATAACGGGCTAATATCATCATATCCCGTGCCGTCGAATAATGCGTCGGCACAGTGAGCCCATTAGGATTTTCGAAGTGCGTATGCTTCATCCCTAAGACAGCTGCCCGTTCATTCATCCGTTTAGCAAAAGCCGGTACACTGCCGTCTACGCGGTCAGCCAGTGCCACAGCCGCTCCGTTATCAGAAACTAAGAGCATACCGCCTACTAATTCATCGCGCGTAAAGACATCGCCTTGGGAAAATCCAAGAGGGCAGTCTTCTGTATTAGCTGCATCGTCCAGAATAGAAATCTGTGTCTCAGGCTGCAGCTTTTCCAAAGCTAATACAGCAGTCATCATTTTCGTCATACTCGCCGGATACTTCAAGACATCGGCATCCTTTTCCAGAATTACCCGACCTGTCGATGCCTCAACGAGAATATACGACTGAGCCAGTACAGCCGGACTCTCTGCCGCAGCGGTCCCTGAAAATGATATGATACTCAGCAAGCAGAAACACATACTTCCTGCCAGCCATTGCTTTATGTTCTCCATGAAATACCTCCTAAATTTTCTCTCAAACATCTGCCTCTTTTGTGATATACTGATGAAGTACGTCATTCTGACGAATCCACCTAAAAGAGGCATTGATATATGGAAAAGAATTTCGACATTAATCAGCAGGGATACAGCATCCGCTGCAAGCTGCTCATCAATGACAATGATAAACAGACACGCACTTTCGACAACGTCGTCATCGTCACCCACGGATTCGGCAGCCACAAAGACACGGCCGGAACCGTCCATTTTGCGGAACACTTGACGAGCAAATACAAGAACTACGCCGTCATCGCCTTTGACTGGCCCTGCCACGGTGCCGACGCCCGCAAGAAACTGTCCATCCCGGAATGTATGACCTATCTGACACTGGTCGTCGACTATGCCAGGACCGAACTCCAGGCCCAGAACATCTACAACTATTCGACGAGCTTCGGCGCCTACATTACCCTGCGCTACCTCATCGAACAGGGCAATCCCTTCAAAAAAATCGCCCTGCGCAGCCCTGGCGTCAACATGTATGAAAGCATGAGCAACCACGTCTCCGACGAAGGCTTTGCCAAGCTGAAAAAGGGCAAGGAAATCCAGGTTGGCTTCGACCGCAAGATGAAGATCGACCAGGCTTTCATGGATGACCTCAAGAGTTTCAACGTCCGCGACCACGAATATTTCGATTTTGCCGACGACATCCTCATCCTCCACGGCACGAAGGACGAAATGATTCCTATCGACCTGGTCCGGGACTTCGCCGAAAACAACGTCATCGAGTTCGTCCCCGTCGAAGGGGCCAACCATCCCTTCCAGAACCCGAACCACATGGCCCTGGCCATCCACCAGATCATCGAATTTTTCCATAAAGGAGATTAAAATGACAACGGGAGAGTGTTCCATGGAAAATGTTGCCCATTACGTCACCCATCACATCGATGAAGCTATCGAAAAAGGCTGGATCCAGCTCTATTTCCAGCCCATCATCCGCAGCCTGTCCCACACGACGTGCGCCTTTGAAGCCCTGGCCCGCTGGCAGGATCCGGTCCGGGGCCTGCTCACGCCAGGCGATTTCATCCCGGCCCTGGAAGAAAGCCGGCAGATCCACAAACTCGATCTGTATATTTTCAAGCTCCTCTGCCAGAACTATCATCCCCGGGCCGACCAGGGCCTGCCCATGGTCCCGGTGTCCTTCAACTTGTCCCGGATGGATTTCATCACCTGCGACATCTTCACAGAAATCGAAAAGCTGACCCAGGCCTATCAGCTCCCGCCGTCGCAGCTCCGCATCGAAATCACAGAAAGTGTCTTCATTAAAGACATCGAAACAGTCAACCAGACGCTGAATAAGTTCCGCGCTGCGGGCTACCAGATCTGGATGGACGACTTTGGCAGCGGCTATTCGTCGCTCAACGTCCTCAAGGACTACGAGTTCGACACCATCAAGCTGGACATGGCCTTCCTGTCGAATTTTACCGACCGTTCTAAGGAAATCGTGAAATCCGTCGTCGATATGGCCAAGCACCTGGGCATCCATATCTTGACGGAAGGCGTCGAAACACTGGAACAATACACCTTTCTGCGCAATATCGGCTGCGAAATGCTGCAAGGCTTCTTATTCAGCAAGCCCCTGCCCTATATCCAGGCCATCGAGTACATCGAAGAGCTGGGCCTGACCCATGAAACGCCGGAAATTACCTAATCCTTTTGCCCGAAAGCCAGGGTCACCATTACCTCCATATCGCCAGTTCCTGCCGCGGCGCCGATGCCAAGCGGGTCCAGCGGCTGATCCAGGTCTATAAAGAGTACTTTGAAAAGAAATAAGCCTCAGAATGACCCGCCACCACCGCCACCACCGCCGCCATCATCATCGCTATAATCATTCGCACTGTCGAAATCGGGCAGGTCGTCGTCGACGGGACGGGCCTTGGCGATGTGCTGGACGGTCATGAAGACGAAGGTGTCACGGCTGTCGGTCAGATGGAAGCTGCCGGCGTCGACATAAGCATCGGCAGCCGCTTCTTTATGGACATTGCTCATCTTGCCGATGAGATAAGCCCGAAAGGCCACGCCGCAGCCGGCAGCCAGGACGAGAGCCACGACCAGGGCCAAGGGGCTGAAGGCATCGGCCGGATCATAGGCCTTGCCCTTTTCCTGATAATAAGCCAATAATTTCGCCGACGACTGGCCATAGGCTGCAAAGGCTTTGGCATAATGGCCGTCTTTCAACGGCGGCAGAAAGGCATCCTTGAGATAAGGGATGCCTTTTTTGTTGCTGATTCTCTCCTTCATGGCCTTGTCCGTCGCGACATACCAGTCATGGCGGTCCATGGCCAGGAGCAGGACCATATTGCCGTTCTTCCCATCCCGATAGTCCCGGTCCAGGAGCTGATTGGCATAGGTACCGGCTTTGGTCCCCTTCGTCGAGGCGACGGTGACCACGGCGATGCGCACATCGTAGCGCTGTTCCACGGCCTGCAAAGCCGCCGATACTTCGGCCTGTTCGGCCGGTGTGAGCAAATGGGCTCCGTCGGACAGGCTCGGTGCGGCCGCGGCAGCACCAGCCGTCGTCAGGACCACGATGGCCACCACCAGGATTGTTTCTTTCAACCATTTCCACATCGTACTCGCTCCCCTCATAACAAGCCGCTCCCAATCATGACAAATTTCGCCAGGAAATACAGGACCGGCACCAGGACAACGGCCAGGGCCGCGCCGTATTCATAGGACTTGGCCTTGTCATAGGGCAGGGAGCCGGCCATCTTGCCGGTCTGGCCATTCATCATGAAGGTATAGGGCTTGCCGTCATAGCGCGTCGTCAAGATCCACACCGGTGCCATGGCGTATTCCACGGTCCCTTCGTCTTTATGGACGACTCCGTCTTCAAAAGTCCGCCGCTGATGGTTGTCCACGGTATCTTCCAAGATAGCAAAGGCACTCTGCGACAGCCGTTCATCTGCCCTGGGAACAGCGGCGTCGGCGTCGACGTCGTATTTGTCGGCCAGATAGCCGGCAAAATAGGCCGGACTGAAAGGGACCATTTCGCTGTAGTCAAAGGGCTCGATGCTTTCCATATAGGTGTCATCCATTTTCTGGCTGCCGTCGACAGGGATGCGGTGGAAAGCCAGGGTCCCCGTCCGGTCGCAGTGGTAGATGCTGGTCTCGATGAGCGTTTCGTCAGGCGTCTCGAAGACGGCATCGTCTTCAGCCCGGAAAGCCGCCGTCGCCGTGACCTGGGCATGGAAGAGCCAGAACGGGACGTACATGGGCTGGATGGCTTCGACGCGGTTGTTGGCCGTAAAGGCCCTGGGTAGGAGCCAGCGCCCCTGGTAAAACTGTTTCAGCGCCGCCACGGCTTCTTCTTTGGTCTTCTTGAAGGGGATGACGTAGTCGGGCTTGAGCATCCCGGAAAAGCGGCTGGGAATGAGGGTCGGGTTGCCACAGTAACAACATTCCGTGGCCATCGTATTCTTGTCGCAGACGATTTCAGCACCGCACGATGAACAGGTATAGGTCTGTAAATGAGCCGCTTCGTCGTCGCTCCAATCCTGACCGGCCGCTTCGGTCTTCCAGTGGGCCTTGCGGGCCGCATCAGCTGCAGCGGCCCGCGCTTCCTTCTGGGCATAGAGCGCTTCCAGTGTCGGGACGTCGAATTTCGTATCGCAATAGTCACAAGTGACGGTCTTGTCTTTCGGCTTGAATTGCAGCGGTGCGCCGCAGTTCGGGCATTGATAGCTGACCGAGGTATCCGCCATGGCCCTCACCTTACCTTTCCGGCTTCTTCGTACCGCAGTTCATGCAGAAATTCCCCGTATTGACGGTCCCGCAGGACGGGCAGGTCCAGGAAGCCGGTACCTGAGGCCGCGGCGCGCCGCAGTTGCTGCAGAAATTCCCCGTGTTCCCGGCCTGGCCGCATTTCGGGCAGGTCCAGGCAGCGGCAGCCTGCGGTTTAGGCTGTCCGCAGGCCGTGCAGAAGTTCCCCGTATTGCCAGCCTGACCGCAAGAACAGGTCCAGCTGCCCAGTGCCTGGGCAGACTGCGCAGGCCTTGGCGAAGGCGTCTGAGCTGCCTGGCGGGCTGCCAGTTCCTGAGCCAGGCCGGCACCAGCTTGATTGGCCATATTCATGCCCATATAGCCCATGGCTGCGCCCATACTGCCTTCATTGGCAGCGGCAGCGCGCATGGAATCGGCCGTCGCGTCGACCAGGGTCCCCAGGCCGATATCCGGTCGGGACATAGTCAAGCCCATCTGGGCTTTCTGGATCTTTTCTTCGTCTTCTTCATTGGCCTTGACGCTGTTGATACCGATGGATACGATTTCGATTCCCCGTAAATCGCGCCATTTCGGCGACAAGACGTCGTTCAGGGCCTGAGCCAGCTCCGGTGTATGACCGGGCAGCTGGGAATAGTCGATGCGCAGGGCCGAGACTCGGGCGAAAGCCGGCTGCAGAGCCGTCAGGAGTTCCGACTTGAGCTGGCTGTCCAGGCGGCTCCGTTCGTAGACGTCGCCTTCATTGCCGGCAACGTTCGTATAAAATAAGACTGGATTGACGATGCGGTAACTGTATTCGCCGAAGCAGCGCAGGCGCATGAGCAATGCCAGGCCCGTCGTATCATCATAAGATTTAAAAGGTACTTCGCTGGGTGTACCGTATTTGTTGCCGACGATTTCCTTGAGGTTGATGTAGTAGACGCGCTGGTCCTTGCCTGTATCACCGCCAAAGGCAAAGCGTTCCTTCATCTGGCGGACGAGCAGGCGGAAGGACTCGCCCAGGTCGCCGGCATAGTCGCCATCGAAAATGGACGCTTCCGTCGACGCATCATACGTATATTCGCCCGGTTCGGCACAGACTTCGACGACTTTCCCCGATTCAACGATGAGCATACACTGACCGTTGTTGACAGCAATGCGCGAACCATTGGAAATGATATTGTCTTCGCCATCCGTATTGCCGCTTCGGCCATGGCGGCTGGTCTGCTTCCGACCTTTGGCCATCAAGATATTTTCATTCAAGCTGTCACAGTAAAAAAACTCTTTCCACTGGTCGGCCAGGACGCCGCCGACAGCTCCGACAGCTGCTTTAATCAAACCCATGAAGAATCCCTCCTATAATGATATGATGTCTATTTTTCGCTTTTTCGCTGCCAGCGGCGGCTGCCAAAGAGGCCCGCTGCCAGCAGACAGACCATGATACCGGCCACGATGAGGCCGTGCGGATTGAAGTGGATGAGGTCGTAGCCCAGCCAGACTTCCATGCAGACGGCCAGGAACTTGCCGGTCATCGTCGCTGCCGCATGTTCACCGAAGCGGACACGACTCAAAGCGCAGAGGGCGGTGACGACGAAATTCGGCGAATATGGGATGGCCCGTAAGAAAAAAATGAGCCGGAAATCAATCTTGCGATTCAGCTTCGACAGCCAGCGGCTCTTGTCGACCAGGGCCTGTGCCTTGTGGCGGAAGACATAGCGCATGATGACGAAGGCCAGGATATTGCCCAGGACCTGGCCGGCCCAGGAAATGACGATGCCCGGCAGCAAGCCGAACAAGATGCCATTGACCGTGACGAACTGGACCGACGGCAGGCCGGTCATATTGGTCAGGACGATGAGCAAGATCATGAGGACCACGGCGATACTGCCAAAAGAAGAAATATACGACGTCAGCCCCGGTATATCATGGCTCACCGTCAGCTGCCATAACGTACTGTAAAACGAGGGAATGGCCCAGTGAATCGCAAAAAACAAGGCCACAATCAGCCCCAGCGTCAAAGGCTTCATCAAATTCGCAATCATCGATCGATTCATATGATGATACCGTCCAAGTGGTCACATTCATGCTGGATGATCTGGGCTGTCCAGCCGGTGAAGGTCTGGCGGTGTTTGCGGAAGCGGCGGTCCTGGTAGAAGACCTGTATCTTCCGATACCGCGTCGTCTTCCGCGTGCCGACCAGGGACAGGCAGCCTTCTTCTGCCGGGAAGGGGTCGGTCTTCTTTTCGATGACCGGGTTGATGAGGATTTCGTCGCCCCGGTCCGTATGAACGACGATGATGCGCTTCAAAGAGCCGATCATATTGGCCGCCATACCGACACAGGTCCTGCGGTTGGCTTTCAGCGTGTCGAGCAAATCCTGGACGACGGGCAAATCCTCTTTCGTCGCCGCTTCGGATTTGCGTCCTAAGAAAATAACGTCATGTACAATATCGCGAATCATAGTTTCTTCCTCTCCCAAAAAGATAAGGCCAACAAAGCCAATACTTACCTATACGTAAGGACCTGACCTAAAAGTACCTTCTTCCGTAAATGAGAAACTTTCTTTATAATAAAAGTATCATTCAAGGAGGTCCTTTACTATGAACAAAAAATCAATCATCTTAGGTCTGACCCTGGCCCTCGTCGGCTGCCTGCCCATGGGTGCGTCTTTCGCAGCCGGTACGCCTCATTTCAAGAACAATAAAGCCGTAGCTGAATATTTCTGGAACGAAGTATTCAACAAACACGACACCGCCGTTATCGACACCATGGTCGGTCCGAAATACAAACAGCACAGCCCGGAATTTGCCGATGGCAAACAGGCCTTTAAGGACGGCGTCAGCGGTTTCCTGAAAGCCTATCCGGACAGCACGGCTGTCATCAAGCATATCGGCGCCGATGGCGACCTGGTCTTCATCCACAACCACATTAAGCTCAACAAAGAAGACCGCGGTCAGGCAGCTGTCGACATCTTCCGCATCAAAGACGGGAAAATCGTCGAACACTGGGACGTCATACAGGATATCCCGGAAAAAGCGGCCAACGACAATACCATGTTCTAGATTTTTCAAAAGGGGCTATCGCATGAAGGTTCTATCATCATGCGAGGTCCCTTTCACTTTATAGTCTGTCGGAGTTTGTAGTTTTCAGAGAAAGCCTTTTAATTGAAAGCCATCCGCTAACAACTAACTGCTAGCCACTAACAACTTAAAAAGGCTTGCCAAAAAAACCATCGACCCAGCCGTTGATGCCCCGCATGACGCGGATCAGCTTTTCGCCTCTGTCGGTCAAGCTGTAAGCGACTGTCGGCGGTACCGTAGCATGGACGGTCCGCGTAATCAAGCCGTTGCGCTCAAAGACATGGAGATTTTCCGTCAGTACTTTGGCGCTAATGCCCGGCAGGCACCGCTGCAGGCTGGCAAAGAACACCGGGCCATCTGCCAGGGCCAGTAAAATAGACGTCCGCCATTTCCCCTTGATGATGTCGATGAAGCAATCGAAGGGGCAATCATAGGCTTTGCCATCAAACGTATACATAGAGCTCCTTCCCTTTTAGTAATCTTCATCCCAGGCGTTGATGACGACCGGTTCTTTTTCCAGCAGCGCTAATTGTTCCGGGCTGAAATGACGGCAGTCGATGACAGCTTCATAGACAAATTCCTTGAAATACGCTTCGGAGCAGACGAAATAGCCCTGGTCGCCGACATCTTTGCCCCAGGAATTTTCGATTTTCCAGCGGTCCGGCTGGCCGTCCCTGTCAAAATGGACACCTGTGAGCAACATGGCGTGGGTCGCCGAACTGCTGTTATATTCCAGGCGCTTGCCTTTGGGCATATCCGTGGAAAAACCTCCCAGAAGGGCTTCGTACTGGACGCTGGCCGGGTCCCAGATACCTTCCTTACGGGCGCCGAAGGCCCCGGCATCGCAGGCGAACCAAATGGCCTGGCCGTGTTTCAATTGCTTGACGCAGAGGTCTTCCAGGGCTGCCTGCGACAGGTTCAGCGCCTTCATGTCACGGCCGGCCATGTTTTCAACGGCATGGAACTGGATGGGCGTATCCAAAGGCTTATCCGCCGTCGGTTCATTGATGACGGCGACGTAATCGCGCAAAGATAGGCCGACGTATTTCTGGTAGAAAGCCTGCGGCGTCAGGTCCCGTTCTTCGTGATAGTTATTGTCCTTATCGCGGTAAGCGAAGTCAAAAGACTGGACGGGCTGGCCAAAGGCGATGCAGGCCGCCTTATAGACTTCGGCCATCATGACCGCCTTGCGCGGATACGGGTCTTTCCCGGCCTGGACGAGTTCCCGCAGCTCCATGGCATCCTTGCGCAGAAGACGGTTCATGGCTACTACGAAGCGGTCCGTATGGTCTGACTGATACGTTTCCGGCTGGACCTGTTTGGGGACGACGCCGTACTTTTCGATGAGGTCCACGGCTTCACTCCAATAGCCGCCGTCGGTCATCCCCCGCAGGACGTACTGCATGAGCTGGCCCTTAATGGGTTCCTGAGCGTTTTCGATGACCATTTCCAGAAAATTGTTGGCCTTTTCCAATTTATCGTAAAAAGACAAGTAATTCTGGGATAATTCGAACTGGTCCAGATGGCACGTTTCAGCCACCTTTTCCCGCAAAATGTTGAGGGCCGCAAAGAGCCAGCAGCGGCCGGATTTCTGCTGGGCCGTAATCCCCCGGGTCTTCACTTCCACCGAAAAAGCGCCCTTGAGCCGGGCACCGGCTCCGGGAACATAAGCCAGTTCGGCCATATCCGTCTTGGCCAGGGCCGAATGCAGGACCTGGGCCTGCCCGTCCGCGTCATAAGAGGCGCGGAGCTGGGCTAACATATCATTCGTAATCTCTTTCATAAATTTTCCCCCTTTTATCATTTCCCATCCCAATACGGACGGGAATCGTCACATCGCCTGAACCGCTCCGTAGGAGACGTCCTGCTAAGGCGTCCCGCTGTGAATCTTGGATATAACTATTCGGTATATGAGGAATGTTTTCACACATCACCCGTTATGCATTACGTATACACCATCATATCAGGCGGGCCGCCCTTTGGGACGGCCCCTACGAATGTTGGGCTGCCCGTTTGGCGATTTCGATGACCGTTTCGCAGGCTTTGACCAGGGACGGGATGGGCAGATATTCATAGCGCCCGTGGAAATTGGCCCCGCCTGTGAACAGGTTCGGGCACGGCAGGCCCCGGAACGAGAGCTGGGCTCCATCGGTGCCGCCGCGGATAGGTGCAACCTGCGGCGTGACGCCGGCCGCTTCCATGGCTTCTTTGGCCAGGTCGACGACATCCATGTGGCCGTCTTCGATTTTTTCCAGCATATTATAGTAGACATCGTGCGGCGTGACGACGACCGTCCCGTCGCCATATTTTTCATTGAAGAAATCCGCCATCTGCCGCAGCAGGGCCTTGCGCTGTTCAAAGTGCGCTTTGTCGTGGTCGCGGACGAGCATGTGCATCGTGCACGTTTCGACGTCGCCGTCCAGTTTGTAGACGTGGAAGAAGCCTTCGTGTCCTTCGGTGTATTCCGGTTTTTCCCCGGCCGGCAGGAGCTGCTGCCATTCCGCCGCAATGGACAAGGCATTGACCATCTTGCCTTTGGCGTCGCCGGTATGGACGCTGCGGCCATGGAAGGTGATGACCGGATTGGCAGCATTGAAGTTTTCATATTCCAGACCGCCCAATTCGCCGCCGTCGACGGTATAGGCAAAATCTGCGCCGAACTGCTGTACATCGAACAAGGCCGCACTGCGCCCCGTTTCTTCATCGGGCGTAAAGCCGATGCGTATCGTCCCGTGGGTAATATCCGGATGCTGAAGAAGGTATTCCATAGCGCTGACGATGGCCGTGACGCCAGCTTTATCGTCGGCTCCGAGGAGAGTCGTCCCATCGGTGAAGAGGATATCCTGTCCCTTATATTTCAGGACTTCCGGAAAAGCCTTCGTCGAAAAGACGATGCCCCGTTCCTCATTGAGGACAATATCCTTGCCGTCATAATCCCGGACCCGGACGGGCTGTATGTCTTTCCCGGACGCATCAGGACTGGTATCGACGTGGGAAATGAAACCGACTACTGGGCCTTCTGCCCCGTTTGCCGGCAGCGTGGCCATGATATAGCCGTGTTCGTCCAAGGTGACATGGGACAAGCCAATAGCCTTCAATTCCGCTGCTAAGGCCTTGGCAAAGACCAACTGGCCCGGCGTACTCGGGCAGACGGTATCGTTGTCCTCATCAGACTGGGTATCGAAAGAAACATATTTCAAGAAACGCTGTACAATGTGTTCCGTATCTATCATCAGCAGTCATTCTCCTTCTTTAAGAATCGTTAATTCAATTTTATGCCATTATCGACAACTTGTGAATCATTTTCTCTGGGAAAACCCAAAGATAAGTTGCCGATAATCAGTCACGCAGCCGCAGGACCAGGATTTTTTCCCGATCGTCGTCTCCATCAAATAAATCGCGGCAATCGATGACGTCTTCGACGACGAGGTTTGGATGATGTGTCAAGAAAGCTTCCGTTTCCTCGTAGGGATAATAAAAAAAGAGGCGCATCGGCCGTGGCGCCTGGTAATGGGCATCGAAGAGCTTCCCCAGGACCCGCTTCAGCATGTGCAGGGCAAAGGGATTGAAGAAAAAGAAACAGTTCCCTTGTGGCGGGATTTCGTACTCCACCGCATCGGCCAGGACGAAGGTCACGCGCTGCCGCAACGCTGCCGTCTGCCCATTGGCCAGAGCCTTTTCCCACAGCCGCCGGTCATACTCGACGCCGATGGCCTGGCAGCGCGTCTGATAGGCCAGGAAGAAACTGACCCGCCCTTTGCCGCTGCCGTAATCGATAAGAGTGTCTTTTTTACCAATATAGCCGCTGTTGGCCAGCCGTTCGAGGACGACGTAGTCTGTCGGTTCATACGGATGATGCTCGCCGTCAGAATGACTATCGTCGCGGCCAGCTGTCTTAATTAATATGTAATATATGTTCCCATTCCTGTTCGTCCATTTCAGGTCTCCCTGCCTTTCCCTTCCAGGTCCCGTCGCAATTTATCCAAAACCTGGGCCGTCAAATCATGCCAGGCATCCTGGAGCCATCGGTCCCGCTGAGCCTCGTCGCCGAGACATTCCAAGGCCTTGGGAATGGCCTTGCCGAAGAGGATATCTTCCGTCTGATGGCTGCGATAGACGCCGAGTTTGCAGGCGTTGGCAAAGTGTTCACAGTTGTGGAAGAGCAAATCGTATTTCTTATTGCCCAGACAAGCCCGGGCAAAGGCAATCGTTTCCGGCACAGAGCAGAGTTGGACCTGTTCCTCCGGCGTATACTGGCGTACTTCCACGTCGCCGCCCTGGCGGAATTCCTCGAATGACGTTGCCCGGATTTCTGTATCCCACCAATCGATGGGATTGTAGTCATCATCACCGGCAAAGGCAATGACTTCGTCGTCACTGACATAGATGCCGTGATGGTAATACAAGCCGCCCAGCCGACGCACGCGGATATGGTCGCCCATGACCGGCAACTGCCGAGCCCAATGTTCTGGCGTCCCGTCATCTTGCAATAAAGATAAAATCGAGTTTAAATCAATGGCCATCTTCGTCACCTCTCAGCACATCCAGCAGTCCCCGGCAGCCTTCCTGGACATCGTCCCAGGTCTGCTGGAAATCCCGCGTATACCATGGGTCGGCTACGGGACGGGGATTGGCCGTATAATCCATGAGGAGGCTGCACTTCTGGTCCGGGTCGCCGTGGAAGATGCGTTTCATGTCCCGCAGGTTCTCGTCATCCATGCCGATGAAATAATCATAAACATCATAATCACCAGCCGTCAGCAACGCCGCCCGCTTCTCACTGGGATCCATACCGTGGGCCCGGAGCAGCCGTTCCACCGGCGGATAGACGGGATTGCCGTACCCGTTCCAGATTTCCTCCTCCGTCGTCGCTGCCGAAGCCACATCGAACTGCTCCGCCAGCCCATCCTGCTCCGCCATCTGCCGGAACACAAACTCCGCCATGGGCGACCGGCAAATATTGCCATGGCAGACAAACAGTATCTTTATCACAAGTTTCAAACTCCTTCCATACCGTAAATGGCCTGTAGAAAAATGTTCCCTCTTATTGTAGCAGAAAACATTGTTTTTTGCTCTGGGTTCTGCGAATATGACGCTCCCCATTTTCAGACAAAAAAGTACCCTCCTTACTGTTTTATCCAATAAAGAGGGTATATGCCTGTTATTTTATAATATAGGCATTTACGATTTCCCCATAGTAGGCAGATAGAACGCACTATTTTGTAAGATACTATCTAAAAGGAGAGTAAAATGGAAGTATCAGAAATCAATATCAAACCATTTGCCTATGCTATCAGCATCATCAATGGAAAATGGAAGATGCACATTCTTTTTTGGCTATGGAAAAAAGGAACCCTGCGGTACAGTGAATTGAAACGTGCACTCGGGCATGTAACCCATAAAATGCTCAGTACCCAATTAAAAGAGTTAGAAAGCGATGGACTGATCAACCGACATGAATATCCGCAGGTGCCGCCTAAGGTAGAGTATTCCCTGACAGAACGGGGACTCAGCATGATGCCCATACTGCAATTGCTTTGCGAATGGGGAACAACCCATATCGACGATAATCTTCCCGGTTCCAAAGATGCCTGATTGTGCCTGTCATGATTGAACTTCTATAAGTGGCAGAGGTTCCATCATGATATTTCCATTATTTTTTACGGTCTTCCGCCGCCATTTGAGTCAATCTCATTCCAAGATCATATGCCTTTTTCAGGTCCTGGGGAAAAACTTCTTCCCGCTGCCGCTTCTTATCCGCTTCATCAAAAAGATTCTGTCTGTAACGGGAATAATCATTATACTGATAGGTATTACAGCAGTATTGGACTTCGTTATATCCATAAACAAGGTCCATGGTTTTTCCCCAGGTTCCCAGCAGCTCCGGATAATGGAATTTTTCCATCTCCTCTTCCTTGCAATTCATGGCATAGATCAATCCTGAGAATTTTTTAGCATGAGGAACCATATCGGGCTTCCCATCCTTATAGAAATAGGAATAGATGGGAAAAAGGGAACGATTGAGGAGGCTGATGACCTGCCCATTAGGATAGCTGAAATAGACGGGACTTCCCACGATGACCACGTCGGCGTCCCAAATCTTTTTGAGCACAGGCTGGATGCTGTCCCGGACAGCGCATACCCCTCCCGTTTTGCTGTTTTTCAGCTTACAGGCATAGCACTCCCGGCAATCCGTAAATTCATAATCCACCAGATGGATGAGTTTCGTTTCAGCACCAGCTGCCTCGGCTCCTAGCTGTGCTTGCTGCAGCAATTGGGCCGTGCTGAAATTTTTTCTTGGACTCCCATTCAATAAAATTGCTTTCATCCTGATTCCTCTTTTCTCCAAAATTTTCTTTTTCCTTATCATGAGTCATTAACGACCTTCATGTTTTTTATTATACTCTTCAATTCAGTTTTGCCATATACTTTTTAGCTTGACAGCCCTCAATGCGATCATCATACGAATACATTAAGAGGGCTTCATAGCAGACGCTGTCCGGGTCCCAGATACCTTCCTTGCGGGCGCCGAAAGCGCCGGCATCGCAGGCGAACCAAATGGCCTGACCCTTCTTCAGCTGCTTGACGCAGAGCGCTTCCATGGCGTCCTGGCTGAGGTTCAGGGCCTTCATGTCGCAGCCCGTCATATTTTCCACGGCGTGGAACTGGATGGGCGTATCCAGGGGCTTGTCCGCCGTACTGGAGATAGAGGTTCGGCGAGACCATGCACTGTGACTGTCGTGCCAGCTCATTGAAAGCCGTGACGTGGGCATCATCCGGCCGGAGCAGATAGTCGTCTCGCTTCTTCCCTAATTTTTCTGGCAGTTCAGCCGCTTCATACTGCGGCAGGAAAGGCATGTGCTGCACTTCCGGGAAGAAAATCAGGTCGGCCCCTGCAGCCTGGCGGACAAAATCATAACTCTTCTGGAAATTCGCTTCCATATCTTTGGACATAGCCATCTGTGCCATGGCAAGCTTCATCATTCATTCCCCCTCGTCTGTTCCAAGACCCAGGCAAAGGCCTTGGCCGTACGGATGTCGTTGTCCTGGAAATGATTCCCTTTGTTCCATTCCAGTGTACATGTTAGATTCCGCCCCTGGAACAGGTCAAAGACGTCGCGGATGCGGTCTTCGACGCTGGCCATAACGAGATTGCGCGTCTTCTTTTCCTTGTCGCCGAGGCTCAGGTAGACGCACGGGCTCTGGAAAGTTTTTTCTTTCAGATAGTCGCAGAAGGCCGGGAACCAGACCGACGGCGAGGCCGCCGCGATGCCCCGGAAAACGGCGCTTTCACAGGCTGCCCAAAGGGCAAAGAGACCGGCCAGGGAATAGCCGCCGAGATAATATTTCTTCGCAGGATCTGCCGTAAAGGTCAGCACTTCCTGCAGCGTTTCTTTGGCGCCGTTACCAAAGGGCACTTTGCCAAAGACCGGCGGCGCCGGCCAGGGCGACAAATCCCGGTTCCAGTCTGCGACCTGCAGGGCCAGGAGGCGGAAATCGACGTCCGTCGCCGCCCGGATGGCTGTGATTTCCTTTTCCATCCCGGCTAAGTCGTGGTCGTCGACCAACTGGATGAGGACGTGCTGCGCCCTGGGATTTCCGAATTCAAACGATTTTAGCATAAAATTTCCCCTTCCTGCAGATTCTTGACGACCGGCAGATCCGCCTTCGTCGCTGCTTCCGATTTCCGTCCTAAAAAAATAACGTCGCGTACAATATCTTTTACCATGATAAAATAACCCCCTGCACATTTTTCTAAAGACATTGTACGGTAATTCGCACATTTTTCCAACTGTTTTTGACGTCCAAACGCACATTTTTCCTGTTTCGACAGTAAAAAGGGGATTGTCGCACGAAGGTTTCTACCATCATGCACAATCCCTTTTCTCTAAAAGTTTACAGTTTGTAGTTTGCAGTTTGTAGTAGATGGCTTTAATTAATAACATTCGTACGTACTGAAAACTATAAACTAAAAACTACAAACTTTTTAAAGTACTTTCACTTGCTGGTTCTTTTCGCCGAAGTTTTCCATGAGCCTCTTTTTGATGGCGTCACGGCTCGTGCCTTTGGCTTCTTCCTGTTTGATCAGTTTGTAGGCACCGAAGAGCGGCGACGGGCCGATCTGGGAGCTGAAGAAGCCGCTGCCCTGGTTCCAGGCGATGAGTTCGAAGACGTCGTCGAAGGCACGGGAATCGATGCCGTGGATATAGGCTTTGACCAGTTCCCGTGCAGCCTGACGGTAGCGGCCGGCGCCGACGGCATTGGCCAGGGAGAGGATGAGGCGCATTTCATAAGAGAGGTAATGGCGTTCGTCATTCCACGTTTCGTCCCAGAATTCGACGGCAATGCGGCCCAAGTTCTTGTCGATGATCGGGAAATTGAGGAGTGCCGCCGGCCCGAAAGGCTTCTTGCCCGATGCCGGTTTTGCTTCGCTGCGGTAGAACCAGATGTGGAATTCATAGGGCTTCACTTCTTCCACGTAATATTCAAAACCCCGGTCCTTCATGGCTTCATAGAGCGGATGCGGTTCGAAGCTCTGGATAATCTGCAGGCCGCTGCCTTCAGGAACCTGATCGGCCTGACGAAAAAGGCCCTGCGAGAAATTGCCCTTAGCCTGACGCAAATCGATGACTTTGAACTGATCTTTTTTATTTTCCCATTCTGTATACATAACAAAACCTCCTGTTGAAAATCCTTTAGATACGTTGATTGGCTTTCGCTTGATGACTGTATCTTACCAGATTTCCCACAGGAGGTACGTTGCTTTTCTAACTAATACGGATTTTATCTTTTTTTTCGATGAACGACCTGCGGCAAACGACATAGTTACCTCGACGTAAGGGCCTGACGGAAAAAGCCGAAAATAACAATACTATGTTTTAGTCGTGCAGGGCCGCGCCGTTGCTGGCGATGACCTTTTGGTACCAGTAAAAGGATTTCTTCCGATAGCGGGCCAGGCTGCCCCTGCCGTCGTCATGGCGGTCGACGTAAATGACGCCGTAACGCTTGCTCATCTGCGCCGTCGAGGCGCTGACCAGATCGATGCAGCCCCAGATGGTGTAGCCGAGGACGGGGATGCCGTCGGCTAAGGCTTCTTCTACGGCCAAGAGATGCTGCTGCAAATAATCGATGCGGTAATCGTCCTCGACGGTCCACTGCCCCTTTTCGTCGTCAAAGACGAGCTCGTCCTTCGCACCGAGCCCATTTTCGACGACGAAGAGGGGCTTTTGGAATTTATCCCAGAACGTATTGAGGACAAAGCGCAGGCCCTGCGGGTCGATCTGCCAGCCCCAGGCCGATGACGGCAAATACGGATTGGTCACGCCCGTAAAGAGGTCGCCTGCCGCGTCTGCGGCCGTGCTGTCGGCGGCCGCACAGGTACTGACATAATAGCTCAGGGAAATAAAATCGACCGTATTTTCCTGCAGCAGTTCCCTTTCGTCCGGACGGATATCGAGATGGATTCCCTTTTCCCTGAAATAGCGCTGGGCATAGCCCGGATAGCGGCCGCGGGCCTGGACTTCGAGGAAGAGCTCATTCTGGTGGTTGAGCTCCATGGCCGCGATGACATCAGCCGGCTGCGGTGTCAAAGGATAACTGGGCATGGCCAGGACCATGCAGCCGATCTGAAAAGCCGGGCTGATTTCGTGACCGATTTTTACGGCTCTGGCGCTGGCCACGAGCTCATGGTGGATGGCCTGATAGAGGTCACTTGCGCTGAGTTCCTCTTTTGGCGTCGGGATGGCGCCGCTCATGAAGGGCGAGACCAGGATTGAATTGATTTCATTGAAAGTCAGCCAGTACTTGACCTTATGCTGATAGCGCGTAAAAATCGTGCGGACGTAGTTTTCGTAAAAGCCGATGAGCTTGCGGTTCGTCCAGCCGCCGTAATGGTCGGCCAGATAGAGGGGCGTTTCATAGTGGGAAATCGTCACCAAAGGCTCGATGCCGTACTTATGACATTCATCGAAGAGGTCATCGTAAAAAGCCAGTCCCGCTTCATTCGGCTCTTTTTCGTCGCCGCGCGGAAAAATCCGGCTCCAGGCGATGGACGTGCGGAAGACCTTGAAGCCCAGTTCCGCAAAGAGGCGGATATCTTCTTTATAACGATGATAAAAATCGATGCCTTTCAATTTTAAATTATCCGGTGTCGGCCCGGCCGTGCGCGGCCCCTTCAGTCCCTGCGGCAGGACATCCTGAATCGAAAGGCCCTTGCCGCCTTCATCATAAGCCCCTTCCAGCTGATTGGCAGCCACAGCGCCGCCCCAAAGAAAATTTTCAGGAAACATCATTTTCTCCTTTATCCAGTCTCTATTTTACAAATTTACAAAAAAGCTGTCGACCCAGCCGTTGATACCCTGCATAACGCGCTGCAGAGCCGCAAAGAAGAGCGGTCCCTTATTTAATGATTTCCACATTGTCCGTCTTCAGCTGCGGCGTGCGGGCATATGCAACAGCCGGGATGCCAAGGGCCATGACGAAGCCGAGTTGGCAGTGCTTCGGGATATGGAACTGCGCTTCGATTTTCGGGAAATGCTGGGCCAGGGCCACAGCGAAACCGTCCCAGACCGTCCCCAGTCCCAGGCTGGCGGCGTAGAGTTCCAGATACGAAAGAGCAATGATCGGGTCGGCATTTTTGCACGTTTCGGCCGCTTTCTTTTCATCGACGGAGACGATGACCAGGGCCGGTGCACCGCGGTAGACTAAATCCCTGCCAGCCTGCAGGCTTTTATCTGCCATGTCCTTCAGGAAAGCTAAGGGCGAATCAGCCGGAATACTTTCCAGACAATCATAGGTGATTTTGCGCAGTTCATCCATTTTCTGGCGCGTGGCAATAATAGAAAAGCGGAGAGACGGCGCATTGACGCCTGTCGGCGGATAGGCCAGCATGTCCTTGAGCTTTTCAATTTTTTCAGCTGGTACATCGTCTTCCTTATACTGACGGATACTGCGCCGCGATTTAATCAGGCCCAGCATTGCAGCACTGTCCACGGTCGTAACCGGGTCAGAAGCCGCCGGATCGAGGCCACCGAAGGAAAAAGCCCCCGTCGGACAGACGGCCAGGCAGTGCTGACAGGCCAGGCACATCTTTTCCCCATCCTTGATATAACGGGGTATCTTCTGGTCGTCGAATTCCAGACACGAAGCCACGCAATCGCGCAGGCACATTCCGCAGTGGATACATTTTTCTTCATCAACAGCAATCATACGTTTCATCATAACGCTTCCCTCCCAATAGTGTATACCCCTATTATAGCAAGAGTCTATCCATCGTGCACCGGGAAATCGTTCATCGTTCGTCGTTCATCGAAAATTCTCACGACAAACGATGCAAAAAAAGGATTGTGCATGATGGCAGAAGACTTCGTGCGACAATCCCTTTTTCTTACTTCTTCAGCGCCAGTCCGTCATGGAAGGCCTGCCCTACGACGGGGCCGATGGTGCGGTACGTGCTGGTGCTGATGTCGAAGATGATCGGCTGAAGTTTATCCAAGTCGACGTGGCCGTCGGTGAGGACCTTTTCATCGGCCTGCATGGCAACGATTTTGCCGACGAGGATGCCCGTTTCGTCGTCCCAGCTCTTCATTTCACATTCCAGAGTGACCGGATATTCTTCGATGATCGGCGCATTGACGTGCGGCGCCTTGTGGACATGGACGCCGGCCTGTTCAATCTTGTTGACTTTGTTGCCCGTTTCCACGCCGAAGTAGTCGGAAATGACGACCGTATCCTTGGTGGCGAAAGCAACGGTGAAGGCCTTGGTCTTCTTCACGTTGTCCGTCGTCTTGTGCTTCGCTAAAAAGAGCGTGATTTCCCCGTAGTCGCTCTGCTGGCCCCAAGCCGCGTTCATGGCATTGGGCACGCCGTTTTCATCATACGTTCCAATAATAAAGACACCTTCCGGTGTAATGATCGAATGCTTGGCATCAAATTCCATCGTAATTCCCCCATTCAAATATTTATCTTAACTTTCTTCTTGGTTTTATTATATCTATTTTTCTAGATATGTCAATATTTATTTTATATGAATGCCAGATAGTCCTGCGTCGCTTTTTCCTGCGGCGCGGCGAAGAAACCTTTGCCACTGCCGAAGGAGAGGAACTGCTCAAGCAGTGGAAGCCAGCGGGCTGTCACCCGTCAGGAGGATCCGGTCACGGTGAACCTGTCCGGTAATGGTGTCGTTGAGGATTTCGACGCCTTTTTTCTGCAGTTCTCCCGCCGCCAGTTCTTTCAAATGGCCGGGCATGTAGCCAATCGCCACATTGGCACCTTCATCGAGACTGTCCGGAAAGACGGATGAGGTCAAGATTTGCCGTGTCAGTCTTCCCTTCGTACGGGCACTTATCGATTTTTTCAGACTGGGCTTGCGCATACCAAACTTCATGTCAACGCCTTCCTTCTATCGTATTTCCCCAAATCATTTCCGTGTGTCTTAAAAAAGCCAACAGTCCCCGGCAGCCTTCGTCGACGTCGTTCCAAGTCTTCTGGAAATCCCGCGTATACCACGGGTCGGCGACGGGCCGGGGATTTTGGGTATAATCCATAAGGAGCGAGCATTTATGTGCCGGGTCACCGTGAAAGATACGCTTCATGTCCTGCAGGTTCTCTTCGTCCATGCCGATGAAATAATCGTAGCGACTATAGTCCGACCGACGCAGCAATGCCGCCCGCTTCCCGTCAGGATCCATGCCGTGGGCCTTTAAGAGCTGCTCCACCGGCGGGTAGACAGGATTGCCACAGCCATTCCAGATTTCTTCGTCCGTCGTCGCCGCCGAAGCGATGATAAAGTGGTCAGAAAGGCCGGCATCAACCGCCATCTTCCGAAAAACGAATTCTGCCATCGGCGAACGGCAGATGTTGCCGTGGCATATAAATAGTATTTTGATCATGGACACGAAACTCCCTTCTATGCCAAAATATGCCGATTTAATGCGGTTTTGCAAGCTCCACACGTCCACAGAAAACAGGACAAAATTTTGCAAAAAACGGCTGATTCTTCAGCCAGGCATTGCCATTTTTCTCACCCCGGTATGATCCTTCCTTGCCTTTGGTAGGAACGAATTTTCCTTCGGCGAACCCCGTGGAAAGAGCCCGCCAGGCGACCTGGCGACAGTCTCGTTTCAATTCTTCATAAAAATTTTCCCGTATGAATCCTCAATCTTTTCCGAACAGGATAAACGGGATTACCACGCCAAATATGGAAAAGAAATGGAAGAAAAAGCCTGTCAATTGGGCCGCCAGCTGATCCAGGATGCGCAAAAGGATCATTCCCGCTAAGCAAATCCAGGTGCGCGGCAGCTTTTTCCATTTTCTATTCTGATTTCTTCCAGTCAGTCAAAAAAACAAGGGACATTGCTTCTGCAACATCCCTTGGCCAAACATGTTCGCTACGGTTCGATGGGGCCGATTTCGATTTCGTCGATTTTTCCCTTTTCGATTTCAAAGATCAGACCCACGCCGGGCAGACCCTCCGCCCTGTAGATGGATTTATCCCCACGGACCATGTCCGGCTTTCCGTAGGTCCCCTCCAGGAGGGAAGCGTCCATTCCCACGTGAATTCCTTCCGGAGTTGCCCAGCCGTTGTTGGCAGACACTTCCATATGATAGACGGCTCCTTCCGCCAGATGGATGGAGACCCCATCCCCATATTCGTATTCCACCACCGATCCCGATGGATGGGAAGCAGAATATTCCCGTTCTGTTTCTGTTGGAGCACCGTATATCTGCCGGATATAGGAACCCTCACTGCCAATTCCGATGCCGCCCAGGTACAGGGATTTCTGAGGTACCGATGCCAATGCGGCCGAAGCAGCCAGCGTCAAAAGTGTGGTGAGACCCACAATTGTCCATTTTTTCATCAGGTCCGTCCTCCTTGTTTTAAGAATTATTATTTATTTAGATTTTATCATAATTATGTGGGAAATTACAACCTTTTTTATGACACTTGTGTCCCCCGCGACGGAGACGACAAACAGGAGTCTCCCAGTCCTGTGGAAAAGGGGGAAAGGACCCGCTGCTTGCGGGTAGGGAGTTCGCACGCCTCTCTGCCTTGTAAAGACGGTGTTACCCGTACTGTCGGTGCAAGAACCCATCACCAGAATGGTAGTAAAGAGTCGTATGGTCGATGTACGAACCTATCCACCGTCCATACGGATGGTCTCCCTTCCCTTTCAGGGAAGGACAAAAGACTTCCCGTTTTCACGGGACTGGGCCGTTTCTCTTCGTCACAGCCGTCGCAGGAAGGACAATAACCCGCCGGGCGACCGGGGACCAGTCTTCCCGTACGGGCAGACCCTACGGAATCGTGCAGTACGTGGGTTGCGCAGGGATGCCCCATCAGGGGCGTCCGTTTCCAGGTCTGTAAGCGGAAATGTCACATCATTTTCACAGCCCCTTTCTGAATATAGATGCTGTTGTACTGCCGTATGCTATACTGAAAACATAGAAAGGATGATGCAGATTGAGTAACAAAAGATGAAGAACAGAAGAAACTCGCATGGGAAAGAATGGCTCCTCCTGTCAAAGGAAAGTACAAGACATGGGATAATCCCACATTGGAAATCATCTACATCGAAAACGCTCAACTCAAATTTGAGAAGGGCTACAATGATACCGAAAAGGTTCTTTGATTTGCAAGCCGCTGCATGGACTTCATGTGGCGGCTTTTTCATAATGCCAAAGATCAGATAGCCCAATTTCTCCACAGCCAGATAAAACACAGCCAACCAGCCCTACTCCAGCAGCACCGGGTAAATCCGGACACCTGATAAAGCCCTTGAAAGAGATTCCGGCTTTCCCCTTCTTTTTCAGCCGAAAAGAACCAGTCCAGCATACTCATAGTCAAGGTTTTCCCAAGTTCCGTACATTTTTCCAAATTGAGCCCGCCCTCCATCAACAAAAAAAAGCTTGTGCACGTAATAGCGCACAAGCTTTTTTGAGATTTTTCTGCAAACGAGGTACTTAGAAGGAGAATACGAATTCAGCTCTCGTCTGTTCTTCCGGATCATCGGCATGGGTCTTATTCGTCTTCCATTTAGAGCCAAAACTCTGGTAGACGTTGAATAAGGTATTCTTGGCTACGACATAGCTGCCGCCGACGCCCCAGGTCTTGATGTTGTTCAAGAAGACAAGAGTGTCCACAAGGTCAAATTCAGCCTGAAAAAAAATGCCCCGGCTGAGCAAGAAAGCCAAATCTGGTTCTTCACTCTGCCGCAGGCATTGTAATTTCAATTCAATCTATTTCTTCCAAAAAGCCTCTGCGTTGGCGATGTTCTGACGAATCGTCGCGCAGCAGGCTTTAAATTTTTTCAGTTCGTCGTCAGGCAAGTTGTATTCGATGACTTCTTCGATGCCATTGTCGCCACCATCCCAACGAAGTCCTTGGGCTGTCAGCCACTCTTTGAAAGCCCCTTTTTTTCGTTTCTCTTCATCATCCATCGTGACATTCGGAGCCAAAAAATTTCAGGTCTGGTCGCCTGCCACAGGCGTCACAGCCGCCCACTTTTCCGGTGTCCCGTCGTCTTCGAGAAGTGAAAGAATCGATTTGATGTCAATCATTGCTAAGCCCCTTGTTCACGTTTGCGAAAAGATGTGCGTAGCCAGCTCCAGAGTGGCTGCAAGTAAAGGTAGACGGCAGCGGCAATGCCCCAGGATGAGGCACCGAGGGCCGCCAAGGGTACGGCAGCAGCAACACTCCAGGGCACGAGGGCCGCGAGTACGATGGTCGTGTCTTCCAGGGCCAAGGCCATTTCCTCTTTGTCGTCATAAAGCGACTGGCAGAGCTCCTGCACCATGATGGACGACAAGGTCTGGTTGCAGGCAATGGCGACGGAAGCGAGGGACACGACAATCGTACAGCCAAAGGCCGTAAAGACCAGGCAGAACAACAGCCCGGCCGCAAACAGTCCTAAGGGAAGAAAATTCATGGCAGTTTTCTCCTTCCAGAAGTCCTTAAGAGATAAGCAGCATGACTGCCGGGACGACGATGACGAAGAGCAGCGTGCCGATGGTGACTAAGTTGGCCGCATAGGTGACGTCGCCCTTGCCCTGGGTCGCCAGAATCGGCAGGACAGCGATGGTCGGCACGGCGCTCTGGACGATAAAGGTCTGGCTAGCAATGGCCGGCAGGACGCCGCCAAGGCCGGCGGCGATTCCGAAGACGGCAGCGGTCAGGGCCGGGCTGAGGACGAATTTGACGAGCATGACCACGACCGTATCCTTATCGAAGCGGATGCTGGCAAGGCCGGCGACGGAGAGGCTGATGCCGATATAAATGAGTGACAGGCCGGTCACCATATTGCCGAGATAGTTCAGCGTCGCAAAGAGGGGCTTAGGAATCGAAATGCCGAAGAAGAGGACGAGAAAGGCAGCGACGCAGCCGACCAGCGGCGCCTGCAGCAGCCGTTTAGGCTGGAAGCGGGCTCCCCCGGCCGCAGCGGCCGGCGTGCTCGGATCATTGAGCACCAAAGTGGCGCCAACCGTCCAGATGGAAAGCAGGCTCAGTACATAGAAGACGAGGAAATACGTAATCGACTGGTCGCCAAACAGAGCCGCGTTCAGGGGCATGCCGATGAAAAGGCTGTTCGTATTGACGATGCCGTTGATGAAGCTGCCCCGGCGGCCGTGCGGGACACGGCAGACTTTTACCAGAACGAAGCTGATGAGATAGAGGACGACCAGTATCACCGTCCCGGAAATGAGAGGCCCGGTCAGGTTGCCCAGTTGGGAAAGGTCGAGGGTCTTGATTACCGAAACGAAGATGGACGACGGCAGGGCGATGTTCATGACTAAAAAGGCGAGGTTCTTGTTTAAACCGTCATCGATGAATTTTTTCTCACGCAGAAAATAGCCCAGGACCATCAACAATATAATAGGCAGAATGTCTTCAATGATTTCCAGTAACAGCATTTCTTATCTCCCCTCGTGGTCAGAATCAGGTGCCGCATACCGCGTTAAGAAGCGGGACGGCACTTTTTTTGTCAGCCAGACGCCGTTGACGGAACGGTAGAAATTGAAGCCTTCTTTTACCATTTTACCGCTGGCGACGGTGTAGATGACAGGTTTGCCGTGGCGCTGGCCGACCTTTCGGGCCGTCACGGCATCGCCCGAAAGGTGGACGTAGAGGCGGCTCTTGGGCAGCAGGCCCTGGCGCTCGATAGAGGCCGTGTATTTCTCGCCCGTACCGTGATAGAGGATGGGCGGCGGCGTGACCACGGGCAGCTCGACGTCGACGGGAATGGAATGGCCCTGATTGGCCCGGATTTTCGTCTTCTCGTCATTGAAGGAATAGCGCTGCTTGTTGTCTGTGCGCACGATTTCTTCTAAGATTTCTTTATTGATAGGATACTTCCTGCTGACGCTGGCCAGCAGTTCTTCCACATCGGCCCAGCCGTGCCGGTCCAAAGTCACGCCGGCCACCCAGGGCTTATGGCGCAGGATGAGGCTGAGGTAGCGGCTGATACGCGTTAAATCCATAATGATCACCTTTTCTTTTATAAAAAACTCCGTACCTGATAAACTAATATCTTTTCTTTTTCGTCGTCACCGTCAAAGAGATCGCGGCAGTCGATGGGCTCTTCGGCGATGAGGCGCAGGTGCTGGTTGAGGAAGTGCTCCGTATCTTCATAGGGATAGTAGAAAAAGAGGCGCAGCGGCCGTGGTTTGCGTTCGAGAGAGTCGAAGATTTTCCCGAGGACCCGCTTCAGCGTGTGCAGGGCGAAAGGATTGAAGAAAAAGCAGCAGTCTGCTTCATCGGGGATCTCATAGGCCGCCGCATCGGCCAGGACGAAGGAGACGCGCTGCCGTGCCGCCGGGCTCTTGGCGTTGAGCATTGCTTTCTGCCAGAGCCGTTCGTCGTATTCGATGCCGAGAGAATGGCAGCCCGTCTGGTAAGCCAGGAAAATACTCACCCTCCCCTTGCCGCTGCCGTAATCGATGAGGGTATTCTTTTTGCGGATCAGGCCGCTGTTGGCCAACCGTTCAAGGACGCAGTAATCCGTCGGTTCGTAGGGATGGTGTTCCCCATCCGAATGACTGTCATCGCGCCCAGAAGTCTTAATCCCCAGCAGCTCTTCCCATTCCTGTTCACGTGTCGCCATAATGCACTCCTTTTTATTAATGTTGAAATACAATAATTCTATCATATACCGCTCACGGCAAAATAACAACTGCGTCGTTCGTTTGTCGTTCACCGTAGTTCGTTCCCTTTTCTCTAAAAGTTTGTAGTAGAATATTTAAATTTATAACTCCCGTTCTACAAACTAAAAACTACAAACTAAAGCGTCCGTGTGAATCCTGTGCATAACCATTTTGTAACTGTAGGAATTTTTCGGCAAACGAACCACGCCAAACGACCCACAAAAGGGGCTGTCGCAATGCAGCAGTCCCTTTTTCCCATTTATTACACAGCTGTCACGTGCTGTTTACAGCGTCCCCCTATAAAAAGCTGCCGCATCAGCGACAGCCCTTTTTACATCAAACTTCAAACATCAAACCTCAAACGTTCTCTTAGAAGGAGAAGACGAATTCAGCTCTCGTCTGTTCTTCCGGATCATCGGCATTGGTCTTATTCGTCTTCCATTTAGAGCCAAAGCTCTGGTAGACGTTGAATAAGGTATTCTTGGCTACGACATAGCTGCCGCCGACGCCCCAGGTCTTGATGTTGTTCAAGAAGACAAGAGTGTCCACAAGGTCAAATTCAGCCTGAAAAAAAATGCCCCGGCTGAGCAAGAAAGCCAAATCTGGTTCTTCACTCTGCCGCAGGCATTGTAATTTCAATTCAATCTATTTCTTCCAAAAAGCCTCTGCGTTGGCGATGTTCTGACGAATCGTCGCGCAGCAGGCTTTAAATTTTTTCAGTTCGTCGTCAGTCAAGTTGTATTCGATGACTTCTTCGATGCCGTTGGCGCCGATGACCGACGGGACACCGCAGAAGATGCCCTTTTCGCTGTATTCACCGTCCAAAGGAGCGCTGGCGGCCATGATTTTCCGTTCATCACGCAGGACGGCGCGGACCATGGTGGCACCGGTCATGCTGATGCCGTATTCCGTGCAGCCCTTGCCGGAGTACGTGACCCAGCCGGCTTTGATGGTCTGTTCCTGGACTTTGTCTTTATCGAAGACGTAGTTCGGATTTTCTTCCAATTCAGCCAAGGGCTTGCCACCAAAGTGGATCAGCGACCAGGGGACGATCTGGGAATTGCCGTGTTCGCCCATCATGTAGGCCGAGAAGGAATGGTGGTCCAGGCCGGTCTGCTGGGAAATGGCGCTGACCAGACGCGAGCTGTCGAGACCTGTGCCCGTACCGAAAACGCGCCCCTTGGGCAGGCCGCTCTTCTTAGCGATGAGGTCTGTAATGACGTCGCAGGGATTGGTGATGTTGATGATGATGCCCTTGAAGCCGCCGGCCATAACTTTCGGAATGTAGTCGGCTACCTGAGGTACCGTGAAATGCATTTCATCGTCACGGTTGCCCGAAGCGCAGAGCTTGATGTCGCCGATGGCATTGACGATGACGTCGCAGTCCGCCAGTTCTTCATAGCTGGCAATGGTATAGTTAACACGATGAGGCATAAACATAACGGCGTCCATGAAGTCCTGCCGTTCGCTGACCAGTTTATCATGGTTGACATCACAGAGCTTGACTTCGTCGGCAATGCCTAAGACCCCCAGGTTGAAGGCCACATGGGCACCGACATGGCCCAGACCGATGACACCGACGATACGTTTTTTGAAACTCATAAAAATCCCTCCTTATTCTTATTATATCTATATTATCAGGAAATCGTCCTGTTGTCTGTTACAAATGCTACAAAAAGTAAAGTGAACTTATACTTTTTTATTTATTTTTTCGGTGTCATCTAATTCCTTATGGTCATAACCTCAAATTCCCACTCCTCTCCTGCCTTGTCACAGATGGATCCTACGCAGGCACAGTTGTCAAACTTCGCCCCTTCCGGTAAATGGATTCCCTGCGGAGGAAAATATTTTTCCGGATCCTTCAACCATTTCAGGATATTCAGCCGCGTTTCATGCTTTTATTATATCTATTTTTATTGATATATCAATATATAGATTTGAAAAAATCAAAAAAAGTTGTACAATAGAGAAAAGTTATCAAATCAAGAAAGCAGGTGCTTCTACTATGACAAAAGAAGAAAAACAAAAAGCTGTCACGGCTGCCGGCAATCCAGCCAAACCGACAGGCGAAGCGGGCGAACAGATGCTGGCCCGCATGAATGAAAGCCATGCGCCCCTCACAGCCTGGGGCCTCTCGCACTTCACCTGGCGCGGCGATGAAGCCGTCCTCGACATCGGCTGCGGCGGCGGTGCCAATCTCCATCGCATGAGCGCCCACGTGACGACGGGCCATCTGACGGGCATCGACTATTCTGCCACGTCCGTTCAGACTTCGCGCCAGACTAATGCCGCTGCCATTGCCGCCGGAAAAATGGAAATCTATGAAGGCTCCGTCGAAGCCCTGCCCTTTGCGGACAACACCTTCGATAAGATTACGACCGTCGAAAGCTTCTATTTCTGGCCCAATCCACCAGAAAACCTGAAAGAAGTACGCCGCGTCCTGAAACCAGGCGGCACGTTCCTTCTCATCGCTGAAATCTACGGCCACGACGGCCTCAGTGCTGAAGTCCGGGAAAATATCAAACGCTACCACCTCTATAACCCGACACCGGAAACCTTTGAAACCATTTTCCGCGATGCCGGCTTCCCCTCCGTCCAGGTCCACATCGAAAAAGACCACCGTTGGATCTGCATCGAAGGACAAAAAAAGCAGTGACCCCTATCATTTTGGGCAACCATCCTGCGAAGAATCGCAGGGGCGTGCACGTGGCGCGTCAGTCTTAAGGATATGGTATAATAAAAAGTAGTATAAAAAAACAAAATCACTATGCTAACGATAGGAGGCATTCATCACTATGATGCGGCTTCCCTCCTTTCAATAAAAACAATAGATTTTCAGCAAAATAGTTCTATAATAATTTTGATGAAGTAATATGTATTTAGAAAGGAAGGTGAGAAATAGTGTCTAACCTAACTAAAACAATAAAACTTCGTATACACGTTACTCCCGAACAAGAGACGCTGTTCCGTCAGATGACGGAACAATACCGTCAGGCTTGTAACTTCGTGTCGCAGTACATCTTCAACAACCGATTTAACATGACCTACCAAAGTCTCAACAGAGAACTGTACAGTAACCTGCGCAGCCAGTTCGGTCTGAAATCGCAGCTGGCCCAGTCTTCTATCAAGACGACGATTGCCAGATATAAGACGGTAAAACAACAGCTCTTCCAAAATCCCTACAGATATAAGGATAAGAATGGCAACTGGCAACGCATCGCCAAGACATTGGAATGGCTTTGGAAGCCTGTGTTCTTTAGCCGCCCACAAGCGGACTTGGTTCGCAATCGTGATTATAGCTTCGTTGATAGCGGACAGGTTCTGTCCATTAATACACTCGGAAAAAGAACCAAATGCACTTTTGAGGGCGAACATTTCGCTGAATACCTTGATGGCGCTTATGACCTTGGAACAGCAAA
>ENA-UPSY01000849-UPSY01000849.1-human-gut-metagenome-genome-assembly--contig:-NODE-849-length-34901-cov-22.118252_pt1 | contig 34901 bp, 42 predicted proteins | sample MGYA00250044_ERZ773365 | MGnify/ENA primary metagenome ERZ773365 (study PRJEB29103, sample SAMN06111932) | human gut metagenome | biome: human gut; feature: ankylosing spondylitis patient; material... | reverse complement strand
AAAAACAAAGCTACATTGTTCAAGGCTGCTTTTCAAACAGATTCGCTGGACATCATTCCATCTGATGAAAAGGTGGAATTTCCATGGTTCAAAGTAGAGCAAGACGGTGATGCAGATGCCTGCTGCACGTTCATTTCCATGCTCTGCGAATTTGCCAAGAACCAGAGCCGCATCAACCGCAAGCCGGATACTTCCGATAATCCCAAATACACCATGCGGTGTTTCCTGATTCGTCTGGGAATGGTGGGTGCAGAATTCAAAACGGCAAGAAAGGTCATTCTTCGCAATCTCACAGGCAATTCCGCATTTAGAAAGGTTGGTGTTTTAGATGAAGTTTCCGAATAAAGGTTATCTGGAACAACTCCGAAAACAGTATCCAAAGGGGACAAAGCTCCAGATGATCACCATGCGGAATGAAAAATATCCCATTCCTCCAGGGACTGTTGGTGAGGTAACACATATCGATGATATGGGGTCAATTCATATGAAATGGGAAAATGGTTCTTTCCTTGCGATCATTCCGGAAGTGGATTCTTTCAGAGTGGCGGGGGCTGAAAATTAAGACAGAACCTATTCCATCGTACTGTATGTTACCATAGAAATTCAAGTGAATCAAGACTGTATATTACACAATCTTTTGGCGAATATACAGTCTGTTTTTCTGTTGATTTAGCGGGTTGCATTATACTTCGTAATGCGGTAATATGTGATACAACAAAAGGGAAACACCTTAAAAAATACCGAAATTACGGAGGAAAATACCATGAACGCAAAAACAGAAAAACAGATCGAAAACCTGAAAAACCAGACCATCGGCGTAGAAATCGAAATGAACCACATCACCAGAGAACGAGCTGCAAAACTTGCCGCAGACTTTTTCGGAACAGGCAGATACGAAAACACAGCAAGAAGAAACGGCTACTGCACCTGGTCAGCATGGGATGCACAGGGCAGAGAATGGAAATTTCAGAGAGACGTAAGCATCAGCGGAACAGACAGCGAAAAATGCGAACTGGTCACACCGATTTTGAAATACGAGGACATCGAACCCCTGCAGGAACTGGTGAGAATCCTCAGAAAAGCCGGAGCAATCAGCCACGCAGGGATTGGGGCAGGGGTTCACATCCACATCGGAGCAAACGGACATACCCCACAGACCCTCAGAAATCTTGCCAACCTGATGGCAAGCCACGAACAGCTGATCGCAGATGCCCTGAAAATCGACAGTGGCAGAATGAACCGATACTGCAGAACGGTAAACCCAAAGTTCATTGAACAGCTGAATCAGAAAAAACCGAGAACCATGGCTCAGCTTGCCGACATCTGGTACAGAGCAAACGGTGCGGATTACGGAAGAAATCAACACTACAATGACAGCCGATACCATATGCTGAACTTTCACGCAACCTTTACCAAAGGCACAGTTGAATTCAGATGCTTTAACTTTGACAAACCTGCAAACGGAAAGAAAAACGGACTTCACGCAGGACAGCTGAAAAGCTACATTCAGCTTTGCCTTGCACTTTCCGAAATGGCGAAAGAACTGAAAACAGCAAGTCCGAAACCACAGCAAACGGAAAATCCAAAATTCGCAATGCGAACATGGCTGATTCGATTGGGAATGGTTGGCGAGGAGTTTTCCACAGCGAGAAGTTTTCTGACCAAGAACCTTTCAGGAGATGCTGCTTTCCGATTCGGCAGAGCCTGAAAAGGCTCTCCACAGGCAACGGACGGCAACACAGCCGCCCACGTTGCTTTTGTGGGATCGTTTCCCCACCATACAAACCCGACCACACAAGCCCACACAGCCCCTGATTTTGCAAAGTGTAATCTGAACAAATTTCACATCGTATATTTTGTAGTTTTAGCGGGTTGCATTTTTCCTTTGAAAGAGTTAATATGTGACTACCGCAAAGCGGAATTTACAAAAAGGAGATTTGAGATGAAAAAATATTACCTTGCTTACGGTTCAAACCTCAATGTTCATCAGATGAAGTACCGCTGCCCCACAGCAAGAATTGTGGGAACGGCTGTCATCAGAGATTACGAACTTCTCTACAAGGGCAGCAAAACAGGCTCTTACCTTACCATTGAAAAGAAAGAGGGCGGTGTTGTTCCGGTTGCTGTCTGGGAAGTGACCGCCGCCGATGAACACAGCCTTGATGCATATGAGGGCTGCCCGAATTTCTACTACAAGAAAAATATAGCTGTTGCCCTTGATGAAACCGGTATCAAAATCGATGCCTTCGTTTACATCATGCACGAGGAACGTAAACTGGGAATTCCCACTTTTGCCTATGTACGTACCTGTGTAGACGGATACCGCCGATTCGGCTTTGACCTGAAATATCTGCGGAAAGCCATGGACATCAGTGAACGAGAGGTGTACCACCATGAAAACTGAAATGGAAGAAAGAGGCTGTCCGAAGTGCGGACGCACCTATACAGAATATCCTGCACTTTCCAGAACCGATAACAAAACGCTGATCTGCCCTGATTGTTCGACAAAAGAAGCTCTCGAAAGCATCGGAATTTCCAAGGAAGAACAGGAAAAAATCATCAGTATCATTCATCACAGCCACCTGAACTAAAACAACAGAGCCGTGGGGCAGAACCAACTGCCCCGCAGACGGCTCAGAAAGGAAACCCATATGAAAGTACTTATCGTTGAACCGAGAAAACGACCAAGAGAAGCTGAAATCGACGGCAGTCTGGAATCCATGCAGAAAATGGTTGGCGGGTATCTGCAAGCGATATACCCTTTTGAAGATGAAATTGCCCTTGTCTGTGATGATGAATCAAAGTTGAAATCCGATACGGAGTGGAACAGAATGCTCCCTGAAACAGGCGACATCATCAAAGGCACATTTTTCATCGCAGGTCTTGGAGCAGAAGATTTCACAGATCTTTCTGCTGAACTTATGGAAAAGTACAAACAGCGATTTTGGAGCATTGAACTTTTCATTCCCACACCAAACGGTCTGATGCCAATTATAATCAGGGACTGACAGCCCACACGTTCGCCTGTAACGGCAGGAAAAAACAATTCCGAATACCTTTCCAATTTGAAAAGCAACGCCACAAACGCAAACGTGGCGGCTGCTTTTTTGCTGTCATAATCTACACAATACAGGGGCAGTTTTCAGGCTGTATATTCTGGCAGTTTAGCGGGTTGCTATCCTCCCAAGAGTATGGTAATATACAGTTACCGCAAAGGAAAACAACCAAAAAACCACGAAAAACGGAGGAAAACACAATGGTATCATACGGAATGGCAAAGGCAAGAGCAATGGCAAACAGAGCAGACTGGAACGAAAGAACGGAAATCACAAAGGCGGTCATCACCTGGGTGGATGCGGAATACGAATACGACCTTGAAATTGAAAATGAGGACAGAATGGACGATGCAGAATTCACCGACTGGGTTGAGGAAAACGCAGAAAACCTTGCAAAGGCAGATGCAGAAGAAAACGGAACAACCTTTGAGGGAATCGACCGAATCGACTTCAAAGAGGACTACATTGATGACGATGCCCTTTTTGATGAGGCATACGAGGCGGCTTGCGAATTTGAATGGGAAAGCATGACGGGAAGATAAACCTTCCTCACTCTTTCCAAACAGCCCCTGAACCAAGGGGCTGTGGCTCATACTGAAGATATATAGTACACAAAATACAGCTGTTATGTTTGTGCAGTATATTTCTCCGGATATCCTTGACTTACGGCTTGAAATGCGGTAATATACATCATGCCAAAAGGCACAGAAAACAACGAAAACAGGAGGAAAAAACAATGTGGACAGAAGGAACGATTCGGGTTGGAGCAAGCGTATTTCACTACTGGGTGAAACACTATGAGGAGCCTTCCATTTACGGCTACGAGGAAGGCAGAGCCTCCAAGATCACACTGCGGCGAAATGCTGAAACGGTTTTCAACTTCGACCGTGGCTTGGATGTACCGCCGACGGATGCGGAAACTGAAACCGCCCTTGCAATTCTGCTGAAGCAGTACAACTAAACCAAACAAAATTCCACACAAAAAAGCCGGAGCCGAAAGGCTCTGGCGGTCGTACCGAAAAAATTTCTATTGGTGTATCCTACACAAGAAAACAGCGAAATTTCTTTGATTTTTATGTCTGTTTCGCCGCTTGCTATCCTTGCTTTTGTATGGTAATATGGTTACAATGGAAATGGAATCTCGATTAAAGAACTGCCCCATGAGGGCGTTAAAATAAATGATGCAGACTTGCTTTTCAGCAGGTCTTTTTTGTTACCTGGGAGGTGAATACAATGGCTCGATTCAAACCGACACGCTTTATGGCGGAAGATTCCAAGTACAATAAAAAGGCGGCAGATTATGCTGTTTCCTTTATCGAATGCCTTAGCCATACCAAAGGCACATGGGCGGGAAAGAAATTTGAACTGCTGGACTGGCAGGAACAGATAATCCGTGACCTGTTCGGAATCCTGAAACCGAATGGCTATCGGCAATTTAATACAGCATATATTGAAATTCCGAAAAAAATGGCAAGAGTGAGCTTGCAGCTGCCGTCGCTCTGCTATTAACTTGTGGTGACGGAGAACAGCGAGCGGAGGTCTATGGTTGTGCCGCAGACCGACAGCAAGCCTCGATTGTTTTTGACGTTGCCGCAGATATGGTTCGTATGTGTCCGGCTTTGATGAAAAGAGTCCGGATACTTACTGCACAAAAAAGAATTGTATACACACCAACAAACAGCTTCTATCAGGTGCTTTCGGCAGAAGCCTATTCCAAGCACGGTTTCAACATCCACGGGGTGGTGTTCGATGAACTGCATACGCAACCGAACCGAAAGCTGTTTGATGTTATGACAAAAGGTTCCGGCGATGCCAGAATGCAGCCTTTGTATTTCCTGATTACCACTGCTGGCACAGACACAAATTCAATCTGCTATGAAGTACACCAAAAGGCGAAAGACATTCTGGAAGGCAGAAAACATGACCCGACTTTTTATCCTGTCATTTATGGTGCGGATGAATCGGAGGACTGGACTGACCCAAAGGTCTGGAAAAAAGCAAACCCAAGCCTTGATAAAACTATCGGTATGGATAAGGTGGTAGCTGCGTGTAATTCTGCAAAGGAAACTCCCGGTGAAGAAAATGCTTTTCGACAACTGCGTCTGAATCAGTGGGTAAAACAGGCGGTGCGTTGGATGCCGATGGAGAAATGGGACAAATGCAAGGTCGCTTTTGATGAAGAGATGCTTGCTGGGCGTATTTGCTATGGTGGACTTGACCTTTCCAGTACAACAGATATTACAGCTTTCGTGCTTGTCTTTCCACCTACTGAAGATGATGAACATTATTATGTTCTTCCTTACTTCTGGCTGCCGGAAGAAACACTGCCCCTCAGAGTAAGACGTGACCACGTTCCTTATGATATTTGGGAACGGCAAGGCTACTTGAAAACCACTGAGGGAAATGTGGTTCACTATGGCTTTATTGAGAATTTCATCGATGAACTGGGGCAGAAATTTCACATCAAAGAAATTGCATTTGACCGCTGGGGTGCGGTGCAGATGTCACAGAATCTGGAGGAACTTGGATTCACGATGGTACAATTCGGGCAAGGATATAAAGATATGTCACCGCCTACCAAGGAATTGATGAAACTGACTCTGGAACAGGCTCTTGCCCACAACGGGCACCCTGTTCTCCGTTGGATGATGGATAATATTTTCATTCGCAGAGATCCTGCCGGAAACATCAAGCCGGACAAAGAAAAATCCACAGAGAAGATCGACGGTGCAGTTGCCATGATTATGGCTCTTGACCGTGCAATTCGCTGTGGATGTGTTTCTGATGAGTCGGTTTATGATACGAGGGAGATGCTAATAATATGAACAAATATCACTATACTCTTTTTATTTTTGATCCTCATCAAGATTTGTAGCGGCAATCTCAGAAAATAATTCATCTGTGTGTTTAGAACTTTCAATAGAATAATCATCCCATCCAACTAAATTATCATCAAATGATTCAATTGCAAATAAGAGAAAACTTCTTGAAAGTTCTTGATTTATAACTTCAGCTGGTATATGCATTTTACCATCCTTATAATCGCAATATAGTGCAGATTCACGATACTGTGACATTTTATTTTCATAGGCAATATTAAAAATATGTTCCATCTGTTGCTTGCCTATGCTTTTCTGAAGGCGGGAGCCTATGCAAATAGTATAATTTGCTCCCATGACTTGTTTTTTATTATGATTGTGTAGACAATCTTTTGAGACTCTCGCTTTTCCGTTTTTAGGAACTTTCGAAAAAAGTCCAATATGTATTTTAGCAACTTCTTCAATAATTGTAATTGCTAAAAAAGTGGCTGTTGAGTACGAACCATTCTTGTAAAGAAGAACTGCATCATCAATTAGATGAATCACATGGTCTATACAGCTATCATAATCTTTTATATTCACCTTAAAGTTGCTCTCGGTAGAGAGTGCCTTTACTACTGTTTGAAATGAAATATGTTTATCAATCATATAGTTATCCTTTCATATTATAATTAGCTATTACACAACAATATTGATTACAATTTTTTATATCAATATGATTATAACATAAGCCCATAGAAAAAGTCAACCGAAAGGAGAGTGATTTATGGGAATTTTCAGTGGACTATTCAAGTCCAGAGATAAGCCAACCAACAGTTATGACAGCCCGTCCTACACATATTTTTTCGGACGAGCGAACAGCGGTAAACGTGTTACCGACAGAACAGCCCTGCAGCATATTGCGGTTTATGCCTGCGTAAGGGTTTTGTCGGAGGCAATCGCACAACTGCCGCTTCATGTGTACAAATATAACGAGAAAGGAAAAGAGCGAGTGCCGCAGCACCCGCTCTATTTTTTGCTCCACGATCAGCCAAATCCAGAAATGACTTCTTTTGTTTTCCGAGAAACCTTAATGTCCCATCTGCTGATTTATGGCAATGCCTATGCACAGATTATCCGAAACGGCAGAGGTGATGTTATCGGACTGTATCCTTTGATGCCTGACAAGATGAAGGTTGACCGTGATGAAAAAAACCGCCTGATATACATTTACAGCCGTTACGATGAGGCAAATCCGAATTTGAAAGAACAGGGTGACATCATTCTGTACGCCGATGAAGTTCTGCACATTCCGGGTTTAGGATTTGACGGACTGGTTGGATATTCGCCGATTGCACTTGCAAAAAATGCAATCGGCATTTCTATTGCCTGTGAAGAATATGGAGCATCGTTTTTTGGAAACGGTGCTTCACCAAGTGGCGTGTTGGAACACCCCGGAGTGATCAAAAATCCGGAACGTGTGCGTGATGCGTGGCAGAGAGCCTATGGCGGAAGAAACGCCCACAAGGTCGCAGTCCTCGAAGAGGGCATGAAATTTACACCGATTGCAATTCCGAATAATGAAGCACAGTTTCTGGAAACCCGAAAGTTTCAGATTGAGGAGATTGCAAGAATGTACCGTGTACCGCTCCATATGATCGGCGACCTTGACCATGCAACATTTAGTAACGTAGAACATTTATCCCTTGATTTCGTGAAATACAGTCTTGACCCTTGGATCGTTCGATGGGAGCAGTCCTTGCAGAAAGCACTTCTTTCTGATTCTGAAAAAGGAAAGTATTTCGTGAAGTTCAATGTGGACGGACTACTGCGTGGAGATTACGCAAGCCGTATGCAAGGCTATGCCACAGCAAGACAAAACGGCTGGATGTCCGCCAATGATATTCGTGAAATGGAAGATATGAATATGATTCCTGATGAAGAAGGAGGGAATCTGTACTTGTGTAACGGTTCGATGAGCCGCCTTTGTGATGCAGGAATTGCGTATGCAGATAAAAAGGAGGAATCAGAAAATGGATAAATTCTGGAACTTTATCAAAAATGAAGAGACAAAAGAAACCGAATTATACTTTGAAGGTCCCATTTCCACAGAAAGCTGGCTGGGTGATGAGATCACACCTGCCTTGTTCCGTGATGAACTGGCAAAGGTCAGCGGCGATCTGACTGTCTGGATCAACAGCCCCGGTGGGGATTGCATCTCATCAAGTCAGATCTATACCATGCTGAAAAATCATAAAAGCAAAGTTACCGTAAAAATTGACGGCATTGCTGCCTCTGCTGCTTCCGTGGTAGCAATGGCAGGTGATGAAACATGGATCAGTCCCACCGGCTATCTGATGATTCATAACCCTATGACTTGTGCCGCCGGAAATAAGGCAGATATGGAAAAAGCCATTGCCTTGCTGGATGAGATCAAGGAAGGCATCATCAACGCCTATGAGGAGAAAACACATCTCAGCAGAAGTAAAATTGCAAAGATGATGGACGAGGAAACATGGATCAATGCGAAAAAGGCAAAACAGCTTGGTTTTGTAGACGGAATTCTATTTTCCAAAAAAGAAACAGAGGAAAAAGGACCTGACAAAGATGAACCGGAAGAAGAGCCTGATGAGAAGCAGAAACCGAAAAAAGCACCGGAATCTATGCTATATTCCACATCAGCGACCAATGCATCTTTGATGCAGAAAATATCCGCAGCAGCACCAACAGGTGTACCGATCAATCAGCTTGAAAAAAGACTGGCACTTTTGAAATACTAAGGAGGAATTTATTATGGCAATGACAATTCAGGAACTGAGAGAAAAGAGAAACAAGGCTTGGGACGAAGCAAGAAATTTTCTGGATTCCAAGCGTACTGAAAGCGGTGTTCTTTCTGAAGAAGATTCCGCTGCTTATGATGCAATGGAAAAGACCATTGTTGACCTTGGCAAGGAGATTCAGCGTCTGGAACGACAGGCTGAAATTGAGGCTGAGATGAACAAGGCAACTTCTGACCCTGTTCTCGGTAAGCCTGCAGCACCGACCGTTACTGAAAAGACAGGCACAGCAAGCGATGCCTATAAAACAGCATTCTGGAACAGCGTCAGAAACAGAAATTATATCGATGTCCGCAATGATTTACAGGTTGGCACAGATACAGAGGGCGGCTATCTTGTGCCAGACGAGTACGAAAAGAAGCTCATTTCTGCACTGGAAGAAGAAAACGTATTCCGTCCTCTTGCTACCAAGATCCAGACATCCAGTGGTGACAGAAAGATTCCTGTAATCACACAGAAAGGCGAGGCATCGTGGATGGAGGAAGAAGAGGCATATTCTCTCTCCGATGATGCTTTTGGTCAGATCGCACTTTCCGCTTACAAGGTAGGCACGGCCATCAAGATCTCGGAAGAACTCCTCAACGACAGCGTTTTTGATCTGCCGTCCTATATTGCAAAAGAATTTGCAAGAAGAATCGGTTCTAAGGAAGAAGAAGCGTTTCTGATCGGTGATGGCAAGGGCAAGCCGACCGGTATTTTTGCTGCTGTCGGCGGTGCGGAAAATGGTGCAACGACCTCTACTGCAAACATTTCTTTTGACGATATGATCGAACTTTTCTACTCTGTCAAGTCGCCTTACCGAAAGAAAGCAGTATGGGTGCTGAATGAACAGACAGTAAAGACACTCCGCAAATTGAAGGACAACACAGGAAACTATATCTGGCAGCCCGCCGTCAGCAGCGGACTTCCTGATACCATTCTCAATCGTCCATATGTGACTTCTGTATATGCTCCTGTTTCTGCGGCAGGTGCAAAGCCGATCGCATTTGGCGACCTCTCCTATTATTGGATCGCCGACCGACAGGGCAGAAGCCTGAAACGTTTGAATGAACTCTTTGCCATGAACGGACAGGTCGGTTTCCTGGCCTCCCAGCGTGTAGACGGCAAGCTCATTCTTCCGGAAGCCGTCAAGGCACTTACCATCAAAAAGGCGTGATGTTATGATCACGCTGAAAGAAGCAAAAAACTATCTCAGGGTAGATTACGAGGAAGATGATAAGCTGATTCAAAGTTTGCTGTTTACAGCAAAGAATCTGGTTATGGACGTTGGCAGAATGGACGAATCAGCATTTGCTGAAAATGAAGATACTGTGCGGACAGCGATGCTTTTCGCACTTGGGTATCTTTATGAAAACAGAAGTTCTCCGGATTATCAGAAACTGACCTTAAATTTGCGTTCTATTTTGTTTGCACAAAGAGAGGGTGTGATGTAATGGAGATCGGAAACCTGAATCAGAGAATCACCATTTTGGAACACAGAACAGTTGTGGACGAGATCGGCAACCATATTACAAAATGGGAAGAAACCTTTTCTTTGTGGGCAAAGGTAACAGTAAAAACAGCAAGTGAAACCACGGATGCAGGAGTTACCAAAGAGGTACAGAAGCTTGAATTTCTCGTTCGTCAGAGTCCTGCATCGCTGAATATCAACAGCACCAATTTCCGTATTCTATTCAGGAACAGCATCTACAATGTCACCGGAATTACTCCTTTATACGATCACAACAACTACATGAAAATTGAGGGTGAGATACGAAAGGCAGGTGTTTCCGATGACTACAGTTGATGCTATGGCTGATGAAATTATGAAGGGACTGACAGAATATGCAGACCTTGCGGAAGAGGGCATGAAAAAGGCGGTGAAAAAGACTGCAAAATCTGTAAAAGACGAGATCTCCGCCAATGCTCCAAAACGTACAGGCACCTATGCAAAAAGCTGGTCGGCAAAGAAAACCAAGGAAAACAGCCATTCTCTTGAAATGACTGTTCATTCTAAAAACAGGTATCAGCTGGCACATTTATTGGAGAAAGGCCATGCCAAGCGTGGCGGTGGTCGTGTATCTGGAAAACCGCATATTGCTCCTGCAGAAGAAAACGGTGTGCAGTTGTTAGAACATTTGATCGTGGAGGCGTTGTCATGACTTACGAACAAATCAATGAGATGATGCAGGAGATGGGGCTGCCTTTCGCCTACCATCATTTTGCCGAAGGCGAAAGTCCTGAACCGCCTTTTCTGCTGTTTTTATCCCCCGGAGAAAATACATTTTCGGCGGATAACTCCATGTATTTCAGCTTTAAAATGCTGGATATTGAACTCTATACAGATGTGAAGAATCCTGAACTGGAAAAGCAAGTTGAACAGGTTCTGAAACGTCATAAAATCTATTACACAAAATCGGAAGTATGGATAGAGTCCGAAAAACTCTATGAAGTACTGTATGAAACGGAGGTATAACCAATGGCGAACAAGAAAAACAAGGTTAAATTCGGTTTGCAGAATGTCTACTGGGCAAAAATCAATGAATGGGGTGAAGATCCTGACGGCAACAAAACTGTCCCTGCATACGGTCCGTCAAAACATCTCCCCGGTGCTGTATCGCTTTCTATTGACGCAAACGGCGAGGCAGAAAATTTTTATGCGGACAATGGCGTTTATTATGTCATCAACAACAATGCAGGATATACAGGTGACCTTGAAATTGCTCTTATTACGACAGAATTTGCAACTGAAATCTTAGGAGAAATCCTTGATAATAACGGTGTTCTGGTGGAAAAGAATGACACAGAACTTGCACAGTTTGCATTGATGTTTGAATTTCTAGGTGACAAGCATCATATCCGTCATGTGATGTATTGTTGCAGTGCGTCACGTCCTGCGACAGAATCTGCAACCACTGAGGAAAGCACAGAAGTCAAGACTGAAAAGCTGTCGCTGAAAGCTACTCCTTTGCCGACAGGTCTTGTGAAGTCCAAAACTACTGAAAGCACCACAGATATGGTGTATAATAACTGGTTCAAGATGCCGTATAATCCTGATACGACCGTTAAATCTTCTGCAAAGTCATCTTAAGGAGGTATTACTATGGCTATTCAGAAAAATATTACAATTGACGGTATTTCCGTTCCTTTCAAGGCAAGTGCTGCTGTACCTCGTTTGTATCGTTTGAAATTCAGACGTGACATTTATAAGGACTTTGCATCACTGAAAACTGAAGTCACTGAGGGTGATGAAAACAAAAGCGAAATCGGTATTGAAAGTCTTGAAGTCTTTGAAAATATCGCATATATCATGGCAAAACACGCTGACTCCAATGTTCCTGACAACCCCGATGATTTCCTGGAACAGTTTAACACATTCAGCATTTACGAGATTCTTCCGCAACTGATTGAACTCTGGGGACTGAACACAGCAACGCAAGTAGAGTCTAAAAAAAACATCGCCAGACTGACCGCCCGATGACAACCCCTCTTTTCCTTCTGAGATGCAAACAGCTCGGTCTTTCTATGGCCGAGCTGGATTTGCTTACGATTGGACTTATCAATGATATGTTCACGGAACGTGAAAATGATGAGTATTCAGGGTGGAATGAACTTGCTGGACAAGCGGATTTTGATAATTTCTAAATAGTCTCTTTACTTTTTTCTCCCTATGCAGTATAATAAAGGAAACGATTCTAAGGAGTGGTAATATGAGTAATTTTAAAGACGAAGATTATGTTTATATTCTTGGAGATTGTCTGCATGATATTTTTTATGTTGATTCATCTTACCGTGGAAAAATCGCTCAAATGAGGGTGCTTTCTGAAATAATAGTAAGGAAGCTGATCGATTATAATCCAGATGATCAGTTGACAATCGGTGACAAGGAAGTCCTGAAGGCTATAAAAGCTCTCACATACGGAGACCATTTTAAAAAATGTATTCTTGCTGTTAAGAATGATACAACTGACTATTACGCAGCGAATTCCTGTTCACATTCAAAGGTACGTTCGCAAATAACAGAAGATGATTATAACAAGATCTATGAACATTTACTTGATCTTATTTCTTGCTTATTTATTCAGTTCTTTTCTAAGCATACTTTTGGCACAAACCAAAAGATAGTTAGCTGTTTTTCTTTGCTCCCGCCTATTATTCGATACAAGGTGCTGAGTTTTTTATATGATAATGACAACCATAACATTATTTTGATTGATAAATTAGTGTTAGTAACATTAAAAGAATTTGGAAAGGAAAAGACGACTCAATGGCTTGAAGACAATAAAGCTCATTTGACTTCAATTCCAACTGATTTTTATGATAATATGTATCAATACTCTCTACGAACAGTGGCAACAAACATGAAAGCAACATATCAAACAATGGAAGAGGCAAAGGTGTTCTTCAATCACAATAAAAAAGCTTTTGTTGAGGACACCGATGAAGAGGTGCGAGACTTTGCCAAATTGATGGAATTTTTCTATACCGGAAGAAAGCTGGACACAAAAATAGTTCCGTCAGAATATGTTGTGAGCTTTCATGACAAAAAATAACTGCCATTTATGTAAAGCGGAATGATTTGTATGCCGTACAATGCTTTTAGGTGATCTGTATAAGATCGAAGTTGTTAAAAGGTTTTAAAAAAATGGGATGCAATGTCAAAAGTGTTCATGCCTTAAATCTGATTTTAGAGGAAATGGGCATCATTATTCATTCTGGAGATCATTGGTGCACTTCAAAAGAAGGGATTAAGTACACCATATACAGCAGTCAAGTATTCGATGCTGTTTTTGAATATTTACAAAATAGCGGAAGATCCTAAAATATTAAATGCACACAAAGCACTTGCTCCGGCAGGTGCTTTTTTCATGCCATTTTGCAGGAGGTGAACCACAGTGGCAAACAGAATCAAGGGCATCACCGTTGAAATTGGCGGTGATACGACTAAGCTGTCAAAGGCATTAGAGGGTGTAAACAAGAACATTAAAAACACCCAGTCACAGCTAAAAGACGTAGAAAAACTCCTGAAGCTTGATCCAAGAAACACAGAGTTGCTTTCTCAGAAGCAGAAGTTGCTTGCCGACAGTATTTCTGCTACAAAAGATAAACTTGCAACGCTGAAAACTGCCGCAGAACAGGCAAATACCGCGCTTGCAAATGGCGACATCACACAACAACAGTATGATGCATTGCAGCGTGAAATTGTCGATACGGAAAACGAACTGAAAAGACTTGAAACGGAAGCAAAAAATGCAAATTCTGAACTTGCTAAAATCGGTGAGGCAGGACAAGTTCTTCAGAATGCAGGCGATAAAATTTCAGGTGCAGGTGAAAAACTTCTGCCTGTTACCGCTGGCGTTACTGCCCTTGGAACTGCCGCTGTGAAAACCGCCTCCGACTTTGATTCTGCAATGTCAAAGGTTGCCGCTGTTTCCGGTGCAACCGGCGATGACTTGCAGGCTTTGCGTGATAAAGCCCGTGAAATGGGCAGTAAAACGAAGTTTTCCGCAAGTGAAGCCGCCGAAGCCATGAACTATATGGCAATGGCTGGCTGGAAAACGAATGATATGCTTTCCGGTATTGACGGCATTATGAATCTTGCTGCCGCCAGTGGTGAAGACCTTGCCACAACTTCTGATATTGTTACAGACGCATTGACCGCTTTCGGATTGACTGCGTCAGACAGCGGACATTTTGCCGATTTGTTAGCTGCTGCAAGTTCCAATGCCAACACAAATGTATCTATGCTTGGTGAATCGTTCAAATACTGTGCTCCGATTGCAGGTGCTTTGGGGTTCTCCTGTGAAGATACCGCTGAGGCACTGGGCTTAATGGCGAACGCCGGTATCAAGTCTACACAATCCGGTACTTCTATGCGTTCTATTATGACTGCTCTTTCCGGCGATGTAAAATTTTGCTCTGCCGCCTTCGGAGAAATGGAGATCGCAACTTCCAATTCAGACGGTTCAATGCGAAGTTTATCCGATATTTTAGCAGACTGCAGGGTTGCATTTGATCAGATGTCAGAATCCGAAAAAGCAAGTGCCGCAGAAACTCTTGTGGGCAAAAATGCTATGTCGGGCTTTCTTGCTCTGATGAATGCTGCACCTGCGGATATTGACAAGCTGTCCGGAGCCATTGCGAACTGTGACGGCACTTCGCTGCAAATGGCTGAAACCATGCAGGATAACCTTGCAGGACAGCTTACCATTTTGAAATCTCAGCTGGAAGAACTGGCGATCTCCTTCGGCGAGATCCTGATGCCTGTTATTCGTGACATCATCACCAAAATACAGGGATTTGTGGACAAACTCAACGCTCTTGACCCTGCAACCAAGCAAACCATTCTCAAAATCGGGCTGATGGCTGCGGCTTTAGGTCCATTGCTGATAGTTGTCGGCAAAACAATTTCTTCTATCGGAAGTATGATGACATTCATTTCAAAAATCCCGACCATGATCGCAGGTGCAAAGACGGCATTTTCTACCCTTGGTGCGGCAATCGGCAGTATTTCTGCTCCTGTCGTTGCGGTTGTTGCAGTAATTGCTGTGCTGGCCGCTGCTTTTGTGCATCTCTGGAACACCAACGAAGACTTTAAAAACAGCATTCTTTCCATCTGGGAACAGATAAAATCTACATTTGAACGCCTAACATCAGGAATTGTCGACAGAGTGAATGCATTGGGCTTTGATTTTGAGAACTTCGGCGAATTGGTAAAAGCTATATGGAATGGACTTTGTGAAATTCTCGCACCGATGTTTGAGGGCGTATTTCAGAACATTTCAAATATCTTTACTTTCGTTACCGATACCATTTTAAGCGTTCTTGATGTATTTATCGGTTTGTTTTCGGGAAACTGGGAACAGTGCTGGAACGGTATCAAGGGCATTTTTACAGGTATCTGGGATTTTGTAGTCAACCAGTTCAGCAATATTCTGAACACGCTGAGAGGTGTGGCAGATGTATTTCTCGGTTGGTTTGGAACATCATGGAATGAAGTCTGGACGAGTATAAAGGACTTCTTCGTTGGAATCTGGGACAGCATCTGTTCTGTGTTTCAGTCTGTCGCTGATTTTTTCACGAATATCTGGAATGCAATTTCTACGTTCTTTACAACGATAGCGACTGCGATCTATACCACAGCGGTCACAATTTTTACTTCTGTATATGACTTCTTCGCAGGAATCCTGACCAGTATTCACGACTTTTTTGCCAACATTTTCAATGCAATATGGACGGTTATTTCAACTGTCTGTACCACCATTTATGATACGATTTCAAGCATCTGGAATGCAATTTACAGCTTTATTTCTCCTCTTTTGGAAGCGTTTAAATATCTGTTTGAAACCATTTTTCAGGCAATCCACATCATCATCAGCAATGTGATGGATTGGATCTCGGAAAAGATACAGACCGTATGGAATGCAATTGTTGCATTTCTCACGCCTCTGCTTGATGGCATTAAAATGTTCTTTGAAACGATATGGAATGCTATTTATACAGCAATTTCAACGACATTAAGCACTATTTCAAGCGTTGTTACATCGGTCTGGAACGCAATTTCAAGTTTCATTTCAAGCATAATGAACACCATAAGCTCTGTCATTTCAAGTGTATGGAATGCGATCAGCGGTGCTGTTTCAATCGTGGTAAATGCTATCCGAAGCACAGTATCTTCCGTCTGGAACAGCATTTCTTCCACAATTTCATCGGTGATGAATACGATTCATTCGACCGTGACAAGTATATGGAACAATGTAAAATCTTCAATTGGTTCTATTATCAGTGGCATTTACACCACGATCAAGGGCGGTTTTGATAATGCTGTAAATTATGTTAAAGGGCTTGCATCAGATGCGTGGAACTGGGGACGGGATATTGTTTCCAACATCATTGACGGTCTGAGAAGCATGATCGGCAGTCTTGCCGACAGCGTATCAAATATTGCCGATACGATTCGCTGTTATCTGCACTTTTCCGTTCCTGATGTAGGTCCGCTGACAGACTTTGAAAGCTGGATGCCTGACTTCATGAATGGTTTGGCGGATGGTATCAACAAAAGCAAAAAGGTTGTAGCTAAAGCGGTTTCAGGTGTTGCGGATACAATGAGAGTAACGCTCAATTCTGATCTTAACTACAATCTTGACGGAATGACAAGTGCGATTATGAATGGCAGTTCTGAAAATTCCGTTGTCAACAATTACTACAATAACGACAACAGCCGTACAGTGAATCAGACTAACAATAGTCCAAAATCACTGTCACGGCTGGAGATTTACAGGCAGACGAGGAATGCGGTGGAGATGTAGAAAAGGAGCGATTTTTAGTCGCTCCTTTATCTCTATAAACTTGAATTTGTCTGTCACCCCATGATCTTCTGATGAGAATTCTTGACATTGGTTTGATTTACCATAGCATACTGCATGGTGGTGTCAATCTGAGAATGCCCTAGAATCTTCTGCACCTGCTCGATGGGCATCCCTTTATCAATGGCACGAGTCGCCATCGTTCTTCTGAATTTGTGCGGATGGATGCGTTCCAGAGAGACGCTCCTGCCAAGTTCACGAATACGGATTTCCACACCGCTGATTTTCAGCCGCTTATGCGGCGAATTGAGCGTAACAAACAGCGCATCATTATCGTCAGTTCTGCTTTCAAGGTATTCTTTCAGATGAACCTTTGCTTTTGCATCAAAGTATACTCGTCTTTCTTTGTCGCCCTTGCCATAGACAATACATTCCCTGTATTCAAGGTTTATATCATCACGATTAAGGCGAACAAGCTCACCAACACGCATTCCTGTTGAATAAAGCAGGTCGATCATGGCGAGGTCTCGAATTTCAGTACAGTAGTCACGGAGTTTTTCTATAGTCTCATCGGAGATGACACTCTTGACCACCGTTTTTGTTTTGATCTTATGGATGCGTTTCATCGGGCTTTTGAGGATATAGTCCTCCTCTTCGAGCCACGAGAAAAAGCTGGAAATATTGCGGCGGATATTGTCAACAGTCACATTGGAGCAGTTGTTGATTTTCTGATATTCCGCCAGATATTCACGCATTTCCTCGGTTGTGATCTTCCGCACCGGAGTTGTAACTGTGGTTATCAGATGTTCAATGGTCTTGCGGTAGTATTCAATTGTGTGCTCAGAGCATCCCTCGATTCTTTTCGCATCAAGGAACATTTTGAGATACTCCGCAGTGCTGATTTCAGTCTTTTCCGGAGCGTTCTCGGCGAACACCTTCAGAATGACCTCTTGCAGCTTCTTCATCTGGCTGATATTCAGATACTCCGCCATTTCGTTCAGTATAGTCACAATCTTCTCTTCCATGTTAGTATTGCCTTTCTGTATACCAACATCCCTGCGACCAATTGTTTATTTATCAAAATATTTGTAATATTCCATGTTCTTAGAAAAAAATGGGTACTTGCCTGTTTTTATCTCCACTTCAGATAGTTGAACTGGTGATACATCCCGCTTTTCAATGTCCATTACCCACCAGGTTTCATTTGAAAAAGGAAAAATGACATAAATGTTCTGAAATTTCCCTTTATCTAAATAGTCCACCTGTAACGAATTGTAGATTTCTTCGTGAAAAAGCCTAAACAGCTCAGACGACATCGTGCCGTTGGTTGTGATTTTATCTTCGTTAAAATCGAGCAGACACAGGATGCACACCGATACATCATTAACCAAATAATTCTTCTTCATTTTAGAATCAAGGCTTTCTTGAATGCACTTCCATGCATCTTTGATAATATTTGAAGAACTGTAAGTTACTGTTTGGAGTTTTCTTATAAGATTATTCTTGGTTCTATCTGAGGCAAGAGTAAACTCATAATAATGGGTGTCTACGATATAATCTGGTATAAATTGGTTTGGATCGCCTTGTTTCCACTTGTTAAGGTCAATCCCAAGATATTTAGACATTATAAACGCGATAAACGGTTCATTTACCGTCTTATCTACAAAGTTTTCTGGAAAATATGAGAAAACAGAGTTATTGTTCATCATCCAAAGTACTCCTGCATTAAACTATCAAACAAAAGCTGTGCCTCATCTAGGGCTTTCTGCACTGCAACTTTTGATTTATAAGGCAGATGCCCCACATTTAATTTATTAATAGTATACCACAAGAACCATACAAAGTCAATGAAAAGCAGGTGAAACTTTGTTCTACACTTTAATTCTTGAAAACGAAACAGGTCAAAAAATCGACCTGTCCAAAACAGCAAACCGATATATTTTCTCCAAAATCAAAGGACTTGATCCCCCAACAGGAACCGTCAGCACTTCAAATTATGCGGGAATGAACGGTTCATATTTGAACAACGCTTTTATTGAAAAGCGAAATGTAGTCATTCCTTTTGAAATGCGTGGGGTTGATGTGGAACTTCGCAGGCACGAACTATATCGTGTAGTCAAGCCGTCACGCTACATCAAGATATACTACTCCACAAAAAATATTTCTGTGTATGCTGAGGGTATTGTGGAAACCTGCGAGGTGGAGAACTTTGAAAAGCTGACCAATGGGCAGATCTCTATTCTCTGTCCCGACATTTATTGGTATTCCACTGAAACGCAGATTGCGGAATATTCCCGTGTCAGAGGTGCATTTCATTTTGTCTGTCCTGACAATGATGAACCGTTTCCGATTGGTATGTACAACACGCAGGATATGATGACTATCAATAACAGCGGTGATAAGGTCGGATTCACTCTTGAAATCAACGGTGGACCTGCAAAAAATCCGACCATTTACAACGCTCTGACGGACGAATATATGCAGATTTCGGGCGATATTCAAAAAGGCGACATCATCACGATCACCACGAAAACAGGCAACAAAACCGTTCTTCTGGAGCGTGAGGGCGTTGTGACCAACATCATCAACCGCCTTGTTTCCGGGTCAACCTGGCTGAATCTGAAAACGGGAGAAAACAAATTTTATGTGACGGCATCGGAGGGACTGAACCGCATCAAAGTCCGCCTGATACACCGCAACGCATACTTAGGAGTGTGATCTATGCAGATTGAGATCTACAACATGATCGTTTTGAACAACAAGCTGAATATTTCTCTGGAGGCTGTCTGTGACAGTTTTTCTTCGCTTTTGTGGGATATTGAATACTACAAATGTGGAGAATTTGAGGTGTATATTGCCGTAAGTCCCCGAAATATCGAGATTTTTCAGACAGGCAGAATTGTCGGGCGTGATGACGATAAGGAGCATTTCGGACTGATTGAATCTGTGGAACTGGAAACCGATGCAGAGGACGGCGACTATCTCATTGTCAAGGGCAGATTTTTAATGTGCCTGCTTGAAAGAAGAATTATCTATCCAACACTAAATTTTACAACAATGACAACATACGGAATAATCATTCAGAAAGCTGTAGAAAGCAACGCTTTAGCAAGCGGAAACAGGCTGATTCCGGGCTTGAAGCTGGGAGAAATTCAAGGTGCTTGCTGGTCGCAGACCACAAAATTACAGGTCAGCTATGACAACCTGATGGAATGGGTGTACACCATTTGCGAAAAGATCGGCGGAACTGCAAATATCATACTTTCCAAAATAGATAATGAGCAATATGAAATGGTTTTTGAACTTTCGCAGGGTACTGACAGAAGTATTTTACAGGAAGTAAATCCGCACATTATTTTCTCTGATAGATACAATAATCTGCTGTCTTTTACCTATTTTACGGATACTTCTGTTAAAAAGAATTATGCCTATGTTCTGGGAAAAGGTGAGGGTGAAAAACGTAAGAGAACCATATATTTTGAGGGAACGGAGCCTTCTTCTCTCGAACGCTATGAGGTGTATGTTGATGCAAAAGACATCTCGGACGAAGAACAGGTTGACAATGAAACAAGACCGCTCCCTGATGCTGAATATTCGGAACTTCTGAAAGAGAAAGGCAAGCAGAATCTTGTTCCCACAAAAACAAAATCAGAATCACAGATCGCAGTGCAGTCCACACAGTTTCAATACGGTGTGGACTATTTTGTTGGCGATTTCGTCACCGTAGAGCACCAGAGATTCGGCATCAGACAGAATAAAATACAGCTTGTCGGCATGATCGAAAGCTTTGACCACAACGGCAGAAATTTAACGCCGACATTTAAGGAGGCTTAACATGGCATTTTCATTCGGATTTTTCAATTCTAAAAATCTTGACAGAACATATACTGCGGAGAATTTCAATGACTATCTTGGCAGTATCATCTGTGACGGAATTCAGGACAACTTCGGGCAGTGTTTCAAGCTGTCTGCAAGCAAATTGAAACTGACAATTGGCAGCGGAAAGGCTTGGATTCAGGGGCATTATTTCATTTCGGATACGGCATACACCTATGATTTATCCCGTTATGTAGACGAATCCTTGCCGAGATATATGGCGGTTGGAATTTGCTGCAACACTTCTGAAAATGTCCGCAATGTCAGCTTTGAAATTCTCGCAGGAACTCCTGTCACAAATCCCGCAATACCGAGATTTCAGAACACAGATTACAAGAAATATCTCACCCTTTGCATTATCAGACTTGATGCAGGCACATCAGAACTCAGCATCACAGACTACAGAGAAAACAATAATTTCTGTGGATATGTCCGCTGTATTTTAGGAAAATGCAAGGTCACGGATATGCTCTCTCAGCTTTCTGAAATTCAGACGCAGATAAAAGATTACAACATCACAGTCGGTCAGCTGACAACAAAGATAAACGAATTAACGCTGAAAATTGATGAAATGACAGGCGATGTGGTTTCCATCGGGAAATGCGGTCAGAACGTGGATTTTGTGCTTTATTCAGACGGCAGACTGCTCCTCAAAGGCACTGGGGCAACATTTGATTATTCTACTGACAGCAATCCGTCACCATTGCAAAACAATGCAAATATCAAGTCGGTTATTGTCTCAGAGGGTGTGACAGGCATTGGTGAACGGCTTTTTCAGTATTGTGATAACTTAAAAACAGTATCACTTCCGACAACGCTCACAGCAATCAAAAAGGCTGCATTTCTTCCGCATATTGATGGATATATTTATCATCAGAGTCTTAATGGCTTGACGGAACTGAAGATTCCGGAACGTGTTACTGAACTTGGCATGAATGCATTTGCAGGAACGGCAATAAAATCTGTAACTGTTCCATCCTCTGTTACAACTGTTGGTGCAATGGCATTCAGCGAGTGTCAGTATCTTGAAACTGTGAGATATGGCGGCAAAGTCATCTGTGACAGAATGTTTGTACGATGCACAAAACTGAAAAATCTTACTCTTACCAAAAGTGTCAAAGAAATTGTGGGTGGATGCTTTAACTATTGTGAATCCTTGAATGCAATCACTTATGAAGGCTCTCTCGCTGACTGGAACGCTGTGAAGAAAAATACAAACTGGGACAGCCATGCAGTTGATATCGAATCACCGCTTGCAAAGATACAGTGCCTTGACGGATATATGGAATATGTTGCAAACACAAAAACTTGGAAAGAGGTAAAAGCATGATAAAATTTCTTGTAAAAGGACAGAACATTGAAACGCTGGAGCATGAAATAATTGCAGCAGATCAGATTGCTTTTGTAAAAATACATTTTGTGTTCGATAACAGTTGGAAACCCCTGCATAAGGTGGTGCAGTTCACACAGGGGGCATTCACTTACAACAGACTTCTCGGATATGACGGAACGAGTTGCTTTCTTCCGTCAGAAATCACATCCGGTTCAGTTAAGATGTCAATATTCGGATATGATACAGCATCAAAAGAAACGGTCAGAGCGACAACTGTCATTAAGTCACTCAACATTAGACCATCAGGATTTGATGGTGAAAATGAAACACCGATACCGCCAACCCCAGACCTTTATCAGCAGCTTTTGCAGAAGATTTCTGAAAAAGAAAATGACGGCAAATCAGCCTATGAAATTGCTGTAGAACATGGATTTGTTGGCACAGAAACTGAATGGCTTGAAAGCCTGAAAGGTGTTGATGGCAAGGATGGAGTAAACGGCAAAGACGGATGTGACGGTAGAAATGGCATTGATGGTTTAACGGGTAAAGATGGAAAGGATGGTGCAGACGGACTTCCGGGTCGTGATGGAATTGACGGCACAGATGGAAAATCTGCCTACATTATTGCTGTAGAACATGGTTTCACAGGTACAGAAAATGAATGGCTTCAAAGTCTCAAAGGTGCTGATGGCAAAAACGGAATCACTCCCGATATGTCAGACTATGCAACAAAAGCTGATATTGCAGAGTTGCAAGAGCAAATCAGGCAAATATCCGGCATCAGCTATATTTCTGTGTTTGAAAGCGGCTCTGATGCCTTGCAGAAATATGGTGACAGCATCTACACTTATTACAATGACGGCTATCGTTCTCTTGCAGGATTTGCAGAGAGCTATCCGCACTTTTGTTCTGCTGAAAACAACTATGCTCTGTATTTCAATCAGAACGATTTCAGCTGGGCAGGAACTGTGTTTGTGATGTTTTTGACACCAATCTCAATAACAGGTTCTATGCATTTGCTTCTGGATTATCTGGTCGGTGCATCACAGGACGCTGAATTTTATCTTGTAAAAAAGACAGAAAAAACAGGTTCTGAACTTGCTCAGTATATTTACGAGGAAATCAAAGCGGAAAATGCTTTGAAATTATCATTTAAATGGCTCTACTCCGATACTTTTATTTCTGTGATGCAGTCACTTGAAAACGTATCGGATGGAGAATATTATCTTGCATTCAAAGGCACATCGGACAATTCACATCCGATGGTCAAATCTATCAAATTTATGAAAGGGTGATTTTATGAAAGATACCATTTGTCTTATCGCAGGCGTAATCGGCGGATTTATCGCAACGCTGCTTGGCGGCTGGGATTCTGCTCTTGTAACACTTGTAGTATTCATGGGCATTGATTTTGTAACAGGCATTGTAACTGCGGCAATGGGTAAATCCAAACACAGCGAAAGCGGCACACTCAACAGCACAGCAGGCTGGGTCGGTCTTGCAAAGAAATTCTGTATTCTGCTTATGGTAGTAGTTGGTGTGAGAATCGATATTCTCATCGGCACAAATTACATCAGAGATGCAGTCTGCATCAGCTTTTGTCTGAACGAACTGCTCTCCATTATCGAAAATACGACACTTATGGGAATCCCTTTCCCGCCTGCATTCAAAAAAGCAATTGATGTTCTGCAAACGAAAGTAGGCAGAACTGAGGATGAAAAGGAGGACGAATAAATGGCTATTTTAAGACCTGATACAACAACTACTCTGAATGAAGTGAAAATCAACGAGTATTTGCTCACCAGACACAATCCAAATCGTATTGCAATGCCCTCTGTTTCGATGGAAGGCAAAGTTATCGGTATTACTGTTCACAACACAGAATGGATTTCGGTAGCAAGCGGAACAACTCCTGCGGAGCAATATACTCGTGCTACTGTCAATGGAAATATGAACGATGTCAGAGTTCATTATTATGTTGACAATGTGTGTGCATGGCAAAATCTGTCTCTGTCCTTAAGTGGCTGGCACGCTGCTGACGGAAGCGGTAACGGCAACAGAAGAACCATTGCAATTGAGTGCATTATGTCATCTGCGTATAACGACAGAGATAAGAAGTCTGAGGACAATTGTGCAAGATTGGCGGCAGCTTTGCTGAAGAAATACAATCTTGATATTAACCACCTCTTTACCCACACCCACTGGCTCAATGTCAGAGATGGCAAATCGGGCAGTGTAGATTATCTCAATACAGCAAGAAACTCCTACAAGATGTGTCCGCTTTACATTCTGCCTCACTGGGCTGAGTTCAAGAAAAAAGTACAGGGATATATGAGTTCTGCAACGACACCAACACCCTCTGCACCTACGGCAAAACAGCTTTACAGAGTAAGAAAGTCCTGGTCTGATGCCAAATCTCAGATCGGGGCTTTTTCTTCTCTCGAAAATGCCAAGAAAGCCTGCAAGGTGGGATATGCTGTTTTTAACAGCTCCGGAAAGCAGGTGTATCCTGCAAAGAAGTCCGTTGACGAAGTTGCCCGTGAAGTCGTTCAAGGTAAATGGGGCAATGGTGCAGAACGAAAGAAACGTCTGACTGATGTAGGTTATGACTACAATGAAGTGCAGAAGCGTGTCAATGCTCTCATGAAATAAAATATCTCTTGATTCAAAGAAAGCCATTGTATCCTTGACGAATTGTCCCGGATGCAATGGCTTTTTTATTTTTCACAAAAGGGTACGAATTCAACGCATTTATTTAGACTATATGGTTGAGGTGAAATGATCATGAATATCAGACAAAAAGCTCAGATAGAAACAATGAAAAAGCAAGGATGTACAATCCGGAAAATCAGTACTGAATTAAACGTTCCCGTCGGAACGATCAAATCGTACTTATCACGCAGGAAATTCTTTCGACAATGTGAGTGCTGTGGGAAATCACTTTCCATTACAAGTGCTCATATAAAACGTTTTTGCAGTGACAAATGCCGCATGAAATGGTGGCGTGAAAATAAAGAAGTTTCGCTGAAAATGACAAAAAAAGTTTGCCCTGTTTGTAATCAGATATTTCTTTCTTATCCGAGCAAGCAACAAGTTTATTGTTCCAGACAATGTTCCGGAAAGGCAAGGTGGAAAAATGAATCGTAATATCATCATCTATCAGGTTATGGTTGAAATTATCAAAACTTGGCTTCGTTCAGGAAAGATCTCAAGAAAAGATTATGCGGAAATGAACACAAAAATGGCTGAAAAATACGGCATATCTTTGTCGGGTATATTCGTTGATAAATCTGAAAATCCATGCTAATATGGTATTTGAAAGGAGGAGGTTTACATGGAACGTTTGATACAAAAAATAGAACCTTCTGTTGATATTTCACATAAATTACGAAACGTTGCCGCTTATGCACGAGTATCAAGTGGTAAAGATGCCATGCTGCATTCCCTTTCTGCTCAGGTAGGATATTATTCCGAACTGATTCAAAGTAATCCGGAATGGAGATTCTGCGGCGTATTTGCAGATGAGGCAATTACAGGAACGAAAGAGTCAAGACCTGAATTTCAAAAAATGCTTGCTGAATGCAGAAAAGGTAAAATAGATCTTATCATTACAAAGTCTATCAGTCGATTTGCAAGAAATACCATAACCGTTCTCGAAACTGTAAGAGAATTAAAAATGTTAGGGATTGATGTTTATTTTCAGGAGCAAAATATTCACAGCATTTCAGCTGATGGCGAACTGATGCTTTCCATTTTATCTTCCTATGCACAGGAAGAAAGTTTTTCTGCCAGTGAAAATCAAAAATGGAGAATCAGAAATGATTTTGAACAAGGCAAAATCTGCAATATACGAATGTTAGGTTATCGCAGAACGACAAATGGCAGTCTGGAAATAGTGGAATCAGAAGCTGAAATCGTCCGATTTATTTTTTTAAACTATCTAAGTGGAAACGGAAAACTATTGATTTCCAATAAGCTGAATGAAATGGGAATTGCTACGATCAACGGCTGTGAGTGGACTACTGCAGATATCCATAGAATTTTGCAGAATGAAAAATATGCCGGAAATATGCTTTTACAGAAACGTTTTCGGGAAAATCATTTGACAAAGAGAATGATAAGAAATGACGGTCAGCTGCCAAAGTATTTTGTAGAAGAAAGTCATCCTGCAATCATAGAAAAAAGTATTTTTGATGCTGTTCAAAAGAAACTGGAAGAACAGCGTCAGCGATTTTCCTCTTCAAAATCTGTTGTCTCATATCCGTTTACAGGAAAAATACAATGTACCTGTTGCGGAAAAAACTATCGGCATAAAATAACCGCAACAGGTAATGTCTGGATCTGTGCAACTTACAATACAAGAGGCAAAAAATATTGTCCCACAGCAAAACAAATTCCTGAAAGTACGCTGATCTCTGTTTGCTGTGAGATACTGAGCATTACTGAATTTGATGCAAATATCTTTGAAAATCAAGTTGAAAAAATTCTTGTTCCCGCACCAAACAAATTGATTGTTCAATTAACAAACGGGAAATGCATAAATACCACATGGAAAGACCGTTCCCGTTCTGAAAGCTGGACAGAGGAAAAACGTGCTGCCGCTGCTGAATCATCAAAAACAAGGAGATGGAGAAAATGCCAAAAGTAACAAAAATTCCGCCAAGATTAAATCCTGCCACTTTTGCACCTTTGGAGAGTGTTGAAAAACGAAAAGTTGCAGGATATGCAAGAGTTTCAACTGATTCAGAAGAACAAAAAACTTCCTATACTGCTCAAGTGGATTACTATACGAAATTCATTAAAGAACGGATCGATTGGGAATTTGTCGGAGTTTATACAGACGAAGGCATCAGTGCAACAAACACCAGGCACAGAGAAGGATTCAACAGAATGATTGCAGATGCTCTTAACGGCAAAATTGATCTGATCGTAACAAAAAGTGTCAGCAGATTTGCCAGAAATACTGTAGATTCTCTTACAACGATTCGCAAACTGAAAGAAAAAGGCGTTGAAGTATTTTTCCAAAAAGAGAATATTTACACGCTGGACTCCAAAGGAGAATTACTGCTTACTATTATGTCAAGTTTATCTCAGGAAGAAAGTCGGTCTATTTCAGAAAATGTTACCTGGGGTCAGCGAAAGCGTATGGCTGACGGCAAAGTATCTCTTCCTTATTCGCATTTTCTTGGCTATCGAAAAGGAAAAGACGGTATTCCTGAAATTGTTCCTGAAGAGGCTGAAATTGTGCGATATATCTACCGTTCTTTTATGGAAGGAAAAACACCAAACCATATTGCAGAATGTCTGACATTCAAACATATCCCAACTCCTGCAGGAAAAGAGATATGGTCACCATCCACTATAGAAAGCATTCTGACAAATGAAAAATATCGTGGTTCAGCATTGTTACAAAAAAGCTTTACCGTTGATTTTCTAAGTAAGAAAAAGAAAATCAACGAAGGCGAACTGACGCAATACTATATTCCTGAATCACATGAAGCAATTATTCCACCGGATGAATTTGAACTTGTTCAGGCAGAATATACACGCAGAAAAAGAATTGGAAGAGCCTACAACAGCAAAAGCATTTTCTCTGCCAAACTGGTATGTGAATGCTGTGGCGGATATTTTGGTTCAAAAATATGGCATTCGACAAGTAAATACCGCAGAACAGTATGGCAATGCAACGGAAAGTTTAAAAATGGTAAAAAGTGTATGACTCCGCATTTATATGAATCACACATCAAAGAAAAATTTTTAACTGCAATGAATCAGGTTCTTGCAAACAAAACTGAAATCATTGAAAACTGCTTGTTGTTTAAAGAAACATTTTCCAACACAGATATGATTGAAGAGAAAATCGAAAATATTCAAAAGCAAATGGAACAGCTGACAAAACAAATCAGAATGCTGATCCAAAAGCAAAGCATAACGCCAATAAAAAGTGAAGATTACTACAGACAATATGATGGGTTTGTTATATCGTTTGAAAAACTAAAATCCAAACAAGATACTCTTATTCAAAAACAGGATGAAATGGAAAACAAACTGAAATTCATCATGGATTATATAGAATTTCTAAAATCACAGGAAAATCTGATCACCGAATTTTCCGAAACACTTTGGTTCAGAGCAGTTGATCAGGTAACCGTCTGCACAGATGGCAAAATGATCTTTGCTTTTAAAGATGGTTCAGAAATCAAGGTTTAATGCATATAAATTAAAAAGTCTGCTGTCGGGTATATTCCGATCGGGAGACTTTTTTCTGTAAAGAAACGCTTTTTTAACCAAAGAAACGGCAAATCTAAAAAAATGCAACCATAGCAAAAAAATGCAACCTTTTGACATCCGTTTCGTTGCTCTCACTCATTCGTTTCTTTGCTTGTTTTCTGCTCTCCAAAGAAACGGAAATCCATTTTTCAGATGCTTCTTTTCATAGCAAAAAGTACGTATTTTCGGCATTTTATGGGTATAAAAAAACGGAACGACTTTTGTATCAATCGTTCCGTTGAGATTTGGTTGCGGGAGCCAGATTTGAACTGACGACCTTCGGGTTATGAGTTGAAAGAATCTGTTTCATGCAGCTAATATTATTGCATATTTTCATGTAACTCCTCCTTGAGAATAAAATCAACCAAATACCATAATGTTCTTAAAAGAGTAAATACTTTCATGTGGTATTATGATATGCAAGGAGGTATTAATTATCATGAAAAAGAATCAAAAAGACATTTTGCTACAAGATTGGCTTGATACGTGGTATGAGATTTACGCAAAACCGTTCGTAAAAAAATCAACACTGGTTTCTTACGAATGCTACATTCGTCTTCATATCAAGCCATATATCGGAAATATCAAATTGTGTGATTTTAACACGATGACATTTCAACGCTTTTTCAATCAACAGTTTCAAAACGGCAGCTGCAAAGGGACAGCACTTTCTCCCAAAACCATCTATAATCTGCGAATGATGCTTCATGAAGCAATCGGCGATGCCGTAAAGAATGACTTAATGAAGTGCAACTATATAGAATACGTTAAACTTCCAAAGCTTCAAAAAGAAGATCAGCGTGTTCTTACGAAAAAGGAACAAGCAAAGCTTCTTACAACACTGAAGGCAAGCGATGATCCGTTTGCTTTCGGTGTTTTTTTCTGTCTTGCTACAGGAATACGTTTGGGAGAGTTGTGCGGTTTACGCTGGAGCGACTTTTCAGAACACAACGGAAAAGTAACTGTACACATTCAGAGAACTTTAAACCGTATTCCGGACTTGGAAAAAGGCACGGGAACGATTATTAACATTTCAGCTCCAAAGACAAAAGCTGCAAACAGAATCATCCCATTGAATCAAACTGTGGTTGAATTCTTGAAAAAGCATTGGATGAAACAGACAGAGTTACTTGGAAAAGAATATGCTACAGGAGATCACTATGTTCTTAGCCGTATTCCAAACAAACCAGTAGAACCAAAATTCATGCAGATGCGTTTCAAACGTTTTCTATGCGAGTCTCATATAACTGATGCAAACTTCCATGCATTGCGACACACTTTCGCTACAAGGGCTCTGGAAGCAAATGTAGATTATAAGACACTTAGTGTACTTCTTGGACACGCTAATGTCACTACAACAATGAATTTGTATCAGCATATTCTATTAGATCAAAAAATCGTTGCAATGGAAAAAATCCTACAGCAATTTTGATACTGAAAACGAAATAAATATTTTTCGTAAAGCTCATGCCGTTGGCGTGAGCTTTTTTATTGCCCAAAGGAGGTTTTTAATCTATGAACGCTGAAAAAAAGAGTGATTGGTATTTGGCAAGAAAAAAGATGCTGCGTCATGAAAAATATCTCATAGAAAAAGATCAAGAACATGGCATCTTTCTTTCAGGTGATACAGAGATTGCCGCAAACATTGACGTTTATAAAGCAGTAGAACGAAATATGATGTTCGCAAAATTACGAAAAACCATTCAGCAGCTCAATGAAAAAGAACAGTATCTAATCACTTGCATTTATTTTCGTGATATGACAATTCGCCAGTATGCGAAAGAACAACACATTGCCTATGCAACTGCATGGGAACGTCATGATAAGCTCTTGAAAAAGATGAAAAACGTAATGATTTCTGTGTAAAACGGCACATCCATACAAACACGCATATGAAAAACCTTATTTTACAAAAATATGAAATTGCAAAAAGGCAAAAGGAGTGTTTTACTTGCAAAAGATAATTTCTCATGGCTTTATCGCATTGAAACCAGAAAAAATTTCTGAACTGTCACTGGAAGCATATGGCGTTCTTTCCATGATGGTAAACGACCCTCAATGTGACTTCATAACCCTTCAGGAACTTTGTGAACTTTCTCCAAAAGACAGCAAATCGATCTTGAAAAGCATCTTGGAGGAACTCGTAAATAAAAACTGGGTTTTCGAAACAGTCGATAACAAATTTATGGTAAACAAAGAAAAAATGATTATGAATATGACTTACGTAGGTGCAACGATCAATAGGGGGTGATGATATTGCCGATTGTACGAAAAAAGGTGAAATGTGACTTCACAACAGTACACAATGCATTTCTTCGAGACAACAAACTTGGGGCAACTGCCAGAGGAGTACTGCTAACAATGATTTCCATGCCGGAAAACTGGAAATTTTCAATCAAGGGATTATCTGCTATTCTTCCCGACGGGGAACGTAAAATCAGCACTGCTCTAAAAGAGCTGGAAAACAGAGGATATTTAATACGCAAGCGAATTTATGTAAACGGAAAAATCGCAGAATGGATTTATCTTTTCAGCGATGAGCCCATGGAGGAAGACGAAGAACCGGACCTGCCACCAGATCTGACTGAAACAGAACCACCCACTAAGGGCGATACGCAGCATCCTCAAGCTTCAAAAAAGGACGATATACCAGCCGCCGAAGATGTACAAAACCTTGATCTACAAAACGTCGATCAAGAAAATGTAGATCAAGAAAACAGCGTCTATAATCAAATACTATATAATCAAATACTATATAATCAAGTATTATATAATCAATATCCTATCCATCACAGTAATACGTTAACTTGTATCAGCGGCTCTGATCGGATAGATGCGGATAGATTTGAAATCACACAGCAGTCTGTACTAGAGCAAATAGAGGCTGAGGCATTGCTGTCTGAAAAAAACCGTAAGACAGGAATGCTCTTGTACGATGCTGAAACAATCAGGGAATTGGTGAATTGCATCACATGGGTTTACGTTACGCCTAAAACAACTCTGCCTATTTGCGGAGACAACCTGAGCACGGACATTGTCCGAAAGGAATTTCAGAAATTAACCTGCGAACATATCGCCTACGTACTGGACTGCATTGCTTCTACCGGAGCTGCTATCAAAAACCGCCGAAATTACCTGTTAACGTGCCTTTACAACGCTCCCACCAGCATGGCAGGCTATTATCGCAATCTTGCCCAACACGATTTTGCAACACAACACGGTACGGAAAATACCGAAACTGACAAGAGCCCCTATGCCTATGGGCAATTTATAGCAAATTTATAATTTCACAGGAGGATTCACATGAACATGACCATTTTGACACAGAACGACGTATTCCTGAACTACGACCATATCATCGCAATCCGAGTTTATTCCGGAGAAGTATCGCTGGATAACGGGAAAACTATCGCTGCATATCAGGTCGTTGCAGATTTATCTATGCCAATTTTGAATCTGGACGAAACAGAAAACGCACAGGAAGCCCCACAGACGCAGATTGAGCTGGGGGTATACTTCGACGAGGGAGAATGCCAGAACGCTGCCAGAGCGCTGTCAGAATGGCTTAATAACGCTGATAGCAGACCGCATTTGTTCAAAATGCCAATGGCAAATTCTATTTCCGGATATTCTGACACGAATGCTGCCGCTTCTAAACTGGAATATCGACCGGATGAAGACGAAGCTTAAAACTTGCATATAGCCAATACAGGTTACTTTGCGAAGTCGGAGGTGAAAACATATGCCAGACGGAACAGAAAAAGATGTCCGAAGTGTCGTCGATCTTGTATTGCAATGCTCAGACATCACCAAAGAGCTAGTACAGCAAGCAATGCGTGACTATTTGCAGCAAAACCAAGATAAAAGCACACATGGAAAGACAAGTCTTCGGAAATTAGCCGAACAAAGCAACGGAAATTTAGATTCCATCGAAGTTTCTTCTGCAAATTTGCAGGATTTCAAGGAAATTGCAAAAAAATATGACATAACATATGCCATAAAACAAGATTCCAGCACTACCCCACCCACAAACCATGTGTTTTTTGCGACAAATGACACGGATAATTTCAAGCGTGCTTTCACGGAGTACGCAGCCGAAGTATCAGAAAAAGCGAAAACACGGTATGAGATACCACGAGAACAGTTCAAAGCACGTGCTGCTAAGATCGAAAAAGAGCCACGCCAAAAAGAACAGGTTCGAACCAGAGAAAAACAAGAAACGAGATGAGGAACATGGATACCCAGAAAGTGAAAAAAGGAATTCTTTTTGCAATTCCAACCATCATGTTTGGCTATGCCGGAGACAAGCTAGCATTTGCATGGAGAATTACAGAAGGCACAAATATTTCCGAAAAACTTTTCCCGTTTTTCACGAATTTGGGTGTTTCTTTTGCGAATCCTGCACCCAGTCTGCACCCGATAGACTTGTTCATTGGGCTGGCATTGGGCATTTTAATTCAAGTCATCATGCATTTCAAGCGTAAAAATGCTAAGAAATTCAGACATGGCGAGGAATATGGTGCTGCACGTTGGGGTACGCCAAAGGACATTGAACCGTATATGGACAAATCCAATTTTGAGAATAATATTATTTTGACTCAAACAGAACGGCTGACAATGGGAAAACCATCTAGTCCTAAGTATGCCAGAAACAAAAACGTTCTTGTAATCGGCGGCTCCGGCTCTGGTAAAACACGATTTTTCCTAAAGCCCAATCTCATGCAAATGCACAGCAGCTACGTTGTAACTGACCCCAAAGGCACTGTTTTGGTAGAATGCGGAAAAATGTTACAGCGAAACAAATACCAGATTCGTGTTTTCAATACTGTGGATTTCAAAAAATCCATGCATTACAATCCCTTTGCGTATATTCGCCCCGAAACAAGAGAGCAAGACATTCTGAAATTTGTCGAAGTTCTCATCAAAAACACTTCTGGTAGCGAACAAAAGGGCGAAGATTTCTGGACGAAAGCAGAACGACTGCTTTACACCGCCTACATCGCCATGATGTATACGGTTTCCCCACCAGAAGAATGGAACTTTGCAACGCTAATTGACATGATCAACTGTTCCGAGTGTCGGGAAGAAGATGAAACGTTTCAAAATGCGATTGACATTCAGTTCTCCATGGTGGAAAAGTGGTTGAATCAACAGCTGGATGAGGAAGAAAATCTTGGCGAATTTGAAGCAATGCGTGAAATATCACCGACAAAAGAGCAAATGTCAATCGGAAGCTTTGCAGTAAAGCAATACAAAGCATATAAACTGGCTGCTGGTAAGACTGCAAAATCCATTTTGATCTCATGCTCCGCAAGACTTTCCTGCTTTTCTATCAATTCCGTTTTGGATATTACAGCATATGACGAAATGCAACTGGATAAAATCGGTGATCGAAAGACTGCCCTTTTCATCATCATTTCGGACACAGATGCCACTTTCAATTTTCTGGTGGCAATGTTGTACACCCAAATGTTTAACTTGCTTTGCACAAAAGCAGACAACAATCCGGACGGCAGCGGAAAATTAAAACATCATGTTCGCTGCTTGCTGGACGAATTTGCCAATATCGGGCAAATTCCAGATTTCGATAAACTGATAGCGACTATTCGTAGTCGAGAAATATCAGCCTGCATTATCCTGCAAGCACAATCGCAATTAAAAGCGATCTACAAGGACAATGCAGATACTATCGTGGGAAACTGCGATTCCACCTTGTTCTTGGGTGGCAAAGAAAAGTCAACGCTCAAAGAGATCTCCGAATCTCTTGGAAAAGAGACCATTGACGACTACGATACCTCCAGAACACGAGGACAGTCAGAATCCTACGGTATGAACTACAAAAAACTTGGAAAGGAGTTGATGTCACAAGATGATCTAAACACAATGGATGGCAGCAAGTGTATCTTACAAGTTCGTGGAGTTCGTCCGTTTTTCTCCCGTAAATATGATATTACAAAACACAAACGATACCCTTTGCTCATGGATTCCAATCCCCAGAATATGTTTGACATTGCATCGTATATCAAGCGAAAAAGAGAAAAGAATGCACGCTATGCTCAAATTTCGCCAGACGAACCTATTGAAACATTTCAAGCGATGCAAGCTTCATCAGAACCAGAAATTGAAACGGACGTAAGCACAGAAGAACTTGATTTTATCTAACTTGGAGGAAAAGCAATGAAGAAAATGATGATTGCAAAAGTAGCAACCCCGAAGAATACTGCTCGCATCAAAAAGATGATTGCAGCAGCCGTTACAGCATTGTGCATGGGCGTAATGCTGTCTATGACCGTTTTTGCAGATGGTGCATCTGTAGACACTAGCAGCTTTTTGGACACCGTAGAAACCGTTTTGAAGGCTGTCTGCATCTTGATTGGTGCCGGTCTGGGCGTATGGGGCGTTGTAAACCTGATCGAAGGCTATGGTAACGATAACCCCGGTGCAAA
>ENA-UPSY01000842-UPSY01000842.1-human-gut-metagenome-genome-assembly--contig:-NODE-842-length-35053-cov-27.333915_pt1 | contig 35053 bp, 34 predicted proteins | sample MGYA00250044_ERZ773365 | MGnify/ENA primary metagenome ERZ773365 (study PRJEB29103, sample SAMN06111932) | human gut metagenome | biome: human gut; feature: ankylosing spondylitis patient; material... | reverse complement strand
TGGATTATTTCTTTACCCTTATCCGATTCCATTCTTTACCTAAAAATTATTCATCCCCCAAATTTCCGTGAAGAGCCTCTTTTATTTATCTTACCCAGGGGTGGTTGGTTCTCCTCCCGTGGTGCCTTCTTCTGGCCCAGGGGGAAATCCGCCTCCTCATGACAAATCCTTCCTCTTCCTTATGAAGAGCGGAAAGATCGGCTGTTTCTTTCTTATTTGGCTTCGTCAGAAGGTTTAGCAGCTGGTTCAGCTTTTCCTTCAGCATTTGCGGCATCTTCAACGGGAGCATTTTCCTTTCCTGCTGCTTCAGCTTCGGCTCTTTTCTGGGCAGCTCTTTCTTCGATTTTTGCCTTATAGTCTTCTGCTGTCTGGCGAAATGTTTCCTTCGTCTGAGCGGCAGCCTGCTGGGCAGCTTCCTTGTATTCTGCTGTCTTTGTCTTCACGGTATCGGAAACTTCCTGTACCTTTGTCTTTGTGGTATCGGTGATTTCCTGTGCGCGTTCCTGGGCAGCCTGTGCCTGGTCATGCGCCTGGATCTTCAGCTTTCCAGCCTGGATCTTTGCTTCCTGCATCTGGACGCGTGCCTGGGCTTTCAGCTTTTCAGATCTCAGCTTCATCTGTTCGGACTGGACTTCTGTCCTGTACTTCATTTCATCGGTCTTCTTCTGGAGGACGTCCATCTGGTCTCTGGCCATGCCTCTCATATCATTGGCACGTTCAGCGGCATCCTTCCTGAATTCACGGCTCTTGATGCGGGCGATGGCCTGCAAATCCTTTGCCGTCTTCTGTGCTGTTTCCTGAGCGACTTCGGAAGCACCGAGGATGGTGTACTTGGCGTTTTCGATCTGTTCGTCCGTGACTCCTGCCTTCTTCAGCGCATTGACGAGCTTGTCTCCGAAAATGTTTGCCTTGTCCTGCAGCTGGTCAGCCAGCTGATTGATGGTATTGTGAGCTCTTTCCGGATAGATGTCGTTCCAGCTCTTCTTCAGTTCCTTGGTGAAATCTTTCTTTTCATCGCCGAGCGGTTCATCCTTCTTCGGATTGGCTTCGAGTTCCTTTTCGTCCTTTTCGCCGTTTGCCTTTTCTTCTTCAAAGACTTCCTTGTACGGACGTGTATCATCCGGCATGCCGTCCTTGATCCATCTCTGCGCTGCCTTGCCTACGCCGTAGGTGACGGAAACGCCGATCGGAATCTGCATGGCAGCAATCGGAATCAGTGTGGCAAGCGTGCTTCCCACAACGGTAGCACCCATCGATCCCAGAAAGGAGAGGACGGCGGTCTGGTTGAGTTCCACGCCATATACTTTGCCGATCTTGGAAATCATGTAGACTTCATTGGCAATAAGAGCGACTGTGCCGAGAAGCGGAGCGGCAACGATGACGCCGGCTCTGCCTGCGCCCCAGCGGATCAAACTGTCTGCTGTTTCATCGCGGTCGTCGATGATATTGATTTCGACATCGGCTTCCGGGGAATCGACATGAACTTCTTCAGCGGGTTCTTCTGCTTCAGGAGCAGCTTCTTCTGCTTTCGGTGCTTCTTCTGCTTTCGGTGCTTCTTCTGCTTTCGGTGCTTCTTCTGCGGCCGGTTCTTCCTTCGGAGCTTCTGCCGGAGCTTCTTTGACTTCGGCAGCGGTTTCCATCGGGACACCTGCGGCTTCCTTTTCCATTGGCACTCCTGCCTGCGGTTTTTCCATAGGAACTTCTGCTTCCTTCTTGACTACAGGAGCATTTTCCGGACGAACAACCGGTGTCTTTTCCAAATCCTTATCTTCGTTCATAATTTCCTCCTTGCCCGGCGCGGCCGGTCCTGAATGACAAGTGAATTTCACTTATTTTTTCAGAAACTTTATGAAACTTTATATTTTTATTATACAAATATTCTGACCGATTGACAAACAAAAGACGCGGAATCCTTCTTCATGACCGGCTCTCTCCCTTTCTGACCAATGGCTTTCCCCATCCCTATCCAAGGCCGAATCCACCGAAGAAAAAGTGTACATTAAAAGAGGGACCGCAAGAAAGAGGAAATATCTCCTTCCCTGATCCCTCTTATATTATTTTTCTATATCACTCTAAAGGTGCTTCGCTTTTTCCTATGCTGTTACCAGTCGGTCAGCCCGCCGTCTACGGGTAACACGGTCCCCGTCATGAAGGATGCTTTTTCCGAAAGGAGGAAGGCGATGACTTCCCCGACTTCTTCAGGCTTTGCAATGCGGGAAAGCGGATACCATTCTGCCATTTCCTCGCGGCTTCCGCCATAGGAGGCAAGCTGTTTTACAAGAAGGGGCGTATCGACATCGCCCGGGCAGACAACGTTGGCGCGGATATTTTCGACCGCAAGTTCCAGTGCAAGCGATCGTATGAAGGAAACAAGCGCTCCCTTTGTCGCGCCGTAAAGACTGCACTGGACATTTCCTTCAATCGCCGCATCCGATGCAACGCCTACGATAGCACCTTTCCCTTCCCGAAGGGCAGGAATGGATGCGCGTGCAAGTTTCATGGCGCCGAATACATTGACAGCAAAAAGTTTTTCTATATCCTCATCGGTCGTATTCTCCAGAAGTTTCTCTTCATAGACGCCGGCAGAAAGGACAAGGCCCGTAACCGTTCCAACCGTCCTTGCGGCTTTCACGGCTTTTTCGCAGTCATCCGTCTTCGTCACGTCGCAGGGAACGTAAAGGCTTCCCGGAACGGATTCTTCTGCCTTTTTGCCGCGTTCCGTATCTCTTCCAAGGAGGATGGTCCTTGCCCCTTCCCTGGAAAGGATTTTGGCCGCAGCAAGGCCGATTCCCGACGTGCCGCCGGATATGATGATGGTTCTTACCATGCTTCCTCCTAATTCATGAGAGATGATACATAAATGAACTTGATGCCTTCTGCTTCAAGCTGCGGGACCATCTGGCGGAATGCTTCTGCCGTGTGCGGGCGGCAGTGGCCGATGATGATGTAGGTGCCATGTTCCTTCGCCCTTTCAGCGGCTTTCCGGATCATGGCCTTGATGGCGGAAACATCCGAAGAATTGTCCACGAAGAGGTCATTTCTTGCATAGGGCACGCCGTACTCAGCGGCCGCGCCATCGGCTTCCGTATAGGAATTCGTCGCGCTGTCGAGGAAGAAGAGGCCCCTGTGATGGAGTTCATTCATGACATCATCCATGACGCGCTTGTCCGTCGTTGCCTTCGAGCCCTGATGGTTATTGATGCCGACAGCTTCCGGTACCTGCGAGAGGTAGTCTGAAAGCATTCTTCTTATTTCGGAATCGCTCATCGACGTCAGGATCGTCTTGGCTTCCATGCCTGAGCCCGAAACGGATTCCATCGGCTGGTGCAGGATGACGGGCATGCCATGCGCCGCCCAGGACGCCGCCGCTTCCCTTGTATGCACCTGATTGGGCATGACAGCCAGCGTGAACGGGACGCCGATCGATTCATACACTTCCTGGGAAGCAAGGTCTCTTCCCGCATCATCAATGACGACCGCCAGACGTCCCGTCACTGTGGAAGGAGACGGTTCCTTCCTTGCAGGCGCTGTCGCAGGTGCCTTGGCCTCCGCCTTGACTGTTTTGGACGATGTAGAGGATTTAGAGGAAGAATCAGATGAGGAACTGATATCCTCCGAAGATGTTTCTTTGGAAACGCTTTCCTTCTTGGTAGACGACTCTGATTCCGAGGCTTTCTTTCCTGTAATTGCGCTCATGACGCTTCCCGTGATCGACGTCTCGGTCTCTGTATCGTCATTTCCCTTATCCTTCGTGATCTTCTTGACGGCTGCCTTGATTCTTTCCTTCAAGCTTTCCGGACTACCCGCATCTTCAGAAGGAACGACGCCCTGCTCTTCCTTATCATTGAAAAGATGATGAATGGCCGTCACATTCTGGATGGGCTGTCCGCCGGGCTCATTTGTCATGCGGTCTGTCATGTAAGCGGCGCCCGCGACCGCAATCATGAATATCAGCCAGAAGAGAAGCGGATGGCCGCTCTTTTTCAAGCGTCTTCTCCTGACGGGTCTTTTGGCCAGCCGCCTTGTCCTTCCCGTTCTGGTGCTGTTTTTTCTTTCTGCCATAATTTCTCCTTTATAGTTCATTGTTTTTATTATAGCAGATTGGAAACCACATCAAAATGAGGGATGCCTTTTCGTCATTTTTCTTCCTGCCTTTTCATTTTTAAGGCGAGCCCCTTTTCCCCGATGATGGTATAATGAAGGAAATGAATCTATTTGCGCAATCAACAGAAAGGAGTCAATCATGAAACTCGTAGTCATTAATAAACTCTCCGAAGAAAAACTGGCCGAACTGCAGAATGCAGTGCCAGGCTCTGTCGTTGAAGCGTACAAATCCCCGAAAGAGGCTCTGCCGCACGTTTCCGATGCAGATGCCATCGCTCTCTGGGGCTTCCAGGACATTGCACCGCTCCTTGCAGCAGCTCCCAGAGTCCGCTGGGTACACTCCCTTTCTGACGGTGTCGAACGTCTTCTCACCAAGGAAATGATGGAACGCCCGATCATCCTCACCAATTCTCACGGCGTCCATGACCGTTCTGTTTCCGAGCATACGATGGCGCTTCTCCTTTCCTGGATGCGCCGCATTCCTGAAGCTGTCAGGAACCAGGAAGCGGGTGAATGGATCCGTCCGCGCGGCGAATCCCTCTTTGGAAAAACCATCCTGATTGTCGGCTTTGGCAGCATCGGCCGCGCCATTGCACAGAGGGCCAAGGTCTTCGAAACGAAGATCCTTGCCGTCAAGAAGCACCTTTCCACCGAACTCTTTGCCGATCACGTCTACACGCAGGAAGAACTCATGGATGTACTTCCGAAAGCGGATATCGTCATTGCCGCTCTCCCATCCACACCGGACACGGAAAACTTCTTCGGCGCTGATCAGTTTGCTGCCATGAAGAAGACAGCTCTCTTCATCAATATCGCCCGTGCATCGATTGTCGATGAAAATGCGCTCATCGATGCCCTCGAAAAAGGTTCCATTGCAGGCGCATGCCTTGACGTATTCTCCAAGGAACCGCTCCCTGCCGATCATCCCTTCTGGAAAATGAAGAATGTCATCATGACCCCGCACACCGCATCCATGGTGCCGGATTTCTGGAACAAGCTGACAGCGCTTCTTCAGACGAACTTCGTCAACTTCAGTCGCGGCGAAAAACTGATGAATGAAATGGACAAGAAAAAAGGATATTAAGAGCAACTAAAAAAGCTGGCGTTCTGCCAGCTTTTTTTATTTCCTTTTACTTCTTAGCTCTGATGCATGACATCAGTGAAGTTCTTGATGATGACGATCGGTGTCTTCTGGTTGTCATTGCCAAACGGGTTGTCGATCAGGATCTGTGCGATCTGGTTCGGATCGAGGCCCTTGCTCTTGCCAAGGACGGCTGCTCTCTTGAGGTCATTGACGTCTGCAATGACAGCGCCGTATGCGCCTGTTTCCTGCTTGATTCTTTCGCAGACATTGTCCGTATCGGCCGGGCCGTATACGAGGCACTTGTCGAAAGGAGGCATGGTGCCTGTGACATCATCGATCAGGGATGCCTGACGGCAGCGGGCATAGAATACGCCGCGTTTCCCGAATACTTTGGCGACAGCGCCGAGAATGAAGGAGAAGAGCATGTTCCATTTCCCTTCTTCATCCATAGCGGCCTGCATGCCGTAAATGCTTGCCATGGAGCCGGCTGCCGGAACAAAGCGGTTCATAAGGCGGGCCTGCCAGCAGACATTCAGTTCTTCAGGGCGTACATAGCGGTTCTGCGTGATTGCTACGACAGATTCAGCGGTGCAGACGATATCATGGTCTGTGATGTCAGCGCCTGCGTATTCCTTAATGGCATCCACGATATCATCATGGTGTGTCAGGATGCGGGTATGAACAGGGATGAGTTCGAGTTCTGCCATCTTATTTCACCTCCGCTGATGTGTATTCATACAGTGCATTTCTCAGTTCTTCCTTCGTGAGAATGATGCGTGTCTTTGCATAGTAATAATCGCTTCTGGCAACGACCTGGTAAATAATGTCCATGGCTATTTCCGGGAACGTTTCAAGGTCGCGGAGAATGTTGTCTCCCTTGCCCTTGATTTCAAGCGTGATCAGGAACTTCTTGGATTTACCCGGATCGACGATGTAAGCCTGCCAGTAATCGTCATCTCTCGGTACATCGTTGTCTGTCAGATGGGCAGTGATTCTTGCTTCGTCATACTGTTCGAAAGGAAGGTACGTGCGGACGAAGGCATCCATGATGGTGCCGAGCTGGCGGCCGACGTTCTTGATCGGAATCGTGCAGGCAAGGATGACGCTTCTCGGTCCCATGTCCACTACTTTGAAAGGCGTCTTCTTCGTCTTTTCCACTTTCAGCACACAGTCGCCCTTGATGACTGCCGCTGCCCAGTATGCAATGAAGCCCAGGCAGATGAGCAGTACGATGACTGCCAGAATCTTTACAACTAATAACAACATTTCTCTGATCACACTCCTAATAGATTTGCTTTTTCCACTGTCTCCATACCGAAGATCTTATTGACCAGTCCGGCTGCGCGGTCTTCTCCCGCCGTAAAATAAAAATGCTTTTCCCCTTTTTTATCCGCGAGAGCTCCCTTTTCACGGAGTATCTTCATGCCGTCTTCGACGGTCGGAAGCGCCGGATCGAGGAAACGGACGCCGGGGAGCACTTCCTTGAACACGTCTTCCACAAGCGGGAAGTGCGTGCAAGCCAAAAGCGCCGTGTCCGCCCCTTGTGTATCATACTCCTTCAGTATGGATTGCAAAAGAGCCCGGATGGAATTTTTATCCTCATTCCTCTCAATGGCAGCCGCCAGTCCCTCGCAAGGGATCTCGACGGTTTCCACTTCCGGATGCGCCTTTGCCAGATACTTTTTGTGCGAATGGGCCGAAATCGTAGCCGGCGTTGCAAAGACAGCGATTTTTTTCGCGTCTTCGGGCAGCGCGACGTTCATGCTCATCTTGATGACAGGAACATCCCCTTCAAGGAAGGATGGCGGCACGTTGAAGGAAATGGTATTGCACGCCACCAGAATCATCTTCACGTCCTTCTTCAGAAGGAAATCCTTGATTGCTTCCGAAAAACGCACGATTTCCTCTACGGGACGTTCCCCGTAGGGATTTCTTGCCGTATCCCCCAGAAAGACGATGCCTTCCTTCGGATACTTCTCTGCCAGCACGCGCGCAACGGTAAGACCGCCCACGCCTGAATCCATCACTCCGACTGCCCTGTTGTCCATGATTATCTGTCTCCTTCCGAGAGTGAAACCAGTTTCTCCAGCCTTTCTGCAGGAAGTCTGACGATCCTTCCTGTATTCATATTGGTGTATGTATTGGTGCTCTTCCCGGTCGTCAGGACCTCGCCTGTCTTTTCACGCACGACTTCATACTCGAAGTCAAGGCGCGCCCGGTCTACCCGGCGAAGGTACGTCTTGATGAGAAGCACATCATCATACTCGGCCGATTTGATGTACTTGGCGCTGATTTCAAGAATCGGGAATACGATTCCCTCTTTCATGAGATCATTCAGGTCAATCCCGCCTGCGCGCAGGTACTCGACTCTCGCTTCTTCAAAATAACGAAGATAGTTGGCATGATGAACGACTCTCATGCCGTCTGTTTCATAGAATTTGACTCTTCTTTTATAAGTAAACATCATTGCCCTCCATATCCAAATATTATACCATACTCAGCCCCATGACGCAGGGAAAGGTCAATTCCTGTGCCTTTTTCCGGGAAAAGAATTATTCGCCCTTTTCATTATCCGTTGCCCAAAGGTTCCAACTAGATTATACTTAAACAGGAACGGAGGTCCATGTATGGCATTCACACTCATTTGTCACGCCTGCGGGCAGAAGCTGACATTATTTGATATTGATGTAAAGAAAAGAAAAGGATCCGTGCGCTGCACCCGCTGCGGCGCGCGCGTCTCCTATGACCTGGACAAGAGAAAAATCCAGCAGTCCGGTTTCTGGAGCGAGGAAGAATCCACATTCGACCCAAGAGTACGGGAAAGGGTCGTCCGCCAGCTTGAAAGGAATGCGGGCAGGAAAGAAGCGCCGCTTCCACCAAAGAAAGCGCCGGAGCCTTCCCATGCCCATGATTTCGGGGACAATCCTTTCAGCGCAAAACCTGGCTTTGCCCATTTCGATATGAGGACGGGCATGGCAGTCACATCGGAAGACGCCGCTTCCCCTTCCCCGGCCCCCACGCCAAAGTCGCGCATGGTTTCTGCGCAGAAGAAGGAAGAAAAGGAAGGCTATGCCGCTTTCAAGAGCGGCCTAGCATCGGGAAGACGCCGCACGATCAAAGCACCTGAAAGGCCTGTCACCGTGATCAAGAAAGAACCTGTGCAGACGGAGAAGAAATTCACTCCCCCGCCCAGGATCGTCACAAGGACAGCGCACAGGAACATGAGCCTCGTCCGCCAGGCGCAGCATGCAAGAAAACCTGCAGAGCCGATGCACCTCAATCCGGTCCGCTCCCTCTGGCAAAAAATCCGTGATTTCTTTTCATTTACCAAAAATTCCTGACAGGAGGCACTATGATTAAATACATGATTTTAAGTCTCGCCGTTTTTTCAGCCGCTCTTCTGCTGACCGGCTGCAGTGCTGAAGCTGACGGCGCATACAAGAAAATTTCCGCATCCGAAGCCAAAGAGATGATGGATAAGGGAAATGTCACCATCGTCGACGTGAGGGAACCCTCTGAGTACGCTGGAGGCCATGTGCCGGGCGCCATGCTCCTTCCGCTTGGGACCGTTTCCTCTTCTGCTGAAAAAGCCCTTCCGGACAAGGACGCTGTCCTTCTCGTGTACTGCCGCTCAGGCGTCAGAAGCCTCAAGGCATCCAGGGAGCTCGTTTCCATGGGCTACAAGCACGTCAATGACTTTGGCGGCATTCTTGACTGGCCTTATGAAATCGAGAAATAATATTCCGTTAAACAAAAAACTCCATCCGAGGATGGAGTTTTTTAGTGCCTGCATCAATTATTTCTTGTCAGCCAGGTAAGCTTTGAGTGCATCAGCGAGTCTCTTTACGCCGTCTTCGATGACATCGTCGTCATTGTAGGAGAAGTTCAGGCGGAAGTAGTTTCTCTTGCCGGATGCCGGGAAGAAGGAGTCACCTGGTACGTAAGCGACTTTTCTTTCGATGGCATACTTGAAGAGGTCGCGTGCGTCGCAGCCTTCCGGAAGTTCTACCCAGAGGAAGAGGCCGCCATGCGGATAGGTGGACTTCACATCGGACGGGAAGTACTTCTTGATAGCGTCGCACATAACGTCGCGGCAGTGTGCGTACAGCTTGCAGTTTTCTTTGATATGGCCTTCGAAATCATAGTTTTCCATGTACATAGCAACTTCACGCTGGGTGACGCATGGTGTGGAAAGGTCGGTGGAGCCTTTGACGAGGTCCATCTTTGCAAGGATTTCATCGTTGCATACGAGCCATGCCAGTCTCATGCCAGGAGCCAGTGTCTTGGAGAAGGTGCCGGAATAGATGACGAGGTGCTTCGGATCCATGGAAACGAGCGGAGCGATTTCTTCGCCTTCAAAGCGCAGGTCGCCGTACGGGTTATCTTCGAATACCGGGATTTCATACTTGGTAACGACTTCCATAAATTTCTGGCGGCGTTCCAGGGACCAGCAGATACCGGTCGGGTTCTGGTAGTTCGGGATGACGTAGATGAATTTGACTTTGTCGGTTGTTGCGAGAATCTTGTCCAGTTCTTCCGGGATCATGCCCTGATCATCGGTCGGAACTTCGACGAATTTCGGCTGTTCGAGAGCGAATGCACCGATAGCGCCCAGGTAGGACGGGCTTTCAATGAGAACGACATCGTCCTTGTCGATGAATACGCGTCCGGTGATGTCAAGACCCTGCTGGGAGCCAGTGGTGATCATGATGTTCTTCGGATCGACTTTATCCATGCCCATCGGACAATACATACGGTTCATGCGGTCGGCAATAGCCTGGCGAAGTCCCATGAAACCGAGGGACGGGCCGTACTGCATAGCGCCGGCGCCGTCTTCTTCTCTGACTTTGACTGCAACTTCAGTCAATTCTTTCAGAGGAAATGTTCTCGGAGCTGGGAGACCGCCGGCAAAGGAAATAATGTCCGGCTGAGCGGTAAGAGCCAGCAATGGACCAAGGTCGGAGCCTTTCATCTTAGACAGTACTTCAGAAAAGTGAATAGCCATAATAATCTCTCCTTTACTCTACAGAATTGACTAGGAAAATCCCATTTTTCCATATTATAATTGCGGCCGCTACCAACAAAGATTCTCATTGGAATCGTAGGCAAATATAATGCTAGTATTATTATTTTAAATCTACCATAAAGGGATGTCAATCATGAAGAGGCCGCAGTTATCGTTTAAATGTACCAAAATACTGCCATTTACTCCCATCTTCATGTATATACTTATAGAGAATGTCTATATTTCAGCCAGCAAAAAAGGGCTGTGACAAATACGCAATCATTTTGCCACAATCCCTTTTGTGCCGGTATATTCGATTAGAGGATACCAGCATATTTATGATTTGTCTCATCTAGAAACTATAAAGCCCTAAAGAAAAAAGCTGCCCGGCGGCAGCTCTTGGAGAAGTATTAATGTTTTCCCATGCTTACGAGTTCAAGTAATGCGAAGCAAATTTCTTCTGGTCTGACTTCTTCTACAACTTCGTTTTCGATCTGCTGATCTCTCATGGTCTGTGCCTCCGGTATAACTCGTTCGGCTTCCCCGAACCTGTAACTATGGTCTTATCATACTTCTTGAATAGAATACTATCCAATATTTCTTTTCAGCAGTTTCAAAAATCCCTTCATCTTTTAATCATAGATTCCAATATATAAAAAATCGCCATAATCATTTATTTTTATTATAAGTTGTAACTTGTCTATGAATTATACAATGATTTATAACTTATAGTATACAATTTAAATACATAGAAGCTTGTTAATTCTTTAATTCATAGCATGCAATCTATTAATAAACCGCCTTTTCACAGTCTGATATGCAGGAAATGGCAGCATGACATCCATGATATCTCTTCCGCGCATGAAAAAACCTCCCTGATCCGCTCGGGGAGGTCTTTATCGCTGGAAGCATCAAAAAAGGATCTTCTTTGCTGTTTCTATATCGCTTTCTATCTGTGCTTTCAGTGCGTCTACGGAATCAAACTTCACTTCGCCGCGGATATATTTCACCCATTCCAGGGTAAAGCTTTTCCCATAGATTTCTTCATCAAAATCAATGATGAAGGTTTCGATTGTTTTTTCGCTGTTGCCAAAGGTCGGATTCGTCCCGATGTTTGTGACGGACGGATAGCATTTCCCTTCGATCCTTGTCTTCGTCGCATAGACGCCGTCGGCAGGAAGGACGCGTGCATCGGGCATGCGAAGGTTCGCTGTCGGAAAGCCCAGGAGATCATTTCCTCTGTGGAAGCCGTGAACGACGTCGCCTGACATCGTATAGTTCCTTCCAAGAAGTTTTGCTGCCTCTTCGACTTTTCCCGCCTCGATCAGCGTGCGTACCGTCGTGCTCGACAGTACTTTTCCGCCTTCGGAAACAAGGGGCGCTGTCACAACGGCAACATCGCTTCCTTCAAAATAGGATTTCATAGAAGAAACATTGCCGGAAGCGCCTTTCCCGAAGGAAAAGTTATCTCCCGTCACAATGCCTTTGATGCCTGGAATATCTGCGAGGTTTTTCAGGAATGATTCTGCTGTTTCAGAGAGGAATTCCTTCGTCGGGCGGATAAATACGGCCAGATCCATGCCTGCCTTCCGGAAGGACTCTGCCTTTTCCTCTTCTGACTGGAGAAGAGGGACGCGGATGCCGGGCGCAAGAACGCTCATGGGATGCGGATAGAAGGTAATGACGCCGATTCCGGCACTTTTTTCTTCCGCAAGCTTTGCTGCTTCTTTAAAGACCGCCTGATGGCCCAGGTGGCAGCCGTCAAAAAATCCAAGGACGAAAACGCGGGGTTCTCCGTCCGTAATTTCTTCCAATGCATGTAAAATCTTCATAATTCCTCACGAAAAAACTTTCTTTGGATGAATGATGCCTGCCTTGACGTATGCGGTGCCGAGGAACGTGTCCCCATGGAAGGCAGCCGCCATATCAAGGTCTTTTTTTTTCGTCTTGAGCCGTTTCCCCTGAAGGAAATCCCTGGCTTCCTTTTCGGAAAGCTCGATATTGGGAAGGCCGGAAAGGATCGGTTTCAGACTCGTCATGAGGGATCCTTCCGGATCCTTCTCGATTTCCTCCATCGTCTTTGCGTTTTCAATAGAAAAGGGACCGACGACGGTACGGACAAGGGAGGACATCGTAAGAAGACATCCTGCCTTTTCACCGATATCTCTTCCAAGCGCCCGGATGTACGTGCCGGACGAGCAGGTCACATGCAGCTTGATGACGGGCGGCGCGATTTCCCGGATGGTCAGGTCATAAATCGTGACGGGGCGCGCTTTGAGCTCGACTTCCTTTCCTTCGCGGGCAAGCTTGTAGGCCCTTTCCCCATTCACCTTGATTGCTGAATAAATGGAAGGCACCTGCATGATGTCGCCGCGGAAAGCACTGACAGCACCTTCCCAGATGGACGTGTCAGACGGGACTTCTCCTCTTTCGAGGATTTCTCCCGTCATGTCCTCGGTATCCGTCCTGATGCCCATGATGAATTCTGCTTCATATCTCTTCGTATGGATGGGCGCATACTCGATGAGGCGCGTCGCACGTCCCAGGAACACGGGAAGAACGCCGGATGCCATGGGATCGAGCGTCCCTCCGTGCCCTATTTTCTTTTGGTGGTAGATCCTCTGGAGCTTTGCAATGACATCGAAGGAGGTCCAGTCCTTCGGCTTGATGACATTAAGGACGCCGTCCATCAGAGATACTTCTCCGCAGCTTTGACGAAAACGGGCTCTGCGTCTGCAAATGTTTCATGGATGGTGCAGCCGGATGCTTTCCAGTGTCCGCCGCCGCCGAATTCCTCAGCCAGCTTTCCTACATTGGCATATTCCTTGGCGCGCAGGGAAATACGAGTTTCCTTTTCTCCCCTGTACTTGAAGAGGGCAGCGATTTCGCATCCCTTGATGCAGCGCGGAATCGTTGCGTAGTAATCGGAATTTTCACCGTCAAGATCCATGGCTTCCTTGTCCATGTATGCGATGACGATCTTGCCGTTCGCATAGGAATGGACGGTGCCTGCCACGATCTTGTAGCACTTCATGGCTTCCTCTGTTTTTTCTTCCAGACGGTTGGAAATGTAGGAGGGATCAGCGCCCATTTCTACCAGCTTGCTTGCCATGAGGAGCGTATGCGGGGATGTGCAACTGAACTTAAAGAATCCGCTGTCGGTGCCGATGGCCATGTAAAGGGCATTGCATGTGTCCTTGTCCATCTGGATGCCTTCGTCGAAGAACATTTCAGCAAGCATTTCTGCCGTTGCTGCATAGTGGTAGCGCAGGTAAAGGTAATCGGTGTATCTTTCATTGCTTCTGTGATGGTCGATGCAGAGGCTGTCCACGTCCGGGAAATCAAAATTTCCGCCTCTTTCCAGGTTGGAAAGGTCCGTGAAAACGATGGCATCATAATCCTTTCCTTCCGGAATGGATGTCATGACCTGTGCAGATGTTTCAACGAGGGTGTACACTCTCGGCACGGGATCAGGAAGAACCATGTCGGCTTCCTTGCCCATGGAGAGAAGGACATTGTGCAGCGCGCAGATGGAGCCTACGTCGTCTCCGTCCGGATGCTCATGTCCTACGAGAAGGAAACGGTTATGGGATTTCAGGAAATCCATAGCCTGCTGCTTGTCGATTTCGACAGCATGATCTTTGCCAAGACTCATTTTTCAGTCCTCCTTTTCAGTATCTTCCTTCGGAGCTTTATCCTTTTCTTCGTCATGCACCTTTTTCAGGAGACCTTCAATGTGCATGCCGTAATCAAGGGACTTGTCTTCTTCGAAGGTAATTTCCGGTGTGTAGTAAATCTTGAGGCGCTGGCCGAGTTCCTTGCGGATGAAGCCTTTTGCCTTGTTGAGCGCTTCGAGCGATTTTGCCTTTTCCCAGGATTTCCCGAAAAGGCTGACGTAAATCGTTGCTTCGCGCAAATCTCCGGTCACATGGACGCCTGTCACGGTGACAAAGCCGATGTGCGGATCTTTCAGGTCATAGAGGAGCATCTGGCTGACTTCCTGCTTGATGAATTCCTGTATTTTTCTAACGCGTAATTCTGACATATGGATTCCTCTCTTGCCGCATGCGGCAGGATCTTCCGCTCTTTGCGGATACTAAGAAATAAAGAGGCCCGTCATCGAAATAGGGATGCGGGCCTCTTACTTTTTAATTAAGAACGCCTGCCCTGATTATTCCAAGGTGGCAGCTTCTTCTTTCAGCTCAAAGGATTCAAGCTGGTCGCCTTCCTTGACGTCGCGGTAGCTTTCCAGCGAAATACCGCATTCGAAGCCTTGTGCGACTTCCTTCACATCATCCTTGAAGCGGCGCAGGGATGCGATCTTGCCTTCGTGGATGACGATGCCGTCGCGGATCAGGCGGAGACGGCAGCTGCTTGTGATCTTGCCGTCCTGTACATAGCAGCCGGCAACGATGAGTTTCGGTGTATGGATGACCTGACGGACTTCTGCGTGGCCGAGAACGACTTCGCGGATGGTCGGAGCGAGCATGCCGGCCATAGCTGCCTTGATATCATCAATGCAGTCATAGATGACACGGTAGAGACGCATATCGACGCCGTCTTTTTCAGCCAGTGCTCTTGCATTGGCATCCGGACGGACGTTGAAGCCGATGATCAGCGCATTGGAGGCAGATGCCAGCATGACATCGGATTCGTTGATGGCGCCGACAGCGGAGTGGACGATGGAAACGCGGACTTCATCACTCTTGATGCCCATGAGGGACTGAACGAGCGCTTCAACGGAGCCCTGTACGTCTGCCTTGACGATGAGGTCAAGTTCCTTCATTTCGCCTTCCTTGATCTTTTCGAAGATGTTGTCGAGCGTTACCTTCTGTACGCTTCTCTGTTCTTCTTCCTTCGCACGGGATGCGCGGATTTCAGCGATGTTTCTTGCCTTTCTTTCATCCATGACATAGAAATGGTCGCCTGCTTCCGGAACGCTGTCCATACCGAGGATTTCAACCGGTGAAGCCGGTTCGGCGCTCTTCATCTTGCGGCCGTTTTCATTGTTCATGGCGCGGACGCGGCCCCAGCTTTTGCCGGCCAGGATGCCGTCTCCGACATGGAGTGTGCCGTTCTGTACGAGCACGCTCATGACAGGACCTCTGCCCTTATCCAGCTGTGCTTCGACGACGACGCCGTAAGATTCGCGCTTCGGATTGGCTTTGAGTTCCTTCATTTCTGCTACGAGCAGGATGTTTTCCAGGAGGTCATCAAGGCCGATCTTCTTCTTGGCAGAAATCGGGGTCATGATGACATCGCCGCCCCAGTCTTCCGCGAGGAGCCCTTCCTTGGAAAGTTCTTCCTTGATGCGGTCAGGGTTTGCGCCCGGCTTATCAATCTTATTGATGGCAACCATGATCGGAACGCCTGCGTTCTTTGCATGGTGGATAGCTTCGATGGTCTGCGGCATGACACCGTCATCGGCAGCAACGATCAGGACGGCAATATCCGTCAGCTGAGCGCCTCTGGAACGCATAGCGGTGAATGCTTCATGGCCCGGGGTATCCAGGAATGTGATCTTGTGACCCTTGTAGCGGATCTGGTAAGCACCGATTCTCTGGGTGATGCCGCCGGCTTCGTGGAGAGCGACATTTGTCTGGCGCAGGGCGTCAAGCAGTGTCGTCTTGCCGTGGTCGACATGGCCCATGATCGTAACGATCGGAGGACGCGGTACGAGGAAACGAGGATCATCCGGTTCCGGAATGTATTCCGTCGGATCTTCTTCCTTTTCAGGTTTCAGAAGGGTTACACCGAATTCTTCAGCAAGGATTTCGACGGTATCCGGATCGAGGTTCTGATTGATGGTAGCCATGACGCCAAGAGCCATCAAGTGTTTGATGATCTCGCTGACTTCGCAGCCGAAAAGTTCAGCCAGTTCCTTGACGGTAACAGCAGCCGGGACAGTTACTTCTGTCGGATAGGTATCCTGTTTCTTTTCCTGGTTGTGTTTCTTCTTCTTACCCTGGTTCAGGGAGCGGGCCATCAAAGAGCCGCCTTCCTTTTCTCTTCTTGCCTTTTCCCAGTCCTTCTTTGTTTTCTTCTTGGCCGGTTTTTCACGTCTGACTGCCGGAGTTTCCGGAGCGATTTCTTCTACCGGAGCAGCAACGGCTGCCGGATGCTGGCTGTGGGAATGATCATTTCTGGAATGATCGTTTCCGCCGAACGGTCTGCCGTTCCTGTCGCCAGCGGGTCTGCCATTTCTATCGCCAGCCGGACGGCCGTTTCTGTCGCCATACGGGCGGTTTCCGTTCCTGTCGCCGGACGGACGGTTTCCATTCCTGTCGCCATACGGACGGTTGCCATTCCCGTCGCCGGATGGACGGTTTCCATTTCTGTCACCGGACGGGCGGCCGTTTCTGTCGCCGTAGGAACGGTTTCCATTTCCGTCGCCGGACGGGCGGCCGTTTCTGTCGCCGTAGGAACGGTTTCCATTTCTGTCGCCGGACGGGCGGCTGTTTCTGTCACCGTAGGAACGGTTATTTCTGTCGCCGGAGGGGCGGTCGTTTCTATCTCCGGAGGAACGGTCATTTCTGCGGTCGTTCCTGTCATTATTCGGACGGTCGTTTCTGTTATCTCTTACGGGGCGCGTGGTATTTTCCTCTCTTCCGCGGGTTTCTTTTCTTTCCTGATGAGCGGCTTCCGCTTTCGGAGCCTCTTCTTTCACTTCTGCCGGCTTCGGCGCTGCAGGAGCTTTCTGTGCTTCTGGTTCCACGCTCGAGTAAGCGGCTTTGCGGCCTGCTTCTCCGGACTTCCTGTCAGTCGGTCTGCCCTGCTGATCGAACCTTACGGTACGCATCTGCGGACGTTTTGCTGGTTTCTTGGATGCTTCAAATTCTTTTGCCAAAACGGTTTTCGCCCCTTCATCTACTCCGGACAGGCGGCTAGTCACCTCAATATGGTTCTTCTTCAAAGCGTCCATGACCTCTTTATCCGACTTTTTAAACTCTTTTACTAATTCATATACTCTGTACTTCTTTTTCTGCATAAGCAGCCTCCCGTCCGTTCTTATTTCCGGTTGTCGATCTTTTCAGCGATCGCCTTGCCGAATCCTTTATCTACTATAAGGGCTGCTGTCCGTACCCCCTTGCCAAGGGCCTGCCCTAATTTATCTTTTTCGCCGAATACACGGTAAGGGATTTTCCATTTCTCCGCTGCATTCGTGTATTCCTCTTTTGTTCTCGGGGAGCTGTCTTCCGCGATGATCAGCAGTTTGCCCGTGCCTTTCCGAAGGCCTTCAGAGACCTGTTCGCTGCCGGAAAGCAGGCGCCCCGCTTTCATGCAGAGGCCCAGCATCCTGTATAATGGATCATCCATTTTCAATCTGTTCCTTAAGGGAGTCATAGACTTCCTTGGACACAGGGCGCTTCAGGGATTTTTCCAGCCCGTGGGATTCATATGCCTTTTCGAAACATTCGATGTTGTCGCAGACATAGACGCCGCGGCCGGATTTCTTCCCGGTCCTGTCCAGTTCAATGATTCCTGTCGAAAGCGCTACGACGCGGAGGAGTTCCTTCTTTGGCTTCAGCTCTTTGCAGCCGACGCACATGCGCATCGTGATCTTCTTCTGCTTCATTCTTTAGTTTCTTCCTCCTGTCCGCTTTCTTCGATGTCTCCCAGGATATCTCCATCGTCCTCTTCAGCGGCCTGGCCGAAGCCTTCTTCTCTGGCCTGGGTTTCGCTCTTGATATCGATCTTCCAGTTCGTCAGCTTGGCAGCCAGTCTTGCATTCTGGCCTGCCTTGCCGATAGCCAGTGACAGCTGGTAGTCAGGAACGACGACGTAGGAAGAATTTTCTTCATCCCATACGGAAACGGAAATGACTTTGGACGGGGAGAGCGCATTGGCAATGAAAATGGCCGGATCTTCGTCCCAGCGGACGATATCGATCTTTTCGCCATGCAGTTCATTGACGATGTTCTGGACTCTCTGGCCCTTCGGTCCTACGCAGGCACCGACCGGATCGACGGTTGGGTCCATGGCATAAACAGCGATCTTGGAACGGGAGCCTGCTTCACGGACCACGTTCTTGATTTCAACGGTGCCGCTGTAGATTTCAGGAACCTCAAGTTCGAAAAGTCTCTTCAGAAGTCCCGGATGGGTTCTGGAAAGGATGATTTCCGGTCCCTTGGTGGTTTTCTTGACTTCAAGAACGTAGCACTTGATCTTGTCATTGGCTTTGAATTCTTCGCCTTCGATCTGTTCTGCATATGGAAGGATGCCTTCGCAGCGGCCCAGATCCACGAAAATCGCCCTGGATTCGCTCCACTTGACGGTGCCGGTGATGACATCGCCTGCGCGGCCGGAGAATTCTTCATAGAGGGATCCTCTTTCTGCTTCGCGCAGCTTCTGGATCATGACCTGCTTAGCTGTCTGGGCAGCGATGCGTCCAAAATTCTTCGGGGTCACATCAATGCTCAAAAGATCGCCTGCTTCGTAGCTTCTGTCGATCCTCTTGGCATCTTCTACTGTGATCTCATTAATTGCATTTTCAGATTCCGGATCGATGGATTCAACAACGGTCTTTTCTTCAAAAATCTGATAATCGCCGGTTTCTCGGTTCAGCTTGATGGATGTCTTTGCGTTGCTTCCCGTTTCCTTCTTGTAAGCGGTGAGCAGCACCATTTCAAGCGCGTCGAATACGACATCGGCGTCGACTTTCTTTACTTTGACCAAACTCTGTATTGCTTCTAATAAATTGCCATTCACGATGAATTATTCCTCCGAGATTAAAATGAAAAATGCAGTCTGACCTGCGAGATCTTGTCCCTGCCAAGGACAATGCTTTCGCCGCCTTCCAGCGTGAGCTTCAGGCTTCCGTCTTCGGAAAGCCCGTCCAAAAGAGCTGTGAAAGCTTTTACGCCTTTATGACCTTCAAGGGGAGCAAACAATTTGACATCGACTTCTTCGCCGGTATAGCGGATGAAATCCTTGTCCTTCTTCAGTACGCGGTCAAGACCCGGCGAGGAAACTTCCAGCATGTAATTGTCCGGAATCAGATCCTTCTCGTCGAGTATGGCTCCTGCCTTTTCACTGATGACCTGGCAGTCATTCAGATCGACGCCGCCTTCCTTATCAATGAAAATACGAAGAATCCAGTTTCTTTCCCTGACGTATTCCACGTCGACAACTTCAATGCCGTCCGCTTCAAGAATTGGTTCCAGTAATTTTTCTACAGCATCCTCGACTTCCTTGTGCGCCATATACCCTCCTATGAATGTTAAATATAAGAAAAAGTGAGCCGAGGCTCACTCCACAGGAAATTCTATAAACGATAAAATAAAACAAATAAACCGAACATGATTTACTGATTTATTATATCACATCTTGTAAAGGGGAGCAAACTTTCCCCCGGTTTCTTCGTGCTTAATCATCAATGACCGGATTTTCATACAGGGCATGAAGATCTTTCTTGAGATTTTTATTGATCGCTTCTTCCAGTTCGGGAATCGTCTTGGCGTCATACTGATGGATGATGCCCGGGATTCCGCCGGCGCGAAGCTCGCCGTAGTACTCGTCTCTGTACATATTATAGAAGAAAAGGATTCCCGTATCTTTCTCGCGGCACTCATACGCCCCTATGATGTAGGACCCGTTGAGGCCGAGGACCGGCATGGACGGCTTGATCATCCTCTGGTAATGGCCGATCGTTTCAGGAAGGAAAGGCTCGCTGTCCCAGACCATGAAGCCCTTGCCCCTGACAAGGACAGATACATTCTCGCGGTGGATCAGCTCGTGATCGATGGCTTTTGGCGTCAGGAGGACGAGATTTCTCTTGAACTCATCAAAGTCGCCCGTGATGAGCTCGATTTCCGTCAGCGTCACAAGGCGCAGGTACATCTTTACCATGTAATCCATCGTTTCCTCATCAAAGAGTGCGCGGACTTCCCAGCCGTTTTCCTCATTCGTCCAGCCGAAGGCATAGTAGATGCGCCCGTCCTGCTTGTCGATCCGGTGAAGCTTGTATCCGCTGATATCGGCAGGCAGCTCCTTTTCTATGTCCCAGTCCATGAAAAGCTTCCTGCGCGCTTCTCTTTCCGCTTTTAACTTTTCATCATCAACTGCCATTTTTCTCTTTCTCCTTTTCCTTCCTCTCCGCTTCGAGCCTGTCCCTTGCGCTGACGACCGTCTTCACGAATTCGCGCGTCTCAGGGAAGGGGATCTCATCGACTTTGGAGAAGCCTTCGCCCCAGTTGTACTTCTCCACCCACTCGTCGACATTGCCGCGTCCTGCATTGTAGGCGGCAAGAGCCAGGACTTCATTATTGTGGTACTTCTTCAAAAGGAAATTCAGGTACCATGCGCCAAGCGGGATGTTCTCATCCGGCCGGTTGAGGTCGTCTGCAGGAAGGCCGCTTTCTTCGGAAATCCACTCCGCCGTTTCCGGCATGAGCTGCATCATTCCGACCGCTCCCACATGGGAAACAGCCTTGGCATCGAACTTGCTCTCCGTCAGGATGACAGCCTGCAGGAGAGAAGGTGATACATGCTGCTCTTCCGCGCTTTTCTCGATTAAGATCGACACTTCTACGCTCGGTCGGAGGAATGCGGAATTATGAATCAGCCAAAGCACAAGCATGCTCAAAAGCGCAAGCAAAAGGACAAACACCAAAGCCCCGGTGTTTCCCTGGTGGCGTCTGACTTCCCTTTTCCTGCGTTTCAGAGCAATTCTCATACTTCCATTCCCTCCGGAAATACAAATCCCGGAACATGCTTCAGCGCTTCCCTGACCTGCCTTTCCGTTTCTTCGACGGAATGGCTGTTGTCAATGACGACATCGGCATAGTTCAGCTTGTTTAATGTCGGCATCTGCTTGCCTATTCTTTCCAGTACCTGTTCCCTCGTGAAATGATCACGGTGTATGACGCGGTTGATCTGGACTTCAAGCGGCACCTCGACGATCCATACGGCCTCGACACGAAGCTGCCAGCTGATTTCAAGAAGGAGCGGCATATCGAGGACGACAACGGAATGGCCTTCATCCTGCGCGCGGTAAAGCTCCTCCTGCGTGCGGTACCAGATATAAGGATGAATGATGTCGTTCAGCTGCTGCCTTTTCTCTTCATTTGTAAAAATAATCTCGGCCGTTTTCAGGCGGTCAAGAGTGCCGTCCTCATTGAAGATTTCCTTCCCGAAGACCTGCTCCATCCTCGCCATGGCCTGGCTTCCCGGCGTGACCGCTTCGCGGGCCAGCTTGTCCCCGTCGATCACCGGGATCCCCAGTGTATGCATGTAATTGGAAACGGTGCTTTTTCCGCTTCCAACCCCTCCCGTAAGCCCTATCCTGTACAATCTTTTCTCCTGCCTTCTATCGGGCTACTTCGTCTCCGCCCAGTTTTTCCCTTCATTCACATCAGCCACAAGCGGCACTCTGAGGCTTACGACAGATTCCATCGTTTCCTTCAGAAGCTTTGCGACTGCTTCCTTTTCATCGGCCGTGACTTCTGCCACCAGTTCATCGTGGACCTGTAGCAGCACGCGGCTCTTGAAATTTCCTGCCTTCATCTTGTCATAGACGGCAATCATCGCCATCTTCATGATGTCGGCGGCCGTCCCCTGGATCGGCGTGTTCATCGCCGTTCTTTCCGCAAAGGAGCGGCGCTGGAAGTTCTTGCTGTTGATATCGGCGAGCTCCCTGTAACGCCCGTAGAGCGTCACGGCGCGGCCGGTCTTTCTTGCATCCTCGATCATCCTGTTCATAAACGCATGGATGCTCGGGTATCTTTCAAAATATGCCTTGATATAGTCGGCAGCAGCCGTCCTTGTGATGCCGAGCTGGCGCGCAAGGCCGAAATCGCTGATGCCATAGATGATGCCGAAGTTGACGGCTTTCGCATGCGAACGCTGCTCAGGCGTGACGTCCTCGAACGGGATGCCCATGACTTCAGCGGCTGTTCTTCTGTGGATGTCTTCCTTATTGAGGAAAGCACGGATGAGCCCTTCATCTTCCGACATATGCGCGAGCACGCGGAGCTCGACCTGCGAGTAATCGGAGGAAATGAAGGAATCGTAACCCTCTCCCGGAACGAAGAGCGATCTGATCTTCTTTCCTTCTTCCGTCCTGACCGGAATATTCTGCAGGTTCGGATCGGAGCTTGAAAGGCGTCCTGTTGCCGTGACCGTCTGGTTGAACGTCGTATGGATTCGTCCTGTTTCCTTACGGATCAAAAGCGGCAGTGCTTCGAGGTATGTGGAAATCAGCTTGGAAAGCGATCTGTATTCAAGGATATTCTTCACGAACGGGTACTGCTCAGCCAGTTCTTCCAGCACGTCAGCGGCCGTCGAGTATCCTGTCTTCGTCTTCTTTCCTGCAGGAAGGCCCATCTTTTCAAAAAGGATATGGCCGAGCTGCTTGGGCGAATTGATATTGAATTCTTCCCCTGCTTGTTCGTAAATCTTGGAAATCAGCGCTTCTTCCCTGGACTTCATGTCAGCATGGACTTCTTCCCAGCGCTTCGTGTCCGTAGCAATACCTGCCTTTTCCATAGCGGCAAGGACCTTCACGAGTGGCTGCTCGACTTCGTCATAGAGCTTTTCAACGCCGTTCTTTTTGAGCATGTCCCTAGCGTCCTCATAAATGGAAAGGAGGAAGAGGGAAACGGCTGCGCCCTTGGAAGCGAAGTCCTTCATTTCGTCAGCATAGATTTCCGGCTTCTTGAAAAGGCCTGCCAGGTAAGAGAGCGGGTACGTCGTTCTTGTCGGATCGAGGAGGTAGGCGGCAATCGTCGTGTCAAAGAAAGGAATCCCTTCCCATGGGAAATCCGTTTCCATGATGGGCTTGCTGTTTTCCGTGATGACGACTTTGGCTTTCCTTAAAGCTTCTGCCGCTTTTCCAAACTGCTCTGCCTTTACAAGGTAGGCATGGCCATTTTCTGCAATGACTACGCCTTTTGCTTTAAAGAAAGGAGCCGTTCCTTCAAGATCGAAGGAAATGGCGGTTTCCTTTCCTTCAAAGGACAGGCCATCCTTCCAGTCTTCTGCCTTCTCCCCTGCCTTTGCGACTTCTTCCTTCTTCGCTTCGGCCAGAGCCGTGAAGCGCGGAAGTTCGCCGAACTGGGAGAGGAGATTGATGCCGAGGCGGCTGAAGAGTTCCTTCATTTCGCTGATATGAACGGGCTGCGCCATTTCTTCAAGCGTCGTTTCCATCGGAACATCTCTCTTGATCGCAGCGAGCTTGTAGGAAAGGTATGCCATGTCTTTTCCGGCAGCGAGCTTCTTTCCCTGTGCGCCCTTGATTTCATCGACATGCGCATAGAGATTGTCGAGCGTCTTGTACTGCGTCAGAAGCTTCAGCGCTGTCTTTTCGCCGATGCCCGGAACGCCCGGGATGTTGTCGGCGGTATCGCCCATGAGCGCTTTCATGTCGATGACCTGGGACGGCGTGATGCCGTACTTTTCCTCGACAGCTTTCGGCGTCATTTCAGACATGGAGGAAATTCCCTTCTGCGTAAGGTAGACGGTCGTCCTGTCGCTTGCCAGCTGCAGGGCATCGCGGTCCCCTGTCACGATAGCGACAGGCAGTTCCTTTTCATAGCGTGCAGAAAGCGTGCCCAGGACATCGTCGCCTTCATAGCCGGAAAGGCTGTAGACAGCAACGCCCATGACATGCATGACCTCAAGGATGAGATCGAACTGCGGAACGAGCTCGGCCGGAGCCGGCTTTCTTGTCGCTTTGTACCCGTCATACATTTCCGTGCGGAACGTCTGGCGGTCTTTATCGAAGGTGACAGCGACATAAGCCGGATCAAGCTCGCGGTAAAGAGAGAGCAGCATGCGAAGAAAACCATAGACGGCATTCGTCGGCACGCCGTCAGGCGACGTCATCGTCGGAGGAAGCGCATAAAACGCGCGGTACAGAAGGCTGCTGCCATCGATGATGGCTAATTTATTTTCCATGGATACCTCCCATTTAAGGACACAATATGTATTACATTATACCATATTTGAGGGTGCCTGTTCACGGAAGGCCTCCGGCCCCTCTTGTACAAAAAGGCAGGGAAGGATCTTTTCCCTTAAGGCATACCAGAAATGGAAAAAGCAGGATCATTTCCTTATATAATGTAAGGCGCTGGATACACTGCCAGGCGGATTCGATCCATCCGGTCCTGGTCTTTGTCTCAGGCAGCCTGTTTCAACCACAAAAAAATCTCATCATTTCTGATGAGATTATTTTTGAGCTGGTGCGGTCGGAGAGATTTGAACTCTCACGGATTACTCCACTACCGCCTGAAGATAGCGCGTCTGCCAGTTCCGCCACGACCGCATATGTAGTTACAACAACGAGAAACAAGAAATGGAATGGTGCGGCTGGTGAGACTTGAACTCACACGGACGTAAGTCCACTACCCCCTCAAAGTAGCGCGTCTGCCATTCCGCCACAGCCGCATAGATATGGTGCCTCAGAACGGAATCGAACCGTTGACACAAGGATTTTCAGTCCTTTGCTCTACCAACTGAGCTACCGAGGCAAAAATAAGTGGCGACCCGGATCAGATTTGAACTGACGATCTCCGCCGTGACAGGGCGGCATGTTAGACCACTACACCACCGGGCCGTACTTGGTGGGCGATAACAGGATCGAACTGCTGACATTCTGCTTGTAAGGCAGACGCTCTCCCAGCTGAGCTAATCGCCCACATTGGTGACCTGTGGGGGATTCGAACCCCCGAACCCGCCGTGAAAGGGCGGTGTCTTAACCGCTTGACGAACAGGCCATCGTGGTGACTCATCCGCGACTCGAACGCGGGACACCTTGATTAAAAGTCAAGTGCTCTACCGACTGAGCTAATGAGTCATTTGGCAGGGGTAGCAGGATTCGAACCTACGAATGACGGAGTCAGAGTCCGTTGCCTTACCGCTTGGCGATACCCCTATATGGCTCCTGAAGCAGGGTTCGAACCTGCGACATCGTGATTAACAGTCACGCGCTCTACCGGCTGAGCTATTCAGGAATATATAGCAACATCCTTTCGGATGGTTACTAACAATGGAGCGGAAAACGGGACTCGAACCCGCGACCCCAACCTTGGCAAGGTTGTGCTCTACCACTGAGCTACTTCCGCATGCGCATTTGCAACAATAACATTATATCATTGCTTGGCGATTTGTCAAGTCTCTTTTTTTAATCAATGATTTCGGAGAAGTGATGCTTCGTCGTCATGAACCGTATTTTATCACGCCGTCCGCTTCGTGTCAATAGGGATTTTTATCCGAATCTATCGAAGTTTCCGGTGTTTGTCCGGCTCTTTGCAACGTGTTTAAGTATACCCCATCATTCCATTTTGCGCAAGCCCTTTTTTGAAAAAATTTGAACTTTTTTACAAAAAGGATACAAGAGGGCCATTCACCCCTTCTTCTGGCTTCCAGGCCCCTTCCTCCCCGCGCACAAACAAAGGGCCCGCTTCCCCCTTGAAAAGAGGAATACGGGCCCTTCTTAGCAGATATAACACTATTACAGTTCGAGATCGGGATTGGCTCCGAATACTTTCATATGGCGTCCGAAAACAGACTCTGCGCGGTCGGTATAGTACCCAAGGTACAGACAGACCGTATTGTCCCCCGTCGGCTTGTCAGCTGACGAGCTTCCATACGCTGTCTTGTCGGAAAGGAATCTTCCGTCCATGGAAATGAAATCGGCAGAAAGTCCTTCAAGGATGGCTGCTGCAAAAGGATGGATGTCTTCTGCAGGCACCGGTTCCCCATCCGTTGCGCCTGCGCTCTTAAGGATCGCAAGCGATGCCCTGGCCGCCTCTGACGTTCCCTTTTCAATGGAGAAAGGAATCGTGAAGAGGGATTCTGTTTCCAGATAATCCAGGCAGCATAAGAGAAGGTAGAGGGAAACTGCATTTTCCATGGAAACTCCGATCAAAGAGAGATCGTCCTTTCCTTCAGGAAGGCCGGATGCGAGAGCGCGGAATACCTTCCAGCCCGTTTCCTCCCATTCCGGATGCACCTTTTCGCAAAGGCTTCTCCAGCGCGCCATGAAGGATACCATGTAAAGAGGCCCTTCAAAAGCTTCCGGGAAGATATGGAAGTAGTGCGCGGAAATCTGGGCAGCAGGATTTGGCTTTTCCATGAAATCCGCCGTAATGCCTGCATCGGAAAGGCAGGAATTCAGGTACACGGGCGGCACGCCCATGTCGATCAGTCCGCCGATCATCATATCCGCCATCAGTCTGCCGTAGCATCGTACGAATAAAGCTTTCATCACTTGATCTCCTCTCTCTGCCTTCCTGCGCCCGGTCCGTCTTCAGCCACGTCTACGCCGGCCGAGCCGAATGTCTTCATCTGGTTCAGCATATCGATTGCCGCATCCATGAGGGAAAGTCCCAGCGCGGAACCATAACCTTCCGCTTCCGTGAAATCATAATGAAGGAAGGATTTCATGCCAAGCTTCTGCATCTGCATCTGGTGGACCGGTTCTTCATAATACACGGAAGGAATGACAAAATTCCGGATTTCCGGATACGCCGTCACGGCGCCCAGAACGGCGGCGCCTGTCACTGCATTGTCAAAGACGACCATCATATTGCAGCGGGCCGCTTCGACGACAAGGCCGAAGAGCGCTGCAATTTCAGCAGATCCCACGATGGAAAGCGTTCCCACAGGATCCTTGGCAAAATCGCCGACATCAGAAATATTCAGGGCAAAGCCTGTCTTTTCAGATGCCTTCTTCAAGTCTTCCTTCATGATGGCTGTCGTCACGGCCAGTGCAGAAAGCATGGAGCGCTCCCCGATATTTCCAAGGCCGATGACTTCGATGCCCTGACCGGCCAATGTCTTTCCCACCGACATGCCGACGGAAATCGCAGCGGCCGTCACTTCATCATCCATGGCAGGGTGGCCGAAGTGCGTGCCGCGGATGACCTTCTGCGTGAGGACGCCTTCAATGTCAGACGTATCCTGTTCAAGGCCCACGTCGATCAGGTAGACCGGCGCATCGATCATGCGCGCCGCAGCATTGACCGGGCCTGCGCCCTGGGCGACAAGCTTCATTTCATCATGGGAGAGCTGTCCCTTCGTCTTGTTTTCCCCGTCAGAAGCAGTATCCCCGCCGAAAATGACGATGGCCTTGTTCAGGTAGGACGGCTTGACTTTCCCCGTCACGCCTGCGATCCTGACAGCGATTTCCTCCAGTTTCCCCAGGGAATGGATCGGCTTGATCAGGTTATCGACGTAAAGCTGGCAGGCTTCCATGGCCTCCTTGTTCAGTTCCGGTATACGGCTCATGCTTTCACCCCCGCTTCTTCCTTTGTCACGCACTCACGGAATGCCGCAAGCGCAATTTCAAGCATTTTCATCTGGATGCCGGCTCCGACAGATTCTCCGAGGCGGAAATCCAGGTCGATGTATTCAGCAAGACCAAGCGCCGCCAGAGACTTCTTGTGCGCCTGTTCGAGCGACAGATGGGACGCCATGAGGTAGTTCACCACTTCAGGAAGAAGCGCCCTTGCAATGAAGGCGCTTGCCGTCGTGTTGAAGCCGTCAATGATCGTCATCGCATGGTTGGCAGCGGCGCCCAGGATGACACCGGCGAGGCATCCGAATTCAAAACCGCCGACCTTGGCAAGGACATCGATGCCGTCACCAGCATCCGGCTGGTTCACGTCGAGCGCCTGCTGCACGACCTCCACCTTGTGACGGAGACGTTCATCGGAAATGTTTGTCCCGCGTCCTGTGACCTCGATCGCATTCCAGTGATTAAAGGCCCCTAAAATGCACGCAGACGACGTCGTATTGGAAATCCCCATTTCACCGATTGTGAAGACCTTGTAGCCCTCTTTAGCTTTCTTGTCGGCGATTTCTATGCCGGTCTCGATCGCCTGGATAGCCTGCGCCCTTGTCATGGCAGGACCTTCGGTGATATCCTTCGTTCCCCATGCGATTTTACGGGGAAGAAGGCCTGGCACACGGCTCATGTCATGATTGATGCCCACATCGACGACGACCATGTCAGCACCTGCATAATAAGCCATCGCATTGGCCGATGCGCCCTTGGCAACGACATAGGACTTCGTCATGCCGACCGTCGTCGACTGCGGATAGGCGGAAACGCCCTGCTTGTAGACGCCGTGATCGGCGCAGGCAATCACCATGCAGCACTTGGGCTTGTCCGGAATGGCCTCTCCCGTGATGCCTGCATAGCGCACCACCATGTCTTCCATTTTCCCGAGATTTCCCATGCCCAGATATAAGTCACTCCAGCGCTGTCCGGCCTGCTCCATGGCATCCTGATCAAGCGGCTGGATGCGGTTCAAAGTTTCATCAAGTAAACCCATCATGCCTCCTTGTTTCACATAATGATTTGGAAAGTCATACAGTATTATTATACCATGAAACGCTCTCTTCTCTTTAGCGCGCTTTCCCTGCCTGATTTCTAAATTATTATTGTGTTTTTTAAGATATTGTTTATAAATCGGAAAGTATCTATAATATAAGTAGGCGAAGTTATGCCCTTCTCGAAATATGAATCCTGACAGGAAATCTGTCACCAAAAGGAGGTCTTATTTTGGATTACGAAAAATTATACATCACCGGAGAATGGATTCCGGGCGCATCCGGCACATTCATCGACGTCGAGAACCCGGCGACCCGTGAAATTTTCGCCAGAGTGCCGGCCGGCAATGCAGAAGACGTGGACAAGGCTGCCAAAGCCGCTCACGCTGCTTTCCCTGCATGGGCTGCCAAGACACTTGACGAAAGGATCGCCCTCATGGAGAAATTCCTGGAAATCTTCAGAAGCCAGGAAGACGGCCTGATCGACATCACGATCAAGGAACTCGGCTCCCCGTGGGCATTCACGAAAGGCTCGCAGGTCGAATACCAGTACGTCCGCACCCGTTCCTACATCGATCTGGCACCGACCGTTCCCATGGTTGAAAAAATGGCAGAATCCACAACATACAGAGAACCAGTCGGCGTCGTCGGCTGCATCACTCCGTGGAACTACCCGCTCGGCCAGGTCATCCAAAAAATCATCCCGGCTCTCCTGATGGGCAATACCATCATCTTGAAGCCAAGCCAGCATACACCGCTTTCTGCCTACTGGCTCGTCGATGCCTTTGAAAAGGCGGGATTCCCGAAAGGCGTCTTCAACCTCGTCACAGGCCGCGGCGGAGAAGTCGGCAATGCCCTCTCCTCTCATCCGCTCGTCGATATGATTTCCTTCACCGGCTCCACCAAGGGCGGCGTCACTGTCAGCAAGCATGCGCTCGAATCTGTAAAGCGCATCAGCCTCGAACTTGGCGGCAAGTCCCCATATGTCATTTTGAAAGCAGAAGACCACGACTACAACAAGCCGATCCATCTCTGCTTCAATACCATTTTCCTGAACTCCGGGCAGACCTGCACCGCATTCTCCCGTCTCCTCATCCCTGAAAGCGAAAAGGAAACGATCGAGAAGCAGCTCGTTGAAATCGCCAAAGAATACACCGTCGGCGATCCGGAGGATCACAATGTCAAGCTCGGACCTGTTTCCTCACGCGCCCAGTATGACAAGATCACAAGCTACATCAAGAAAGGCGTCGAAGAAGGCGCTACGCTACTCTACGGCGAAGTTCCGAAGGATCTTGGCGAAACCGGCGGCTACTACATCCATCCGGTCATCTTCACCGACGTCAAGAACAGCATGACAATCGCGCAGGATGAAATCTTCGGACCAGTCCTCTGCGTCATCACTTACAAGGACATCGATGATGCCGTTGCCATTGCCAACGACGTCCGCTATGGCCTGAATGCCGGCGTCTATGGCCCGAAACAGGAAGCCATCGCCGTCGCTCACCGCATCCAGTCCGGCAACGTCTACATCAATGACAGCCCGAGAGATACGGCTGCACCATTCGGCGGATACAAGGAAAGCGGTATCGGCCGTGAAGGCGGCGTCTACGGCATGATCGAATTCACGCAGCAGAAAGCTCTCTTCGATACATGCAAGGAATAATCTGCTATTGAAAAATACGCTATTGAGAAAGGGTGCCCGGAAAGGCATCCTTTTTCTTGTGCCTTCTTTTTTGTATAATGAAATATATAGAAAAAGGAGGCACTATGAAACAATCTCTTCTTAAGAAAATAATCATCGCCGTCATCGTCATCCTCGCCGCCGCTGCCGGCTGGTACTTCTTCTACTGGAAAAATACCCCCGCCTATGCGGCAGGAGAAATCCAGCAGGCCGTGCAGCATAAGGACCTGCAGCTCTTCGAAGAACGCGTAGACCTCAGGAAGGTCTATTCCTCAGCCTTAGACGACTCCGCATCCATGCTTGCCAATGACGGAAAACCCGATCACCGCTTTGCTGCCGCCATCATCAAATCGCTGAAGCCGCAGCTCATCGATGAACTCATCCGCCAGACAGAGCTCAAATTCCAAAGCGGCGATACCGAGCCGAAATCCATCACAGGAAAGGCCGCACAGACCCTCACCGCTTATGCAGGCTCCTCCGCCCTTTCCCTGACAGGCATCTTAAATGTCGAGAACAATGACAAGGGTGCCGTCGCCAACGTCAAGCTCCACGACAAGGACCTCAACAAGGACTTCATTTGGAAAGTGCAGCTTGAAAAGGACATCAACGGAAACTGGGCCGCGACGAAGGTACTGAACGTCAAGGAATACCTGCAGGAAAGAGAAGCGGCCGGAAAACTATAATACGCATGAAAAAAGGGACTGTAGCAAAATGATTACACATTTTGCCACAGTCCCTTTTTTATTTTCCATCCTTTTAGACAATCTGGAAAAGGAAGAATTTCAGGTAGTATGTTTCCGGCACGGTCATGAGGATGGGATGATCCGGGGCCTGCTGGCGGAATTCGATCTGGCGGAGTGTCACGCCTGCATCTCTGGCTGCTTCCTTCACCATTTTCACGAAGAGTTCCTCTCCCATGAAGTGCGAGCAGGAGCAGGTGGCAAGGTAGCCGCCTCTTGGCAGGATCTTCATCGCGCGGTAGTTGATTTCCTTGTAGCCGCGGAAGGCTTCATGGACGGTCTTTCCCGACTTTGTGAAAGCAGGAGGATCGAGGATGATGTAGTCGAAGTCATGGTTGTGTTCCTGATCAAGTTTGACAAGGTAATCAAAAACATCAGCCTTGACGACATCGATATCCAGGTTGTTGGCTTCTGCATTCTTCTTTGTCATGTCGACGGCTTCCTGGGAAATGTCGACAGCTGTGACAGACGCTGCGCCGCCCTTGGCAGCATTTAAGGCAAATGCGCCGGTATGGGTGAAGCAGTCAAGGACATGACGGTTCCTTGCAATGGCAGCGGCCGCCAAGCGATTGAACTTCTGATCGAGGAAGAAGCCTGTCTTCTGCCCGTTTTCCACGTCGACCGTGTAGCGGATGCCGTTTTCCACAATGCCTGCCGTCGTCGTCTTTGCCTTCGGATCGAGGAGCGGAGAATCAAAGAATCCCTTGAACTGTTCCATGCCTTCCAGTTCCCTGATCTTCACGTCATTTCTTTCATAAACGGCTGATACATGAAGATTTCTTTCATTCAGTACTTCGATCAGCGCATTTAAGATAACATCCTTTCTCTTTTCGATCCCGAGGGAAAGAATCTGCACGGAAAGGACTGTGCCGAAGCGGTCGACCGTAAGGCCCGGCATCTGATCGGCTTCGCCGAAGACAAGGCGGCAGCAGTTCATATCTTCCGGACGCATGACCTGCAGGCGGTAATCGACAGCATACGCCATCCTGCGCTTCCAGAATGCTGTATCAAATGTATCATTGGCATTGACAGAGAAAATGCGGATCGTGATCTTCGAATGCGGGTTGTAGAAACCCGTTCCGACAAATTTTCCCTTGACGGACAATACGCGGACAAGGTCGCCCGGTTCTGCCCCTTCTTCCACCTTCATGACCTCGGTCGAGTAGATCCAGGGATGGCCGCCTCTGGCCGCCAGTTCCGCTCTTTTCGTAATGACTGCTTCTTTACACTTTTTCATGCTGACTCCATTCTATGAATGCGGGAATCCCGCCAATTTTTCGATTCTGTTATCTTACCATATCCAAAGGACAAGCGACAGTTATTTATCCTTCAGGAATTCCTTGAGAACGACGGCCTGGTTATGGATTTCATCCTTCGCACCATAAAGAAGCGTCACAGGGCCCTTTTGAAGTTCTTCCCTGATAAGGGAAATGAACTTCTCCGTATCCGGATTTCCCGAAAGTTCTTCCGCATATCTTTTCTTGAACTTCTCGAATTTTTCCGGATCATGGCCGAACCATTTCCTAAGCTCCGTCGATGGGGCAATAGACTTGTCCCAGATACCGAGCGCTGCCTTTTCCTTGGAAATGCCCCTCGGCCAGAGCCTGTCTGTCAAAATACGGAAGCCGTCCGACTCCTCGGGCGCTTCATATACGCGCTTTACCTGTACATCCATAAGAATTCCTCCTTCTTATTATATTTTCCTTATACTTTCCTATAGTGTATCACTTTCCCAGTGGAAATAAAAAAAGAGAACAGCGATTTCTCGCCATTCTCTTTTAATGATTCATTCAGACTGATTCAGTCAGATTACATCATTCCGCCCTGCGGCATCGGAGGCATAGCCGGTTTATCTTCCGGGATTTCGCCTACGACTGCTTCTGTGGTCAGAACGAGAGCTGCAATGGATGCTGCGTTCTGCAGTGCGCTGCGGGTAACCTTAGCCGGATCAACGATGCCAGCCTTCATCATGTCTTCATACTTGTTTTCAGCTGCGTTGAAGCCGATGCCGTCGCCTGCTGCCTTGACCTTTTCAGCTACGATAGCGCCTTCGATGCCTGCGTTGTCAGCGATCTGACGAACAGGAGCTTCGATAGCGTGACGGACGAGGTTGATACCTGTCTTTACGTCGCCTTCAGCTTCGATGCTGTCCAGGGAGCTCTGGATGTCGAGGAATGTTGTGCCGCCGCCGGCTACGATACCTTCTTCAACAGCTGCGCGGGTAGCGTTCAGAGCATCTTCGATTCTGAGTCTCTTGTCTTTCATTTCGACTTCGGTTGCTGCGCCGACTTCGATGACTGCGATGCCGCCGGACAGTTTAGCCAGACGTTCCTGCAGTTTGTCTTTATCGAACTGAGAAGTGGTTTCCTTCAGCTGTTCTTTGATCTGTTCTACTCTGTGACGGATTGCATCCTTGTCGCCAGCACCATCAACGATGGTGGTGTTGTCCTTGGTGATGCGGACCTGATGAGCCTGTCCCAGGTCATCAAGGGTTGCGCTGTCGAGCTTACGGCCCATATCTTCAGAAATGACATGGCCGCCGGTCAGGATAGCGATATCTTCGAGCATTGCCTTACGGCGATCACCGAATCCCGGAGCTTTGACAGCTGCGCATTTCAGTGTGCCGCGGAGTCTGTTGACTACGAGGGTTGCCAGAGCTTCGCCTTCTACGTCTTCAGCAATGATCAGGAGTTCCTTGCCGCTTCTAGCTACCTGTTCGAGGAGCTGGAGCATATCCTGAAGCATGTTTATCTTCTTGTCGGTGATGAGGATCAGAGGATTGTCGATAACGCATTCCATCTTGTCCGGATCAGTTACCATGTACGGGCTGAGGTAGCCGCGGTCGAACTGCATGCCTTCTACAACTCTCAGGTCGGTTCCCATGGTCTTGGAATCTTCAACAGTGATAACGCCGTCATTGCCGACTTTGTCCATAGCATCAGCAATCAGTTTGCCGATGGTCTTGTCAGCGGAGGAAATGGATGCAACGTTAGCGATTGCTTCCTTGCCTTCTACCTTAACAGCCTTTTTCTTGATTTCGCCTACGAGAACTTCGACAGCCTGTTCGATGCCCTTCTTCAGGACCATCGGGTTTGCACCTGCTGCTACGTTTCTCATGCCTTCATGGATCATGGACTGAGCCAGGAGGGTTGCGGTTGTTGTGCCGTCGCCTGCTACGTCGTTTGTCTTTGTTGCGACTTCCTTGACGAGCTGAGCGCCCATGTTTTCAAATGGATCCTTCAGTTCGATTTCGCGGGCAATGGATACACCGTCGTTGACGATGTTCGGAGCGCCGAACTTCTTGTCCAGAACGACGTTGCGGCCTTTCGGTCCCAGTGTAATCTTAACTGCGTTAGCCAGCTGATCGACACCTCTCAGCAGTGCTGCGCGTGCTTCTTCATTATAAAGTACTTTCTTTGCCATTTATGTCACTCCTGTAAATGAAATACTAAAACAAATGATTAGAGAATTGCGAGAATATCTCTTTCAGACAGAAGCAGATAATTTTCTCCTTCTTCTTCAATGTCTACGCCGGAGTATTTTGCAAACAGAACTCTGTCGCCAACTTTGACTTCAAACGGTGTGCGAACGCCGTTGTCCAGAATTTTGCCGGAACCGATGGCAATGACAGTGCCCTTCTGGGATTTTTTCTGCGCTGTATCTGGGAGCAGGATGCCGCCCTTTGTCTTTGTTTCTTCTTCGTCGACTTTAACGAGAACACGATCTGCTAATGGTTTTAACATTTCCATTCCTCCTTTAACTATTAGCACTCAATCCATCTGAGTGCTAACTTACGTTACTATAATACATAACTTTTAAATGAAATGCAAGAGGGATGATGCGTTTCTTTGAAAAATTTTTGAAAATTTTCTATACGTTTTCCATAAAAAAAGGGCTGTGACAAAATCCGTTAAAACGCGGACTTGCCTTCCTAGACGGGGAAGGTGCCCGGAGGGCGGATAGGGTTGATTTCCACGGACGAAGCTATATAAGTTCAAAACAAATAAGAACTGATTTCTTTTGTTTCTCATCGCCGAGCTTCCCCCAACGGAGGGAAGAATTGCCTTTTACCTTGCTCCGGAAGGAGAAGACCTGCTACACAAGAACAAGCCCCAATTTTAATTTTTTGGTATTTTTTGAATTTCTTATAGAATTTCTTGTCG
>ENA-UPSY01000835-UPSY01000835.1-human-gut-metagenome-genome-assembly--contig:-NODE-835-length-35153-cov-73.214506_pt1 | contig 35153 bp, 30 predicted proteins | sample MGYA00250044_ERZ773365 | MGnify/ENA primary metagenome ERZ773365 (study PRJEB29103, sample SAMN06111932) | human gut metagenome | biome: human gut; feature: ankylosing spondylitis patient; material... | reverse complement strand
AATCAGCGCCAGCAGCAGCGTACCTTTATCTTGAACTGAGTGTTTCATTGCTCGTCCTTCACGTTATTCGGAATGATGTGACATTTTTTCTTGTTCACGGCGATACCAGTAATACGCGCCTTTAGAGATCATTCTGAGCTGCAGTACCAACCGTTCTTCCAGCTGTCGGCGCTGTTCAGGGCCGACATCCAGCGCTTCCGCGCCAGCGCTAAAAACGATGGTGACCATAGCTTCAGCCTGCGCTTCGGTAAAGGCGCGCGGCATATGGTTTTCGAGTTCTAAATAGTCGGCGAGTTCCGCAATAAAATGCTGGATTTCGCGTGCGACGGCGGCGCGAAACGCCGCAGACGTTCCCGAGCGTTCGCGCAGCAGCAGGCGGAAAGCGTTCGGGTTGTTACCGATAAACTCCATAAAGGTCGAGACCGAGGTGCGGATCACGCTGCCGCCTTTGGCAATCCGCTGGCGCGCCTGGCGCATCAGCTGGCGCAGCATCAGTCCGCTCTCATCGACCATCGTCAGGCCTAACTCATCGACATCGCGAAAATGACGATAAAAGGACGTCGGCGCGATCCCTGCTTCCCGCGCCACTTCACGCAAGCTCAGGCTGGCGAAACTCCGCTCAGCGCTAAGTTGGCTGAATGCCGCTTCCACCAGCGAACGGCGGGTTTTTTCTTTTTGTTGTGCTCTTACGCCCATCACGATGTATGAATCCTTCCAATAGCCCTGCTGGCACTATACCAGAGATTAAAACTAATCGGTTTGCCCTGGATTGTGAATGATTGTTTACGAGCCGTTTCTGCTTTTATGCCGCAAAAAAGCACAACGATAATTGGGTTAAAGCGCAGCGAATGTTATCATCGTGTTTATTTTATGTATAAAACAGGTGAGTAATGCCATGTCACACTCTTGGGATTATGATGCAATAGTGATTGGTTCCGGTCCTGGCGGCGAAGGCGCCGCCATGGGACTGGTGAAACAGGGAGCACGCGTTGCCGTCATCGAGCGCTACCATAATGTCGGCGGCGGTTGCACCCACTGGGGCACCATCCCGTCGAAAGCCCTCCGCCATGCCGTCAGCCGTATTATCGAGTTTAACCAAAACCCCCTCTACAGCGACCACTCCCGCCTTCTTCGCTCTTCTTTCGCCGACATCCTTAACCATGCCGACAGCGTCATCAACCAGCAGACTCATATGCGCCAGGGATTCTATGAGCGCAACCACTGTGAAATTCTGCAGGGCAATGCCCACTTCGTTGATGAGCATACTCTGGCGCTGGAGTGCCATGACGGCACGGTCGAGACGGTGACCGCGGAGAAATTCGTTATCGCCTGCGGATCTCGCCCCTATCATCCGGCGGATGTCGATTTCCACCACCCGCGCATCTATGACAGCGATTCGATTCTCAGCCTGCAGCATGAGCCGCGCCATGTGATCATTTACGGCGCCGGGGTAATCGGTTGTGAATATGCGTCGATCTTCCGCGGCATGGAGGTGAAGGTCGATCTGATCAACACCCGCGATCGTCTGCTGGCGTTTCTCGATCAGGAGATGTCTGATTCGCTCTCCTATCACTTCTGGAACAGCGGCGTGGTGATTCGTCACAACGAAGAGTACGAAAAGATTGAAGGCGTTGATGACGGCGTCATCATGCATCTGAAATCCGGCAAAAAGCTCAAAGCGGACTGCCTGCTGTACGCCAACGGCCGCACCGGCAATACCGACACTCTGGCGCTGGAAAACATCGGTCTGCAGACCGACAGTCGCGGCCAACTGAAGGTCAACAGCATGTACCAGACCGCCCTTCCGCACATTTATGCGGTTGGGGATGTCATCGGCTATCCGAGCCTCGCCTCCGCGGCGTACGATCAAGGACGCATTGCCGCCCAGGCGCTGGTGAAAGGCGAAGCCTCAGCGCATCTGATTGAAGATATCCCGACCGGGATCTACACCATTCCGGAAATCAGCTCCGTCGGGAAAACCGAGCAGCAGCTGACGGCGATGAAAGTGCCGTATGAGGTGGGTCGCGCTCAGTTTAAACACCTGGCGCGGGCGCAAATCGTTGGCATGAGCGTGGGAACCCTGAAGATCCTGTTCCACCGGGAAACCAAGGAGATCCTCGGCATTCACTGCTTTGGCGAACGCGCAGCCGAAATCATTCACATCGGCCAGGCGATCATGGAGCAGAAAGGTGGTGGTAACACCATTGAGTACTTCGTCAACACCACCTTTAACTACCCGACCATGGCGGAAGCGTACCGGGTTGCCGCGCTGAACGGCTTAAACCGCCTGTTTTAACGCCTTGTCGAAATGGCCATCCATCGTGCCGCGGATGGCCTCCGCCAGATGTTCATAGCGGCTGCGCAGCGGTGAGCCCGGACGGTAAACCAGACCGATGGTGCGTCTTGGCTCTGGCTTAATGCACGGCAGGTAGACCACGCCATCGCGTTTTCTTTCTTGCGGCACTGCCAGCGCAGGCAGCAGGGTAATACCGCTGCCTGCCGCCACCATATTGCGCAGCGTTTCCAGGCTGGTCGCGCGGAAGTGGGTATCCTCATCCGCCCCCGCTTCAAAGCAGAAGCCCATCGCCTGATCGCGCAGGCAGTGGCCATCCTCCAGCATCAGCAGCTTTTCACCGGCCAGATCCGACATCGGCACCCGGTCGCGGTTTGCCCACGGATGATCTTCATAGATAGCCAGCATCATCGGCTCATCGAACAGCGGCACCTCGATAAAGGCCTCGCTCTCTTTGACCAGCGCCAGGATGGCGCAGTCGAGCTTACCGCTGTCGAGCTGAGCCAACAGCTGATGGGTCTGCGCTTCGTGCAGATACATTTCCAGCTTCGGGAAGGTCTGATGCAGCATCGGAATGATGTGCGGTAGCAGGTACGGGCCAATTGTCGGGATCAAGCCGATATGCAGCGGCCCGGACATGGTTTCCCCTTGTTGGCTTGCCATCTCCTTGAGCACTTTTACTTCGCGTAACACGGTACGCGCCTGATCCACCAGCAACAGCCCCGCCTGGGTAAACAGAACCTTACGGCTGGTGCGCTCCAGCAGCATGACGCCAAGCTCATCCTCCAGCTTGCGGATCTGTCCGCTGAGCGTCGGTTGGCTCACATGGCATGAGTCAGCCGCCCGCCGGAAGTGGCGGTGTTCGGCGAGCGCTACCAGGTATTCAAGATCGCGAATATTCATTATTCATCCTCCATCGCCACGATAGTCCATGGCGATAGATAGCATAGCAACGAACGATTATCCCTATCAAGTTTTCTGTTCAATAATACGCCCATAAAGACGGTGAACCTGTGAAAACCACTGACCCGTCACACTGTTTCTCTACCCAAACAACTAAAGCCAACGTGAACTTTTGCGGACCTTGCGTCCGCTTTTTTTTTGCATAAAAAACCCGGCGTCGCTGGGCTCGGCCGGGTCAGGGAAGACAGATATCTGTGGATTAACTCAGACGGGCCTTCGCCTCGTCGATAGCCTGCGCCACCTGCTGCGGCGAGACGCCGCCTTTTGCCGCGCGTTTATCAAGGCAGGACTGCAGCGACAGGATCGGATAAACATCGTCCGCAATCACCGGGCTGAATTTCTGCAGGTCGGCCAGGGCCAGCGCTTCCAGCGGTTTCGCTTGCGCAATGGCTTCCACCACCGCTTCACCGACAATATGGTGCGCCTCGCGGAACGGTACGCCTTTCGCCACCAGATAATCCGCCAGCTCAGTGGCGTTGGCATAGCCCTGCTGCGCCGCTTCCGCACAGCGCGGACGTTTCACCTGGATGCCATCCAGCACCAGGGTCGCCATATGCAGGCAGTCGAGCCAGGTATCCAGAGCGTCGAAAAGTCCCTCTTTATCTTCCTGCATATCTTTGTTGTAAGCCAGCGGCAGCCCTTTCAGGGTCATCATCATGCCGGTCAGCGCGCCCTGCACGCGGCCGCATTTGCCACGGATAAGCTCCAGGGCGTCCGGGTTTTTCTTCTGCGGCATCAGCGAGGAGCCTGAGGTTACGCGGTCGGAAAGCTCGACGAAATTCGCTTCGCCGGAGTTAAAGAAAATCAGATCTTCCGCAAAGCGCGACAGATGGACCATGCCGATAGAGGCATCGGAAAGCAGCTCCAGAACATGGTCGCGGTCGGACACGCTGTCGAGGCTGTTGCGGGTGGCGGAGGCAAAGCCCAGCCAGCCGGCCAGCTGCTCGCGGTCGATTTCATACGCCGTCCCCGCCAGCGCGCCGCAGCCCAGCGGGCTAACGTCGAGGCGCTTCAGCGCGTCCTGCAGGCGGCTTTCATCGCGCGCCAACATTTCGACATAGGCCAGACACCAGTGCGCGAACGTCACCGGTTGGGCGCGCTGCAGGTGGGTGTACCCCGGCATCACCGCGTCCTGGTTCTGCTGGGCCGTCTCCACCAGCGCGCTCTGCAGCTGGCGGTTCGCCGACAGCAGTTCGACAACGGTATCTTTGCACCACAGTTTAAGATCGGTAGCGACCTGGTCGTTACGGCTGCGGCCGGTATGCAGTTTCTTGCCCAACTGGCCCACTTTGTCGATCAGTTTGCCTTCCACCCAGCTGTGAATATCTTCAGCATCGCTGGCGAGGATTTGCTGCGGATTGGCGCGCACTTCTTCCAGTAGCACGTTCAGCGCTTCTTCCAGCTGCTGTTGTTCATCGGCACTCAGTACGCCGACCGTTACCAGCGCTTTCGACCAGGCGACAGAGCCAACGATATCCTGCTCCGCCAGACGATAGTCGAAGCGCAACGAGTCGTTGAACTGTTTGAACCGTTGATCTGCTGCCTGTGTAAAACGCCCGCCCCAAAGTGCCATAACATGCTTCCTTTATTCGTTAGTTCCGCCGGTGGCGTTGTGCCTCCCCGGCCTACGGTCTTGTAAGCCCGGCAGACAACGCGCCGCCGGGCATGAAATCTTAAGCCAGAATACGAGTGCCGATAGGCGTGCCGTTAAACAACGCCGGCAGCTGCTCGGCGTGACGCCAGGAGGCGATATCCACCGGACGGCCCAGAGCACGCGCCGCGTCGAGGGCCGCATTCACTTTGACAATCATGCCGTCAGTGATAATCCCCTGCTCGATCAGCTGCTCCGCTTTCTCGGCGGTCATCTCGGCAATACGCTGTCCTTTACCGTCGAGGATACCGCTGACGTCAGACAGCAGGATCAGATCCGCCCCCAGGGTAGCCGCCAGCGCCGTCGCCGCCTGGTCAGCATTGACGTTCATCAGCTGGCCCTCGTCGGTCACGCCGATAGAGCTCACCACCGGCAGGTAACCGCCCGCCAGCAGGGTGTTGATCAGCGTCGGAGAGCCCGGCTGCGCCAGCCCGACATGGCCCAGCTCAGCATCCAGCTGTGTCACCTTCACGCTATCGCCATCGCCGAGGAACAGGCCGACAGAGGCCAGACCGTGCTTTTTCGCCCACGCCAGCAGCGTCTTGTTGGCGGTTCCCGCCAGCGCGCCGGTGATGATGTCGATTTGCTCAGCCGGCGTCACCCGCAGACCATTTTTCTTCTGCACCGGCAGGTTGAGCTGCTTCATCAGCTCATCCACCACGCAGCCGCCGCCATGGACGATAATCAGCGGACGCTGGTGCGCTTCACGGTAATTGACCAGCGCGGTAAACAGACGCTCCAGCGCTTCTTCGCTATCGAGTAATACGCCGCCGAGTTTGATAATTAATGGGTTCATCATCACACCTTAAATAAGAGACTGCGTCTCAGCGAAGCCGAAACGAATATTCGCGCACTGCACCGCCTGCGCTGCGGCGCCTTTCAGCAGGTTATCTTCTGCCGCGACGACGATGAGATGGTCGTCCTGCACGGCAAAACCGATATCACAGAATGGCAGACCTTCGACGCTTTTCAATGCGGGCACGCCTTTATCATATAAACGTACCAGCGGTTTATCGGCGTAAGCCTGCTGGTAAACCGCCGCGATCTGCGCATGGCCAACGCCCGGCTTCAGGCGGCAGGTAATGGTTTCCAGAATGCCGCGCTTAAAATTACCCAGATGCGGGGTAAAAATCACCTTCGCTCCGAGGTGGCTGGCAATCTCCGGCTGATGACGATGGTTAAAGATGCCGTATGGCTGCAGGCTGACTTCACAGAAGCTGTTGCCGATCGCGGCTTTGCGTCCCGCGCCGCTCACCCCGCTGGTGGCGTTGATCACTGGCCACTGGTTGAGATCCAGCAGACTGGCATCAATCAGCGGCTTCAGCGACAGCTGCGCCGCCGTCGGGTAGCAGCCAGGCACCGCGATTAACTGCGCTTCTTTAAGCGCATCCGCGCTCCACTCCGCCAGACCATACACCGCCTGTTTGAGCAGGTCGGGATGCTGATGAGTGAAACCATAATATTTTTCGTAGAACGCCCCATCGTTAACGCGGAAGGCACCGGAGAGATCGAACACCACGCAGCCGGCGGCAAGGAACTGCGGCGCCAGATCGTGACTCACTTCGTGCGCGGTGGCGAGAAACACCACGTCCACGCCAGCGCTGAATTCGCTGATATCGGACATCGGCTGCAGCGGCATATCGACAATGCCTTTGAGCTGCGGATGCAGGTCGGAAATTAATTTTCCCGCATCATTGCTTTGCGCGGAGACCGTCAAAGCGGTTATGTTCATATGCGGATGACGATTGATATAGGTCACCAGCTCTGCGCCGGCATAACCACTGGCACCCACAATCAGCGTATTTAACATTGGAAGCGCATCTCCTTACATTCGATGGGTTTTCTTACGCTCAACGATATTGTATTTTTATTCACAATAAATGCATGAATATTGATACTATCACGACCCAAGGTGTGTCAACAATGAAAAACAATTTACCGCCCTTTATCGAGATTTACCGCGCGTTGATCGCCACACCGTCCATCAGCGCGACCGAAGAGGCTCTCGATCAGAGCAATGAGTCTTTAATCAATTTGCTGGCCGGCTGGTTCCGCGATCTCGGCTTTAATGTCGAGGTACAGCCGGTGCCGGATACGCGCCATAAATTCAACCTGCTGGCCAGCACCGGACACGGCGCCGGCGGCCTGCTGCTCGCCGGGCATACCGATACCGTGCCGTTCGATGACGGCCGCTGGACGCGCGATCCGTTCACCCTTACCGAACACGATAACAAGCTCTACGGCCTCGGCACGGCCGATATGAAAGGCTTCTTCGCCTTTATTCTCGACGCCCTGCGCGATGTCGACGTCACCACGCTGAAAAAACCGCTGTATATTCTGGCCACCGCCGACGAAGAGACCAGCATGGCCGGCGCGCGCTATTTTGCCGAAACCACCCGGCTGCGCCCCGACTGCGCCATCATCGGCGAGCCCACCTCCCTGCAGCCGATCCGCGCCCATAAAGGACATATGTCCAACGCGATCCGTATTCAGGGCCAGTCCGGCCACTCCAGCGATCCGGCGCGCGGGGTCAACGCGATCGAGCTGATGCACGACGCCATCGGTCGGATTATGCAGCTGCGCGATTTGCTAAAAGAGCGCTACCACTTCGAGGCGTTCACGGTCCCTTACCCGACCCTCAACCTCGGCGCCATCCATGGCGGCGATGCCTCAAACCGTATCTGCGCCTGCTGTGAACTGCATATGGACATCCGCCCGTTGCCGGGGATGACCCTCAACGACCTCAATGGTCTGCTGGACGAGGCGCTGGCCCCGGTCAGCGAACGCTGGCCGGGCCGCCTGACGGTCTCGGAGCTGCATCCGCCGATCCCCGGCTACGAGTGCCCGCCGGACCATAAGCTGGTGCAGGTGGTTGAGAAACTGCTTGGCGCCCAGACCGACGTGGTGAACTACTGTACCGAAGCGCCGTTTATCCAGACGCTGTGCCCAACGCTGGTTCTCGGCCCGGGCTCGATCAACCAGGCCCATCAGCCTGACGAGTTTCTGGAGACGCGCTTTATCAAGCCGACGCGAGAGCTGATTAGCCAGGTGGTTCACCACTTCTGCTGGCACTAAAATCGCCCTCTTTTTCCGCCCCGCTCTCCCGGGGCGGAACGGTGACGATCGTCACATTTCCATAAGCGATGCTTATCCAGTGCCCCCTGAGTTAAATTTCGCAAATTACGGGTATTTACTCGTTTGCTGAAGCGATTTCGCAGTAATTGACGTGGGGGTATTTACGTGGCTTTATAAAAGACGGGTTGCTTATCCGTTGCTCACGTTCCAGCGCAGCGGATATAACAAAATAAAATGAGATGGGGTGTCTGGGGTAACATGAACGAACAATATTCCGCATTGCGTAGTAATGTCAGTATGCTCGGCAAGGTGCTGGGCGATACCATCAAGGATGCATTGGGAGAAAATATTCTTGATCGTGTCGAAACTATCCGTAAGTTGTCCAAATCTTCACGCGCCGGCAACGAAGCTAACCGCCAGGAGCTGCTGACCACGCTGCAGAATTTGTCTAACGACGAACTGCTGCCGGTGGCCCGTGCCTTCAGCCAGTTCCTGAATCTGGCCAACACCGCTGAGCAGTACCACAGCATTTCGCCGAATGGCGAAGCGGCCAGCAATCCGGAAGTCATTGCGCGCACCCTGAGAAAGCTCAAAGACCAACCCAATCTCAACGAAGACACCATCAAAAAAGCGGTGGAATCTCTGTCCCTGGAGCTGGTGTTAACCGCCCACCCGACCGAGATCACCCGCCGGACGCTGATCCATAAAATGGTGGAAGTGAACAACTGCCTCAAGCAGCTGGATAACAAAGATATCGCGGACTACGAGCACCACCAGCTGATGCGCCGCCTGCGCCAGCTGATCGCCCAGTCCTGGCATACCGATGAAATTCGTAAGCACCGCCCTTCCCCGGTCGATGAAGCCAAATGGGGCTTCGCGGTGGTGGAAAATAGCCTGTGGGAAGGGGTGCCTAACTACCTGCGCGAGCTGAACGAACAGCTGGAAGCCAACCTCGGCTATCAGCTGCCGGTGGACTTTGTCCCGGTGCGTTTCACTTCGTGGATGGGCGGCGACCGCGACGGCAACCCGAACGTGACCGCCGATATCACCCGCCACGTGCTGCTGCTCAGCCGCTGGAAAGCGACCGATCTGTTCCTCAAAGATGTGCAGGTGCTGATCTCCGAGCTGTCGATGGTGGAGTGTACTGACGAATTGCGCGCCCTGGCCGGCGCCGAGGGCGCTCAGGAACCGTACCGTTACCTGATGAAAAAACTGCGCACTCAGCTGATGGAAACCCAGGCCTGGCTGGAAGCGCGTCTGAAAGGTCAGAAGCTGCCGAAACCGGCGGGACTGATCACTCAGAACGAGCAGCTGTGGGAGCCGCTATACGCCTGTTATAAATCGCTGCAGGCCTGCGGCATGGGCATTATCGCCAACGGCGAGCTGCTCGACACCCTGCGCCGCGTGAAGTCTTTCGGCGTACCGCTGGTGCGTATTGATATCCGTCAGGAAAGCACCCGCCACACCGAAGCGCTGGGCGAAATGACCCGTTACCTCGGGATCGGCGATTACGAAAGCTGGTCAGAAGCCGACAAACAGGCTTTCCTGATCCGCGAACTAAATTCCAAACGTCCGCTGCTGCCGCGCCAGTGGGAGCCAAGCGAAGAGACCCGCGAAGTTCTCGACACCTGTAGAGTGATCGCCGAGGCGCCGCGCGGATCGATCGCCGCCTACGTGATCTCGATGGCCAAAACGCCGTCCGACGTGCTGGCGGTTCATCTGCTGCTGAAGGAGGCCGGGATTGGCTTTGCCCTGCCGGTGGCCCCGCTGTTCGAAACGCTGGATGACCTGAACAACGCCAACGACGTCATGACCCAGCTGCTGAATATCGACTGGTACCGCGGCTTTATCCAGGGCAAACAGATGGTCATGATCGGCTACTCTGATTCCGCGAAAGACGCAGGCGTGATGGCCGCCTCCTGGGCGCAGTACCAGGCGCAGGACGCGTTGATCAAAACCTGTGAGAAAGCCGGGATCGAACTGACGCTGTTCCACGGTCGCGGCGGCTCCATTGGCCGCGGCGGCGCGCCGGCCCACGCCGCGCTCCTCTCACAGCCGCCGGGAAGCCTGAAGGGCGGCCTGCGCGTTACCGAGCAGGGTGAGATGATCCGCTTTAAGTACGGCCTGCCGGAAGTCACCATCAGCAGCCTGTCGCTCTATACCAGCGCGATCCTCGAAGCCAACCTGCTGCCGCCGCCGGAACCAAAACCGCAGTGGCGCGACATCATGGCCGAGCTGTCCGACGTGTCGTGCAAGATGTATCGCGGCTACGTGCGTGAAAACAAAGATTTCGTGCCTTACTTCCGCTCCGCCACTCCGGAGCAGGAGCTGGGCAAACTGCCGCTGGGTTCGCGTCCGGCAAAACGTCGTCCGACCGGCGGCGTCGAGTCGCTACGCGCCATTCCGTGGATCTTCGCCTGGACCCAGAACCGCCTGATGCTTCCAGCCTGGCTGGGCGCTGGCGCTGCGCTGCAGAAGGTGGTTGAAGGCGGAAAACAGAGTGAACTGGAAGCGATGTGTCGCGACTGGCCGTTCTTCTCCACCCGCCTCGGCATGCTGGAGATGGTTTACTCGAAGGCCGACCTGTGGCTGGCGGAGTACTACGATCAGCGCCTGGTGAAACCGGAGCTGTGGGCGCTGGGTACCGAGCTGCGCAAGCTGCTGGCTGCCGATATCAACGTCGTGCTGGCCATCGCCAACGACTCTCATCTGATGGCTGACCTGCCGTGGATCGCCGAGTCTATCCAGCTGCGTAATATCTATACCGACCCGCTGAACGTCCTGCAGGCGGAACTGCTGCACCGTTCGCGCCAGGCTGAAGAAGAGGGCAAAGACCCGGATCCGCGCGTTGAACAAGCGCTGATGGTCACCATCGCCGGCGTCGCCGCCGGTATGCGTAACACCGGCTAATCGCTATCTTTCCCCCGGCCGCCCGGCCGGGGGATTTTTCACCCGTTCTAGTGGTGCAGCATCTCATCAACGATCTGCTCTTTATGCAGCGCATACGGATAATAGGTCGGCCAGTTATCCATCTCTTTCAGCAACGCTTCCTGTGATTCATTGCCCATGAAAATATGGAAATGCTGCGATTTACGCGGGCCAATGATGTGGTCGCTGAACTGGACATATTTTGGCGCGCTGGCATCGCCCTGCTGGCACTCGAACAGATAACGTACGCCCTTCTTACCGGAGGCGTAATGCAGGATTTTGTAGCCTGAATAGCGGTATTTGCAGCTGTTGACGGTCTCGCCAATGTGGAACTCAATCACGTCATCTTCAATGCCAATCTGTTCCACATCGGTGGCGTAGCCCTTCTTATAATAGGCGCGATACTCCTCCACGCTCTTGCCGCCGGGCTTTTTCGCCTTCTGCTCCAGCACCGGATCGAGATCGCCGTTGAGCAGATACGGGTTCACCGACTGCCAGACGCCCTCCCAGTCGCTCAGCGCGCGGTCCTGCACATCTTTATCCGCAAAAATGCCTTCGCTGGCCTGACGCTCCACTTCGGTTAGCGCCGGCCCATGGCTATGGTTGCCGTGGGCGAACGCCTGGGCGCTGGCTAGCGCCATGCCGAGTCCCAAGGCCAGCAGGGGGATCTTTCTGGTCATTACTCTCTCCTGAGTTTGTTATCAATGGCGACAAATTGTTACGATATAACATATCGTGACTGAGAAGCAATAGCGACAGGCTGGCGCTTTTACCGCTGGAATAATGTCCGGTATGATGAAAAGGGTGATGCGCGGGGCGGAACAATGATGGACAACGATATCAATCAACTTATTGATGCATTGCTAAAAAAGCAGACCAGCCTCGGACGGGTTTATTTCGCCGGCGAGACGCGCTCGCCTGCTGAACCGGTGGTGCAGGTTGATTTTCCCCGTCTGAATATCCTCCTCGATGGGCAGCTGCGCGACCAGGCGCTCGGCGATAACGCCCCGCTCCTGGAGGCCCATGACGTACTCTATATTCCTGGCGATAGCTGGAACTGCCCACAGTGGCAGGCGCCCTGCCTGCTGTTAAGCATCCTGTTCGCTAAGCAGCAGCTGGAGTGCTCGCTGCAGCGCTGGAATGGCAAGACGATCGCCGTTGTTGAAAAGCTACAGGCGCTGCGTCGCGGGCCGCGCGTCGGTTCCTTCCTGCTGCAGGCGCTCAACGAGATCCGGATGCAGCCGCAGGAGCAGCAAACCGCCCGCAGCATCGTCATCAGCCTGCTCAGCCACTGCCATGATCTTCTCGGCAGCCAGGCGCAAACCTCCTCGCGCAGCCAGGCGCTGTTCGAGGCAATCCGTCAGTACATCGAGGTCCATTACGCGGAGCCGCTGAGCCGGGAATCGGTCGCCCAGGCGTTCTATCTCTCTGCCAACTATCTTTCCCATCTGTTCCAGAAATGTGGGCCAATGGGCTTCAATGAATATCTAAACCACATTCGTCTCGAACAGGCCCGTATGCTGCTGAAGGGCCACGATATGAAAGTGAAAGACATCGCCCACGCCTGCGGCTTCGCCGACAGCAACTACTTCTGCCGCCTGTTCCGCAAAACCACGGAACGCTCGCCGTCTGAATACCGCCGCCAGTACCATAGCCAGCTGACGGAAAAATCGTCCGTGGCAAAAAACTAGATTTTTGTGTGTTAAACCTGACTTTTGTGCGCGCTATAGTTTCCTGCCATCCCAGCCAGCGTCGATAAATGTGATCTAAATCATCCTTAATCGCGATGCGTACATTTATCCAGTTTTTGGCAAATTTGTCATCTGGCGATCCTTCGAACGAAAGCCGTATGCTTACCTCAACGACAGCACCGAATTAAGCATTGAGGAAAACGCTATGGAACTCTATCTGGATACCGCCAACGTCGCCGAAGTGGAACGCCTGGCCCGCATCTACCCGCTGGCCGGGGTGACCACCAACCCGAGCATTATCGCCGCCGGTAAAACCCCGGTCTGGGATGTACTGCCGCGCCTGCAAAAAGCCGTTGGCCCGGAAGGAATTCTGTTCGCGCAGACCATGAGCCGCGATGCGCAGGGCATGGTGGCAGAAGCCAAACGCCTGAGCAACGCCGTGCCGGGCATCGTGGTCAAAATCCCGGTCACCGCCGAAGGCCTCGCCGCTATCCAGCTGCTGAAGAAAGAAGGTATCCCGACCCTTGGCACCGCCGTCTACAGCGCTTCACAGGGTCTGCTGGCCGCGCTGGCCGGCGCAAAGTACGTCGCGCCTTACGTTAACCGCGTCGACGCTCAGGGCGGGGACGGCATCCGCATGGTGCAGGAACTGCAATCCCTGCTGGAAATGCATGCGCCCGAAAGCAAAGTGCTGGCGGCAAGCTTCAAAACGCCCCGTCAGGCGCTGGATTGCCTGCTGGCTGGCTGCGAAGCAATCACCCTTCCACTAGATGTAGCGCAACAAATGCTCGGCACCCCTGCGGTAGAGTCAGCCATAGAGAAGTTTGAACAGGACTGGAATAACGCCTTTGGCACGCTGAACCTGTAACCGGACCCGCGCGCCGCCTGCGGGCGGCATCACGGTCATCGAGGAGGAATCGAAATGGATCGCATTATTCAATCACCAGGCAAATACATCCAGGGCGCAGGCGCCATCAAGCGACTTGGCGACTACCTGAAACCGCTGGCCGAACGCTGGCTGGTCGTTGGCGATAAATTCGTGCTGGGATTCGCGGAAGAGATGCTACGCAAAAGCCTGGCTGACGCCGGCCTGGCGGCGGAAATCGCGCCGTTTGGCGGTGAATGTTCGCATAATGAAATCAATCGCCTGCGCGATATCGCCGGCAGTGCGAAATGCACCGCCGTGCTGGGGATCGGCGGTGGTAAAACCCTGGATACCGCGAAAGCGCTGGCCCATTTTATGAAGGTGCCGGTGGCGATCGCCCCCACCATCGCCTCCACCGATGCGCCGTGCAGCGCGCTGTCGGTGATTTACACCGACGAAGGCGAGTTCGACAGCTATCTGATGCTGCCGCACAACCCTAACATGGTCATTGTCGATACGCAGATCGTTGCTGGCGCGCCGGCTCGCCTGCTGGCCGCCGGGATTGGCGATGCGCTGGCCACATGGTTCGAAGCCCGCGCCTGCTCACGCAGCGGCGCCACCACCATGGCGGGCGGGAAATGCACCCAGGCGGCGCTGGCGCTGGCCGAGCTGTGCTACAACACCTTACTCGAAGAGGGTGAAAAAGCGATGCTGGCCGCCGAACAGCACGTGGTCACTCCGGCGCTGGAGCGGGTGGTGGAAGCCAACACCTATCTGAGCGGCGTCGGTTTTGAAAGCGGTGGCCTGGCGGCAGCCCACGCGATTCATAACGGCATGACGGCCATCCCTGACGCCCACCACTATTATCACGGTGAAAAAGTGGCGTTCGGCACCCTGACGCAGTTGGTGCTGGAAAACGCGCCGGTGGAAGAGATCGAGACTGTCGCCGCGCTGTGTCACAGCGTTGGGCTGCCGATCACGCTGGCGCAGCTGGATATCAAAGGCGACATCCCGACCAAAATGCGCCTGGTGGCGGAAGCCGCCTGCGCTGAAGGCGAAACCATCCACAATATGCCGGGCGGCGTCGACGCCGACCAGGTCTACGCCGCGCTGCTGGTCGCCGACCAATATGGCCAGCGCTTCCTGCAGGAATGGGAATAATCCAGAGCAAAACAAAACACCCGGCGTCAGCCGGGTGTTTTTTATGTTTATCAGCCGGACGCATCGCCCACTGACGGCGGAAACGGCAAGCACTCAGGCCGGACGCACGCCCAGCGTATGACAGATGGCGTAACTCATTTCGGCGCGGTTAAGGGTGTAGAAGTGGAAATCTTTTACCCCTTCCCGACTTAAGATCTTCACCATGTCCATGGCGATATTCGCCCCCACCAGCTGACGGGTTTCGGCGTCATTATCCAGCCCTTCGAACATTTTCGACATCCACACCGGGATACGAACGTTGGTCATATCCGCAAACTTTTTCGCCTGTTTAAAGTTGGAAACCGGCAGGATACCCGGAATAATTTCCACGTCGATGCCCGCCGAGACGCAGCGATCGCGAAAACGCAGGTAGCTTTCCACATCGAAGAAGAACTGGGTGATCGCGCGGTTGGCGCCTGCCTCGACTTTGCGTTTCAGGTTGAGCAAATCCGCCTGCGCGCTTTTCGCTTCCGGATGCACTTCCGGATACGCGGCGACGGAGATATCAAAATCCCCCACCTCTTTCAGCAGAGTGACCAGATCGGCGGCGTACATCTCCGGTTTACCGCTGCCCGGCGGCAGGTCGCCGCGCAGAGCGACGATATGGCGGATGCCGTTGTTCCAGTAATCCTGGGCGATAGTGCGCAGCTCATCGCGAGTAGCATCGATACAGGTCAGGTGCGGCGCCGCTTCCAGACCGGTTCGCTCTTTAATACCTTTGATGATGCTGTGGGTGCGATCGCGCTCGCCGGAGTTCGCGCCATAGGTCACCGAGACAAACTTCGGTTTCAGACTGCTCAGGCGATCGATGGATTTCCACAGGGTTTGCTCCATTTCACTGGTGCGCGGCGGAAAGAATTCAAAGGACACATTAATCTGGCCCTGGACTTCCGCCAGGCTCTGATTCAGGGCTTCCCGCTGATTGGCGTGAAAAAAGCTCATACCTTACCTCATCAATCGCATGTAATGGCTGTTGTGTTGCGAACTTCTATACGTTTAGACGTCCAGATGTAAAAATGACGGAAAAGCGCCCGGGCGTCAATAGAAAAATCTGCGTAAAGAGTGAGGAAAAGGCTGCCAACATGAAAAAACTTCATCTACCGGCGCTTTGTCAGCCTAAAGAGCCCGCTCTGCGGTCAACATGGGGTAGAACGATATTCAGCATGAGACGAGCGAGTCGTCAGGCGATCATCCAGCAGTGAGAGCCATTGCCGCACGGCTCCTGCCTGGTGAGGCGCATAGATCACCCCAAGGCTTAACGGCATGCTGTCGCCTTCAGCGACAGGACAGAACACTACCCCCTGACGCTGGATCGCGGAAAAGGACGCCGGCAGGAGGATCATGCCTTCCCCACGCGCGATTCGCGCCAGCAGCACATCATGTTCGGCGGGCTCTTCCACATAAGCGGGGGTATAGCCAGCCCGGTCGAAAATGCGCCGCGTGTAGTCAAAGAAATCGGGGTTACGCTCGCGTTTAAACCAGAACAGCGGCCGATGATTGAGCGCGCTTAGCGTTAACGCTGGTATGACGGCTTCCGGCCAGGAGGCTGGCACTGCTGCGATGAGCGGCTCCTGATACGGCAATGGATGCAGGTGCAGCCCTTCAGTATTGAGCGGCAGCGCGACCAGCGCCGCATCGAGTTTGCCTTTGCGCACCTGCTGCGCCAGCGCCGGTGAGGCGTGGCGGGTGATATGCAACCCGGGGGTATGTTCGCTTAGCGCAGATTCAACAGCAGCGAAAATGCCTTGTTCGAAGGCGGTGGTCACGCCCAGACGCAGAGACGGCGGCGAGTGAACGGAGAGCTCACTCAATGCCGCCAGCGTGCGTTCCTGGAGCGCCAGCATGGGCCGAATGATCGCCAGCACCTCTCTGCCCGCGTCGGTAAGGATCAGGCCTTTGCTATGGCGCTGAAACAGCGTCACCCCCAGCTGCGCTTCCAGATAGCGCATATGGCGACTCAGCGGCGGCTGCGAGATAAATAACCGCTGTGCCGCCCGGCTGATGTTATTTTCCTCAGCTACCACGGCAAAGGCACGCAACAGGCGGATATCAAGAGAATGTAATCGCGAAGTTGTCATACTGAAAAGGTATCACGAAAAGGGTATTACTCAAGTCCGGTAAACTTCCCTACCCTTCCTCTCAACGCATCATCACAGAGAGGAAAAAACGATGTCCAGCGAACGTTATACCACCGGTCAGGAAATGCTTCAGCGCGTGGACGGTAGCGGCGGGGAGGCCGTCGTCAACAGCCTGCGGGATATCGCCCCCGACTTCGCCCGCTATCTGATTGAGTTCCCCTTCGGCGATATTTACGCCCGGCCAGGGCTTGATTTGCGTAGCCGGGAAATCGCCACCATCGCCGCGCTCACCGCGCTGGGTAACGCCGAGCCGCAGCTGAAAGTGCATATTGCCGCGGGATTAAATGTCGGTCTGACGCAAGAGGAAATTACGGAAGTGATCATGCAGATGGCGGTCTACGCCGGCTTCCCGGCGGCGCTAAACGGCCTGTTTGCCGCTAAAGCAGTTTTTGCGGCGCACTAACAAAAAAGACCAGGCCGCGCCTGGTCTTTTTCCCGGGACTACAGCAGCTGCGCCAGACGGTTAATATCCGACTGGATCGCCCCGGCGGTCACATCGCGCCCGGCGCCGGGCCCGCGGATCACCAGCGGATTATCGCGATACCAGCGGCTTTCGATAGCGAACACGTTATCGCACGGCAGCAGCGCCGCCAGCGGGTGCTCTTCGCGTACCGCTTCCACGCCGACGCGTGCTTTACCGTTGGCATCAAAACGCGCCACGTAGCGGAGCACCAGCCCCATCTCGCGGGCCGCCTCCAGGCGCTGCAGCATCTGCTCGTTCAGCTCTTCGCCATTCTCAAAGAAGTGATCGACCGAACCCTCTTCACAGTGCGCCGGGACCAGTGATTCCACGCGCACCTGATCCGGCTCGATGTCGTAACCCGCTTCCCGCGCGAGGATCACCAGTTTGCGCATCACATCTTTACCGGACAGATCGACGCGCGGATCCGGCTCGGTCAGACCCTGCTGCCACGCCTGATCCACCAGGTCGGTGAACGGCACAGTGCCATCAAACTGCAGGAACAGCCAGGAGAGCGTTCCCGAGAAGATACCGCTCAGGCCGAGGATGGTATCGCCGCTGTCGATCAGGTCGCGCACCGTATGGTTCACCGGCAAGCCGGCGCCCACGGTGGCGTTATACAGCCAGTGGCGCCCTGTCTTCTCAAACGCGTCGTGGATCTGGCGATACTTATCGCTACTGCTGGCCCCCGCCAGCTTGTTGGCGCTGATCACGTGGAAGCCATGGCTGGCGAAATCAAGATACTGGTCTGCCAGCTGCTCGCTGGCGGTGACGTCCAGCACCACTAAATCATCATACGGGTGCGCGCGCATCCACAGGAACAGTGACTCTTCATCCTGCTCCACCGCTTCATCGTTGAAGAAAGCCAGCGCCCGGCTGGCGTCCAGCCCGTCGTAGTTCAGCAGACTGCGTTTACTGTCGACCACGCCGGCAAGAACAAACTCAAAGCCGGTGCGCGCCGAGAGCGTGGTTTGTTCACGGGCGAACAGCTCCAGCCAGCGGGAACCGATGTTCCCTTTGCCGAACAGCATCAGGCCGATACGCTTTTCGGCACGAAACAAGGACTGGTGCAGCCCCTGGATCAGGCTTTCCGTCGGCCCGGCGCGCAGGACGGCCACCAGGCTGATCCCCTCTTCCGACTGCCAGGTGAACTCCACCGGCTGCCCTTTCAGCTGCTGCCAGAAACGGTGGCAGTGCAGTGGGTTGCGGGTGACGCCCGCGCCCACCATCGCCACCAGCGCCAGCTTCTGACGCAGACGCAGCTCGCCCGGCAGACCTGCCTCATCGAGCAGCTTCAGCGCGCTGTCGGCCACCTCGGAGGTATAGCAGAACTGCAGCAGTTTGCGGTCGGCATGGACGCCAACGGCTAACGGGCGCAGCTGGGCGCGTTTGAGCAGGGCGTCCAGCTCTTTATGCGCCAGTTTGAAATCGTGACCGGCCGGCACCTGGAACTCCACCAGGCAGACATCGTCATGGCTGGTGACAATCCGGGCGCCAGTACCGGAGGCCAGCACGCGCTCAATGCGCGTGGAACCCTGTTCCGGCGTATAGCTGCAGCGTAACTGCAGATCGATATCGCTGGCGGAAACCGGCTGTAGCGTGCGGGCATGGAGCACCGGCGCGGCCAGACGCGCCAGCTCGCTGGCTTCGTCCAGACGCAGCAGCGGCAGCAGACAGGCGTCTTTCACCTTGCGCGGATCCGCGCTGTACACCCCGGCGACGTCGCTCCAGATGGTGACGCGGGAAGCGCCCGCCAGCGCGCCGATCTGGGTGGCAGAGTAGTCAGACCCGTTACGGCCCAGCAGGACGGTTTCACCGGCCTGGTTGCGGGAGATAAAGCCGGTCACCACCAGACGCTTGTTAGGATGCTGCGCCATCAGCTGCTGCAGCAGTGGATAGGATAATCCTTCATCCACCTGCGGCTGCGCGGCGCGTTCCGCGCGCAGGAACGCGCGCGCGTCCAGCCAGGCGGCTTCCATTCCCAGCTGGTTGAGAACCGCCGCCATCAGGCGCGCGGACCACACTTCCCCATGGCCGACCACTTCCGCATAAACCGCTTCGGAAACCCCGCCGTCCAGCAGACCAGCCAGACGCTCAAGGTCGTGGATAAAGGCGGCGATCAACGTATCCGCCGCCGCAGGCTCCACCAGACCGCCAATCAGCTCGGTGTGATAGCGGCGAAGCGACTGCTGAACCTGATGCGCAGCAAGGCGATCGCTCTGGCTAAGCTTAAGCCAGCTGATCAGCTGGTTGGTGGTGCTGCCAGCGGCGGAGACGACCATCATGTCCCCCGCCTGGGAATACTCCTTCATGATCCCCGCGACGCGCAGGTAACATTTCGCATCCGCTAAACTACTCCCACCAAATTTGTGCAGCTGACGACCCTTCGCCCCTGCCTGCGCAATCACACTCATCTTTATTCCTCGTTTGCTGCCCGGAAGCCATTTTCCAGGTCGGCAATTAAATCTTCACCATCTTCGATACCGGTCGAAATACGCAGGAGCGTTTCTGAAATTCCGGCGGCGGCACGCGCTTCAGGCGCCATGCCGGCATGCGTCATCGTTGCCGCATGGGAAATCAGGCTTTCAACGCCCCCCAGCGATTCCGCCAGTGTAAACAGCGACAGCCCGCTCAGGAAGCGGCGCAGCGTCTGCTCGTCACCGTCCAGCTCGAAGCTTAACATTGCGCCAAAACCTTTTTGCTGACGCGCCGCAATTTCATGCCCCTGGTTTTCCGGCAGCGACGGATGATACAGCTTTTTCACCAGCGGCTGGGTTTTCAGATACTCGACGATCGCCAGGGCATTACGTTGCGCCACTTCCATGCGTGGAGAAAGCGTCCGCAGCCCGCGCAACAGCAGATAGCTGTCGAAGGCGCTGCCGGTGACGCCAATGTTATTCGCCCACCATGCCAGTTCGGTGACAGTCGCCGGATCGTTGGCAATCACCACCCCGGCCACCACATCAGAGTGACCATTAAGGTATTTAGTACAGGAGTGCAACACCAGATCGGCGCCCAGCGCCAGCGGGTTTTGCAGCGCCGGACTCAGGAAGGTGTTATCGACCACGCTGATCGCCCCGGCTTCGCGCGCCAGACCACAGATTTTCGCAATATCCACCACCCGCAGCAATGGATTACTTGGGCTTTCGACCAGCACCAGCTTCGGTTTTTCCGCCAGCGCCGCCCGCAGCGCCTGCTCATCGTTTTGATCGACGAACTGAACGCGATAGCAGCCGCGCTTCGCCAGGCTATCGAACAGACGGTAGCTGCCGCCGTAGCAGTCGTGCGGCGCCACCAGCAGATCGCCAGGCTTAAGGAACACCGTCGTCACCAGCAGGATCGCCGACATACCGGTATTGGTCAGCACCGCGCCAGCGCCGCCCTCCAGCTCCGCTAAAGCGCGCTGCACCACATCACGCGTCGGGTTGCCGCGGCGGGAATAGTCGTGAGCGCGAGGTTCATTAAAGTCGGTGAAGTTATAGGTACTGGAGAGGTGGATCGGCGGGACAACGCAACCGTACTGCTCGTCGTCATTTAAACCGCTACGCACTGCGATGGTGGCCTGTTTACGCGTCATGTTGGGAAGTTCCTGGGCTGAATCGGTGAAAAGTCAGGCTTCAGAGTAAACATTGTCACAATAGACGTCAATACATCTGGACATCTAAACTTCTTTGCGTATAGATTGAGCAAAGTGCAAATAGCCGTTAAAATTATATGCATTAGCGCACGTCGGCGGCGGCTTATCTCATGTCAGAAAGCCCGCGCATACGGTAAACTACGCGCGATTATAGCCCGGGCGGAATATTCTGGCCCTTCACTAATAAACAGAGGATTAAGGTATCTCATGGCTGAATGGAGCGGCGAATATATCAGCCCATACGCTGAGCACGGTAAGAAGAGTGAGCAAGTAAAGAAAATTACGGTTTCCATTCCTCTGAAGGTGTTAAAAATCCTCACCGATGAACGCACGCGTCGTCAGGTGAATAACCTGCGTCACGCGACCAACAGCGAACTGCTGTGCGAAGCGTTCCTGCATGCCTTTACCGGACAACCGTTGCCTAACGATGAAGACCTGCGTAAAGAGCGCAGCGATGAGATCCCGGAAGCGGCGAAAGCGATTATGCGTGAACTGGGTATCGACCCGGATACGTGGGAATACTGAGACGATAAAAAGGGCGGAAGCATGCTTCCGCCCTTTTTCTTTCCCGCCCAGGCAGGCGAGAGACACAAAAAAGCCGCCCTGAGGCGGCTTCTTCTGGCAACTTACTTGCTGCCCGGGATGCTGAAGCGCTTGTTGAAGCGGTCAACACGGCCACCGGTAGCAACATCACGCTGTTTGCCGGTGAAGAACGGGTGGCATTTGCCGCACACGTCGAGGTTCAGGTCGTGACCTACGGTGGAGCGGATTTTCATGACATTACCGCAAGAACAGGTAGCAGTAATTTCGTCGTAATTTGGGTGAATACCTTTTTTCATGGGAGAACCTCAGTTAAGGCCGCGTCGCTCTTCCAGCCCTAACGCCAGACACCACGCGATATTAGTAATTTCCCGTCGCCCTCTACGCTGTTGACAGCGTGAAGCACGCGGTAATGGTCAATCTTCAATGCGATATAAAGCGCATCAAAGGCGGCGAATCATACAGAATTTGACCAGCATATGCAAACTGATCCGCGCCGCCTTATCGTAATGTGTATACTATCCCGCCAGATTTCAAGTCAGGAAGATGACATGCCCGTCGCCCACGTTGCCCTACCCGTTCCGCTACCGCGCACTTTTGACTATCTGCTGCCTGAAGGCATGGCGGTCAAAGCGGGCTGTCGGGTGCGGGTGCCGTTCGGCAAACAGGAGCGGATCGGTATTGTCGCGGCGATCAGCGAACGCAGCGAGCTGCCGCTGGACGAGCTAAAACCGGTCGCGGAAGCGCTGGACGACGAACCGGTCTTCTCCGGTACCGTCTGGCGGCTGCTGATGTGGGCGGCTGAGTATTACCATCATCCGATTGGCGATGTGCTGTTCCATGCGCTGCCCATTCTGCTGCGCCAGGGCAAACCCGCCAGCGCGACGCCGCTGTGGTACTGGTTCGCCACCGAGCAGGGGCAGGCCGTCGACCTTAACGGTCTGAAACGCTCGCCGAAGCAGCAGCAGGCGCTGGCGGCGCTGCGCCAGGGAAAAATCTGGCGTCATCAGGTTAGCGAACTGGAATTTAATGAAGCGGCGCTGCAGGCGCTGCGCGGCAAAGGGCTGGCGGAGCTGGCCTGCGAAGCGCCCGCCCTCATCGACTGGCGCAGCGCGTATTCGGTTGCCGGCGAACGCCTGCGTCTTAATACCGAGCAAGCCACCGCCGTCGGGGCGATCCACAGCGCCGCCGATCGCTTCTCCGCCTGGCTGCTGGCGGGTATTACCGGCTCAGGGAAAACGGAAGTCTATTTGAGCGTGCTGGAAAATGTGCTGGCGCAGGGGCGCCAGGCGCTGGTGATGGTGCCGGAGATCGGTCTGACGCCGCAGACCATCGCCCGCTTCCGCCAGCGCTTTAACGCGCCGGTGGAAGTGCTGCACTCCGGACTCAATGACAGCGAACGTCTTTCGGCCTGGCTGAAGGCGAAAAACGGCGAAGCGGCCATTGTGATCGGCACCCGCTCCTCGCTGTTTACCCCGTTTAAAGACCTCGGCGTCATCGTTATCGACGAAGAGCATGACAGCTCCTACAAGCAGCAGGAGGGCTGGCGCTATCATGCCCGCGACCTGGCGGTATGGCGCGCCCACAGCGAACAGATCCCGATTATTCTCGGCTCGGCGACGCCGGCGCTGGAGACCCTGCATAACGTCCGCCAGGGCAAATACCGCCAGTTAACCTTAAGCAAACGCGCGGGCAATGCGCGCCCTGCCCAGCAGCACGTGCTCGATCTCAAAGGGCAACCGCTGCAGGCGGGTCTGTCTCCCGCGCTGATTAACCGTATGCGCCAGCATCTGCAGGCGGATAACCAGGTGATCCTGTTTCTTAACCGCCGCGGCTTTGCGCCAGCGCTGCTGTGCCACGACTGCGGCTGGATAGCGGAATGTCCGCGCTGCGACAGCTACTACACGTTGCACCAGGCGCAGCACCATCTGCGCTGCCACCATTGCGACAGTCAGCGCCCTATCCCGCGCCAATGTCCCTCCTGCGGCTCCACGCACCTGGTGCCGGTGGGTATCGGCACCGAACAGCTGGAGCAGGCCCTGGCGCCGCTGTTCCCTGACGTGCCTATCTCGCGTATCGACCGCGATACCACCAGCCGCAAAGGGGCGCTGGAGGAGCATCTCGCCGCCGTCCATCGCGGCGGGGCGCGTATTTTAATTGGCACCCAGATGCTGGCCAAAGGCCACCACTTCCCGGACGTCACCCTCGTCTCCCTGCTGGACGTCGACGGGGCGCTGTTTTCCGCGGATTTCCGCTCCGCCGAGCGTTTCGCTCAGCTCTATACCCAGGTCTCCGGGCGAGCGGGACGGGCAGGAAAACAGGGCGAAGTGATCCTGCAAACCCACCATCCTGAACACCCTCTGCTGCAGACCCTGCTGTATAAAGGCTACGACGCCTTCGCCGAACAGGCGCTGGCAGAGCGGCAGACAATGCAGCTACCGCCGTGGACCAGCCATGTGCTGATTCGTGCGGAAGACCATAACAACCAGCAGGCGCCGCTGTTTTTACAACAGCTGCGCAATCTGCTGCAGGCCAGTCCGCTGGCCGACGACAAGCTATGGGTGCTCGGTCCGGTTCCGGCGCTGGCGCCGAAGCGCGGCGGCCGCTGGCGGTGGCAGATATTGCTGCAGCATCCTTCGCGGGTACGCCTGCAGCATATCGTCAGCGGTACGCTGGCGCTGATCAATACGCTGCCGGAGGCGAAAAAAGTGAAGTGGGTGCTGGATGTCGATCCTATTGAAGGGTAAGCCTTCTCTTGCGAGCCGGATCGAAAAATTTAACAAGCATCACGTTTTTCATGAAAATTCTGTAACTCACTGCCGCGACTATCTGATAAAAATGATGCAGCAGTTAGCGCGCAAGGGAAATGCCAGCGCCATTCAGCGAGGAGAAACCAGGTGAAGCCCAAAAAACAAGTGGTTGCCGCCACCATGAAAGACGTCGCCTTAAAGGCAAACGTTTCCACGGCAACCGTGTCCCGAGCGTTGATGAACCCTGATAAGGTGTCGCAAGCCACCCGTAACCGGGTCGAGCAGGCGGCGCTGGAAGTCGGCTATTTACCGCAGTCGCTCGGACGCAATATGAAGCGCAACGAATCGCGGACGATCCTCGTGATCGTCCCGGATATCTGCGATCCCTTTTTTAGCGAAGTGATCCGCGGTATTGAAGTCACTGCCGCCGAGCACGGATATCTGGTGTTAATCGGCGATTGCGCCCACCAGAATCAGAAAGAAAAAACCTTTATCGACCTTATCATCACCAAGCAGATTGACGGCATGGTGCTGCTCAGCTCGCGCCTGCCGTTTGACGCCAGCGTGGAAGAGCAGCGCAATTTGCCGCCGATGGTCATGTCGAACGAGTTCGCGCCGGAGCTGGAGCTGCCCACCGTCCACATCGATAACCTGACGGCGGCTTTTAACGCGGTAAACTATCTTCACGAGCTGGGACACCAGCGTATCGGCTGCATCGCCGGCCCGGAAGATATGCCGCTGTGCCATTATCGCCTGCAGGGTTACGTGCAGGCGCTGCGCCGCAGCGGTATCACCGTTGATCCGCACTATATCGCTCGCGGCAACTTTACCTTCGAAGCTGGCGCCAATGCGCTGGAGCAGCTGCTGTCGCAGCCGGTACCGCCCACCGCGGTCTTTTGCCATAGCGATGTGATGGCGCTGGGCGCCTTATCGCTGGCGAAACGCCGCGGTCTGAAAGTGCCGGACGACCTGTCGATTGTCGGCTTCGATAACATCGCGTTGTCTGAATTTTGCGATCCGCCATTGACCACCGTGTCACAGCCGCGTTTTGATATCGGCCGTGAAGGAATGCTGCTATTACTTGAGCAAATGCAGGGTCATAACGTGAACAGCGGCTCGCGCCTGCTCGATTGCGAACTGATTGTTCGCGGCAGTACGCAAAAAATCAGACGATAACCATCAGGCTTTCGGGCCTGCTCTTCTGGTCAAAGGCCCGCCGCTTAAGTAACATGGCGGCCTGACGAACGAATATAAGACAGCGAAACGATAGTGGCACAACGAGATTATGTACGCCGCAGCCAACCGGCTTCTTCGCGGCGCAAAAAGAGCACTACCCGAAGCTCAAGGAATAAGCAAAGCAGCCTCCCGGCAATTTCACCGGCTATGGTGGCGATCGCGGCGGCTGTGCTGGTGGCCTTTATCGGTGGACTCTATTTCATTACGCACCATAAGAAAGAAGAAGCGGAAGCGATGCAAAATCGCCAGGCCGCCGGCAACGGCTTGCCGCCAAAACCGGAAGAGCGCTGGCGCTATATTAAAGAGCTGGAAAGCCGCCAGCCGGGCGTTCGCGCGCCGACCGAACCGACCGCCGGCGGCGAAGTAATGAAACCGGAGCAACTGACCGACGAACAGCGTCAGCTGCTGGCCCAGATGCAGGCCGATATGCGTCAACAGCCGACTCAGCTGACCGAAGTGCCGTGGAACGAACAAACGCCGGCCCAGCGCCAGCAGACGCTGCAGCGTCAGCGTTTAGCGCAGCAACAGCAGCAGGCGCAACAGCAACAGTGGGCGCAAACTCAGCAGCAGACCGTGCAGCAGCCGCCGCGCGTTCAGCAGCCGAAGCCGGTCCAGCAGCAACAGCCGAAGCAGACCGCGTCAAACCAGCAGCCGTACCAGGATCTGCTGCAGACGCCGGCGCACACTACGACTACGCAGCCGCGCGCGCAGGCCGCCGCGCCGGTGACTCGAGTGGAGGAAGCGCCGAAAACGACCGCCGAGAAAAAAGACGATCGTAGCTGGATGATCCAGTGCGGCTCCTTTAAAGGCGCCGAGCAGGCCGAAACCGTCCGCGCTCAGCTGGCTTTCGAAGGGTTTGCTTCGCACATCACCACCAACAACGGCTGGAACCGCGTGGTCATTGGCCCGCTGAAAGGCAAAGAAAGCGCCAACGAGATGATCACCCGCCTGAAGATGGCTGGACACGCGAACTGCATTCGTCTCGCCGCCAGGGGTTGAAACCCTCAAAATCCCCCCCATCTATAATTGCATTCGGCCCCGCGGACAGCGCGGGGCCCCTGTTCCGCTTTTGCAACCAAGGGGTCTGCTCGTGACTACAATTGTAAGTGTTCGCCGTAACGGCCATGTTGTTATTGCCGGTGATGGCCAGGCCACGCTGGGCAACACCGTAATGAAGGGCAACGTGAAAAAAGTGCGTCGTCTGTACAACGACAAAGTGATTGCCGGTTTCGCTGGCGGCACCGCCGACGCCTTCACGCTGTTCGAACTGTTTGAACGCAAACTGGAAATGCACCAGGGCCATCTGGTGAAGGCCGCCGTTGAGCTGGCTAAAGACTGGCGAACCGATCGGATGTTGCGCAAGCTGGAAGCGCTGCTGGCCGTCGCGGACGAAAACGCGTCGCTTATCATCACCGGTAACGGTGACGTGGTACAGCCGGAAAACGATTTGATTGCTATCGGCTCCGGCGGTCCTTACGCCCAGGCCGCGGCCCGCGCGCTGCTGGAAAACACCGATATGGGCGCGCGCGATATCGCCGAGAAAGCGTTGGATATTGCAGGTGATATCTGCATCTATACCAACCATTTCCACACCATCGAAGAATTACCTTCTAAAGCGTAAGGATCTCCCATGTCTGAAATGACCCCACGCGAAATTGTCAGCGAACTGGACAAACACATTATCGGCCAGGACGCCGCCAAGCGTTCTGTTGCTATCGCCCTGCGTAACCGCTGGCGCCGGATGCAGCTTAACGAAGAGCTGCGTCATGAAGTCACGCCGAAAAACATTCTGATGATCGGCCCAACCGGCGTCGGTAAAACCGAAATCGCTCGTCGTCTGGCGAAACTGGCCAACGCGCCGTTTATTAAAGTTGAAGCGACGAAGTTCACCGAAGTGGGCTATGTCGGTAAAGAAGTGGACTCTATCATCCGCGATCTGACCGATGCGGCGATCAAAATGGTTCGTATGCAGTCCATCGATAAGAACCGTTACCGCGCGGAAGAGCTGGCGGAAGAGCGCGTGCTTGACGTGCTGATCCCACCGGCGAAGAACAACTGGGGCCAAACTGAGCCGTCGCAGGAACCGTCTGCGGCGCGCCAGGCGTTCCGTAAGAAACTGCGTGAAGGCCAGCTGGACGATAAAGAGATTGAAATCGATCTCGCTGCGGCGCCGATGGGCGTTGAAATCATGTCCCCTCCGGGCATGGAAGAGATGACCAGCCAGCTGCAGTCCATGTTCCAGAACCTCGGCGGCCAGAAGCAAAAACCGCGTAAGCTGAAAATCAAAGACGCGATGAAGCTGCTGATTGAAGAAGAAGCGGCCAAACTGGTCAATCCGGAAGAGCTGAAGCAGGAAGCCATCGACGCTGTTGAGCAGCACGGTATCGTCTTTATCGACGAAATCGACAAAATCTGTAAGCGCGGCGGCAACACCTCCGGCCCGGACGTCTCCCGTGAAGGCGTACAGCGCGACCTGCTGCCGCTGGTGGAAGGCTGCACCGTCTCCACCAAGCACGGGATGGTCAAGACCGACCACATCCTGTTTATCGCCTCCGGCGCGTTCCAGGTGGCCAGCCCGTCCGATCTGATCCCGGAACTGCAGGGACGTCTGCCGATCCGCGTTGAGCTGAAGGCGCTGACCACCCATGACTTCGAGCGCATCCTTACCGAACCGAACGCCTCCATCACCGTGCAGTACAAGGCGCTGATGGCGACCGAAGGGGTGAATATCGAATTCACCGAAGACGGTATCAAGCGTATCGCTCAGGCCGCATGGCAGGTAAACGAAACCACCGAGAACATCGGCGCGCGCCGTCTGCACACCGTGCTGGAGCGCCTGGTGGAAGATATCTCCTATGATGCCAGCGAGATGAACGGCCAGACCGTCACTATCGATGCCGAATATGTGAGTAAGCACCTGGATGTTCTGGTGGCAGATGAAGATCTGAGCCGTTTTATCCTATAATCCGGTGCAATGCATTTTCATCACTGTTGATGGGGGCTATCGCCCCCATTTTTATTGGCTAAAATAACTATGACTGATATCAGCCGTTCTCAGGCGTGGCTGGAAAGCCTGCGTCCTAAAACGTTACCGCTGGCGTTTGCCGCGATTATTGTTGGCACCGTCCTTGCCTGGGAGCAGGGGCATTTTGATCCCTGGGTCGCCCTGCTGGCGCTGATCACCGCCGGCTTGCTGCAAATTCTTTCCAACCTCGCCAATGACTACGGCGACGCGGTCAAGGGGAGCGATAAACCGGACCGCATCGGGCCGCTGCGCGGGATGCAGAAAGGGGTGATTACCCCCCAGCAGATGAAGCGCGCCTTGATTGTCACCGTCGCGCTGATCTGTCTGTTTGGTCTGGCGCTACTGTGCGTCGCCTGGCAGAGCGTCGGCGATTTCATCGGTTTCCTCGCGCTGGGTGGCCTGTCGATCGTGGCCGCCATCACCTACACAGTGGGCACCCGCCCGTATGGTTATATTGGCCTCGGTGATATTTCGGTACTCGTTTTCTTCGGCTGGCTGAGCGTCCTCGGCAGCTGGTATCTGCAAGCCCACAATGTGGAAGCGGCCATTTTTCTGCCGGCAACGGCCTGCGGTCTGCTGGCGACCGCCGTACTGAACATCAATAACCTGCGTGATATCGACAGCGACCGGCAGAACGGGAAGAACACCCTCGCCGTGCGCCTGGGGCCGGTCAATGCCCGCCGCTATCATGCCTGCCTGCTGCTCGGCGCCCTGCTGTGTCTGGCGCTGTTTAACCTGCTGGCGCTGCATTCTGCCTGGGGCTGGCTGTTTATTCTCGCCACGCCGCTGCTGGTCAAACAGGCGCGTTACGTCCTGCGCGAATCCGATCCGCTGGCGATGCGGCCGATGCTCGAAAAGACGGTCAAAGGGGCTTTGCTGACCAACCTGCTGTTTGTTATCGGGATTATTGCCAGTAAGCTGGCGGCTTAACTGACAAATATCAATTAACAATTGATGATTTTGCCAACAATGCGATTCGCGGGATATACTAAAAACTCTCGCAGCAACTGAACGTTAAGCCTATGAAATACGATACTTCCGAGCTTTGTGACATCTACCAGGAAGATGTCAACGTCGTGGAACCGCTGTTCTCTAACTTTGGAGGACGGTCGTCGTTTGGTGGACAGATCATTACGGTAAAATGTTTCGAGGATAACGGGTTGCTCTACGATCTGCTCGAGCAGAATGGCCGTGGTCATATTCTCCTGATCGACGGCGGCGGCTCAGTACGACGCGCGTTAATTGACGCTGACCTGGCGCGTCTGGCCGTACAGAATGAATGGGAAGGGTTGGTGGTCTATGGCGCGGTGCGCCAGGTTGACGACCTTGAGGAACTGGATATCGGCATCCAGGCGCTGGCGGCCATTCCGGTCGGCGCGGCTGGCGAAGGCATCGGCGAAAGCGACGTGCGCGTCAATTTCGGCGGCGTGACCTTCTTCAGCGGCGACCATCTGTATGCCGATAACACCGGGATGATTCTGTCGGAAGACCCGCTGGATATCGAATAAACCTTGCGCCATAAAAAAGGCCTTCTCCATGAGAAGGCCTTTTGTTTATCCGGCGCGTAACTTAGTACAGTTTCTTCGCGCAATCCAGCCAGTCGTTCTTGAACGGACGCTTCATGTTCTCGATGGCATCGATGATGTCGTGGTGCACCAGCTTCTCGTTCTGGATGCCGACGCAACGGCCGCCATGGCCCTGCAGCAGCAGCTCAATCGCATAGGCGCCCATGCGGGAAGCCAGGATACGGTCGTAAGGAACCGGGGAACCGCCGCGCTGAATGTGGCCGAGGACGGTAGCGCGGGTTTCACGGCCGGTCTCTTTCTCGATGTAGCTTGCCAGCTCGTCAACGTCGCACATGTGCTCGGTGATCGCCACGATAGCGTGTTTCTTCCCTTTCGCGATGCCGGCTTTGATTTCCGCTACCAGATCGTCACGGGTATATTCTACTTCCGGCACCATGATGAACTCACAGCCGCCGGCAATCGCCGCCGCCAGAGTCAGGTCGCCACAGTAACGGCCCATCACTTCCACCACGGAGATACGCTGGTGCGAAGAGGAGGTGTCGCGCAGACGGTCAATCGCTTCCACCACGGTGCTCAGAGCGGTGAAGAAGCCGATGGTGTAGTCAGTGCCTTTGATATCGTTGTCGATGGTGCCCGGCAGGCCGATGCACGGGAAGCCCATCTCGGTCAGGCGCATCGCCCCCATATAGGACCCGTCACCACCGATAACTACCAGCGCGTCCAGGCCACGCTTCTTCATGTTTTCGATAGCCACTGCGCGGATGTGTTCTTCGCGGAATTCCGGGAAGCGAGCGGAGCCCAGGAAGGTGCCGCCGCGGTTGATCATGTCGGAAACGCTGTAACGGTCGAGCTGAACCATACGGTCTTCGTACAAGCCGAGGTAACCGTCATAGATTCCAAAAACTTCCAGACCTTCCGTTAATGCCGCGCGCACAACGCCACGAATTGCTGCGTTCATGCCCGGCGCATCACCGCCACTTGTCAACACACCGATTTTCTTAATCATGACTACCTCTGAACTTAGGAAGCAAAAAATAATTCTGTTGCCTGAAGCGCTCCCTCACCAGGAGTGCACGACGCTAATGACAATAGTATATCAAACGCCTCAAGCTGAATTGATTCAGGTCAGACCAAACGGCGGTAATTTATACAAAAAATGCCGAGCTGACCCACATTTTTACATCGAGTTTACAGACTATAACCTAACGCTCAAAAAAGCCCTGCTGCGCCGCCGGCACCACAGAACTGGGATCCTGATGGATAATGACATCGGAACCCGGGAAACGGCGCAGAATCGCCTGCTCCACCTGGTCTGCAATCACGTGGGCTTGCACCAACGGGAGGTTATCTTCCATTTCCAAATGAATCTGAATAAAGCGGGTCGGCCCTGACTGCCGCGTTCGTAGATCGTGCGCCCCGCGGATGCCGGGCCATGCGGTCACGATGGTGATAATGTCCTGACGCTCCTCGTCAGGCAAAGCGCGGTCGAGTAACGACTGAACCGCCTCATAGCCCATCCGCAGCGCGCTATATAAAATATAGATGCCAATTCCTAAGGCAAACAACGCATCGGCGCGATGCCAGCCGTACCAGGAGAGGCCCAGCGCCACCAGAATGGCGCCGTTCATCATAACATCAGACTGATAATGAAGCATATCCGCCCGCACCGCCTGGCTTTGGGTTTTTCGCACCACCCAGCGCTGGAAGGTCACCAGCGCCAGCGTGCTGAACAGGGCAATCAACGTGACGACAACCCCGACGCCGGCGGCCTGTAGCGGCTCCGGACGCACCAGGTGCTGAATGCCGGTAAGAAACAGAAACAGCGCCGAACCGGAGATAAACATGCTTTGCGCCAGCGCCGCCAGCGACTCCGCTTTGCCGTGGCCAAAGGTATGTTCTTCATCAGCAGGCTGCAGCGAATAGCGCACCACCAGCAGGTTGGTCAGCGAGGCGGCAATATCCACCAGCGAATCCACCAGCGCGGCCAGAATACTGACTGAACCGGTATACCACCACGCAAAAATTTTGATCAAAAGTAACGCGGAGGCCATCGCCGTCGCAGCGATAGCGGCGCGGCTGACCAACCGGCCATAAGATTGATTCATATAGGCTCCTTCTCCTGCACTGCGCTTAGTATAACCTGAACTGGTGACGCTCACGGGACAGGCGAAGAAGTTGATTTGCCGAAAAAAGGGCAAAAAAAACCCCCACATCATGTGGGGGAAGACAGGGATGGTGTCTATGGCAAGGAAAACAGGGTTTGTTACTGGGGTTGCAGGGTGTTGCTACTACTCGAAAGCATCATTGCTGAGCCTTTCTGCGTCCTTGCAACCTCACGCAACTGATCCATACGTTGCTGGTGCTTAGCATTTAAAACCGCTTGCTGCTCTGGCGTAAGCAGGTGGAACATCTGGTTGCGGACCTTAGCCATCTCGACCTGGCGAGCAACCTGTTCCTGCGCCATCTTTTCTGCCTGAGCGCGCACAGCGTTTTCATCAAAATTTTCTGCGGTGACAAGGCGATGCATTGTCTCCATTTCGCTAACATTAACGGGGAGCCTGTCGTGGCGTGCCCGTTGCATAAGATCCCGTAACTGCTGACGTTGCTGCTCGGTTAAACTTATGCCGTCAAACATATGGCTCTGGCTACCGCGCTGTCCCCCTTCGTCTCCGGGGAGCCAGTTAACGCTGGTAACGACTTCAGCGGCCTGGCTATATGCACTTAGCGCCAGCGTTGAGGCCATGACGGCAGCGATAACATTGCGCATCACATACTCCCAAAACGTTTGTGTCGCGATTCAACGAGAGACAGTCTACGATTCAGGCTGCAAACATGCGTCAGGGGGTGTAAAACAACGTAAAGTCATGGATTAGCGGGCCTTGATGACGTAATTTCTGCCTCGGAGGTATTTAAACAATGAATAAAATCCTGTTAGTTGATGATGACCGGGAGCTCACCTCCCTGTTAAAAGAGCTGCTCGATATGGAAGGTTTTAACGTGCTGGTGGCCCATGATGGGGAACAGGCGCTGGCCCTTCTGGACGACAGCATTGATTTATTGCTGCTCGACGTAATGATGCCGAAGAAAAACGGTATCGATACGCTTAAAGAGCTGCGTCAGACACACCAGACTCCGGTTATCATGCTAACAGCGCGCGGGAGCGAGCTGGATCGCGTTCTCGGCCTCGAGCTGGGCGCAGATGACTATTTGCCTAAGCCGTTCAACGATCGCGAACTGGTGGCGCGTATACGCGCGATTCTGCGCCGTTCCCACTGGAGCGAACAGCAGCAGACGACCGAAGCCGGCTCGCCGACCCTGGAAGTGGATGCCTTAAGCCTCAATCCGGGCCGTCAGGAAGCCAATTTCGATGGCCAGACGCTGGAGCTCACCGGCACCGAGTTCACCCTGCTCTATCTGTTAGCGCAGCATCTCGGCCAGGTGGTGTCACGCGAACATTTAAGCCAGGAAGTGTTAGGCAAGCGCCTGACGCCGTTCGACCGCGCCATCGATATGCATATTTCCAACCTGCGGCGTAAGCTGCCGGAGCGCAAAGATGGCCATCCGTGGTTTAAAACGCTGCGTGGCCGCGGGTATCTGATGGTTTCCGCTTCATGATTGGAAGTTTGACTGCACGCATCTTCGCCATCTTCTGGCTCACGCTGGCGCTGGTGTTGATGCTGGTGCTGATGCTGCCCAAACTGGACTCCCGGCAGATGACCGAGCTGCTGGAAAGCGAGCAGCGTCAAGGCATCATGATCGAGCAGCACGTCGAGGCCGAGCTGGCCAACGATCCGCCAAACGACCTGATGTGGTGGCGTCGTCTGTTTCGCGCCATCGATAAATGGGCGCCTCCGGGTCAGCGCCTGCTGCTGGTGACCAGCGAAGGCCGCGTGATCGGCGCAGAACGCAACGAGATGCAGATCATTCGCAACTTTATCGGCCAGGCCGATAACGCCGATCATCCGCAGAAAAAACGCTATGGCCGCCTGGAAATGGTGGGCCCGTTCTCCGTCAGGGATGGGGAGGATAACTATCAGCTGTATCTGATCCGTCCCGCCAGCACCTCACAATCCGACTTTATCAACCTGCTGTTTGACCGGCCGCTGCTGCTGCTGATCGTCACAATGCTGGTTAGCGCCCCGCTGCTGCTGTGGCTGGCGTGGAGCCTGGCGAAACCGGCGCGTAAGCTGAAAAATGCCGCTGACGAGGTCGCCCAGGGCAACCTGCGGCAGCATCCGGAGCTGGAAGCCGGACCGCAGGAGTTTTTAGCCGCCGGCGCCAGCTTTAACCAGATGGTGACGGCCCTGGAGCGGATGATGACCAGCCAGCAACGGCTGCTGTCCGATATCTCGCACGAGCTGCGCACGCCGCTCACGCGCCTGCAGCTGGGCACCGCCCTGCTGCGCCGCCGCAGCGGTGAGAGCAAAGAGCTGGAGCGTATCGAAACTGAAGCGCACCGACTGGACAGCATGATCAACGACCTGCTGGTGATGTCGCGCAATCAGGCGAAAAACGCCCTGGTGAGCGAGACGGTCAAAGCCAATCAGCTGTGGGGCGAAGTGCTGGACAACGCGGCGTTTGAAGCCGAGCAGATGGGTAAATCGTTCACCGTTGAGTATCCGCCGGGTCCGTGGCCGCTGTACGGTAACCCCAATGCGCTGGAAAGCGCGCTGGAGAATATCGTCCGCAACGCCCTGCGCTACTCGCACACGAAGATTTCCGTCAGCTTCTCAGTGGATAAAGACGGGATTACGGTTAACGTCGATGACGACGGCCCGGGAGTCAGCCCGGAGGATCGCGAGCAGATTTTCCGGCCATTCTACCGGACCGACGAGGCGCGCGACCGCGAGTCCGGCGGCACCGGCCTGGGGCTGGCGATTGTCGAAACCGCTATTCAGCAACACCGTGGCTGGGTGAAGGCCGACGACAGCCCGCTGGGCGGTCTGCGCTTAACCCTCTGGCTACCGCTGTATAAGCGGACCTGACGCTGACCCGGCCTGCGCTGCGCCGGGTTACCGCCAGGAACGGTCAGGTCGCCCGGGTAAGGCGCTTGCGCCGCTACCCGGGAGACTCTGCGGAAAGCGCCAATATGGGGGAATTATTTCCCCCACAATCGCCGTGAATTATCCTCGATCTTGCCGCTTAAACGCCGCTTCTGCATGGTTCGGCTCCAGC
>ENA-UPSY01000826-UPSY01000826.1-human-gut-metagenome-genome-assembly--contig:-NODE-826-length-35533-cov-6.535734_pt1 | contig 35533 bp, 29 predicted proteins | sample MGYA00250044_ERZ773365 | MGnify/ENA primary metagenome ERZ773365 (study PRJEB29103, sample SAMN06111932) | human gut metagenome | biome: human gut; feature: ankylosing spondylitis patient; material... | reverse complement strand
TTTCGACCGCTCGCCTTGCGATGATTATTCGCAATGATCGTAAGGCCGAACTCGGTTAGTCCAAAGGCTTTGTGAACAGCACTGAACGCTTTCGTGCGTGCTTTCCCCTTGGGCATGTCCTGTGCCACCCGCCACTCCTGCGTTTCACGCATGCGCTGCAGACGCCCGAGAGCTGTCCCGAGCGTCGCATTGTAGAGCGTGCGTCCGAACTCAACCGCCTTTTCGAGAAAACGATTCTGCTGATCGTTCACACGAAGCGGAAGTTCGACAATGTAGGAAGGGGTGGCAGTATGCATAAGGCAATGTTACTTCACGTTCGAAAACTTTGTGCGCCTTACCTCCCATTGAAATGAGAGGATTGCGGCGCACGGGTTCTGTCATGCAAAAGGAGACCGACTATGTACGAGACATTAGCACACCTCGCCCAAAGTCCCGTCCCCTGAAGCGCAGGAAGGGCGCCTTCCTGAGAAGGCGCCCTTCCGAGCATCATGAATCGAACGTCCTTATGCGGCGAAGTTCTGCTGAGCGAACTCCCAGTTCACGAGGCTGTCAAAGAACGCATCGATGAACTTCGGACGGGCGTTGCGGTAGTCGACGTAGTAGGCGTGCTCCCAGACGTCCAGCGCGAGAAGCGGCTTCTGATCGCCCGTGAGCGGCGTGCCGGCGTTGCTCGTGTTGACGATGGCCAACGTGCCGTCGGCATTCTTCACGAGCCACGTCCAGCCGGAACCGAAGTTGCCCGCAGCGGAGGCCGTAAAGGCCTTGCGGAAGGCGTCATAGGAACCCCAGATTGCATTGATCGCCTCAAGAAGGGCGCCTTCGGGCATGCCGCCGCCCTGCGGCTTGAGGCCCTGCCAGAAGAACGTGTGGTTGAAGACCTGGGCCGCATTGTTGAACACGCCGCCCGTGGAGGTGCGGATGATTTCCTCAAGGGACTTGCCTTCGAAGTCCGTGCCGGCGATCAGGCCGTTCAGATTGTTGACGTAGGTCTGATGATGCTTGCCCCAGTGGAATTCCAGGGTTTCACGACTCATGGCGGGCTCGAGGGCGTCGAGCGCATAAGGAAGAGCAGGCAGAGTAAACATGTTGGTATCTCCCCCGAACCTGTCGGGATCTGAGTTTCGATAAACGAAGTTTATCATAAAAGATCTGCCAATATAGACCCCTAATATTTGGATACAACCTTCACACGAACAGGCTCCCTTTTGTCTGCAGGATCATTTCGCCACGGCCTTCCTGCTGCCATCGGCGAAGCAGAGCGTGAGTTCGTCCCCCGTCGCGATTTCGGCGGCTGCAGTAACCGTTCCGTCCGCAAGTTCGACTCTTGCGTAGCCGAGCTTGAGCGGCTTGTCGGGATCAAGTCCTGCGAGTGCATGTCCGAGCGCCCGCAGATGCAGCGCAGCCTCGTCGAGGCGCCTCTCCATGTCGGGAAGTCTCCTCTCGAGGAGCCTGAGCTCCATGTCCTTCCTGTATGCCGACTGCTCGAAGGCAGCCGCCAGACCTGTCCGGGTCTGGTCCAGGCGCCGGCTTTGTGCGTTGCACGCGCGTTCCGCCGCGAGTTCAAGGGTCTTGTCCAGAGACGTCAGCCTGACGCTTCTGGCCCGCAGCACGGCGTCCGGCGACTGCAGGCACAGAGCGAAGTGATCGAGCCTGCGCGCCCGTGTGCCGAGCACTCCCTCCGATGCATCCTCCAGACGCTGCGCCAGCGCTTCGAGCTGTACGCTGCGCCTCCGGGGCAGGGCGCCGATGCCTGCGAGCCCCGAACCTGCGGTCTCGAGGCGCGCTTCGCGCCCCTGCAGGCTGCCTGCGGCAAGACGTTCGAGCAACATCCCGTTGCGCACAAGATCCCCCTCCTGCCTTGAGAGGAAGCCGTCCTGCCTGCTCATCCTTGCCTCGAGCCGGTCGAGCGTCTGTCCTGCGTCATCCGTCTTTCTGTCCACGGCCAGCGTCATGCGCTCTTCGAAGTCATCAAGAAGCGAGCGCCAGTAGTGAATGTCCGGACCGATGTGCTCCGCAGCGGCGGTGGGCGTGGAGGCGCAGACGTCGGCTGCAAGCGCCGCGAGCGTTTCGTCGGACTCATGACCGACCCCCGCGATGACGGGCGTCTTCAGGCTTCTCAACTTCCTCACCAGACGCTCGTCATTGAAGGCGGACAGGTCCTCGAAGGAGCCGCCGCCGCGAACGAGCAGGATGACGTCGGCCCCGGCCGCATCCGCACGATCGAGTGCAGCCATAAGCGACAGAGGAGCCGACTCCCCCTGCACATAGGCGGGCGAAAGCATGAGCCTCACCCACGGCGTCCGCCTGTCGATCGTCCTTCGGACGTCCTGCAGCGCCGCCGCCTGAGCGCTCGTCACCACGACGACCCGCCTCACGAAAAAGGGAAGCGGCTTCTTTAGGCCTTCGAAAAAGAGTCCCTCCGCGGAAAGCCGGGCCTTCAGCCTCAGATAGGCTTCATAAAGCGCCCCCGCACCAGCATGGCGCCAGTCCGTCACCTTGATCTGCAGATCACCGCTTTTGGCATAGACGTCCACAGCCCCGGTCACCTCGATCCTGTCGCCCGTTCTAAACGTTGCGGGATGACGTCTGGCGCTGCCGGCAAAATACGCGCATCTGATGGAGGCGTCCCTGTCCTTGAGCGTCAGATATACGTGCCCCGACGCAGGCATCGAAAGGTTGCTCACCTCCCCCGACACCCAGACACCGCCCAGCATGCCGCCGAGCGCACTGCGGATTCGAGCCACCGCAGCCCCGACCCCCAGAACGTTTTCAGATCGGGCCGGCTCCCTGCGAAGCGGTACGGACGGACGAGCGGAGGCGGGACGACTGAAGCATTCGTCATCAAAAAGAAAGGGATAATCGGGCATAAGGTCCCTGTGTACAAGCCTGTGGCTAATTGTCGGAGTCTGCGAACGTCCATTCTACCCTTCGCCCGTGCTCGTCAGGCGCTCCGGCGCATCCGCCCCGCAGGCCAATCCGAGTCCCAAAGCCTGAAATTTCCACACTTTGCACAAAAATTAGGCAGTTGGCACTTTTACCTTTTATTTCATGACGTTAACTGTCAAAAAACAGACTTATCCACAGAGCTACTCACAGCCTCTGGGGAAAACACCATAATGCTCACGTCGACGGTACCGACGGACATGCAGATTTTCATAAAAAAGTCAATAGGGACAGAAAGAAAATCGGCAGGGTTGTCCACATCCCTGCAACAGTAGGCGAGTCACGAAGTCGCATCTGAGAAGGAAGGCCCCGAACACTGACAAAATACGCAATCGCTTGATTTTCAAATGTTTTTCAAACGAGGGGAGAAATCTTCGCCCTCTTCGCCCGTCTTTTGCAAGCTCTGGTAGAAAGCGAGCGTGGAAAAGCCAGCGACTTGTCCACACAGTTATCCACAACATCGTGGATAACTTCCGATGCCGAAAGCCCCGTCCCTGTCGTCAAAAAGCGCCCTTGCGGCGCGCACCGGGGGGTGAAAACCGTTTATCATTACCGCTCCCGCGCAACTGCATGCGCTCTTCCATCAACGTCATGTCCGACAAGCCACCCCCTACACCCTTTTCCTCGACCATCCCGCCGGCATACGCCGCAGCGTCCGTTTGTTCGCACATCCATGCGGAGGTGCTCTCATGACATGGCGCGCCGGTCTTGAAGCCTGGGCTCACCGCCAGTGGGCCTCCCGCGGCCCCGTGGCCTGGCTTCTTTCTCCGCTCTCCCTCGTCTTCCTCGCCGTCAGTCGTTCGCGCCGCGAGCGTACCGTGCCCAACCGTCTGCCTGTCCCCGTCGTCGTGGTCGGCAACATTTATGTCGGCGGCACGGGCAAGACGCCCGTGACGATCGCCCTTGTCCGCGAGCTTCAGGCACGCGGTTGGCGCCCGGGCGTCATCTCCCGCGGCTTCGGACGCCGCGAAGACGGCATTCGACTGATCAACGAGGAGACTCCTGCCGCCGAAGCCGGCGACGAGCCTCTTCTCATTGCAAGGGAAACTGGAGTCCCCGTTGCCGTCGGTCGAGCCCGATTTGAAGCGGGCAGAGCGCTTCTCGAGGCGCATCCCGAAGTGGATCTGATTGTGAGCGACGACGGTCTGCAGCATGCGGCTCTCGCCCGCGACGTCGAAATCGCGGTCGTCGGCGCGCGCGGCCTCGGCAACGGCTGGGTGCTTCCCGCGGGCCCGTTGCGCGAGCCTCCCTCCCGTCTCGACACCGTGGACGCCATCGTTCTCAATACATCGAACGAAGCCGTCGTCGAAAGCAGGACGCCGCGCTTCGCCGCCTCGAGTTGCTTCGGCGCCTGCACGCAGCTTGCGACCGGCAGAACCGCCCTCATCGACGAGCTTGCCGACAGGATTCACGCCGAAAAACTCAAGCCGCTCTCCGCTGCCGGCATCGCCGCTCCGGGACGCTTCTTCGCGATGATCCGCGCCCATGACATTGAGGGAGCCGAGCTCGAGCTTGGCGACCATTTCGACTTCGCCGAGAATCCCTTTGCGAACCGCACCGAGGACATCATCTTCATCACGGGCAAGGACGCCGTCAAGTGCCGCCACGATCCGGCGCTCGCAGGCGACAAGCGCATCTGGGTCGTCGGTCTTGAAGTCAAGCTCGACTCCTACCTGATCGACCTGATCGACAAGCGCGCCCGCGACGCCGCAGGCAGGCACTGACCTCGCTTCAGCAAGCCATGAAAAGCGCCTCCCGCATCCCCTGATGCGGTTCGAGGCGTTTTTATTATGGTTTCCGCCCCACCACGAGCGGTAAAATGTTGGTTTTAATCCTTTCCGAAAGGGATACTGAGAACAATGTCCGCCAAACTCAACGACATGATCGTCTGTCCTGTCTGCAAGGGCAGGCTTCTGCAGGGCGACGGCGAGCGCCGCGAGCTCGTCTGCCCGCGCTGCCGCCTCGCCTTTGAAGTCCGCCACGACATTCCCGTGATGCTTCGCAACGCCGCCCGCAGCCTGAGCGACAACGAGGCGCGCCACTACTCCGAGCGCTCGGCCGCACTCGATCCCAAGTGAGGTTCTCATGTCCTTTACCGTGATCATTCCTGCGCGCCTCAAGTCCTCGCGCCTTCCCGACAAGCCGCTCGCCGACATCTGCGGCAGACCGATGATCGTCCGAGTCGCCGAGCGCGCCCTCTCCTGCGGCGCGGACAGGGTCGTCGTGGCGGTGGACGATGCGTCCGTCTACGAGGCCTGCGCAGCCGCAGGCCTTGACGTGATCATGACGGATCCCCATCACCCGACGGGCACCGACCGACTTGCCGAAGCCGTCGCCAAGATCGGCCTTGCCGATGACGAGATCGTCGTCAACCTTCAGGGTGATGAGCCTCTGATGCCGCTTAACGTCATCCGAGACGTGGCCGACCTGCTCGCCTCCAGGCCCGACTGCGCCATGGCGACTGCCGCACACACCATCCACGACGTCGAGAGCTTCTTCAATCCCAACGTCGTCAAGGTCGTGCTCGATGACCGCGGCACCGCCCTCACCTTCTCCCGCGCTCCGATTCCCTGGCCCAGAGACCACTTCCGAGAAACAAAGGAAAGTCTCCCCGAAGGCTTCGCGCCGCTTCACCATCTCGGTCTCTATGCCTACCGTGCAGGCTTCCTGCGCCGCTTTCCCACCCTGCCTCAGGCTCCTTTGGAAAAGCTCGAGAGTCTGGAGCAGCTTCGCGCCCTCTACTACGGCGAGCGCATTGCGGTCATGGTGCTTGACGCCGCCCTTCCTGCGGGCGTCGACACCCAGGAGGATCTTGACCGTGTGCGCGCGATCTTCGAAAAGAGCGCGCCCGTCTGATTCCCGTTGCGAATACGTGCACGGTCTTTGACTTCATGCGGATTCGGGATAAAATTTGCTTATTCTCCGCCGTTCCCCCGGACGGCAGGCCGCCGGAAGTCTCCGGCGTCGTTCATTACATAATCGAAGGAGCATTCCAATGCGTCTGATTCTGATTGGGCCTCCCGGTGCCGGCAAGGGCACGCAGGCCAAGTTCATCTGCGAAAAGTTCGGTATTCCCCAGATCTCCACGGGCGACATGCTTCGTGCCGCCGTCAAGGCGGGCACCCCGCTCGGTCTGGCTGCCAAGGCCGTGATGGACAAGGGTCAGCTCGTCTCCGACGACATCATCATCGGTCTCGTCAAGGACCGCCTCACGCAGCCCGACGCCGTGAACGGCGCCCTCTTCGACGGCTTCCCCCGTACGATTCCGCAGGCTGAAGCCCTTCAGGCCGCAGGCATCCCGATCGACTTCGTTCTCGAAATCCAGGTGCCTGACGCCGAAATCGTTGAACGCATGTCCGGTCGCCGCGTCGACCCCGTCTCCGGCCGCACGTACCACATCAAGTACAACCCGCCGAAGGTTGAAGGCAAGGACGACGTGACGGGTGATCCGCTCATCCAGCGTGACGACGACCGCGAGGAAGTCGTTCGCAAGCGTCTCGACGTCTACCACAGCCAGACGGAAGCCCTCGTCGGCTTCTACAGCGACCTCGCAAAGTCCGGTGACAAGACCGCTCCGCAGTACCGCGCCATCTCCGGTCTCGGTGCCATTGACGCCATCACGGCCCGCGTCTTCGAAGCGCTGAAGTAATTCCGCACCTTCGCCGACAACGCTCAAGCCCGAAGCACCCGCTTCGGGCTTTTCCTTTTTGGAGGGCCCCGCTCTTCATCCCCTCCCCGAAGGTATGATTGAGGCATTCCTCCAATGAAACCGTCCTCCGCCATGCCTGCCTATCAAGAAATCATCGATGCACTCCGCTCCGCCGTGAGCGACACGGGGCTCATAACCGATCCCGCCGACATCTCCGCCGCCGCTCTGGACGGCAGAGGACGCAGACAAGGCGAAGCGCTTGCCGTCGTGCGACCCGCCTCGACCGAAGAGGTTTCTCTCGTCATGAAGACTGCCGCCGCATACGGACTCTCCGTCATCCCGCAGGGCGGCAATACTAGCAATGTCGGAGGCGCCACGCCTGAACCCGGCGCCTCCGCAGAGACAGCACGACGAACTCTCATCCTTCAGCTCGGCCACATGAAGCGCATCCTGAATGTCGACACCGTCAACAACACGATCACGCTTGAGGCCGGCGTCGTTCTGCAGGATGCACAGAAGGCCGCCTCGGATGCAGGGCGCCTTCTTCCCCTGTCGCTCGCCGCCGAAGGCTCATGCCAGACAGGAGGCGTCATCGCCGCCAATGCGGGCGGCGTGCACGTGTTGCGGTACGGCATGGCGCGGCGTCAGGTGCTCGGCCTCAAGGTCGTGCTCGCCTCAGGCGAAGTGCTCGACCTCATGAAGGGGCTTCGAAAGGACAATTCAGGCTACAGCCTGCGGGACGTCTTCATCGGATCCGAAGGCACGCTCGGCGTCATCACCGAAGCCGTCCTCGCGCTCGAGCCCATGCCCCGCTCCATCGTCTCGGCCTGGATCACGCCTCGTCGCCTTGAAGACGTTGAAACGCTCTTTGAAACACTTGAGGCGGCCTTCGGCCCCGGTCTCACCGCTTTTGAACTCATCGGTCGCACGCCGCTCGAATCGCTCTCGGCCGTCACGGGCATGACGCCCCCCGTCCCTCTTTCCGACTGGCAGGTGCTTCTAGACGTCTCCGACTGGCGACGGGATTCCGATGAATCCTCAGAAGAACTCGAGGGCGTTCTGGCACCGCTTCTCGAGAACGGACTGATTCTCGACGGTGCCGTTAGCCGCAGCGAATCGGACCGCGAGGCCTTCTGGCGCTGCCGTGAGACCATTCCCTCCGCCGTCAAGCGTGAGGGCGGAAACGTCAAGCACGACATCAGCGTCCCGCGCTCAAGCCTCGTCCGCTTCATCAGGGAAACAAGCGCCGCCCTTGAGGAGACCTTCCCGGGCGTAAAGCCCTCCGTCTTCGGCCACTACGGCGACGGGAACCTGCACTTCAACGTCGGTCCCGCCGGCATCGCCTTCCCGCATGAAGAAGCCGTTCACAGGCTCGTGCACGACCGAGTCCTTGCCGAAGGCGGCTCCATCGCCGCAGAGCACGGCGTCGGAAGTCTCAAGACGCAGGAGCTCAAGCGCACCAAGACACCGGAGGAGCTGGCCGCCATGCGTGCCCTGAAACTCGCCTTCGACCCCGACAACCGTCTCAATCCGGGCCGCATCGTCGAGATCTGAGGAGTGCGCCATGCCGATGCCGTCCGCTTACGAAACACGTTCCGAGGCCTTTTTCAGGCTCTATGAGGGTGAAACGCCCCAAGAGATTCAAACGCTCCTCACCCGATGGATACCCAAGGGAAGCCGCGTTCTAGAGCTCGGTTGCGGATCGGGCCGAGATGCCCGCTTCATGTCGGGCCTCGACGCCATCGTCGAAGCCACGGACGGGAGCGGGCCGCTGCTGAAGCTCGCCGAGGCCAGAGCTCAGGCCCTCCTCGGCGCCGAGTCGCCCTCCTTCTCCCTGCTTTGCCTTCCTCCCGACAAGGCTTCCGAAGACGCACTATTCGCCCGTCTCCCCCGCTTTGACGCCGTCTACACCTGCGGAGTTCTTCAGCATCTGTCCGACCATGAACTCTATGAAGCCGCATGCTTCATGGAGCGTGCGGTCACGGACAAGGGCACGCTGATCGTCGTCGTGCCTCTTGACCACAAGGGGGATCCAGATCGCAAGACCTTCTTGCGCGATTCGCTCGACTATGCCACGCTCTTCGAGCGCATGGGCTTTCGGCTGGCCTCGCAGGAAATCCGGGACGGCGTCGGCTCTCCCGGTCACGAGTGCAGATGGGCGTCCTGCGTTTTTCTTCGCGACTCACAAAGCGAACTGAGCAACAAACGATTCAGGCACATTCTCGAAAAGGATGCCAAAACCTCGACCTACAAGCTCGCGCTCCTACGCGCACTCTGCGACATCAACCGCACCATGCCGCGCAGCGTCCGCTTCGACAATGGCAAAGCTCTGGTGCCGCTCGGCCTCATCGCCGAACGATGGATCAGGGACTACTGGCAGCTCGCCAGCGGCCCCCGCATGCCCAGACAGATCCATCAGAACAGAGAGCTCGGCTTCGGCACTGCGCTCGAACGGACCATGACAAAATGTCATAGCCAATACGGCGTCTTTGAATCCCTGATGCGAAACGAGGCACGTTCAAAGGATCAGACCTCACTGCTTCAACAGCTCTTCGACGATGTCGTCACGACCGCTCTCAAGGGGCCCATCCATTACATTCAGGATGACGGCAGGAACCCCGTTTTCACCTACGTCGCCACGCACACCGGTCGCAGGCCTCCTTTTACAGGACGCGGATCAATCATCGAACGCTACGGTCTCCTCGCCTTTCCCGCCGAACTCTGGCTCGAACTCAACCGCATCGCCCCCTGGCTCGAGGACAGCTTGATTCTCGAGTGGGCCAGACTCTCCGCACGCTTTGAATCCCTGTGCAGCGGTGAGCACGTCCTTACGCAGGCCGACATCGTCGTGCGCCTTCTGCCGCCGGAGTCCGCCCGCGACACAGACTTTGCCGCAAGCGCCTACAAGGCTGCAATCAGCCGAGGCTCCCTTCGGAGCGTCTGGAGCGGAACGCCGCTCAAGGCGCAGACGCTGGCCGTCGACCACATGCTGCCCTGGGCCCGCTTTCACTGCAACGACCTCTGGAACCTCATGCCCGCCGACCGCGTGGAAAACGGAAGAAAATCGGACGCCATTCCGTCCGCCGACATTCTGCATGACTCGCGCGACAGAATATTCTCGAACTGGGCCCTGCTCTCCTCGCTCGCTCCCACCCGCTTCGCCAGTGAAGCTGAAATAGCGCTCACCCGAACGCCGCTTCCCAAACTGCATTGGGAAACCCCGCTTTTCGACGCACTTCTGGAAACCGCCGACATGGCGGCGAGACAACTTCAGTCCGCCCGATGGCCCTGAAACGCCTCCTTACCTGAGAACGGCGTCCGCCCGTCACCCGATCTGCTATCCTCATCCGACAGGCCTTCGCCTTCCGTCGCCCATAGGCAACAGAAGATGCATTTCGCACGCCTGCGCACAAACACTGCAAACTCTGTGAGGACTCCCCCAATGTCTGTTCACATCACGCGCCGCGCGCTGATTGGTTCCGCTTCCGCCGCTGCGGCACTCTGGCTCACAGGCTGTGCGACCACCGCCGCCCCCCGTGAGGAAAACATCCGCCCCGCCACCTTCAGCAATCTCGGCGCCCGCGCCGCCCCCGCCACGCCTCTCACCGCCAAGCGCATTCCCATGCCCGTGGTCGATGCCTTCAAGGGCGACGGCATCTTCTTCTTCGACGATGATGAAGGCGCGCAGTTCCGCATCACCGACCTGATCCGTGAAAACAACCGCTACAAGGTCGAAGAGGACTACGCCTTCGGCAAGCCTCACGGCTTCTCCTGGGGTTCCGGTGCCGTCGGCATCATGAGAGACGGCCGACGCGTTCCGCCTGAAAATCCGACAGGACTCCGCCCCGAGGGCGACCACGTCGTCATCGAATTCGACGGCAGGGAAAAACTCGAGCTTCGCGTCACGCTGGAGGCCTACGACGTCTCCGGTCAGGAAATCCGAGACTTCCTGCGCACCCGAGGCAACATGCCGACCAAGGCCGCGCTCTTCATGGGCGAGGAGCGATTCCCCGCAGGCAGTGTAGCCTATGCCGCCACGCTCTGGATCATTCAGGACGAGCTGCTCGCGCTGAGCCACACTGCCTTCACGGGTTCGAACAACATCGAGGACTTCTCCGAGCGCTTCACGAAGGAAACGCCATACTGTCTCAACGTGCTTCCCGGCGACGGTGTCATGCCCGTGGGCCTTCGCTTCGAAAAGACCATCAAGAAGAAGACTGGCAAGGAAAAGATCAAGACGCGCCGAGGAACAAAGACCCGCACGGTGGAACTGCCGCAGAACGGCCTCGTCAACGTCTATCACACGAAGTCCGGCACGATCTTCTGCCAGCGAAGCAAGCCCGACCCCGTCGTAAAGGCCCGCTGGGACCTTCGCTACCTCAACGGCACCCGCACGCTGACGGTCGACTTTCCCACGCTCATCGACTCCCTGAGCATCGGCCTCATGACTGCCAACCGCGGCAAGCTCATGCCGGCCTTCGCCGAGGAGCTCACGCCGACGAGCCGCAAGACCCGCGTCATTCCCACCGCCGTCTGGCTCAAGAATGAAAGGATCCGAGACAGCCAGTACCGCTTCAACAAGACCGCAGCGACGGCCGTCAAGGCCGCCATCGAAGCCTCCCGCCCGCGCCGCAAGGCCTGGGAAGCCGCGAATGAAAGCGACGTGACGCGCCGCGCCCGCGCCCTTCAGGCCAAGAAGGCCGCCTCTGGCAAGGCACGCAGGACGCCCGCCAAGAAGCGCTGATCATCCTTTCGCGTATGAAAACGCCAGAGCTTTCACCCTGGCGTTTTTCATGCCGTCATCAGCCTTCGCCGAAGGCCTCCTCCCATGCATACTGAATGAGCCCCGCTCCCCTGTCCTTGATGGCCGCAGGATCGGAAAGCACCTGACGCCATCTGCGTGCGCCGGGCAGCCCCTGAGCCAGACCGTTCACATGACGAGCCACGGCACGGATGGCGTGCACGTCGTCCCTGTAGTTCTCCTCCAGATACGCCGTCATGCGATGAACGCATTCAAGGCGCGTCACGTCGTGCTCAACACCGTAGAGCACCTCGTCGACGCCGGCGAGCATCCAGGGATGCTGATAGGCCGCGCGTCCCACCATCACGCCGTCCATGCCTGCATCAACAAGCGCCTTCGCCTCGTCGAGGGAGGCGATCTGTCCATTGATCAGCATCACCGTGTCGGGAAAGTCCTTCTTGAGCCTGAAGGCAGTCTCGCGAACAAGCGGAGGAACCTCTCGATTCTCCTTCGGCGACAGCCCCTTGAGCCAGGCCGAGCGCGTATGAACGATGAAGACGCGGCAACCAGCATCGTAGACCGTGCCCACGAAGTCGCGCACAAAGCCGTATTCGTTGTGATCATCCACCCCGATGCGGTGCTTCACCGTCACGGGCTTGTCCGTCACGTCCTGCATCGCCCTGACGCAGGCGGCCACGGTCTGAGGCTCGAGCATCAGACACGCCCCGAAGCTTCCCTTCTGCACACGCTCGGAAGGGCATCCGCAGTTGAGGTTGTATTCGTCATAACCGTAAGCTGATGCAATTCGGACGGACTCCGCCAGATCGGCAGGATCCGAGCCGCCCAGCTGCAGTGCGACGGGATGCTCCGGCTGTGAAAAGCCGAGCAGGCGGTCACGATCGCCGTGAATGATCGCCCCAGTCGTCACCATCTCGGTGTAGAGGCGAGCCCTGCTCGTGAGCAGCCTGTGAAAGTACCTGCAGTGCCGGTCTGTCCAGTCCAGCATCGGCGCCACGGTGAAGCGCCAGTCCCCGGGATTGAGAGGCATGAAAGTCGGTTCCGTAAACAAGTGTTGTTGAATAAAAATTAAGCCGCCCCGAAGGGCGGCTCATAAGTCGAGATCTTACCTGTCGTCAAACGTGCCGTCGACATATAGCCATCGGCCGTTCTCAAGACGGAAGCGGCTGTTCTCCTCCAACCTGAAGGCGCCCTGAGAGGTCCTGCCGCGCGCGGTGAAGCTGACTCTGCCCTCCGCCCCTTCCTCGTAAGAGGAGTGAATGACGAGGGAAAGCCACTTCGGCCGTTCCTCGCCATCTTCGAAAAGGACGGCGGGCCGCGTTTCAGGCGCCCACGTCTCTAGGACATAGGCGTCGAGATCGAGAGCATATGCCGAATAGCGGCTTCGCATCAGAGCCTCGGGAGTTTCTGCGGGCACGCCCGCATGAAGACGCCCGCAACAGGCTGCGAGTGCGAGCCCGCTCCCGCAGGGACAGGCCGCATCACACGCCTTCGACTTCTTCTTACTCATCCTTCTCGCCGAATTCGTTCTGAACGGCGCGAGCGGCGCGCTTGCGTTCGAAGTCCTTCAGATAGCGCTTGCGCAGGCGGATGGAGTGCGGCGTGATTTCGACAAGTTCGTCGTCATTGATGAACTCGACGGCGCTTTCCAGCGTGAGCTTGACAGGCGGCACCAGACGGATGGCTTCGTCCGTACCGGAGGCACGGATGTTGGTGAGTTGCTTGCCGCGGATCGGGTTCACGACGATGTCGTTTTCACGGGCGTGCTCGCCGATGATCATGCCTTCGTAGAGCTTGTCGCCCGGGGAGACGAAGAGGCGGCCGCGCTCCTGAATCTTCCAGAGAGCATAGGCCACGGCATCGCCGTCGTCCTGGGAGATGATCACGCCGGAGCGGCGCTCGCCGATGTCGCCGCGGCTGATGGGACCGTAGTCGTCGAAGACGTGGCTCATAATGCCGGTGCCGCGGCACATCGTCATGAAGAGGCTCTGGAAGCCGATGAGACCGCGGGCGGGAATGCGGTATTCAAGGCGGACGCGGCCCTTGCCGTCCGGCTGCATGTCCTGCAGGTCGCCCTTGCGGCGGCCGAGCTCTTCCATGACGGAGCCCTGATGCTCTTCCTCGACGTCGACCGTCAGAAGTTCGTACGGTTCCATCTTGACGCCGTCGACTTCCTTGAGAAGGACGCGCGGACGGGAGACGGCCAGTTCGAAGCCTTCGCGGCGCATGTTCTCGAGAAGAATCGTGAGATGAAGTTCACCGCGACCGGCGACTTCCCAGACGGTTTCGTCGTCGGTGTTACGCACGCGCATGGCGACGTTGGACTTGAGCTCGCGTTCGAGACGTTCGCGAATCTGGCGGGACGTCACGAACTTGCCTTCACGGCCGGCGAGCGGAGAGGAGTTAACCTGGAAGTTCATCGTCAGGGTCGGCTCATCGACCTTGAGCATCGGGAGGGCTTCGGGTTGCTGAAGATCGGTGATCGTCGTGCCGATGGAGAGCTCTTCAATGCCGTTGACGAGCACGATGTCGCCGGCTTCGGCTTCATCGACGAGCTGACGCTCGAGACCCTCGAACTTCAGGACCTGATTGATCTTCACGCGCTTCGGGGTGTCTTCCGGACCGTTCATGATCGCGACGTCCATGTTCGGGCGGATGCGGCCGCGATGCACGCGGCCGATGCCGATCTTGCCCACGTAGCTCGAGTAGTCGAGCGAGCAGATCTGAAGCATCAGGGGGCCGTCGGGATCGTCGTCACGGACGGGGATGTACTTGATGATGTCGTCGAAGACGGCGCGCATGTTGCCGATCTGCTTGAGCTCTTCGACGTCGGTCGTGTGACCGGCAAAGCCGTTGAGAGCGGAGGCGTAGATCACGGGGAAGTCGAGCTGGTCTTCCGTGGCACCGAGCTTGTCGAAGAGGTCGAACGTCTGGTTGACGACCCAGTCGGGACGGGCGCCCGGGCGGTCGATCTTGTTGACGACGACGATGGGCTTGAGGCCCTGGGCGAGAGCCTTGCGGGTCACGAAGCGCGTCTGCGGCATCGGGCCTTCAACGGCGTCGACGAGGAGCAGCACGCCGTCGACCATGGAGAGGACGCGTTCAACTTCACCGCCGAAGTCAGCATGCCCCGGGGTGTCAATGATGTTGATGTGCGTACCTTCGTATTCGACGGCGCAGTTCTTCGAGAGAATGGTGATGCCGCGTTCGCGTTCCAGATCGTTGGAGTCCATCACGCGTTCAGCAACCTGCTGATTGGCGCGGAAGGTGCCGGCGCTGCGAAGCAGGCAGTCCACCATCGTGGTCTTGCCGTGGTCGACGTGCGCGATGATCGCAATGTTACGAATAGCTCGAGTCATTTTTTTCTCGTGTTGATTTAATGTGCGATGAGTCTTTCAGGCTCAAGGACGCCGCGCTCGTTTGCGCGGGCCGTCCCGAGCAGCATGTTGTTCGGTCCGTATACGCGGACGCGCCCCCGCATTGTAAGCCCGAGGGCAAGGCGCTGTCCCGTCATGAAGCGTGCCGTCTGCATTTCGTCAAGCGTCACGGCTTCAAAGGTCTGCAGAAGAGAGTCGGCCCCCTTGAGAAGACGGCGGGCCTCTTCGGGAGAGCCGCATTCTTCAAGCGTCTCAACCGTCACGGCGTCGTCGATAGAAAGGTCGCCGACGCGCGTGCGGCGAAGAGCCGTCAGATGAGCGCCGCACCCAAGCCTGCGCCCGATGTCCTCGGCAAGCACGCGAATGTACGTACCCTTGGAAACGAGACACGTGAGTGTGAAGGACGTGCCGTCAAAATCGGAGGCCGCGATCTCGCGCACGGTGACCGTGCGCGGAGCACGTTCAACCGTCTCACCCTGACGGGCGAGCTGATAAAGGCACTTGCCGTTGACCTTGAGGGCTGAGTACATGGGCGGAATCTGAACGATCTCACCCAGAAAGGCGGCGACGGCCTCTTCGAGCGCCTCGGCCGTCACGTCGACGGGATGACGCTCGACGATCTCGCCCTCGGCATCGCCCGTGGACGAGACCTCGCCGAGCTTCACGCGGGCGACATAGCCCTTTTCGGCGTGCAGCAGGTCGGCGGAAAACTTCGTTGCGTTGCCGAAGCAAAGCGGCAGAAGCCCCGTGGCCATCGGATCGAGAGTGCCCGTATGGCCAGCCTTCTGCGCGTTGACAAGCCTGCGCACCGTCTGGAGCGCAGCGTTCGAACTCATGCCGAGCGGCTTGTCAAGGAGCATGACGCCGTCAATCGGATCTCCACGCCTGGCCAAGTCAGTTCTCCTCGGGACGCGTTTCGCTCATGGCCTTGCGGATGAGGGCGTCCATTTCGAAGCCGCGGTTCACGCTGTCGTCGTGCGCGAAGTGAAGCGTCGGCACAGTATGGATCGTCAGCTTGCGAAAGAGATGGTTGCGAAGCATGCCCGCTGCGGCATTGAGACCTTCCTCACAGACGGCGGGATCGCTCCCGATCACCGTAAAGAAGACCTTGGCATGCGCATAGTCGGGCGTAATCTCGCAGCCCGTCACCGTAACGAGGCCGACGCGGGGATCGCGGACCTCCTTCGGGATGAGCACGGCGAGATCGCGGGCGATCTGGTCGGCCACTCGGAGGGAACGGCCGGGTTTCTTCGGTTTCATGAAGGTTGCCCCCCTTGCATAAAGTCAATGACGGGAGGACAGCCCGAAGGCATGTCCTCCCCTGATGTTGGAACGATCCTCTTAAAGCGTGCGGGCGACTTCGGTCACCTCGAAGATCTCAAGCTGGTCGAGCTCACGGATGTCGTCGTAGCCCTTGAGCGACAGGCCGCATTCCTGACCGGCCTGAACTTCGCGGACGTCGTCCTTGAAGTGCTTGAGGGAGGCGAGCTCGCCCGTCCAGATGACCACGTTGTCGCGAAGCAGTCGGACCGACGCATTGCGGCGAACCACGCCTTCGAGCACGCGACAGCCGGCGATGTTGCCAACCTTCGGCACGCGGATGATCTGGCGGATCTCGAGAAGGCCGAGAGACGTTTCGCGGCGTTCGGGAGAGAGCATGCCGCCCAGAGCGGCCTTAACGTCATCCACGGCGTCGTAGATGATGTTGTAGTAGCGGATGTCGATGCCTTCGGTCTCGGCAACCTTGCGCGCCTGAGCGTCGGCGCGGACGTTGAAGCCGATGATCACGGCGGACGACGCAGCGGCGAGATTCACGTCGGACTCGCTGATGCCGCCGACGGCGGCATGAACGACCTGAACGCGGACTTCGTCCGTGGAGAGCTTCGTAAGCGCATGGATGAGCGCCTCCTGAGAGCCCTGGACGTCGGCCTTGATGATGAGCGGCAGCGTCTTGACTTCGCCCTCGTTCGCACCGGAGAAGAGGTTGGCGAGGTTCGTCGCATGCTGTTTGGCGAGTTTCTGATCGCGGTACTTGCCCTGACGGAAGAGCGAGATTTCACGGGCCTTGCGCTCGTCGTTGAGAACGATGACCTCGTCACCCGCGGCAGGAACGCCGGAAAGGCCCTGAATTTCGACAGGGATGGACGGACCGGCGGCCTGCTGGGCCTTGCCGAGTTCGTTGATCATGGCGCGCACGCGGCCGAATTCCTGGCCGACGAGCACGATGTCGCCGCGATGCAGCGTACCACCCTGAACCAGAATGGACGCGACGGGGCCGCGGCCCTTGTCGAGGCGGGATTCGATCACGATGCCGTGGGCGGGACCTTCGACCGGAGCCTTGAGCTCGAGCATTTCGGCCTGAAGCAGCACGTTTTCAAGAAGTTCGTCAACACCTGCGCCCGTCTTGGCGGACACGGGGCAGAACGGCACGTCGCCGCCCCACTCTTCAGGCATGACGTCGTTGGCAACGAGCTCCTGCTTTACGCGCTCAGGATTGGCCTCGGGCTTGTCGATCTTGTTGATGGCGACAACGAGCGGAACGCCAGCGGCACGGGAGTGCGCAATGGCCTCCTTCGTCTGGGGCATCACGCCGTCGTCGGCGGCAACCACCAGAATGACGACGTCGGTGGCCTGAGCGCCACGGGCGCGCATGGCCGTAAAGGCTTCATGGCCCGGGGTGTCGAGGAAGGTGACGATGCCGCGCGGCGTCTTCACATGGTAGGCACCAATGTGCTGCGTAATGCCGCCGGCTTCACCGGCCGCAACCTTGGCACGACGAATGTAGTCGAGCAGCGAGGTCTTGCCGTGGTCAACGTGGCCCATGATCGTGACGACAGGCGGACGCGGCAGAGCGGGATATTCGACGTTCTGCAGTTCACCGAGGATGGCTTCGGGATCGTCCGGCTTGGCGGCGACGGCCTTGTGGCCCATTTCCTCGACGATGAGCATCGCCGTGTCCTGATCGAGCATCTGGTTGATCGTGACCATCTGCCCCATCTTCATGAGGGTCTTGATCACTTCGGTGGCCTTGACGGCCATCTTGTAGGCAAGGTCCGCAACGCTGATCGTCTCAGGCACCTGAACTTCACGCACCACCTGCTCCTGAACCTGCTGAACGGGTTCGGCATGACGGTTGCGGTCCTGGCTGCGACGGCCGCGGGCCGTGCGCCAGCCGGTCTGCCCGGAATCGTCCTCACCGCGCGTCTTGATCGTGCGGCGATGCTGACCCTCATCACCGAAGCGGTCGGAGCCGCCCTTGCCGCCCTTCTTGCGGTCGGACGGGTGGCCCTTGCGGCCATCACCGGCATTCTGCTGCGGCTCGGCGGCCGGACGCTGCGGACGAGCGGTCTTCTTGGCCTTGTCATCCTTGGCGGCAGGCTTCTGCTCAGCGGCCTTCGGGGCTTCGGCGGGCTTTTCAGCGGGCTTGACCTTCTTGGCGGTGAGAACTCCGTTCTTGCGGTTCATCATGGCGCGGATGCTGCGGGCCTCCTCCTCGGCCTTGCGGCGAGCTTCCTCGCGGCGACGGCGTTCGGCGGCCTCGGCCTCCATGCGCTTGGCAGTGGCGGCGGCCACTTCAGCATCAAGCTTGGCCTTTTCGGCCTCGCGACGGGCGGCCTTGAGGGCGGCCTCGTCCTTTTCCTGTTCCTTCTTCAAAGCTTCCTCACGAGCACGGGCTTCTTCAGCTTCACGGCGTGCGGCTTCGGCACGTTCCTGGGCGGCGCGGCGCTCCTCTTCCTCGCGGATGCGGGCTTCCTCGGCGCGGCGGGCCTCTTCAGCACGGGCGCGCTCCTCAGCCTCCGCACGGGCGCAGGCTTCGGCGGCGGCCTTTTCCTCGGCGGCGCGGCGGGCCTGAGCGGCTTCGGCTTCAGCGCGAGCAGCCTCCTCGGCGAGCACCTGCGGATTCTTCACGAAGACGCGCTTGCGTCGCACTTCGACCGGAATCGCACGGGAGCGGCCGGAGCCGTCCTGCTGCTTGACGACGCTCTGTTCCTTGCGCGTGACGGTGATCTTGCGCTGAGCCGATTGCGTGCGCTCGACGCGCAGGCTGTCGAGCAGGCGCGTCTTGTCGGTCTCGCTCAATTCATCCGTTTCGCTCGCCTTGTTGACGCCCGCGGCTCGAAGTTGAGCCAGAAGCGTCTTGGCGGCCACCTTGAGTTCCTGTGCGAATTCGCTTACCGTTTTGCTGGCCATAAATTCCTTTCTCCTTGATGCCTTCAGCCTGAATGCCCTGCGTCCTCTGGGACGCTGCGGGACTTTCCCGGACCGAACGCATCTGCCGTGCCTGCGTCTGTACACCTGCGTCCCGAAGGACGTTCGCGCGCAGACGGCACGGCGATTATTCATTCGCGGCGGAAGACCATTTCTTTGGGGACAAATCCTGATTCGTCCGGAGCGCGGTCTCCGCCATTCGCGGTCGCGCTCCCTTCGCCTTGCGCCTGATTATTCGAACCAGTGCTCGCGGGCCTTCATGATGAGGCTGCTCGCGCGCTCTTCGTCGATGCCCGTCATTTCAACGAGATCGTCCGTGGCGAGTTCGCCAAGATCGTCAAGCGTCTTGACGCCGTGGCCCACAAGCTGGCTGGCGAGATCGTTGTCCATGCCCTCAAGGCTCAGCAACGGCTCGTCGGCCTTGCGCAGATTCTCTTCACGGGTGATGGCGTCGGCGAGAAGCTTGTTGCGGGCGCGTTGGCGAAGCTCGTCGACCGTTTCACGGTCGAAGGCCTCGATCGCGTAGAGCTCCTTCTCAGGAACGTAAGCGATTTCCTCAACGGAGGAGAAGCCTTCACCGATAAGCACGTCGGCGGCGGCCTCGTCGATGTCGAGGCTGTCCATGAAGTCGGCGCGGATCTTCGCGACTTCCTCATCGCGCTTCTGAGCGGCGGCAGCTTCGGTCATGATGTTGATCTGCCAGCCGGTGAGCTCGGACGCAAGACGAACGTTCTGGCCGGCGCGGCCGATGGCGATGGCGAGATTGTCCTCGTCGACGACGACTTCCATCGTGTGGGTCTCTTCGAGCATGACGATCGAACGGACCTTGGCGGGCTCAAGGGCACCGACCACGAACTGGGCGGGATCCTCGTTCCAGGGCACGATGTCGACGCGTTCGCCGCCGAGTTCGTTCGTCACGGCATTGACGCGGGAGCCGCGCATGCCTACGCAGGTGCCGATCGGATCGATGCGGCGGTCGCGGGCGTAGACGGCGATCTTGGCGCGCACGCCCGGATCACGGGCGGCGGACTTGATCTCGAGGAGGCCTTCCTCGATTTCCGGGACTTCAAGCTCGAAGAGCTTCTTGATGAATTCGGGGGACGTGCGGGAGAGGAACACCTGCTGGCCCTTGTTGGACTCGCCGACATGGTCGACGTAGGCGCGCACGCGGTCACCCGTGCGGAGATTCTCACGCGGAATCATCTGGTTGCGCGGCAGGCGAGCTTCAAGACGGCCGATTTCAACGATGGCGTCGCCCTTGTCGATGCGCTTGATCGTGCCAGTCACGATGCTTTCGTTGCGATCGAGGAACTCCTTGAGGATCTGCTCGCGTTCGGCGTCACGCAGGCGCTGAAGGATGACCTGCTTGGCGTCCTGAGCGAAGCGGCGGCCCGTCGTGTCGACGTCAATCACTTCGATCTCGCGCTCGATGAATTCCCCGGGCTGGATTTCCGGATATTCGTCGATGACGTCGGAATACATTTCCTGACGGTCCGGCTCCTGGAGACCTTCCTCGTCGGCAACGACGAGCCAGCGGCGGGCGGCCTTGAATTCGCCCGTCACGCGGTCGACATGCACGACGACGTCGGCGTCCTCACCGGGGAACTGAGCCTTCTTGACGGCGCTGGCAAGCGCGGCCTCGAGCACGCCGAAGACGGTGTCCTTGGCAACATTCTTTTCGCTTGCGAGTACGTCGACAAGCTGGAGCATTTCACGACAGTTCATTGAAATCAACCTTTAAAGTTCAATTCAGCAAGAAGATGGGCATTGTCGACATCGGACAGCGGGAAGGTGACGCGCACGGGGGGAACCTCGGCCGTCTTCTTCCTGCGGCCGCGGAGCGCCGTAACGGCAGCAGTGGGCGTGCGGGCGATGAAGACCTCGAAGAAGTCGAACGTGATCGTTTCAGCACCGGACTCGCCTTCAATGGAGATGATGCGGCCATCGAGCTTGCGGCGGCCGGCCTCGGGGAAGCCTTCGGCGTGAAGGGGCGCAAAGAGCTCGACGTGAGCGAGTTCGCCGGCGAAGCGATCCCAGTCGCGGGCGCGCTTCAAGGGGCGCTCAACGCCGGGAGAGGACACCTCAAGGCGCTCATAGGGAATGTCCTCCACCGTGAAGAGGTGGGTGAGCTGATCGCTCACGCGTTCGCAGTCCTCAAGCGAGATGCCGCCTTCGGCGGTGGTGTCGATCGTCACGCGGACAAGGCCTCTGGCAAGGCGCTCGAGTTCGACGAACTCATAGCCCATGCCTTCGACGGTACGTTCAACGAGCTCGTTAAGCGCTCCGGATTGGGTCATTGATCAAACTTCCTATTAAATTGCGGCCGGAGTCATCCCGGCCCGTCCTGACGGCGCGTCCGTGCTGAACGGCTCGTCCCTGCAGCTTAAGCGGACAAAAGTCAGCCGAAGCTCGAAAAAAACAAAAAAAAAATGGGCAAACGCCCATTCGACACCCTCTGACGCCGGCGGTCCGTCTGCAGCCTTCTGCATGTCCTTCTGGACACGCGGCCTCGGGATTCTCATTCCGGCAGGGCAACGGCGCGGCCTTCTCTCGGTCTGCGCCGCCTGAACCTTTCCGTGAAAACGCCCTCTCCCCCGTTTGCTCAGGGACGGACACGACCTTGAAGGTCGCCTTGGGTTTTCACGAACACCCGCGATTGTAGGTGAAAAAGCGTCCCCGCGCAAGCGCGGAGCCGCTTTTTCAGGTCCTTTCGCGATCAGGAGCGTCCGCCCGTTCGGCGGCGCTGCGTCGGGCGATCGCTCATGTCGCGAGCCTCCCACATGGGCACGCCCGTGCGGTCGGACTTGCCTTCCTTGAAGCGGGTGCCTCGACGAGCCTCGCGGGCCTCGGCCTCGCTTTCGGCACGAGCGCGGGCGCGGGCCTTTTCACGAGCGGCGGCCTTTTCGGCCTTCTTAGCCTCAGCCTTTGCAGGAGCTGCGGCGGCCATTTTCTTCTCGGCCTCATCGAGGTCAAGCATCCAGGCGCGAACCTCTTCAGGCGTGAGTTCCATGCGTTTGCCGCGCGGCAGGGTCTTCGGAAGAGAAACGGCGCCGTAGCGAACGCGGATAAGGCGCGAAACCGTCATGCCGACAGCTTCGAACATGCGGCGGACCTCGCGATTGCGACCCTCGCGGATCTGCACGAGGTACCAGTGGTTCATGCCCGTTCCGCCTTGATCCTCGAGCTTGTCGAACTTCGCCATGCCGTCCTCAAGCTCAATGCCCTGCTGAAGCTGAAGCATCTGCTCGGCCTCAAGCTCGCCGATGACTCGAACGGCATACTCGCGATCGATCTCGTAACGGGGATGCATAAGGCGGTTGGCAAGCGCGCCGGAGGTCGTGAAGAGAAGAAGGCCCTCGGTATTGAAGTCAAGACGGCCCACGGCCACCCAGCGGGCGCCCGAGACGCGGGGAAGACGCGCAAAGACGGAGGGACGGCCTTCAGGGTCGTCACGGGAGACGATTTCGCCGGCCATCTTGTGGTACATCAGAACGCGGGGCGTGGAGGAGGCAGCCATCGTGCGGCGCACGAGCCTGCCCTCGACACGAATCATGTCCGCAGCCGTAACGCGGTCACCCACGGTGGCGGTTTGACCGTTGACGGTCACGACGCCGGAGGCGATCAGAGCCTCCATGTCGCGGCGGGATCCGAGCCCAGCATCGGCGAGCGCCTTCTGAAGCTTTTCGGTCGGCAGATCGGCAGGCGTCTGCTGCTGGCGGGCGCGGTCGATGATGTCGAGCGCGATCGGACGATCCGCAAAGCCCCTGTAGCCGTCGGCCTCGGACTCCATCTGTCCGAAGGCCTCGCGCGGAGAGGCCAGGCCTGCGCGCTCGGAAAAGGGGGCGTCCTCGCGCACGCGACGGGTGCGAGGCAAATTGCCTTCGCCAGGACGACGGAACGGCGTGCGCTTGCGTTCGGCGGACTGCGGACGGCGACCGCCGCGAGAATTACTGTTGTTTCTCAAAATCAATCTCCTTCTGAAGCGGCATCGGCCCTTCGTCGGCTGCCGCCGAAGGCGGCAGGGCTTCCGACAGCAGGAAGTCGGGAAGCGGCTCGGCATCAGGGCCCGGCAGTTCTGCAAGGCTTCTGAGTCCGAGATCATTTAAAAAAGTTCTGGTCGTGGCAAGAAGCGCCGGCCTGCCCGGCGACTCCCGATAACCCACCGTCTCGATCCATCCGCGCTCCTCGAAGAGCCTGAGGGTGGCCGGATTGACGGTCACGCCGCGAAGCTCCTCAATGTCGCCGCGGGTCACGGGCTGATGATAGGCGATGATGGCCAGCGTCTCCATGGCCGCCCTCGAATAGCGGGGCGGCTTTTCCTCGTCAAGGCGCAGGAATCTGGGACCAAGCTCCGAGGCCGTCTGGAAGCGCCACCCGTCGGAGAGCTCCACGAGGCGCATGCCGCGGTCCTCCCAGAAGGCCTGAAGCTCAGCGAGGTGTTCCTTCACGGACTTGGCGCTCAGCCTGTCGTCGAAGAGACGCCTGATCTCGCGCACCGGCATCGGCCGCCGCGAGCTCAGTAGCGCTGCTTCAATGATGTGCTGCGGAGTCATGAGAGACGGACGAAAGGGTATCTGAAACAGCGCCCATTGTAGAAAAAGGCGGCGCCAAAATAAAGCCCCGCAGCTCGATCCGAGTGCGGGGCTTCAATCGGGATCGTGACCGGAAGTTGATTTCCGTTCACTTTGAATCTGGCGGAAGGAGTGGGATTTGAACCCACGATACGGTATAACCGTATACCGGATTTCGAGTCCGGCGCATTCGACCACTCTGCCATCCTTCCAGCTATTCCCCATAAGGAGAACAGGTTTTGCATATTACAGAAAGCGGGAGGTTTTGTCAAACCTCCCGCTTCAGATTCGAACGAATTCGAAGCTGTCGCTGCCTGAACAGCTTAGTGGGCGAAAACGCCGCCTTCGATCGGACGGAGCACTTCAACACCGCCCATGTACGGACGAAGCGCTTCGGGAACCGTCACGCTGCCGTCAGCGTTCTGGTAGTTTTCGAGCACGGCGACGAGCGTGCGGCCGACGGCGAGGCCGGAACCGTTGAGCGTGTGGACGTACTGGGTCTTGCCATTTTCATCCTTGAAGCGAGCGCCCATGCGGCGGGCCTGGAAGGCCTCGCAGTTGGAGCAGGACGAAATCTCGCGGTAGGTGTTCTGCGCGGGGATCCAGACTTCAAGGTCATAGGTCTTCGTGGCACCGAAGCCCATGTCGCCCGTGGAGAGCGCGACGACACGGTACGGCAGACCGAGCTTCTGCAGAATGCCTTCGGCGTTGTGGGTCATTTCCTCGAGATCGTCGTAGGAGGTTTCCGGACGAACGATGCGGACCATTTCCACCTTGTCGAACTGATGCTGGCGGATCATGCCGCGGGTGTCGCGGCCGTAAGCACCGGCTTCGGAACGGAAGCACGGCGTATGGGCCGTCACCTTGAGCGGAAGGTCCTTGTAGCTGAGCATCATGCCGGCGACCTGATTCGTCAGCGTGACTTCAGCAGTCGGCACGAGATACATCTGTTCCTGTTCACCAAAGGCACCGCCCTTCTTGGCGGCGAAGAGGTCCTCCTCGAACTTCGGTAGCTGGCCGGTGCCCTGCATCGTGGAAGCCGTCACGATGTACGGCGTGTAGCACTCGACATAGCCGTTTTCACGGGTGTGCGTGTCCAGCATGAACTGGGCGAGGGCGCGATGAAGACGGGCAATCTGACCGCGCATGAAGGCGAAGCGGGCGCCGGACTCCTTGGCGGCCGTATCGAAGTCGAGGCCGAGCGGAGCGCCGACGTCGACATGGTCCTTGACTTCAAAGTCAAACTCGCGCGGGGTGCCCCAACGGCGGACTTCAACATTTTCAGACTCATCCTTGCCGACCGGCACGCTTTCGTGCGGGAGGTTAGGAATGCGGAGAAGCATGTCGTTGAGACGCGTGCGAATGTCGTCGAGTTCGGCCTCAAGTTTCGTGAGTTCTTCGGGAATCTGGGCGGCTTCAGCCATCAGGGCGGAAGCGTCCTCACCGTTCTTCTTGGCCATGCCGATCTGACGGGAGAGCACGTTGCGCTTCTGCTGCAGATCTTCGGTCTTGGTCTGCACGGTCTTGCGGGCAGCTTCAAGTTCGTTGAATTCCTTTTCAGGGAACACAAAGTTGCGCGTCGCAAGGCGGGCAACCACTTCAGGGAGCTGCTTGCGCAGCATCGTCAGGTCAAGCATTGTTTTTACCTTTAAAGTTGCCGGCGCAAGCACGCCGGCCATCAGAAGTCGATCTTTTAATTTTCTCCTTTTATCGGAGAAAAGGCAAATTCAGCAGTACTGCGGCTCATGAGGACCACCTACCTGCCCTGGCCCCTTCTGCGCCCGCGCCCCGCCTTTCTGGCCTCTTCGTTGAGCGACTCCAGGCGAGCAAGCTTTTCAGCGATCTTGATCTCCAGACCGCGATCGACAGGTTTGTACCACTTCATGCCTTCGAGCCCTTCGGGCATGTAGATCTCGCCGGCGGCAAAGGCGCCAGGCTCGTCATGTGCGTAGCGATAGCCCTCATGGTATCCGAGCTCCTTCATGAGCTTCGTAGGCGCGTTTCGCAAATACATGGGGACGGGACGCGTGCGGTCCGTCTTCACGAAGGCCCGCACTGCGTTGTAGGCGTTGTAGACGGCGTTGCTCTTGGGTGCGCAGGCAAGATAGACGACAGCCTGCGCGATGGCAAGCTCCCCCTCGGGAGAGCCGAGTCGCTCGTAGATTTCAGCCGCCTCCACGGCAAGCTGCGTCGCGCGCGGATCAGCCAGCGAGATGTCCTCGATCGCCATGCGCACGACGCGGCGGGCAATGTAGCGCGGATCGCACCCGCCGTCGAGCATGCGGCACATCCAGTAAAGCGCTGCATCGGGATCGGATCCACGCACGGACTTGTGCATGGCGCTGATCTGATCGTAGTAGTTGTCGCCGCCCTTGTCGAAGCGGCGCAGAGTTGCAGGAAGCGTCTTCCTGAGAAATCCCGCATCGACCTCCGTCATTCCCCTCTCGAGAGCCATCGTGCAGGACACGTCGACCGCATTGAGAAGCCGCCTGGCGTCTCCGTCGGACAGTTCGATCATGACACGGCGTGCATCCTCCGTCACCGAGAGCTTCGGAAACTCTCTCTCAAGCGCACGCTCAAGAAGGACTTCGGACTCCTCGGGCTTGAGACTCTGAAGCTGATACACAGTCGAACGGCTCAGAAGAGCCGAATTCACCTCAAAGCTGGGATTTTCGGTCGTCGCGCCGACAAAGACGAAGAGTCCCGACTCCACATGAGGCAGAAAGGCGTCCTGCTGGCTCTTGCTGAATCGATGGACCTCATCCACAAAAAGAAGAGTTGGCCTGCCGGTGAGACGCATCGTTTCCTTTGCGGCATCAACGGCGTCACGGATTTCCTTCACGCCGCCGAGTACGGCGGAGATCGAGATGAAGGGGAGGTCAAATGCCGATGCCATCAGGCGGGCAAGCGTGGTCTTGCCGACGCCGGGAGGCCCCCAGAGGATCATCGAATGCGGGCGATGCTGTTCGAATGCGGTGCGAAGCGGCGCTCCCGCTCCCAGCAAGTGAGTCTGCCCCACGACTTCGTCGAGGGTTCCCGGTCGCATGCGTTCGGCCAGCGGCCTCAGCATGGGCTGCGGCTCTTGGGTTGAAGCCTTTCGGGACGCGGGCTTGGATTTGGCGTCTGGCGGCAGAAGTTCGCCGCCGAAAAGATCGTTGCTCATGCGCAGTACTCTAGCAAAATTCGAACGGCAGGTCATGCCCGACCTCTCGGGCGCGGGAATCGGGTAGAGAGCGCCCTCACAGGCACTCCCCTCCCACACCACTATGCTCACTCAGTGCTGAGCGTTCGGACGTGCCGTTCGGCATCCGGCGGTTTCTGAGTTAGAAATAGAAGGAGACTCAGCGCATCTCGAGAAGGCTGTAGAGTCCCTGTCGTCTGAAGAAAGACTTTGGAAATGCATCGCGCATGTGAAGTGCGTCAGCGTTCCACCATGCACCCCGTCCGTTGTTGGCAGACTTCCACGCACGCTCTTTATCCAAGCCGCGACGTCGAGGTTCCCGTTCACGTGTCTTCGGTCGCTTCCATGCAATCCACACCGACTTTGGGAGATGGCGTCGGATGTGTATGTCGAGCGCTTCGCCCCCCCTTGCGAGTGTCCAACTTGAAGTACTGCCGCCATCCACGCAGAATCGCATTGAGCACCCTAATCGTTCGAAAAAGTGACCCGCCGCGCGCCCTGTAGAAGACGGTGCGAGGCTTGTCCTGCAGCCGCTTGAAGCTTTTCGGGTGAACTAGCGGTTGTCCCGTCATCCCCACGAAGTGTAGCCAAGAAATTTCGCCCTACTACGGCCTCGGCTGACTTCCATGCCGACATCCCTCGGCCTCCCGAACCTCGGTAGCCTCGCGGCGTCGAGATGGCTCTCCCCAGGTATCACACATGTGCTTCCCTCCCCACCTGCCGGATCTACGTGCATCCCTTCCGGAACAGCTTTGGGTTAATCGAGCTTTGCCGACTCTCCCAAGATACACGCCTCACATCCGATTCCTGTTCGTCAGGCTGGAGTTTTGTTATCGGCTTCCTTCATCAAGGTCGTTGCCTCCCTCGACTTGCACGACTCACTCGTCCTTCCCCGGTTCGGGCGGACAGCGGACTTTCACCGCATAGACACACGTGCGCTGCTGGGCGCACAAACGAAAGAACTCCCGCCTGCAGGGCAGACGGGAGTTCGTGGAGGCCAGGAGGACGCCGTCCGTGAGGACGGCGCCTTCAGTCATCGGCTTGAGTCCGATTACTTCTTGGCCTTGTCGGCGGCAGCGGCCTGCATCGCGTAGATGTAGGACTGCTGGCCAGCGATGCGGCCGAAGGTCACGATGTCGGCCTGGGCGTTGCCGCCGAGGCGGTTGCCGCCGTGGACGCCGCCGGTGATTTCACCCGCAGCGAAGAGGCCCGGAACGACCTGGCCCTTGGCGTTGTAGACCTGGGTCTTGGAGTCGATCTTGATGCCGCCCATGGTGTGGTGGACGGCCGGGGTGACCATGATGGCGTAGAACGGAGCCTGGTCGAGGTTGCGCGGCATGTCGGCGCGGCCGAAGGCGTCCTTGCCGGCAGCCTTGCCCTTCTTCCAGGCGTCGATGGAGGCCTGGAGTTCGGCGGCGGGAACGCCCATCTTGCCGGCGACTTCTTCAATCGTGGCGCCGGAGACGCAGTAGGACTGCTTGATGTACTTGTTCGTGGCCTTCAGGGACTTCTGCATGTCGGAGTCGAAGAAGAGGTAGGCCACGCCGTCCTTCTGCTTGAGGATGGCGGCGGAGACCGCGTCGCGGGTGTTGAGCTCGTTGAAGAAGCGCTTGCCGTCCTTGTTGATGAGGATGGCGCCGTTGCCGCGAACGGCTTCGGTGATCATTTCGCCGACCTTCGGCACCACGGTCGGGTGCGTCTGGATTTCGGTCATGTCGATGAGCTGGGCACCGGCCTTTTCAGCGAGGACGAGGCCGTCGCCCGTGGCGCCCGGATGGTTCGTCGTGGCGAAGCCCTTCAGGCGGGGCACGTACTTGGAGACGAGGTCGTTGTTGGCACCGAAGCCGCCGGCGGCGTCAACGACGGCCTTGGCGTGGATCGTGTAGGTGCCGTCCTTCTTGTTCGTGACCTGGATGCCCGTGACCTTGCCGTTCTTCATGAGGATCTTCGTGGCCTGCGTGTTCATGCGCATGTCGATCTGGCGGGCCTTGGCGGCATTGTAGAGGGTCTTGACGACTTCAGGACCGACGAGGGCGCCGCCGGTCGGGCGGTGCGTGCGGGGCTGGGAGGCGCCGGCCATCAGGCCGACGTCGCGCAGGTCGCCGCCGAGGGCGAGGAGCCATTCGACGGAGCCGGCAGCGCCGGAAACGAGCGTGCGAACGAGTTCGGGATCGTTCTTCCAGTGACCGCCCTTCATCGTGTCGAAGTAGGCGATTTCAACGGAGTCCTTCGTGCCCTTGGCCTGCTGCAGGGCCGTGCCGGCAGCATTGAGGCCGCCAGCGGCGCGAATCGTGTTGCCGCCGGGCATGCCCATCTTTTCAACGACGACGACCTTGGCGCCGAGGTTGGCGGCTTCCACTGCGGCGGAAAGGCCTGCGCCGCCCGCGCCGATCACGGCGACGTCAACGGTGATGTCTTCGGCAGCCTGAACGCCGGAAACGCCGAAGGCGGCGGCGACAGCAGTGGCAACCAGAATCTTCTTCATGGAAAGTTCTCCTATCTCAAGTCTTCCGAACCCCCGCCGGTCCTCTTCGGACCTCTCCTAGCGGGCATTCGGGAAATTGCGTGCCGGACAACAGGTCCGGCTTTTTTTCCAGCCCTAAATATAGAGGAGAGCCCCATGTTAAGACGCCCTGAAATTTGCCGTAACGCAAACGTTTGCAAAGAAGCACACTGAGAGAGGGAAGAAGAGGAAAAAAGTGCCGCTTTCAATAGGTTGAAATACCTAGATACGGGTAGGTGAGAACCCTTATTTAAATAGACGGGGCGGCGGGTGGAATGATGTCGGCGCGAGGAGCTTGCGCAGAATGCGCGTGCATTTGATGATAGGGGGAAAACGTGGTCGGGTATACCCTCTGAGTGGTAGTGTTGATGGGGCTTTTCCCGAGTGGGAAAACCCGTTTGGCAAAAGACCCAATGGTACTGATCGGACGGGGCCCTTATGATGAACTGAATGAAGACGGACAGTCGAGGGCCGGGCAATGCCGCGCGGCCCCGCAAAAACGGCGTTTCAGGCATGTGTTCCGGACCTGCTGCCCCCAACTAGGCCTTTCATCGGCGTTCTGCTCCCCGATCCGTCAAGGAGAAACCATGCACAAGATCCCCACCGACGCCTTTGACATGCTCGTCACGCTTGAAAAGCGCCCCTTTGAACGCGCGGGCCGCGAAGTGGTCGTGCGTCTTCTCGACGAGACGCTTCCCGACGGCACGAAGCTTGTCGCCGCCTCCGATCTCTCCTATCCGCCCGAGCTTGCCGCTCTTGAGGAGCATCCCGCCGTGCTCGTGCACGAAGGCGACCTGTCGCTCACCGAGCGTCAGTTGCGCGTCTCGATCGTGGGCTCGAGGGATGCGTCCGACTCAGCCCGCGCCGATGCGCGCCGCGTCGCCCGCGAGCTTGCCGCACGCGGGGCCGTCGTCGTCTCGGGGCTTGCCGCAGGCATCGACACCGCCGCTCACGAGGGCGCGCTCGAGGCGAGGAGTCCGTCGGGCACGGTCGGGCGCACCATCGCCGTCATGGGCACGCCGCTCTCGCAGCCCTGGCCGCCCGCCAACGCGCGCCTTGCGCGCCGCATCGCCGAATACGGCCTGCTCATCTCGCTCGCCCCTCAGGTGAGCGGACTCTCGTTCACGGACGAGGAGCGCGCGGAGAGCCTTCGCGCACGCAACCGCGCGATCGCGGCCCTCGGGCTCGGAAGCCTGGTGATGGCGGGAAAGGAGGGCTCGAGCACCCTGCGCGAGGTCGCGTTCTCGCTCGAGCTCGGACACCCCGTGCTGCTGTGGCACTCGATCGTCGAGGCGGGCGAGCCGTGGGCGATCAGGCTTCTTGAGGATCCGCCCCTCGATTCGCAGGAACGCGCGCTCGTTCAGATGGTTTCGTCCGCCGCAGACGTGGAGGAGGCGCTGTCGCCCTGGAGCACCGTCTGGTGGCTTTGATGGGAGGATAGGGGAAGGAGGGAAGAGGACGGGGTCTCGCCGGAGGTCCCTGAATCGGAAGGGAAAAATCCATTTTACTATGAAGGACCCGCAGTAATAAACCCGTCCGTCGTCCTTTCCTGACGTGCCGCAAGAACCGTTCAAAGATGGGTCTTGAGCGCGGACGCTTGTTCTATGATGATTCAAGCAAGCACTTGCGCTTCTCTCTCGAGCTCCCGTGTTGCATCATTACCTCCTGGCTCAACCGGTGAAGCTCGCGCAACATGAAGCTTGCTGTTTCCCCGCAGTGCGGCAGGCCCAAGCCTCTTCCCGTAGCCCGCTGCGGGTTTTTTTGTCCCGTGCATTTCCGCACGGCCCGCCAAAACAAAACAACACTGCACAACGAACAACAGGCCCCTCATCATGACCTTCTCCGTCTGGCTCACCTTCCTCGGCGCGAGCCTGCTGCTTTCCGCCGCTCCCGGTCCCGACAATCTCTTCGTGCTCGCGCAGAGCGCCGTCTACGGCGTGCGTGCGGGCGTCACCGTCGTGCTCGGCCTCATGACCGGCCTGATCCTGCAGACGCTCTTCGCGGCCTGCGGCCTTGCGGCTGTCGTCGCGGCCGTTCCCGCACTCTTCATGGCGATCAAGCTCGCGGGCGCCGCCTATCTTCTTTATCTTGCCTGGGGTGCATGGACCCACGCGGCCGATCCCGTCGGCACGGGGCGCGCCGTCGAGCTATCGCCCGTGCAGCTCTGGCGCCGCGGCCTCATCATGAACATCACGAACCCGAAGGTGCAGATCTTCTTCCTCGCCTTCTTCCCGCAGTTCGTCGCGCTCGGCACGACGGGCTGGGCTCTGGTCCTTCAGATGGTCGTGCAGGGCCTCACCTTCATCCTCGCCACCTTCGTCGTCTTCTCGGCCATCGCCTGGGCGGCGGGCGCTGCGGCGAAGAAGCTGCAGAGCCCCGCATTTTCGCTCTGGCTCAACTGCGGCAGCGCCGCGCTCTTCCTCGCGCTCGCGGTCTTCACGGTCCTCTCTTGAGGGCGCCTTCACAAAGGCGAAGAACGGGAGCCGGCTCCGAGTCCGCTCCCGTTCTTCATCCCAGCATTTCGGGCGCCTCATCGGGCGCCGGAATCATTCATCACCAGCAGGCGCGGCCGCCATGGAACCCGAAGCCGTGACCGAAGCCGCAGTCGCCCCGGTCGTGACCGCGGTGGCCGTATCCGCGGCCGTCGTGCATGCGGCGGCCTTCGCCGATGCCGAATTCGTCGGCGGCGACGATCTTGCCTGTCTGCGCGTCCACGAAGGCGCGGACGTCCGTGCCGTCGGCCTTCACCATGCGGACGTCCCAGACGGGACCGTATTCGCGGCTCATGTGCAGGCGGGCGGAGCGGGTCTGCCCGCCGTAGGCCTCTTCGGCCGCAGCTGTTGCGGCGCTCATGCCGACCTGCGGCTGCGCGTTTTCCGTGAACTGCGGGACGGATGCGGGGGCGGCGTCGACGGCCCAGGCGGTGGCGGCGGCCGTCATGGCGGCTGCGGCGAGAATGGCGGCAGCGGTGTTCTTGATCTTCATTGTCAAAACCTCTTCAAACAGTTGCCGGTGCGCGGGAGAGCGGTTCGCTTGCCGCGGCGCACCGTTCGAATCGGACTGAAGTCTAAGAAGTGAAAATTAGCGCAGACATTGGCGGAACTGAGGACTTCCTATGTCGGTGCAACGAATTTTTTCAGACAAAAAGGCACCCGCAGGCGTCTTGTCCTGCGGGTGCCTCAAAAAGATATCTCGGATCGGGAGATCCTGAGAAGGACTTGTGCAGGCGTCAGATGTTGCGCTCGACGAAGGCCTTGAGCTCGCCCGGCGTCTTCACCTCGACGATGCGGTCGACTTCCCTGCCGCCCTTGAGCGCGACCATCGTCGGGATGTGCTGCACGGCGTACTTCGCGACGACCTGCGGATTCTGCTCGGAGTCGCAGGAGGCGAAGACGGCGCGTTCGGCGTTGGCAGCCGCGAGCTGCATGAAGAAGGGCTGGGCGCGGCGGCAGTCGGGGCACCAGCTCGCGCCGATGGCGAGAATCACGGGCTTGTCGGCTGCAATCACGGATTCGACGTTGGCGTCGTTGACCATCACGATGTCGTTCATGAGAATTTCTCCTTCAAGAGGACGGGAGCCTTCGGGGCGGCGGGTTCGCCTGCCTCCGGGATGCCGTCGTTTGATTTGTTAGAGGCATTCTATCATGTTGCATTCGCTAATTGCAAGTGTTTTCTGCTCGCGTGACGCGACTGCGGTACGCCGGACATCTTTTGCAACTGCATTGCAGGCGTTTCGACGCTGTTTCTTGTGAAGAAGGGAGGCGCCCGCAGAAGTTTTCGTCTGCGGGCGCCTCTTTCATAATCCGAAAACTTTTGGAGTATTCATGCGTGGTTCATGCCTCTTCAGGCCGTTCGCGTGGAGGCCTTGAAGGAGGCGGCGGCGCTGCCGAGGGCCTTGAGCATGGCGTCCCGGTCGCCGAGGTGTTCGGAGACGATCTTCACGAGGGCGGAGCCCACGATGACGCCTGCGGCGCCCGCTTCGAGCGCGCGCCTGACGTGCTCGGGCGTGGAGATGCCAAAGCCGAGCAGGGCGGGCGGGGCCTTGGCCCTCTCGAGGTCGCGGATGATGCGTTCTGCGGGCGTGCCCGAGGCGTGGTCGGTGCCGGTGATGCCGACGCGCGAGAGCAGATAGGTGTATCCGCTCGTGAGTCCCGCGATTCTTGCGACGCGCTCGTCGGAGGCGTTGGGCGGCACGATGGCGACGAGGTGCAGGCCCGCCTCGCGGGCGGCCTCGTCCCATTCGGGCTCGGCCTCGCGCATGCTCGTCGGGAGGTCGGGAATGAGCACGGCGTCTGCGCCCGCGTCGGCGGCGGCCTGCATGAAGCGCCTGACGCCGGGGGTCGCGACGAGGTTGATGTAGAGCATGAGGCAGACGGGCGTCTCGGGATGTGCGGTCCTGAACCTGCGCAGTACGTCGAGGCAGCGTGCGGGCGTGGCGCCGTTGGCGAGGGCCCTGTCGGCGGAGGCCTCGACGACGGGGCCGTCGGCGCACGGGTCGGAGAACGGGATCCCGAGCTCGAGGGCGTCGGCGCCCGAGGCGACGAGCGTTTCGAGAACGGCGAGCGAGGTCTCGGGATCGGGGTCGCAGAGGTTCACGAAGGGGACGAATGCGCCCTCGCGCCTTTGGGCGAGTCGGGCGAAGAGGTTTTCAAAGCGTTCGGTCATGGCGGCTCTCATTCAGCAGTGTTTCCGTTGTCTTTCCCTGCATCTCAGTCGGCGTAGGCCCCGAGTGCGTCGGCGCTGAGGCGGCCGTCCTTCAGACAGCCGTCGGCCTCGAGCCTCGCGGCCACCTGGAAGATGTCCTTGTCGCCTCGGCCCGAGAGGTTGACGACGAGCTTCTGTTCCTTTTCAGGCTTCGCGCGGGCCATCTTGAGCGCGTAGGCGAGGGCGTGGGAGCTTTCGAGCGCGGGGATGATGCCTTCCTTGAGGGAGAGTTCGAGGAAGGCGCCGAGGGCTTCGCGGTCGGTGACGCTCACGTACTCGGCCCTGCCCGTGTCCTTGAGGTGGGCGTGTTCGGGGCCGACCGACGGAAAGTCGAGGCCGGCCGAGATCGAATACGACTCGTTGATCTGGCCTTCGGGCGTCTGCATGTTGTAGGAGCGCGCGCCGAAGAAGATGCCGAATTGACCCTCGCCTAGCGTGACGCCGTGCTTGCCCGAGGCGATGCCCATGCCCGCGGGCTCGACGCCGATGAGGCGGGTGCCCTCGAAGGGCCTGAAGTCCGTGAAGAGGCCGATGGCGTTGGAACCTCCGCCCACGCAGGCGATGACGGCGTCAGGCAGGAGTCCGTTCTCGGCCTCTGCGAACTGGGCGCGGGCCTCCTCGCCGATCACCTTCTGGAACTCACGCACGATCGTCGGGAAGGGATGCGGGCCCGCGGCGGTGCCGAGCATGTAGTGCGTGTCCTCGAAGGATTCGGCCCAGTCGCGAAGGGCCGCGTTGCAGGCCTCCTTGAGCGTGCCGCTTCCCGCCGTGACGGGCACGACCTCGGCGCCCATGAGCTCCATCCTGAAGACGTTGGGCTTCTGGCGCTCGACGTCCTTGGCGCCCATGTAGATCCTGCACTTGAAGCCGAATAGGGCCGAGGCGAGTGCCGTGGCGACGCCGTGCTGGCCCGCGCCCGTCTCGGCGATCACGCGGGTCTTGCCCATGCGCTTCGTGAGGAGCGCCTGGCCGAGCACCTGGTTCGTCTTGTGGGCGCCGCCGTGCAGCAAGTCCTCGCGCTTGAGGTAGATCGTCGTCTTCGTGCCCTCCGTAAGGCGCGTGAGCCTCGTGAGCGGCGTCGGACGGCCCGCATAGGTCGTCAGCAGGCGGTCGAGCTCCGTCCTGAAGGCGGGATCGTCCTTCGCGTCGACGTAGGCGCGCTCGAGCTGGTCGAGGGCGGGAAGGAGAAGCTCGGGGACGAACTGGCCGCCGTATTGGCCGAAGTAGGGATTGAGCAGCATGATGGAGATTCCTTTTTCGAGTTCGGTTCTGTGAAGTTCAGTGTGTTCGGTTTTCGGGCCTACGTCCGGGGTCATCCCCGCACGGCGCCCGCGAAGAGGGCCAGGAGGCGCGGATCCTTGAGGCCCGGCGCCGACTCGACGCCCGAGTTCGCGTCGAGCCCCGCCGCACCCGCAGCTGCGGCGGCCCGTGCGTTTTCGGGCGTGAGTCCGCCCGCGAGCCTGATGCGGGAGAGGTCCCCGAAGGCGGCGAGGCGCTCCTGCGGCACGGGCCTGCCGCTCCTGCCCGTGAGGCCGTCCGAGGTGCCGTCGACGACGGCCGTGACGAGATCGGAAGAGCACACGTCTGAACTCCAGTCACGGCTACATCTCGTATGCCGTCTTCTGCTTGAAAAAAAA
>ENA-UPSY01000823-UPSY01000823.1-human-gut-metagenome-genome-assembly--contig:-NODE-823-length-35573-cov-19.879339_pt1 | contig 35573 bp, 29 predicted proteins | sample MGYA00250044_ERZ773365 | MGnify/ENA primary metagenome ERZ773365 (study PRJEB29103, sample SAMN06111932) | human gut metagenome | biome: human gut; feature: ankylosing spondylitis patient; material... | reverse complement strand
TCAAAGTAGCAAGTACGCTGTTTTTCGGGAGCGTTCTTTTTAGTTTCAATGGCTGCCTGATTCAGTTCTTCGGTAAGAGTGGCAAGTCTTGCGGTTTTCTGTTCAAGTTCAGCCTGCTGAGGGAACGGAGTAGCAACAATACGCTGTGCGTTCTCCAAGTCCATTTTCAGTTTGTTTACGCTGTTCTGAGCATCGTTTATGGTTTGGTCAATCTTGTAGAGCGTACTCTCCATACGCTTGATATTAGTAGAAAAACTGCTTCTCAGCTGACACCTGTGTTCAGCATTGCCTTTCATGGTGATTGAAATATCAGGCTCACCGCCAAGCATAACCGCCTTGACAGACAGCTTAAATCCCTGAAATTCACCGATTTCCTTATCTGTATCGGAACTACGCTTGACGAAGCCAAGAACCACATCTTCAAGAGCTTGTGCGGCTTCCTTGCGGTCTGTGTATTCCGTGCCGTCAATGGTAATTTTGAATATGGGCAACTTAGTTTCCGTATCAATCGGAAGCTGACGGAGTACCTCACGGTCTGATTTGAGATTTTCAAGTCTTGTTTCAGCCTTTTCAATCTTATCAGGTGCGGTGGCTACCGTCTGTTGCATATCGAAAACCGTGTTTGTGTGTTCAGATTTCAGGAGATTGAGTTCCTTAACCTCATTGTCAAGCATCATCTTTTCCTTGATACGCTCATCACCTGTACAGAGAGCCTTGATTTCAGAGTAATTGAGTGCCTGTTGGTCTACGTCCTCACAGGTTCGTGCAGGAGTTTTGGAGGTCATAATCTGACCGATGAAACGCTGTTTTGCTTCAAGTGTTTGATAGAGGTAGGCATCAAAACTGCCCTTTGTGACGTAATTATATACATGAGCCTTTCTGTTCTGATTGCCCTGACGTTCAATTCTGCCGATTCTCTGCTGTAAATCAGACGGTCGCCAAGGAATATCGAGGTTGTGAAGTGCGACAAGCTTCTTCTGACAGTTTGTGCCTGTTCCCATTTTGCCCGTACTTCCGAGCAATACTCTTATCTCACCCTTATTAACCTTGTCAAATAAATCCGCCTTTTGCTGTTCCGTTTTCGCATCGTGTACATAGGCGATTTCTTCAGGTTTAACACCGTTTGCAATCAGTTTGTTGAGAATATCATCATAAACGCAGAAATCGCATTCTTCCTCCAAAGATTCTCTTTCGGAAGCTGACTTTTCGTCTGCATTTTCACCCTTATCCGTTGATTGTGAGTTTTTCTTCGGAACACCAAGGTCGCAGAAAATAATCTGTGTCAGCTTTTCATCAGCTGTATCGTGATAAATCTGAGTAACATTTCGCACACACTGATTCAGTTTTGTATCGGGGTTGTCCTCAAATGATGGGTCAATCAGACGTGGGTCAAGTCCTAGCTTTCTGCCGTCAGACGTGATACGGAGCATATTGTCAACCGATGGGTCAACGCTTCCGCTTTGTACATCATCGGCTCTGTCGGATAGTTCCTGTACAAGTGTTTTCTGAAACTCCGTTGCTTCAATATTCTCAATATGATACTCCATTTCAGGTGTAGCAAGGTCGAGCGTGTCCGCTGTACGCACGTCGGCTACCTGTTTGAACATACTCATCAGTTCAGGTAAGCCTGTATAATCGGCAATTCGAGTGCGTTCTTTGAATCGGTTGCCCGCAGGAGCGAGTTCCCATTCTGTTTTCTGATTTCCGAATACAGTAACCCAATTATCAAAATTACTAAGTCCGTGTTCCTTTAAGAAATCGTACTCTAAGAACCTCATCATGGTATGTAATTCGGTTACAGAGTTCGATAATGGCGTGCCCGTAGCCATAACGACACCTCTGCCGCCTGTCTTTTCATCAAGGTATCGGCACTTCATAAAGAGGTCGAGAGCCTTTTGTGAAGCGGAGGACGAAATGCCTGCGACATTGGAAAGTTTCGTCTGGGTCGGTACATTTTTGAACTCATGGGATTCATCAATGATAAGTTTATCGATACCCATTTCCTCAAAGGTGAGGATGTCATCGTGCGACTTTTCAAGTTTGTCAAGTTTTGCTTCAAGAGATTTCTTTGTACGCTCCATCTGCTTGACCTGAAATTTTGAGCCTTCTGCCTTTTTAAGTTCCTCAATTCCTGCCATAATATCGTCAATCTGCTCTTGCAGAATATCAACCTGTCTTTCCTTAGAAAGCGGAATCATGCCCAGCTGAGAGTGACCGATGATAACGGCATCAAAATCGCCTGTGGCAATTTTTGCGAATAACTGCTGACGATTTTCCTTTTTGAAGTCATTTTTCGTTGCAACAAGGATATTTGCACCGGGGTAAAGCTTCTGAAAATCCTCACCAATCTGTTCAGTCAGGTGATTCGGAACTGCAAATAACGGCTTTGTGCATAAGCCTAAACGCTTACTTTCCATTGCCGTTGTAATCATTTCAAACGTCTTACCGGCACCAACGCAGTGAGCAAACAATGTGTTACCGCCAAAAAGTGCGTGTGCAATAGCGTTCTTCTGATGTTCTTTCAGTGTGATAGCGGAGTTCATGCCGGGGAATCGTAAAGCCGAGCCGTCATACTCACGGGGACGGATTGAGTTAAACTGCCTATTGTACTGTTCCACAAGCTGAACCGCACGTTCAGGGTCTTTGAAAATCCAATCCTTGAAAGCCTGTTTGATTTTAGAAGCTTTCTGCTGAACGATTTTTGTTGCCTTAACATCCACAACTCTGCGTTCCTTTTCGTCACCATTCTGGTCGATGTACGTTTCAGGCTTATAGACCTTTGGCTCTTTGAGATTGAGCAGATGTTCCATGATTTCGTAGGCACTCATATTCTTTGTACCGAAATCACGTCTGCTCAAAACCGAGCTGTCAGCACGTTTATTCTCAATATGCCAAGTATTGGTGTGTTCTGAATAGTCAACCGTGATATTCTTAGGCTTTACCCAAAACGCTTTCTTAACGTCCTCACGGTTTTCACGAGGTGTTTTAAATGTTTCATATATAAACTGCTGATACAGTTCTTTCGGAATCCAAGTTGCACCGATTTTCACATCAATATCGCCGGCTTTGAGAGGTTCAGGCATTGCCAACTTCAACGCTTCCACGTTTTCAGCGAATCTGCCATCAGTTTCAGCAACACTTTCCGCAATATCGAGTTTCTGACGAATATCGCCTGAGAGATACTCACTTGCAGATTGATATTCCTCTGTATGGGGAACAAGGAAGATTTCGCCCTTGAGTTCCGAAATAAGAAGTTCCTGTGACATATCGGTCAGCTTGCTCATATAAGCAAGGTCAACCTTTGCTGTTTCTGCCATTGAGATAGCAAGTGCTTCCAAAGCCGTGTCAACGTGTTCAATCGGCTTTGAGGGTCTGACCGTTCTTTTGGTAAAAATATCAGACTTCGCAATCAGCTTGTCCTTGTCAATTTCCTTTTCAAGCGTGAGAAGCAAGTTATAAGAGCAGTCATCACGTAAAACAGAGCGGTTTTTACGGCTGTGCAAAAGTCCGTATTTCTTGTAGAAGTCATCATACTGAGTGGAAAGTTTATTCTGAACCGCCTTAATTTCATTTTCAGGCTTATCTTCCGCCTGTATTCTGAGTAGTTCACGGACAGTATCACGCAAGTCAATGAAAGCAGTCATTCTGCCGTAGTCCTTAGACTTTGTGTCCATAACCTTAGAAACATCGAATTTTCCAAGCCTATCTTCACCGCCTTTGAGGAAAATATCTCCCTTATCGTCTTTGAAAAAGCTGAACGAACGGAGTTCCTTTGCGGTCATTGTGACCTGTTCATTGCTGAATTTGAATACATCGTTGGTCTTGACAGCAGAAATCTGCGTATCAAGTCTTTGTACCGCTTCATAAATCTGCTGCCTGAGGTCTGCACCCTCTATCGGTACGCACATTGTATCGTCATTTCTGCCGTAAAGCTTGTTGCCCTCCACAATCGTACCGAGTACCATTTCGGGATTTTCAGCAAAGTAGCTGTTTACCCTCAATCCGTCCTCAGTTTTGCCAAGATGAACCCAATCGGGAAATTCTTCAGGCGGAGCAGAGCGTTTCTGTAAGAAGATAATGTCACTTGTTACCTCTGTGCCTGCATTTGCCTTAAAAGCATTATTCGGCAATCTGATTGCACCGATGAGGTCAGCTTTTTCGGCTAACTGCTTACGGAAACTTTCGTCCTTTTTATCGAGCGTACCTTTAGAAGTAACGAAAGCGACAATGCCGCCGTCCTTGACTTTGTCGAGGGTCTGAGCGAAGAAGAAATCGTGTAATTTCGTAGTTCCGTACTGTTTGTCGGGGAAATTCAAATCGCCAAACGGCACGTTGCCGACAGCCACATCAAATGAGCCGTTCTGAAAGTTGGTATGCTCAAAGCCTGTAACCTGAATATCAGCATCGGGATAAAGCTGTTTTGCGATACGTCCGCTGATTGAATCAATTTCAACACCGTAAACGTGTGTATTTTCAGCCATTTCGGACGGCATTTTACCGACAAAATTGCCGACACCCATTGCAGGCTCAAGGAGATTACCGCCTTTGAAGCCAAACTTTTCAAGTGCTTCATAGATACCGTCAATGATTGCAGGCAAGGTGAAAAAGCTGTCAAGAACGGATTTTCTTGCATCTTCATATTCCTTTGGAGTAAGTTCATCAAAAAGCTGTGAAAATTCCTTGCCCCACTGCTGGTTATCCGAATCGAAAGCCTGCGAAATTCCGCCCCAACCGACATACTTAGAGAGAATTTCCTGTTCTTCGGGAGTAGCACGTCTGTCCTCACGCTCAATCTGCTTTAAGGTGCGAATGGCTTCCATATTATTATGGAATTTGGTCTTTGCACCGCCCTCGCCGAGTTTGTCATCGGTTATGGTGAAGTTCTGTGACTTTTCCTCTGCCTTGACTTCCTGTTCAGGCATGGTTTTCTGTGGAGTTTCGGTAGTAACTGCTTTTTCGATTTCAGGTTCATCAGCCGACTTTTCAGACTTAGCTTCACGCTGATTTCTGCGGTCAATTTCATCTTGTGTCAAGTACTTATCGTGCTTTATAAGGTCAGCCGTGAGTTTTGCAACCTCCGTCCAGCTGAAATCAAAGGTTTCATTGCTGATACTGTCATCGGTACTGCGTACAGTAAACTGCATACCTTTAGAATCATGGTCAACCATAAAGATATTGCCGTCAGCTGTATGACCGCCTGTACCATATTCATCTCTCAGGAAGTCAGCAAATTCCTTATTTGTAGGATTGTTATTTTCAAAAAATTCCGCAATGCGAAACTTGCCACCCTCAAAACCACTGCCACGCATGATCTCCTTGTGCAGTTCCTGAAAACGATCCACCTCGGCAATGGGTTCGCCGTACTGGATAGGGGAAACAGTTTGTTCAGGTGCAGACGAATTGACCAGTTCCGCTTCTCCGAACAGGGTCAGCTGTTCATACTCCTGTTTTGCATTTCCAAAAGGTTTGAGTTCCTGATCCGAAACAAAACCAAGACCTGCCTCAGCGATCACACTCTCATCGAAAAGCGGTGTATTGTCGGAAATCTCTGTTTCTTCCGATTTTTCTGTGACCGGTTCATCTTTCACAAGTTCCTTTTCAGGGTCGACAAGCTGAATATCTGTAATTTCGGCTTCAACCAGATTCCAACGCTCAATATACTCATCAGCCATTTTCATAGCTTCCTCGGTGTTTTTCGCCTGACAACGCATTGGGGAATCCGTACCGCTTTCCTTATCATAGATAAAAACATCGTATGTTTTGAGGTCTGACTTCGGTTCAGGCTCTTTTTCAGTAGCCGTTACGCTGTCAACCGTATCAAGAATATCCTGAATGTTTTCAGTTTTGCCGATATTCTCACGGATTTCAGCAGTATCAACCTGTTCCAAGTCCTCAATACCTGCATGACGGTTGACATAATCGACCACTTCCGAAAGAAATGTTTCTATACTTTCCACGGGCATTACAATATTGCCCGTATCACGGGTAAGCATAATTCTGCCACATTCTTCGTTGATACTTTCAACCTGCCACTCCTTGCCCTGAAATTCAATCTCATCACCGACCTTGAAAGGCAGTTCAGTTTCTTTAGAAATCTCAGGCTTATCCATATTGACAACATTCACACCCATAGCGGACATGAAATCCGTTGCCTTGATACCCTCATCGGAGTGAAGCTGTTCAATCGCTTTTGCCTGAATTACAGAGGAAATTTCATCATCGGAGAGCGATACAAGGTCATTGTATTCAAGTACCGACAGAGCATTTTCATTCATTTCGGCAAGCGAATTGTAATGCTCATCACGGACAACCGTGCCGTCATACTCAAAGGTAAGCCTGAACTCCTTCAAATCAGCATAGACCTGAATCGGAAGATTGTGTTCCTCGTCCACAGCGTAGGCAAGGGAAAGCCGTGAAATATCGGAAAATTCCGCAGACTCACCAAACTCACGGTCAAGGTAGTCTGCGATATGCTGTTTTGCAGTGTCAAGATCAGAAAGTTTTCTGTGTTGTGCTTTTTCGGTCAGATATGCTTCCGCTGTTGGCAGATAGGTTTCAAGTGTGCCTGTTTCGTCTGCCTTAATTGGATTGATGTCAATGGTGTAGCCATCAAGCGTGAGTTCTTCATCATGAATGATATTGAAAAGTGCATCTTCCTTGAGGTCGGAATCAATCTCGATAACAACATCAACATCGGAGGAATCAACCTTTTCAAGTCCACGGGAACGTGAACCTGTCACGGCTGCACCGTGAATCTGAGCGTCAACACCGTTTTCCTCGAATACTCTCTGCACAAAGTCCTTGACGATATTCTCAACTTCAACAGGCTTGAAATTGTAGAACCTGAAATTTTCTTCGGTCTTTGCCCTGAAATCAGCGATTGCAGGCGGTTCAACTTCTTTTTGACGCAGAAATTCGGGATATTCTCTGAAACCGACCGAATCGCAGTAGTAGGCATTATCATTCACAACCACCACATCGCTCACGGACATAGAGTGTCCCATGAAGTTCGCAGGCTTATTGATGTTAAACTCCTTAAAGAGAACTTCAAGCTTCTCTTCGATAGTTTTACTGCTATATGTGCTTAAATCGCCCTCATACATAAGCGTATAATCTTCTTCGTTCAGTTGATTGCCGTGAAGTCGGTTACGGTCAAGCGACTCAAAACGCATACCGTGATATTCTTCGCCATCTTTCAGCTGATAGAGTTTGAATGTGATAGGTTCAGCAATCTCTACATCGGCAGCCGTGCGGATAGGATTATCGTCCTTGAAGCGGTTAAGGATAATCATTTCTTCCGCTGTAAGTTCTGCGTTTTCCTTGAGGAAAGGCACTACGCTGTCAAGAAGATAATTTAAGGATTCACGGCTGTCCTCATCACCGTAGAGAATGCGGTCATTCAGCGAATTTTTCGCAAACAGTTCAATATGGTCTATGAGCGTCCCTCCATCTTGACCCTTGCCGTCACCAATGTCAAATCTACCTGTATGGGTAAATTCCTGACCGTCAATCATGGTTGTGACAGCAAAATCTGTTTTCTTATACCAACCCACATTTAAGCCCTCAATCTCACGCTCTGCGTATTGCTTTTCGTCAAGATAGGAAATAACCGCATTGGCAAGAGCAAATGACATATCGGTATTTTCCTGTACAAAGTCATAGAGCAAATCGCTTTCCGTGAACCAATCCTTATCCTTGTCACCAAAGTGGATTTTAACTGAATTTTCAGGAATTTCGGGAGTATCATCATTCTCAGGAGTGTAGATTTCCTCAAAAGAAGCAAGTTCGTCACGCTGTGCAATTGCAAGGTCAAACTGCTGTTTGGTAGACAGAAGTAAATCAAGCTGTTTTCCGTTGTCAAGAAATCGGCTTGTATCAGTCTGACTTAGGTAGGCTATCAGCAGATTATCCATAGTATTCAGCTGTGCAAGGTCATAGTCTTTTGAAACGTAGTTTTCAATGACATTTACCATGCCGTTTCGGGAAGCAATCTCAACAGAAGAAGCAAGAGCCTGAATCTGCGTATCGTCAAGTCCCATGTTCTGCAAATTTTCAAGAATCTGATTTTCGGCAATGGTCTGACGGAGAATTGCATTGAAACGCTGTGCTTCTTCACGTTCTGTTGTGAACATAACCTTGCCGTCACGGATAAGACCTGAAAACTCCGCACCACGCTCAAACAGTTTTGGCTCAATTTTATGATACTTTTCGGGAGTAAGCTGTGAAATCATAAACTGTCTGTTTCGGATTTCTCTGTACGGCTTGTTGCCGATAATCTCCTGAGAAGCCTGCCTGTAAGCTTGAATCATCGGCTTTCTCATTGCCTTGACTTCATCACGGATTGCACTCATCTGAGGCATATCCGCCTGAGATACGGTCATTGTAGCCTTGCCATTAGCGTAAATTCTCGCTGAAAACTGAATATTCGCCTTGTTTGCAATTTCAGCCATTTTGAGAATGGTTTCTCTGTCCTCACTGATGTATGTTTTCTGCGGAATGTATCTAAATTCCGTATTGCCGATAATATTTCTGTCCTGCGGAATATGTTCACGGCTTGATTTCTGTAATCTGCACAGCGTATCGTCAAGACCTGTCACTGACTTGAATCTGTCAACTTCGGAACTGTTTACGGCAACCATAGCGTTCTTGCCGTCGCTGTATGCACAGTAGTTAAGTCCAGATTTATCGAGTGTTCCCTGTAACTGCCTGAATGTATCTTCACGCATGATAGCGACGGTTTTATCTCTGTTATCCGTTGCTTCCTGCCAATAAGTATTGCCGTATAGCTTCATTCTCTCAATTCTCCCTCGTAATATGTCATTCCAATCTTTCGCTCCCTGCGGAGTAATTCTTTTCATTGCAGGATACTGAAGTCTGAGCCTTTCGGCAAATTCGTTTCCTGCCTTATCATTATCTGTGCAAATATATATGTTTTCAGACTGTATGCCGTATCTCTGCATTGTCATTTCGACCACGGACGGCTTTACTCCCGACATGGAAACCAGCCTGTAATTGTCGAGTTCGGGACTCAGGTCTGCAAAAGAAACCGCATCAATGGCACTTTCAAAAAAGTAAGTGTTTACGGGATTTCCTTTGGTTATTTCAAAGCCGTAGCCATCTGCCAAACCCTTATCAAAGGACTTGAAACGCATACTTTCCGATGTGCCAACCTTTTCCGCACCGACAAGCAGACCGTTTTCATCGAAAATCTTGAAAACTGCGTTTCCGGTTCTTTCTTCCTGCGATAATCTGCCATCCGCAATCAGTTTGGCAAGCGACTCAGCCGATAACCCACGGACACCGTGCAGATAGTCTGATATTCGTGAAATATCTTTGCTGTCAATCACCTTGATTTCACGTTCTTTCGGTAATTCGACTTTGATGTCATTAGCATAATGACCTTGCTTACTGTGATAGTGAGTCTTTGTCGGTGTCGCTTTTTCATCACTGAGCAACTCAACAGCGGATATGAAGTCCAAGTCCATGAATTTCTGAACAAACTGAATGTTGTTTCCACCATCATTTGCCGAAAACTGAAACCACTTGCCACGTTCACCGAAAGCATTATCCTTAATGTGCAGGCTGTCATGTTCCGCAAGGACATATTCTTTACCGACTCTTTTCAGGTCAAATCCCTGACTTCTCAAAAAATCGGGAAGATTTACAAGATTGGCACGTTCAATTTGTTCAGCGGTCACTCTCATTACAATTCCTGTCCTTTACTTTTGGATTGGGTCTGTTGTGACTTTTCGCCCTTGACTTCCTGAGCAAGCTTTTTCATCTGCTTGCGGGAGAAGTAGGCAGGAGCTTCCGATTTGCGTACCGTTACCGCTGACTTGTCACCGTCAAGCCTTGCGGAATACGAAATGCCGTCTTTTTCAAGCTTCTGAATGGTTTCATTAGCTTCCTTTTCGGGCATTATCTTGATAGACCTGTCCTCTTTGGGAATCTGCTTGAACACTTCGGGATTTATAAGTCGAACGTGCGTATCTTTTGCCTTATCCTCAGCGGCCCTGAAAGCAGACTCATTTTCCTTAGAAACCGTGATTGTCACACCCTTAGCGGTTTCAACCGCAGAGAATGGGACTTTCTGCTTTTCAAGTTCGCTCATAATCATTGCACCGACCTTTGCAGGCTCGTTGGTGATAACTCTATCTTCCTTTGGAATCTGCTTGTAGTAGTCTGGATTGATTTTTCTCACTTTGGAGCGTGTTTCCTTAGTTTTAGGCTCTTGTTTCTGTTCATGAGTAGGCTCAGATTTTACGAAAGTAGACAGATTTACAGTCTGCGACTTTGTATTCTTATCCGTTCTGTCACCCTCAGCGATACCGCCTTTACCCTCATTGATTGCAAAAATATGCACCTCATCGCTGTCAAGGTTAATATCAACCGAGAATTTTGCCTGTGTACTCTGCAAAATTTCGGCAAATTCAGGCTCGGAAACAGATTTGCCAACGTCCATAAGGGCAACAAACGGCTTTTCGCTGTTGGCTGCAAGTTTCAGAATGTCATTTGCCGTTTCCTCAACTACACGGAAGCGAGTTTCACCGAATTGCTCTAATGACAGAAGTCCGACTTTCTTTTCTGCCTTTTTCGACTCAGGTTTGGTATGTTCCTGCTTTTGAGGTGCAGGCTTTTCAACTTCACGTTCAGCCCGTGACTTCATAAGCGTTTTTGCAAACAGATTGATAAGTCCTGCGTGGGAACTGATTGACATATTCCGCTTTGTATAGAGTTCAGGCACATTTTGAAGCGTGTTCTTTGCAAAATCCTTGACTTCCTTTGCAATTCTGCCGTCTGACGTACCGTTTAAGGTACTTGTAAGGACAAAAGCAATACGGTCATCGGAAAATTTCTCACGCACATCAGCGAGAGCCTGTTCCGAATTAAGGGTATATCTCTCATAATCGTAGTTTTTGGCAAGAGCCTGAGAGATTTCATTTGCACATTGCATATTTGCCTTTGCCGAATCACGAAAAGCCTGCAATATGACATCGTCACAAGAGTGGAAGTCGATTTCTTCAAGAAACAGCGGAACATCGGGACGTTCTTCCTTTTTGCCGTTGTTGATAATGCCGTCAATCATGCTGAGGTCATCTTCCATTGAAACCTCTGCATTGTGCAGATATTCAGTGGAATCAAGCACTACGGTTTCAATCGGCTTATCGAAGTCGAAAATTTCGCCGCTTGACATAAAGTCGATATTCTCAACCTGTGCTTCCGCCTTAGCAATGGTCTTGTCAACGGCATGGTCACTTGCTTCATGCAGTTTCGGAGCATTTTCAAGCTTGTGGATTTTGGATTCAAGTGTTGAAATATTCGCTTTTACTGTTCTGATTTTCTGACCAAGCTTGAACTTTTCGCTCATTGAACCGCTTTTTTCATACTGTTCGGAAAGTTTCGCAAGCTTGTTTCTCTCAGCATTCATGTCAATATTCAGCAAACTTTTGGTGCTTTTGCGTAACCCGTCCATAGATTTCCTGAACATTTCTCTGCGTTTCTGCGGATTGGGAGTCATAAATGACTTGAGAACATTGCTGAAACACTTTAGCTTTTCGGCTTTCAGCTGAGTAATGGCAATACGGTCATCAAGCTTTGAGATTTTATCCTTGTTACGCTTGATACCGCTTTCAAGCTTAGGAATTTGCTTTTCATCAATCGACTTGATTTTATCCTCATTCGCCTTGATGATTTTCTGTGCGATTTTCGGCAGTTTTCCACTGTCAATCAGTTCACTGAGCATTGCATTGGTCGCTTCAAGCCTTGTAGCTTTTTCCTCAAGTTTAGCAATTTTGCCCTCAGACCTACTAATTTTATCCTGAATTTCCGCCTTACGCTCCTGCAAATCGTCAAGCTTATCCATGTAATTGTCATAGCTTGCATTGAAAAGAGGGAGCAGATGTTCGCTTTTATGCTCATCAGCCTCAGTTTCAGGCTGTTTCTTTACATCTTCATTATCCTGTGTGGGCATTTACATCACCGCCTTAGACCGTTTCATAGCTGTCATACGGATTCTGATAGTAGCTGTTCTGATAGCTGTTACTGCCATTATTCGCAGAGTAGCCACCCGAATAACCAGTTGAACGATTATTCTGCTGATACTGATTTCTGCCATAGCTTGCGGAATTTCCGTTCTGATAGCCGTTATTCTGTGTGTTGCCATTCTGATGTTTTGCCTTATTTCCTGTGAAATAGAAGTTGGTTACATAAATATCCGTTGTATAGTGCTTGTTGCCGTTGCGGTCATTGAAACTGCCTGTCTTGATATTACCCTGAACGGCAAGCATATCGCCCTTGCGGAAAAACCTGCCGATATTCTCAGCGTTCTTGCCCCATGCAATACAGCGGATAAAGTCAACGGTCTTGTTGCCGTTTGCGTACCTGTCAACCGCAAGGCTGAACTTTGTGCAGACACTTCCGTTATGCGTGTTTTTCAGTTCAATGTCACAGCAAAGCCTGCCCATCAAATTTACATTATTCATCGTGTTCGCTCCATTTCCATATCTCTAACAAGAGGTTTCCTGTTAGTTTGTTCATCTCTCTCAGCCTGTTTTTTGTCCTTTTCAGGCTCACTTAAAAACAGAATATCTCTTTCAAGAACTTCCTTAATATCCGCCTGACCGCTGTGCCAACAATCGACATACTTCTGTGCAAGCATAATCTGAATGTCAATCGGCTTTCTTTCAAGCTGTGCGACCGTCACTCCCAGAACCTCAGCGATTTCGGGAAGCAACAGCTTTGCATAGTGCCTGTTGTCAGGCTCAGACCGAAAGAGAAGCATTTCTTCCGTGTACGGATTCATCGCTCGTTTACCATTCTTGCAAGTTCACTCTTGTCCGTGCCGATTGCAAACTCATACATGAGATTCAGCTTTTCATTTTCCGAAAGCTTCATCAGACTGTCGATTTCAATGCCTGTATTCTCAGCAATCTCGTTCATGCCGAGAATGAGTGTGCCTTTTCGCCATAGCCTTTCGATTTCCTCATACTGCTTATGGGCAGAGAGTTCGTCACTTGCTTCATACTGCATATATGCCGTGCAGATTTCCGCCTGAATTTCTTCGGGCATCTCACGCAGGTTATCCGTGAGAATACCGAGGACACTTGCTGCTTTTCTTAAAACTTCAATATCCATGTCTATATCCTCTCTATCTGATGATTTTCCAAACACTGTTTGGAAAATTCAAATCATTCTTTTCTCGTAGCCCAGTTGTAATATGTCTTGCCGTTGAACTCATTTTCGATGACATTCGGCACAACAATGGTCTTTCTGCCGTTTCTGATGTAGCTTGTTTCTTTGCCCGAAAGCAGGGACTTAATCTGTCCCTCAGAAAGTTCCACCCCGAAAACCTTAGTCAGATTCATACCGCACCTTTCAGAGCAGTACCAACCGTACTTGCCCTTGACAATCGGCTTTGCACACTTCGGACAGTTGCCGATTGACGGCTGATTTTCACCGAAAGAAACCGAATTGTCAACCGAGCCATATTTAGCGACAAGTCCCTTTACGAAGTCATCTATCTCATTCATAAAGCTGTCAGCGGAAAGATTGCCACGTTCCACTTCAAGAAGTTTGTTCTCCCAATCGGCTGTCAGCTTTGAGGACTTGACTTCATCGGGCATGACCTTAATGAGATTTCTGCCTTTGCCTGTTGAAGTGATTTTCTTGCCGTCACGCTCGATATATCCGTGCTTCACAAGGTTTTCGATTGTATTCGCTCTTGTTGCAGGAGTGCCGAGTCCCTTTTTTTCAGCATTTTCGTCAAAATCTTCTGCCCCTGCGTGTTCCATAGCAGAGAGAAGCGTATCTTCGGTAAATGCCTTTGGCGGAGAAGTGAAATGTTCCGACCTTGAAGCCTTTGCCGTAAAGGTCATGCCGTTTTCTAAGTTCGGCAGGCTCTTTTCATCTGACTTCTCAGCTTCACCAACCTTGCTGTCTAAGGCTTTCCAACCTGATTCAAGGACGGTTCTGCCTGTTGCGGTAAATTCCGTATTCTCGCAGATAAGCGTAACCTTGACAGAGCCGTACTTATACGCAGAAGCCGACGCACAAAGCAAACGGAGTGCCACCAGTTTCAGAATATTCTGTTCACCCGAAGCAAGTGCCGAAATATCGCAGGATACACCGCTTTCCGTGGGGATAATTGCATGATGACCTGTGACCTTGCTGTTGTTGATAACCGCCTTGAGATTCGGATTTTCGACACTTCCAAACTCAAAATGTTCGCTGATTGCAGGAATCAGGGAATAGGCGGTCTGTTCCATATCGTCACTCAAATACTGCGAATCCGTGCGAGGATAAGTAACGAGTTTCTTTTCGTAGAGTGACTGCATATAGTCAAGGGTCTGCTGTGCCGTATAGCCAAACTTCTTATTCGCTTCACGCTGTAAGGAAGTAAGGTCGAAAAGTTTCGGAGCAGATACGCTCTTGACTTCCTTTTTGACCTCACGCACGGTAACAGCAGAGCCATTGCAGGAAGAAGCAAGGGAAAGTGCTTCATTTTCATCGTCAATTCGGCTACTGCTTGCCTTGAAGCCTAAGTCCAAATCAACCGTGAAATACTTCTGCTTATTGAAGTTGGCAATATTGTCATCACGCTTCACAATCATAGCAAGTGTCGGAGTCTGCACACGTCCTGTATTGAGATGGGCGTTGTAGCGTACCGAGAAAAGTCTTGAAGCGTTCATGCCTACAAGCCAATCCGCCTTTGCACGGCAGAAGCCTGCCTGATAGAGATTATCGTATTCGGAATCGTTTTTCAGCTTATTGAAGCCGTCCTTGATTGCCGATTCTTCAAGGGAGGAAATCCAAAGTCTTTTGACAGGCTTGCGACACTTCACAAGGTTGTACACATAGCGGAAAATACATTGCCCCTCACGGTCAGCGTCCGTTGCACAGATGATTTCTGTCACATCGCTGTTTGTCATAAGGCCTTTCAGGATTTTGAACTGTTCTTTTGAAGCCTCTGAAATCTTGAATTTCCACTCATTCGGAATCATGGGAAGCTGAGAAAAACTCCACTTTGCGGCCCAATCCTCTGAATATTCGTCAGGAAACTTCAAGCCAACCAAATGACCGAAGCACCAGCTAACAATGTAGCCATTGCCATCCATGTATCCGTTTTTCTTTGTGGTAGCACGAAGAACCTTTGCAAGTTCTCGGCTGACCGAAGGTTTTTCACCGATGACCAGAATACTCATGCATTACCTCCGCAGTGATAGTGATGTGTCTTGATGTAGCTATACAGCTTGTATGCCGTGTTGAAGTCAACGTTCATTTCCCTGTAAAGTTCCTCAAGACCGTTGTCAGGTACGCTGAGGATTTCAACCGCCTGAATGAACTGCGGAAAAGTGAAGCCGAGTTCCTTGCTGTCATTATCGCAGTAGACGGTTCTCATACCGTCACTTGTGACTTCCTCTTCATAGTCATCATCGTAGAAGTCATCGAAATCGTAGTCATCGTCATTCTTACGAAGTGCCTTGTCAAAGCCCTTATCGTAGCCCTTACGATAAAGAAGTGTTCCTGCAATCGCAGTAGCACCTACTGTTGCAATCGCTCCGAGAGTCTTACAAATCTTGTTCATGTAAATCAATCCTTTCAATTTTTATCAGTATTCCACGGGATTTCCGTAGCTTATTTTCTTGATACTCTGAATGTTGTCGAAGTTCAGACCACACCAATTGTACGAGCCGTAGTTTCCTGAGAAAGCAACACAGCTTGGCAGACAGCCGTCAGCGTGAATGAACTCCACAATACATTTTCCGTCACCGCCAAACGGGTGATAAACTCTGTCGCCCTTGCTGTCACAGATTTTCACAGTGAACTGCGTACCGTTTTCAAGTGTTATGAGAAACCTGTCACCGCAGTAGCCGAAGAAAGTACTCATCGCACAGCAGTAATCACCGTACTCATCACGCATAATGCCTGTATTTGTAATCGGGTCAGGCACAGCACCCTGAATGGCTGAATATGACGGATTTCGTGTCAAACCGCTTGCTTTTTCGTAAGCAAAACAGTTTGTCCAACCGTCTATGTAGTCAAATTCCTGTATGACCTCGACGGCTTCCGTTCTCTGAACCGTTGCCCCCCAGAACATTTCCGTCCTCATCGGCAATTTTAAAGGTGTATTCGGAATTTTCACGGAGTCCTGTCACATAGCAGAGTGAGTTTGACTTGAACTCAAAGTACATATTATCGATATAATCGTCATTTTCACTCTGTACAGCCGTTACCGTATACTGTGTATCGGTTTTGCCGTCCCATTCAAGCTTGATACAGGAAACTGAAATCGTGGTTGCCGTCAGGCTGATTCGCTCCGATTTTGTAGTTTCCGTGACGCTTGTTGTCACCACAGTTTCAGGAGTTTTGTGAACTGTCAGTTCAGATTTACTGACATCATAGTGACCGCATCCGATAAGCGTGAAAATACCGCAGCCAAAAGCGATAATCTTATCAACTAATATTGCTCTAATCGGCATTTGGTTCACCTCTGTTCACTTGAAGAAGTGCCATTGTGAAAACACCGATGTTTCCACCGAGTATAAGACCTAAAATAAATTTAAGCATTCTTCTGCTCCTTTGCTTTCTGCTTCATCATCTTCTGAAACTCACGGTACTTGCGGGTATATTCGTAGGAATCACCGAAAATGTTGACAGCTGCCGTGTAGAGATTAGGCTCGAATTTCTTTATAATTTCGAGTTCCTCCGTCACTTTCGGATTATACGGACACCCGACACAGCCCGTGCGTTTCAGTCCGTATTCCGTGTAGCAGCGTGAGTGCTGTATGTTATAAAATTCCTCATAGGATTTCTTATCGCTGTCAGTGTACCAGAATACAGGACGATAGGAATTACAGCCTTTGGTCTTGCTTTCCGAAAAACACGTCTTGTAGCTTGCGGAACGGATTCCGCCCTCAGCTTTGCGTACACCGATGATTTCAAGGTCTGCATCAAGTTGCTTTATAAGCAACTTTGCAGGCTTTTTCTTTGCGTACTCACAGCACTTGTTGGAGATTTTGAAGTCGGGCGGATTTGCTACCATAAACTCCTTGAGCCACTTATTTCGACCTATCGAAAATTGGCTCATCTGCACAACACCGCTTTCAGGAGAATAGTAAGCATTGCACCACCATTGGAGGGCAATTTTACAGTTTGGATATTTTTCAAGAAGTTCAGGTAACGGCTTGTCCTCCCACTGAAATCCGTGTAATTGCAAACGCATAATCTGTTCGCTGACGTACTTTGAAAGAAACGGCTGACCGTACTCTTTGCAACAGGTTGGAATTGGCTTGCAGGCTTTGACACGTTCAATCTCAATGCCGTATTTGTTTTCAAGGTAGTCGAGATGTTCTTTTGTTGCCTGATATTCAAGACCTGTATCAATCCAGAAGTAGCGGACATTCTTTTTCTCATCGACATTATGAATAATGTCAAGTACAATATCACTGTCACTTCCACCGCTGATACTGCACAAGGGAGTATATGAGCGTGAGAGAACGCTGACCGCCTTTGCATAGCCGTCAACAATAGTAAAGTTCTGCGTATCGAGGGAGTTTTCAAAAGCCTTAGACATTGTGCAAACCTCCCAAGATATGGGCGATTACATCAACCGTCCAGCCGTTTCCTATACATTTGTAACGCTGAGTATTTGAAACTCCTGCCGTATAGTTGTCGGGCAATGTTTGAAGTCTTTCTGCTTCCACAGGTGTCAGCTTGCGGACAACATAATCACCGTCAGGCAAATCAATCTTGTAAAGTCCTGTCTTAGCACCCATACCACCACCGTTTGCCGTCATTGTGACCGACTTGCCACGAACCGAGTAAATACGCTGTCCCTGACCGCCTTTGCCAATCTGACCGATACGGACAGGATTACAGATATTGAAGCCAAACTGATTTTTGGTATCATCAATCGGAACTGCAATCTTCTGACGGCTTATTTCCGCCTTGTAAATCGGAAAAAGATTCGTCCCTGCCTTGTAGTAGCTTGCAGGAATGGTATGTGATTTGCCGTTTACTGTTGCAACAGGAATTGCCACCATAGTACGCTGTTTTCTCTCTAAAGTGTTGTTGAAAGCGGCACCCTGATAGCTTGCGGTTACGCAGTAACTCTTATCCTGCCAAGATACACCGTTTTCAAGTACGTCCTGAAGCATAATACCCTTATCGGCTGGCTGTGTGATGTTCGGGATATTCGTCCAATAACAGCGTTTTCTGTGCTGACCTGACACCAAAGAGGAATTGATGACAATCGGCTGAACACCGAGAGCCTTTGTGATTTCGTCCTTGATGTTCTGATGAATGGAAAAATTGTTTTCATAGAGAAAGTATCTGCACTCTGATTCGTGCAAGGCTCTTACATATTCGCTGAAAAGTCTGAAACCCTCACCGTCACAGGAAGTTTCACGTCCTTGCTTTGCAATAGACCAATATGTACAGGGAGAACCGCCTAACAGTAAATCGTATCCTTTAAACTTCGTGAAATCACCGTCAAATACGTTGCCGTGATGGTTGATTTCGGGATAATTCTTTTCGGAAACCGTCACAGCGTACTTGTCAATCTCGAAAGCTTCATAGGCTTCTACAGGAATGTTCGCCCTTTGCAGAGCCAACATTCCGCAGGATATTCCGTCAAATAAACTCAGGACTCTCATGATTCTTGTTCCTCTTGCACTTAACTGCGATGACAACCGCAGAAATAAGGGCAATTCCCGAAATTGCTGAAATAATAATCTTCTTCATTTGCTATCTCCGTTCTTTATTCATTGTCCTCGTCGGACATATTGCCGTAATCTTCATCGTAGTCCTCATCGAAATCCTCGACCTTGATGTTCTTCTTTTTGCCCTTGTGGGATTTGAGAATGAATATCGCACCACCGATAACCGCCAATGCACCGACACCGATGAGAATAATCATGTTGCTGTTCATTGGAGAAGCCTGTTTCTTATTTACAGTACCCTCGGAACTGTCTGTTTCATCGGTAGTCTCCTCCGTACTGTCTGAATCAGCGGACTTTGTATTACCGTTTGTGGCAGCGTCCGCATACTTCTTGGACTGTTCCGCAGGGTCTTTGTCCTTTTCACTCTCGTTTCCTGCGTAGAGCAAGGAATACAGGTCGAAATCGTCAACTTTGTTGAGGAAAAAGACGTTATCCTCATCACCGTCAGCCGAGTAGTTGATGAGAATATAGAATACATTGCCGTCCTTTGTTGTAACCGCAATAAACTGCATTTCTTCGCTTTCGTAGATGATTTTCTCATGCTTGATAAGAGTTGCATTGCCGTCGGTATCGTAGTAATCGTCGGCATAGTAGTCATGTGCCGACTCGTCACTTTCCGACTCCTCATCTTTGGAAGCACCGTCCTGCATTTCATCGACAAGCTTCTTCATATCTTCCTCACTCAGCTGATTGTCAGTTTCAGCGGTGCTTTCAAAAGCTTCCGATACAGCCATTGTTTTCGCAGACTTTGTTGTTTCTACTTCCTCTGCAAATGCGGAAATCGAAGTTCCCACACTTGCAAGAGAGAGTGCCATTGCTGAAAGAAATGCCGTAAAATATTTCTTAGCGTTGTGCATTTTTCCTGTCCTCCGTAATTATCTTTTGTTCATGGGCAATCTCACTTGAAGCCGTCAGCTTTGCGATAGCTTCTTCCGTAGTCATGCCGTTATCTCTCAGGTACTTCTTGAAAGCTTCAAACTCCAAAGATTCTTTCTGTGCTTTGAGCTCTTCAAGAAGCTGTTTGTCCTGATTTATCTTTTCTTCAAGCTTTGGAATTTTCCTGTTAAGAGCATCCAAAGCGGTTTCTTTTCGTGTCATATTCATGCTCCTTAGCAGAGTACAAGTCTTGGGTCTATGTAGTCCCAACCATAGCCGTCCGTGTCGATGTAGATATGAAAATTGACGTTTGTATAGGTTGTTTTCGCAAACTTTTCGCCCTCTTTTACCGTGTCACCCTGTTCAAAGTCACCGATGAGTTCAGCGTTTGCGATTGTAACCTCCGTATCACGCTTTGTACCGCCTGAACCGTCATACCAATACTGCACATCGTCCTTGCGTATCGTGACTTTCTTATCAGTTGTGTTTACGTCGATAATCTCACAATCAAACGGAGCGTAAAGAGAAGCACCGTTATCGCAGTAGTATTTGATACCCTGATACAGACCGTCATTTGAAGCGTTCCACTCCCACATATCGTAGCCGAATGCCTGTTTTACACTGTAATCACGGATTGTATCGCCCGACAGCATATTGCGGAGTGTCTGATGATTTCCATACAGTGATTCCGAACCGCTTTCCTGACCTGAGAGAAGTTTGTAGTATTCAAGCCTTTCTCCGCTATGTGACTGACTATTCAGCTTATCCTCGATAACCTCATCAAACGTCTTTTTCTGCTTGACGTTGTAATAGAGGCTGCAATCAGTTTTCCAACGATACTGCTCGTAATAGCCGTACATGCAGGCATCGTTGATTGAGTCGTTCCAGATGTGCGTGTCCGTCGGAGAAACCAAAAACCAAGCATCATTTCCGTTCCAACCCCAGAACGAACGGTCATAGCGTGTGCCGTTATGCATAAAGAAAAACGTGTTTGTCGCACTGTCGATGTAGTAAAACGGCTCTGATGTGCCTGAATACCAACGGTGATCCATAATTCTGAATCCTGTGAGTTCATAATCGTCATTTGGATTGAGTACACGCAAATCAGAGTTGATACAAACGTATCCCTCACTGTCAAAATACTGACTTAGTTCAGAAGTATAGGCGATAGGCTTGAATCTGTATTTATATGGCTGGTCATTGTAGGTGTAGGCATCTTTTTCGGCACGGTAATATGTGCCTGTTTCAGCATTTCCGCCACCCCAATAGTTGTATGGGGAGAGTTCCTCCCAACGGGATTGATTATCATACCAATAGACAAATTCGTACTCATCGCTGAATATTTCTTCAAGTAAGTCCTCTGTATTACCGTCGAACTCCCAATACCTGATGTCGCCGTTGTCATCGGCATCAAAATCATAGTAATAGGCACATAGGAAAGACCACAGCTTGTAGACATCAAAATCATATACCGGGTTCCAATTGTACACGCTTGAATTTCCCCAATACCAATTGTCAGGCTTGTCCTTGATGTTTTTCTTGACCGCACCGAAATCTATCAGACCGCTTTGCCAAGTGTCAGAATTGCTGACTTTGAGAATTTTCTCATTGAGGTCGTAGGCAAGCTTTGTGTAATACTTTTCTGCTTCCGACAGGTCGTAGTCCTGAGAAGCGTATGTGCCGAGAACAAATCCCGAACCGCCCAAGATACTTGAAAAAATCATGAGAATGAAAGCAAGCACCAAAGCGATAATCAGAATCGGAACTAAACAGGCAAGCAGAATGTTTCGTGCTTCTCTGTTGTAGATGTTCTTGACGAAGTTAAGCGCTTCTTTTAAAGCATTTTTGAACCTGTCACCGAATGATTCTTTAGGCGGTTTCTTCGACTTTTTCCTGCGATGTTTGTTCTGTTCACCCTTGCTTTTCAGCTTATCCTCACGCTTTTGAAGTCGCTGATGCGTATCGCCCTGTTTCTTTTCAAGGCGGTCTTTTTTCTTTTGATTACGCTCTTTGAGTTTCTGCGGACTCATCGAATTTAAAGTCCTGTCCAAACCATGCCGTTTTACAGGCTCCACAGCAGAAAGAAAATCATTGTCCTCATCGGAATTGACAGCCTTTTGCCAACCGCTTGCCGATAAGCGTTTTCCTGTATAGCTTGCAGGCTTTAGGATAATAGGTGCAGGACGGCTCAAATCGGCAATTTGCCACTGTTTTTTGAGTGCCTTTGCCTGAAACTTCTTTTCCTTTTTCAGCTTTTTGGATAGGGCCTTGAATTTCTTAACTTCAATCCTGTACTGTTTCCTGCGTTTTTTGTAAATACCCCTGTTTACCTTTTTGGTGAACTTGTCAGCGGATTTTCGGTATTTCCTGAAACGCTTGAATGACTTCTTACGCTTCTTGAATTTAAGCCGTACTTCTTTAAGTTTCTTGCGGGATTTGGCAAGTTTCGGCTTATACTGTTCGCCTTTGAAAAGCTTGTATTCAGCCTTTTTGACCTTATATCGTGCCTTTTCAAGCTTAAACTGTTTCTTCTGTTTAAAGTGCCTGCGAGTACCGACCACGGCATCTTTTGTGATACCGAGCGTTGCAATCGTGCCACGATGATAATCGTCAATGGCTTCCTGTCGGTATTTTTGTTTCAGCTTATACCGTACATTTCGCTCTACCGCCTGAGTAGTTTTTAATGTAACAGTTTCAGCACCGAGCGCCGTACCCTCAGCGGTATGAAGTGCTGTATGGGCAGTTGCGTTTACAAGCTGTGCAGACCTCTTAAAGCCTTTTCCGATAAGTGCTTTCGGCTTTAGGCTGTCAAGACATTTGGTAATGGACGGCTTATCACCGACAACTCTTGTTTTGAGGTTGACAGCTCTGTGAATCAGACCGTGACCTGTGTATCTGTTGCTTTTTTCACCACGTCCGACATATGCGATAGTCTTGAATTTGCCGTTTTTCCGCTGCTGACGGACGAACTGAATCTGAAACTGTTTTTGATTTTTGCTGTATTTTCTGAGTTTCTTCTCAGCCTTTGCAAGCTGATGATGTGTTCTCGAAAGTTTCGCCATAGAGTATCACTCCCGACTATTTCAGCTGTTGTTCAAGCGGTTTGGTTGTCAGCAGGCTGTACATGACAGTATCGGTCGGGAAATTATCCGTAAAGGGAAGAATAATCTTGTCATAGCGGATAAGTCCTTCGCCGGGTCTTGAGTTCGTGACAAATTCCATCTGCTGAAGACTGATATGAAGCTTTTCAGCGAGAATATCTCTGTCACCCGCCGCCTGATTGAGCATATACACAAAGTCCGAGTTATCGAAAATGTTCTCAACTTCCTGTGAAGCAAGCAAGTCCTTGACATTCTGTGTGATCCCCGTCGGTACACCGCCCCATTTTCGGAAACGCTTCCATATTTCAGCGGAATACTTGGCGGTCTGTTCTTCCTTTAACAGAAGATGAAATTCATCAATGTAGTAGCGAGTAATTTTTCTTTCCGCACGGTTCAACGTCACTCTGTTCCACACGTTATCCTGAACGATAAGCATACCGACTTTCTTTAACTGATTGCCGAGTTCCTTAATGTCAAAGCAGATAATTCTGTTGTTGAGGTCGATATTAGTCCTGTGATTGAAAAGGTTCTGCGAGCCGTTGACGTACATTTCAAGAGAGTTGGCAACTCTTAAAGCAATTTCGCCCTCATTCATAAGAGCCTTGTGCAAGTCCGAAAGAATCGGCATTTTCTCCCTTGACGGCTTATTCTTGAAGAAGTCCATGTAGATAGCACGGACACAGCGGTCAATAACCGAGCGTTCCTCAGCTGTCAGACCGTACTTACCGCCAACGATGACCTCACAAAGCGAGATAATGAAGTCCGACTTTGTAGAGATAGGATTTTCGTCCATGTTGCCCTCAAAGTTAATATCCATTGGATTGACATACTGTTCCGAGTTGCTTGCAATTCTGATAAGCTGTCCGTGCAGATGCTGAACCAGTGGAAAATATTCGCCCTCCGGGTCGCAGATGATAATGTCATCGGTAGTTTTCAGAAAACTGTCGAGAATTTCACGCTTGACCGAGAATGACTTACCTGAACCCGGTGTGCCGAGGATAAGTCCATTCGGATTTTTGAGCCTTGAACGATTTGCCATAATCATATTGCCTGAAACCGTGTTCAGACCGTAATATGTACCGCCAATCTGAAAGAGTTCCTGCGTGGTAAACGGCACAAAGATTGCAATTCCCGATGTGTGCATTTCTCTCGACACCTGAATTTTGTTGATACCGAGTGGCAGAGAAGAAGAAAGATAATCTTCCTGCAAGTATTCGCAAGGGAGCAATGTGCAGTTATTCTTCTGACAGATACGCTTTAAAAGTTCAAGCTGTAAGCCTAAATCTTTCTTGTTTCGTGCGTAGTTTCGGATTGTAATGGAAATATGGAAAAGTCGCTCATTCTTGCTGTTGAGGTCATCGAGAAGCTTTTCCAAATCCGTAATATACATTTTGATTGCAGGAGGAAGAATGTCAGGGTCATAGCCTGCCTTTGAAGCTTTCTTCTGTTCGTCAATTTTCATGGACTCCACGGCTGTCAGCTTTGTTTTTACGAACTTGAGTGCCGTAATCTGGTCAAGTGGTGCAACGTGCAGATTCACGCAGAAAAGGTGCTGTAATTCAAGAAAATCGGAGAGAATACTGTCAGGCAGTTCGCCTGCGAGAATACTCATTCCGTTGATAGCACCGAATGATGCACCAATTTCAAAGTTTGCCTTGTTGAATTTAAGGCTTGAGGGGGCAATGAAGTCTTTGGTATCCCAACCCGCTTTCAACATTTCATTCCAATCGAACACAAAAGGTTCTGATTTGAATGGATTTAAGCTGTAATACAAGGTTTCAAGCCTTTCTTTGCCGTTTAAAGCCTTAGCTTCCACGTTAAATCCCTTAAACATCTTGATGACCTCGGTCTGAACGTTGAGAAGTTTCGGCTTTGCCTGTTTATATGAACTTGCTTCAATGGTGAACGTCAGGAACTTTCTGCTCGATTGTCCGTTTTTGCCCGATAACAGCTTTGATTTCAGCATTTCGGAGTATTCCGCACGAATGTCATTGAAATCGTCCTCCTGCGTAGGTATCTGAATTTCCCTGACAAGTCCGTCCTGACTTCTGTTTTGATTTTCAAAAGTCAGCTGAAATGTCACTGTATTATCGAAAAAGTTGATTAAATCGCAGTATTTTGAGAAAATACCGTTCTGTTCCTCAAATTCGGCAAGCTGATAGTTGGTATCAAAGAACTGAATGGTCTTTGAAAATCTATGCTCATCAATTTGACACACACCGTCTTTGAACATCTGCGTGTAGCCGATTGTGTTCTGAGTAGACGAAATATCGTCCTTATGTTTCTTGATTTCACTCATACGGGCAAGAAGCATAGCTTTGTCATTCTTGTCGATTTGGTCAATCGGCTTCTTTGTGACCGCTTCCGCACCCGATTTGTAGTCTGTTTTCTTTTTGTTCTTCAAGCCTACTTGCCCCTTTCTATCTTGTTTAAAAGCCGTTTCAGCTTGTTATATTCAATCTGCCTTTCGATACATTCGTAAAGATTGACAGTTCTGTAGGTTCGTTTGCGGGGACGTTTGAAATAACGGAACATATTCTTAATGGTCTGCTCAAAGAAAATGCCGTTTTTCTTATACAGACCGCAGATAAGGGCAGGAGCAGCCACCGCACCCATAACGAAGATTGCACCTGATACGCCGAGCGTTCCACGGGTCAGAAAGAAAAGCGGAATGCCCATAACACCGCCAATTCCAAACGAAACCACCTGTCTTTTGGTTAGTCCGAACATGAACTTCTGCTTTATATCGTTCAAGTCCTTTGGTATCTGTACATAATGTGCCATTTTTTATCCTCCTAAACTCATCGAGCGTTAAACACAGATTTTGAAATAGCACCTGTACGCAATACTGTGAATATTAAAGCTACCGTGTATCCCAAGAGCATAGCCATTTGCAGAATAATGCCGTCCGTACTGCTGTTGAGCGAAGCAATCGCATTTGAAAACAGCGTTTTGAAGATACCGAGAGCGATGATAATGAAAAATCCCTGAAATGACAGGGCGAGAAGCTGTTTTACCCAGTTCTTGCCGACACTCGACCATTCACCGCTGTCAAGCATTGTTGCCATTGGGATAGGTGCAACACCTAAATACATAAATACCTCGATGATTCGGGAAGCAAGGACAATTACAATGGCAACCATCATAATCATCACTCCCAAGTGAACAATCAGCGAGATAAACCAGACCATAATCAACTCACCGAGTCCAATACTGTTGAGAGCCGATTTTTTGAGTGCCAAGTCGGTAGTTAGGAAATCTCCCGTACCGAAAAGCGTTGTGATACCGCTTGCACAAGCGTCTGTTCCGAACGAAAAGAGTGCTGATGCGATGTAAAAGACGTTCGATACCAAAATTACACCGCATAAGGCTTTGATGATCCATTTTATGAATATGGAATCATCAAAGTCCTTGAAGTTATTCCCTCGGATAACGGTCTGTATCAGGTCGTTCAGCAATATGATGACCAGAATAAAACCGCCGATGGGAACGACCACATTGTTGCAGAGTGTTTCGATGGTCGACCAGACAGTTGTTCCGCCGCTGGCAGAACCGGAAAAGCTTGCAGGATGACCGGTCAGAAAAGTGGAGATCAGACCGCCGTCCTCCGTCGTTTTATGAAACGTTTCGGTCAGCAGATCGGAAATGCTGTCAAACTGCGACTTTATGCCGTCTTTGAACAAATCTTCGCACCATTCCTGCAAGCTGTCGATTGCATCACTTATGACACCCATAATCTCACCGTCCTTTCATACGATTGCCCACATACCGCCCACCACGCAACCGCTGAAATTAGGTCAGATTATACTGCACCTGTCATCATGTTCTGGAGGACAGGAACAAGTACGATTGCAAGGAGGATAAGTCCAAGACCGGCCATAAGCTGCTTCATGCCCTGCGACTTTGCGCCCGGATTATCGTTACCGTAACCTTCGAGGAGGTTTACAACACCCCATACACCAACGCCTGCACCGATAAGGCAGATAACGGATTTAAGTACCGTACAAGCCGTTGTGATGAACGAGGAAGTATCCACTTCACCGGAAGCGGCGAATGCCTGTGTTGCACAGGTTGCACCCATGACACCGAATGTTGTGGCAGCGAGAACTGCCTTCTTTGCGAGCCTGCTTCCCTTAGCGAGCCACTTGTGCTTAGGCTGTGCAGGAGTTTCCATAGTGACAGTATCAACTGCCATAGCACTTACATTTTCCATTGTAGTTTTCTCCATTCTGTATATGTTTTTGTTTATCTGTAGCCGAAAAGGGAATCAAGGAGCTGCTGTAATGTGTATTGTTTTTCTCTGTTATTCCGATTTCGGGGTAGATACTATTTTTCGTCCATTTCGTAAACTTCAACTTTCGTTGATTTGCGTAATGTCAGGTAATTTTTCTCTTTTTTACCGACAAAAGATTCAATATCGAACTTCGCTTTCGGATTATCGTCAAGCAGAAGATGATAATGTTTGTGACGTGTAATATCAAACTTGTCTGAGAAGAATGGACGAACGCCTCTCAGCTGTAAGATACACTTTCCACCGTCCATGACGGCTAATTCGTCCTGCGATTTGAGTTCCTTGCCAAGTTTCTGATAATTCAGACCGTAGCTTTCGGATTGACCACGGGTATTTGAGGTATTGAAGCTGTCGATCGTTTCTTTTCCTAAAGATTCGGAAATTTCCTTGAGAGTGGATTTTTCCTTGCCACCTAAGAAAAGAGTGGTATCGCAGTTGCCCTCAATCGTATCGGCATTGTCCTTGTATATCGCTTTCAGCTGTGACTTTGCCTGCAAGATGATACTTGCTGAGATTTCACGGCTTCTGATAGTAGCGATAAGCTTTTCAAACTGCGGTATTTCGCCGATATTCGCAAACTCATCGAGCAGACAGCGTACATGATAGGTCAGCTTTCCGCCCTCTGAATTGTCTGCTTTGGTACACAGCAGATTGAACAGCTGAGAATACATAATCGCAACAAGAAAATTGAATGTTGCGTCCGTATCCGAAATGATGACAAAAAGTGCCGACAGTTCGTCACCCAGCCTGTCAAGCCCGAGTTCATCATAGCTTGTGATTTCAAGCACCTCGTCAATGGCGAAAGGTGCAAGACGTGTTGAACAGGAGATGAGGATTGACTTTGCTGTTTTGCCTGCGGCCAATTTGTAAGCGTGATACTGTTTGCAGGCAAATGCTCCGAGCCTTTTCTGTTCCTCGGTCGGCTCTTTGTCTTTCATGTAGAGAAATTCATTGCTGATTTCGTAACCGTCAGGATATTCACCGCCTATCCAACACTCGATAAACTCAAAGAGCCTGTCCATAGCGTTCTTAAAGGTTTCATCGTCCTCACGGCATTCCGAGGAATTTATCATCTCAATCAGCGTTTCAAAATTTCTCTCGGCAGGCGGATTGATTGTAAAAATCATAGCGATATATGCTGTGTAGAGAAGCTTTTCAGCCTTTACCCAGAAGTCATCACCGCCGTTCTGCTGTGAACTTTGTGTATTCTTGATGAGAACATCAACGAATTTCAGAATGTCCTTTTCTCTGTTCTTTTTGGATATGTAGGCAAACGGATTGTAGTGCATGGACTTGCCGAAATCAATGGTGTTAAAGACTTTAATTCGGTACGGCTGATAGGAAATATTGCCGTTTTCGTCCTTGACAGATCTGCCACGCTGTAGCATTTTTCCGCACTCAATCAGTACCGTACCTTTCGGGTCTGTCACGATATATGAACTGTGCATCTGCATAAGATTCGGCTTGACAAAAAATCTCGTTTTGCCTGAGCCTGAACCACCGATGACCAGAATATTCTTGTTTCTTGCATACTTCGGACTTGACGGTTTACCCATTGTCAAGCCTTCGGTCTGCGTGAGAATGACGTTGTTATCCTTATCCTTTAAGTCCATATATGGCTCAATATCCTTTTGTTCGCCCCATACAGCCGAGCCGTATTCCGTGCCTTGTCGGAATTTCTTCTTGTTGGCAGCTCGCATCTTCATAAAGAATTTCATAGCCACACCAACCGCAATTCCAATAAGCAAATCAATCGGATTGAATGACGGCAGTATACGGGCGAAAGCTGTACCGAGATTTGTCATGGCAGGAAGTATCTTTTCGGAAATATTCTTACCCTCTGCTGTACGAAAAGCAAAGCAGATAATGTTTCCCACATAGCCGAAAATGACGTAGGCAAGGTTGTTCAGAACGAATTTTTTGACTTTTCTCGAATCCATTCAAATTACCTTAGTGCGACATTTCCTTAGACTTCTCACGAACCTTTTCTTTCTTTTTAGGCTCATTGGCAACCTGTTTCGCCATATCCTTAATCTGCTGACGTGTGATTTCGGTACGGTTTCCTGTGAGTTCGCCTTTCTTTACGCTTGCAAACTCACCGAAAGCCCTTTTGAAATCTTCTGTTTTGCCTGCCTGAAAGAAAACGTGGTAGGTATCGCTGTTTGGCTCTTTTTTAACTGCATAATCAATATCATATTTCTTTGCAACCGAGAGAAAGTCCTCAATACCCTTGATTTCCACGTTTTCAAGCCTGCCTGAATGTTCTGTCAGTTTTTTCATGGAAACTCTGCCTTTTTTCACGGACTTACCCGAAAGAAAGTCATTCATCGCAGATTTCAGGACATCGGCTGTAAAGTCCTTGCTTCTGACTGATAAATCTATGGTCTTTCGCAAGCCTTTTTCAAAATCATTGCTCATGACGGAAACTCAAATACTGCGTCGATGTTGTCACGAAGCCACTTGATGAAGTCCGACTTGACAGCGTCAAACTTTTCCTCATCGTCATATTCCGCAACGACAATGCCGTTTTCGGAATCGCCATTCATATAGACAACGAAGCCATAGCCTGAATCATCTTCATAATCGCCACAGGTTACGCAGGCAACCGCATTTGTGTAGTTAAACGCTGTTCCGTCCTGAGAGATAAATGTTAGGGTCATACGCTCACTCCTTTCCCGCTTACTATATTCAGTTTAGCAAAATAGGGGATGTAAATCTGTCAAGTAACGTCAAGCGTTGTCAAGTTTTGTCAAAAATCAGTTTCGTATTTTCGTTTATCAGGATTGACTTTTTCACAAAAATGTAGTATAATAAGTTATACAATTAGTGTAACTTTAGGAAAGTGATGTGAGTTATGGTTAAGAACAACTTTGAAATAGATGTAAAGGTTAAGTGCATAGAAAACAATACAACTCAAGCGCAGATTGCCAAAGATATACATACTTCAAAAGAATATGTAAATAAGGTTATCAAAAAGCAAGAAGGCATCGTCAATAAAACCTATGTACAGATACTCGAAGCACTTGGTTATGACATTGAACTTACTTATGTGAAGCGAACGGAGGATTAAATATGGATATTCAGTCATATAATGAGCAATTTCAAAAAGTTGTCAATATCATTGAATCAGCAAAAGAACGTGCATACAGGAAAGTGAATGAAGAACTGATTCTGATGTACCGTGATATTGGCGAATATATCAGCAAACAATCGTACAACAGTGCCTATGGCGATGCTTTTGTGCAGAAGTTGGCTGATTTCTTTGCTGAAAACTATCCTGAACTGAAAGGATTTAACAGACGTGGATTGTATAGAATGAAGCAATTCTACGAACTTTATAAGGACGAAGAAAAAGTGTCACCACTGGTGACACAATTGAGTTGGTCTAATCACTTGAAAATCATGTCAGCCTGCAAAACTATGGACGAGCGTATTTTCTATATGAATATGTGCATAAAAGAGCACTTGTCCAAGCGAGAGTTAGAAAGGCAGATTGACAGTAGTTATTATGAAAGATATATGCTGTCACAAAACCCGCAGTCTTTGGCACTTGAAACAGCAAAAAAAGCAACGGGAAATATTTTTCTCGATAATTATGTCCTTGATTTTCTTGATGTTCCTGAATCAATGTCAGAGCATGATTTACAAAAGTCGATTATTAGAAATCTGAAAGATTTTATTCTTGAAATCGGAAAGGATTTTACATTTGTTGGAGAAGAATACCGTGTTCAGGTAGGAAATCATGACTTCTATATTGACCTTTTGTTTTATCACAGAGGATTGTCCTGCCTTGTTGCTTTTGAATTGAAAATTGGCGAGTTTAAGCCTGAATATGTGGGACAAATCAATCTGTATCTTGAAGCGTTGGACAGAGATGTCAAAAAGGATAATGAAAACCCAAGCGTAGGTATTATCCTTTGTGCAAGCAAAGACGATGAAGTTGTTGAATTTGCTCTCAGCCGAAGTCTATCACCGACAATGGTTGCCGAATACAATCTGAAACTGATTGATAAAAAGCTTTTGCAAAAGAAATTAAAGGAATATATAGAACTTGCAAAATTAACAGCCGAAGAAGAAAACTCATAAAAGAAAATCCGACCGGTCTGTACCTTAATGGTACAAATCGATCGGTTGTTTTATATCATGGCTGAAATTGCTTTTTCTCCAACATCAAGATGATAATACACACCTTGTCTTGTCATAAACATTTCCTTTGAAATACGGGATACCGTTTTTATTTCAATATATCGCTTAATCATAATATCTCTGCACTCATTATTATCAATCATCTGTATCTTATCAAGAATACTCTTTTTAACAGTAGCAGATTCAGAAATCAGACTTTTCAAGTTATCCGATAATTCGTTAATGTCATGTTGAAAAGTATCATTCATCATATTTCTTGATACTAATTCCGCCATACTGTCCAGCTGAAGCTTTACGCTCCTGATTTGGCGGTCAATCATAATATACTGCCATAAAAATTCCTTACCTGTCAAAATAGTAGACCTCCTGCATTTTCTTTATAAAACATTTGCCGTCAAGTCCTGACAGCAAGCCAAACCACTCCGACAGGAAAAAGCATTCAAGTTCTTCTTTCCGCCTGATAACCGAGTCACGCATTGTGTGATTTTTCAGAGCAATCAACGTGTACCTGTAGCTTTCCGCTGCCGAAGTGACTATTGCATGGGCAAGCTGTATGTAGCCGTCATCAGGAGAAGCTGACATCGAGTTCACCGTTTTGAAGCGACTCTTTCAAGCCGTTGACAGCGGTCGGATAGTCTCTCTCCGTAACGTATTTGAGCAGTTCAAGGAAAGACTGTATGCCGTATTCTTCAAGATTCACATTGAAGATATGCTTGTTATCTCCTGCGAAAATATCGAGTAAAATCTCGATAATTTCTGCAACATCGTAGTCGATGAAGTTGCCGATATTGACGATTTCACCGTTTTTCATGACAGCGAATACCGCAAAAGGGGAAATCTGCTTCTCGTCATCGTCCATAATCATAACGGTCTTTCTGAAAATGTCATCAATATTGTCGAGGTCAATCACTCTGCCATGCTTTGAAATAATCATCTTTTCCATCATAAAAATCCTCCATTACTTTCTTTCGGTCATCTTGTAGTAGTTGCTGAAATCAGAAGCAAGCCAATTTTCAAGCTTGTACTTTGCAAAGTCACGTTCTTCCTCAGTAGCATAGACACCGAGGAGAATTTCGTCATTAAGCGTAGTGACAGCGAGAATACCGAACTCAACATCTTCATAGACAACGTGTTCATCATCGTTGATATTGTCGATAACGTCATAGTCGCTAATATCGACAAAAACAGACTGAATCATAGCGATAATATCGCTGTTTATGGTTATATTTTCGTGTGTAATAATCATTCTCATATTTTGCTCCATTTCGTTTTTATTCACCTAAAAGTATATTTTTGAGGTCTGCATAGCTTCTCTGTGCCTGTTTCATGCGATAGGACATACCTTTCATCGCAAAAGAAAAGGTGGCAGGAAGAATACGGTCAAAAGTACGTTTTTTCTTCAAATCAGGACAGTTCCCCATATCCGTAATGTCAATGTTTGTTGTGACAATCATCGGCTTGTTTGATGAAATGCGTGTATCGACAAGGCTGTGAACACGTTCAAGGGCAAATTCCGTGCCACGTTCCGCACCCAAATCGTCGATAATCAGCAAATCGGGCGAAACAATGCTGTGCGTGTATTCGTCATATTCCGACTCATTGAAGAAATTGCCACGCTCCACAATCTGCATAGAAGTGAGCCATTTCACGCTAAAGCCTTTATTCAGCAATGCGTTTGCGATGCAGGCTGCCAAATAGGTCTTGCCGGTACCGACATCACCGTAGAGGAGAAGTCCTGTTCTGCCCATTTTCTCAAAGTTTTGGATATAGTTCGTGCCGATTTTTCTTGCATCGGGCAATTCAACAGCGTTAATATCAGCGGAGAGATAATGCTCAGGAATATGGGCAAATTCCTTGTTGTGATGAATAATGGATGAAAGCTGATTTTCCGCTTTTTCACGCTTTTCCTTTGCAGATTGACAAGCACAAAAACTGCTGACGATTTCGGGCATACCCATTTTGACAAGTTGCTCAGGCAGGCGGAACTGTTTCGGAGTACCGCACTTGCCACAATGCCAGAGTCCGTCCTCAGCTATGTAGTCCTCAGCGTTCTTGTTGGTGATAAAGTTCTTTTCTGCATTTTCAGAGAGTGTCTGAAAAATATTTCTCAGTATTTCGTTCATGGTAAATCCTTTCTGTTCTTGAAGTGATAGTTCAGGTATTCTTCCGCTTCTTTCTTTGTCATGCTCCAATACACCTGTCCAACGTTCCATTTTGCTGAAAAAAGAGTTTCAAGATTTTCGGTGTTGAAGTCTGATTTTGAGTATTTCAGGCTCAAAATATCCTCTCTTGACAGCATAAAGCCGAATGATGAAATCTCGTTGTCTGCATTGATACCGTGAAATTCGCACAGCATTTTGAAATGCTCCCAGAAGCGAAAAGGCTTTTTGTTTTCAAGTTCATCAGGTGTGTAGAGGTTAAGCGTTTTGGCTAAATACTTCACAAGCCCCGAAAACGGCATACCCTCCGATTTGCAAAGAAATCCAAAAACATCACCACTTTCACCACAGGAATAGCAATTGAAATAGCGTTCCTTGTGAATGTGTAGGACAAAATCCTTGCTGTTACAGAATGGGCATTTACAGGAATTTCCCTTAATTTCGGTGTATTCCTTCATGACGGCAGGCAACGGCTCTTTGATTCTGATGAGTTCCAAAAACTCCTCGTTGATTTTCATAATGTTTCACTCCTCACAAAAATTGGTCGAATGGATTGACATTTACGTCATAGACAGTATTCTGTATACCTACGGGTTTATCAAGCTGAGGATAGTCCTTTGCAACTCTCTCGATTACCCAATTCAGAATTGTGTGATAATCGGATTTATACGTTTTTCCGCTTGAAAGCTTGTAGTTGTTCAGAATTTCAATACACTTGTCCACGAAAGCTTTTGAGTGCTGTGCTGTCAGCTTCTGATATTCTTCTTCGGTCATTGTGACAGCTTCAGCATAATGTTCTTTAGCTGATTTCTTTGACCGTGATTTTGAAATTGATTTGGGCGATGAAGCGATAGCGGAATTTAATTCTTTCGTACTTGATTCTTTAGTTCTTGATAGGTAAGTATTTAATTGTGCCTGTTTTTCTATACCTTGAATTTCAAGATGTAGGTTTTCTGTATCTTGTTTTTCTTCATCTTGAGAATCTGTATTTAGCTGACTTTCAGCTTGTTTTTCCTGCTGAATTTTGATAAACAGTTCAGGACATTCCAGACCGTTAGGCATATCCTCGTATGGAATTTCGTAGATGTGATAGAGGTATTCAAAACGTCCGCTTTTGGAATAGTTGGGCGGAAGTTTCTCAACGTACACATACTTCTCGTCAATCAGTTCATGCAGGGCAGCTCTTACAGCCGTTTCGCCCTCCTTACAGATTTTCACAAGTCCTGCGATAGAGTAACACCAATCGTCAGGCAAACCGAGAAGTTTTGACATAAGACCAACTGCTTTCAGACTCAGTTCGATATTCCTCAAATGGTGATTACTCATAATCGTGAAGTCAGCGGTCTTATGCACTCTGACCACCGATGAATTGTTTTCTCTTGCCATAACAAACCTCCGAATAAAAAATTGCAATAAAAAAGACGTTCCTCAACTGATATGAAGAACGTCTTACGTTTTCTATTCGATTTTTTAGCAAGTTTAAGCCTGTCTTGATTGTATTTTTATCATTTAAAATTGTAAAATTTCTGTGAGCCTAAGTTCCCTTAGCGTATTACGATTGCGGCATTTCACCGTTATTTTTAATGCGTTTTTTCTTGAGAAAATCCACAGTATATGTTTTTTGCAGAAGAGCATCTCCCATGTACTTTTCATTTTCCAGAATTAACCGAATCGAACTGTCATGCCATCGGGTATTTCCTCTTGCTGTTCGGATACCGTCCCGTTCCAGTCCCCTTGCGATCTGCTGACAGCTTGCTCCCTCCAGATACTCCCGATAGATTCGTTTTACCGTTTCCGCTTGTTCCGGATTGATCACAAGATCTCCGTTTTCGTCCTTATCATAGCCAAGAAAACAGCTGGCATTGACCATCACCTTTCCCTGTTGAAACCGATACTGCATTCCCAGTTTGACATTCTGACTCAGAGATTCTGATTCCTGTTGTGCCAGAGATGCCATAATGGTAATCAGCACTTCCCCTTTCGCATCCATTGTGTTGATGGACTCTTTTTCAAAATAGATTGGAATGTTTTGTGCTTTCAGCTGTCGGATGTAATTCAGGCAATCTACTGTGTTTCTGGCGAATCGGCTGATGGATTTGGTAATAAGCATATCAATCTTTCCGTCCATACAGTCCTGGATCATCTGATGGAACTGTTCCCGATGTTTTGTGGAGGTTGCACTGATGCCGTCATCGGCATAGATTCCAGCAAAGACCCATTCCGGATTCCTGTGAATGACTTCCTCATAATGTGCAATTTGTGCCTGATAGCTGGTTGCCTG